>Ga0207756_100455_pt1 | contig 13794 bp, 11 predicted proteins | sample A23M1SouthBayCA_FD_187748 | JGI IMG/M metagenome (GOLD analysis project Ga0207756, IMG submission 187748) | Aerobic enrichment media microbial communities from Eden Landing Ponds, California, USA - A23 M1 (3) (SPAdes) | ecosystem: Environmental > Aquatic > Marine > Unclassified | place...
CCGTGGACGCACGCACCCCCACCAGCGGTCGGGGTCGTCGTAGCCCGCGCTGTGCGCGGCGTACACCGCGTCGACGACCGCGTCGTCGGTCGCCGCACCGTGTTCGGCGACGTACTCCCACGCGGCACGGATGGCGTCCCGCCGCCAGTCCTGCATCATCTCGCTGACGCCGGGGACGTCCAGGGTCGCGATGGCGTCCTCGACGGCGTCGGTGCGTTCCGCGTCCGGCGCGGCGGACGCGAGCCGTTCCACGTGCGCGGCCGCCGGCAGGTACCACACGCGGAGGGTCGCGGCGCCCGAGGCGAGGTCCTTCGTCGCGAGGTCGCCGTCGTCGACGAGCGCGTCGAGCGCGGCGAGCGTGCGCTCGCGATCCAGTTCGGTGTCGTCGACGACCTCGGGGAGCGTACGTGGTGCGGCGTCGACGAACGCGCTCGCCACCGCGTCGCGCTCGACGACCGCCGGGCGGTCCGGCGCGTCGTCGACGGCGGGTGCCGTCGCGTCGTCGCGTTCGCCCTCCTGGGACATGCGCCGGTATTGGGAACGCGCCCACATGGTCCTTTCCCACGCTCGACCCCGTGCTGCGTCGGCGCGTGGGACGGCCGCGACTCGGGTACGTCCCGAAAGACACGACCCGCGTGCGGGCCAAGGGCGCGTATGCTCGTCGTCGTCTCCGATTCGCACCGCGAGTCCGGTACCGGCCTGGAGGGACGGACGCTCGACGCCGTGCGCGACGCCGAGGTCGTCGCGCACGCCGGCGACTTCGTCACCGAGGACGCCCTGAACGCGTTCGGGGACGTCGCGTCGACGCTCCTGGCCGTCCACGGGAACGCCGACCGTCCGGGCGTGCGCGACCGGTTGCCGACCGCGCGGTCGTTCACGTACGCGGACGTCCAAGTCGCGATGACCCACCGGCAGCGCGGCGGCCCCACCGGGCTCGAACTGTTCGGGCGGGAACGCGGGGCCGCACTCGTCGTCTCCGGGCACACGCACCGGCCGCGGGTCGCGACGACGGACGCGTGCACGCTCCTGAACCCCGGCAGTCACGCCGACCCGCGCGGCAATCGCCCGGGGCACGCCGAGCTCGAACCCGCCGCCGACGGCCTCGACGGGCGACTCGTCTCCCCGGACGGCACCGTCGTCGAGCGGTTCCACGTGCCCGCGAATCCCGACGCCGAGTCGTAGCGGACCCACTGCACGCTGGCGGTGTCGGTGCGGCACGCAGGAAGGGTAGGGGTTGGTGGAGGTGTGCGAAAGCCGGTGGGCGTCGGCGTCAGCGGGGGTGGGGGCGTGCAAGGGGTCGCCTCGACGCGGGGCGGACGGGTGGGGGTGGAGGGAGTGGCGTCGGGGGACCCCGGGACGCACCTGTACGTACGGCGTACGTATCAAAAGGCGTACCGAATACTCAAACCCGCTTTTTACCTAGACGCGACCACGACGCGAGACGGCACGAGAGCACCCTTCGAAGCTGTTCGTGCCGAAAGCGCCGACCGCATTTCAGGCGCTCGTGGTGTACCAGTACGCGAACCCGGCGGCGAGCACGAGCGCGCCGCCGACGAAGAACGCGACGCCGGGCGGAACGGCACCGACCGCGGCGTCGGCCGCGGTCGTCGCCGCGTCGGTCGCGGCGGTCGTCGTCTCCACGGTCGAGTTGTTCGCGTTGCCGGCGACGGGCTGCTCGCCGGGACCGGGCGCTGGCCGACCGACCGCCGGGCCGCCGAAGGGCCCGCCGAGGTCGCCGGCGATCGCTTGCACGAGCACGGACAGGCCCGCGAGCACCGCGAACGCGCCCAGCAGGCGCGTCAGCGCGGCCTTCAGGCCCGTGGACTTCTCCTCGTCGCCCGCGAACACGACCAGCGGCTGGTTCGCGGGCGCGTACACTTTCATCTCGCGTCCCTTCGCGGAGTACGCGGTGTCGACGACCTCGATGACGTCCGCGTCCTCCAGCTTCTCCAGGTGGTACTGGGTGTTCTGGAGGGAGGTGTCGACGCGTTCCGCGAGCTTCGACGGCGTCGCCGGGTCCTCGTGCAGGGCCGTCAGGAGCTCTCGCGCGGTCCCCGAGGAGAGCGCCCCGATGAGGTCGTCGGCGTCCTCGCTGTCGAGCCCGATGACGCGGGGCTCCGCGTCGTCGACGGCCGACGTGTCGGGGGTGGAGGGCAGCAGGTCAGCCATGTGCTACGGCTAGTCATCGGTTCCCATGAATGTTTGTATCTTTTCGCTCCTCAAAAACGTGGTACGGGACCGTCGACCGAACCCGGCCGAACGCTGTCGGTCGACGGAAACTTCCCGCGGAATCGGTTTAGAACCCACATAAATACGGTATTGTTCGTGGCGATTACCGGAAATTCTTGCGAGACGCGGAGTGCCCCCGAATCTCGGCGGGAGCGCGTCGGCGGTCGCGACGCTGCGAAAGGCCTATGACGCCACTGGCGGAAGTAGCGGGCAAGAATGGCGTGGTTAGGCTTCATCCCCGAGGACCCCGTCGCGCTCGTCTTCGTCGTCCTCGTCCTCGGCCTCATCTTCTTCGTGTACCTGATGCTCCGCAAGACCGTCACGGAGTTCACCGAAGGGATGCGGAAGGGCCAGAACTAGCGCGGTCGGATCGAGCTCAGGCGACGACGCCAGCGACGGCGTCGACGGCGGCGTCGACGTCCTCGCGGGAGACGTCCAGGTGCGTGCACAGGCGAACGCGACCGCCGCCGAAGCCCGAGCACTGCACGCCCGCGTCGGCGCACGCGTCCGCGAACTCGTCCTCGGTCGTGCCCGTCCCGGAGACGTCCGCGACGACGATGTTCGTCTCCGGTTGCTCCACGACGACCCCGTCGAGGTCGTCGAGGCCGGCGGCGAGCAACTGTGCGTGCTCGTGGTCGGTCGCGAGCCGGTCGACGTTCTCCAGGGCGTGCAGGCCGGCGGCGCCGAGGACGCCCGCCTGCCGCATCCCGCCACCGAACAGCTTCCGCACGCGACGCGCCGCCTCGACGAAGTCCTCGCTCCCGACGAGCATCGACCCGACGGGCGCGCCCAGTCCCTTCGAGAGACAGAACATCACGGAGTCGACGTGCGCGGCGAACGCGCTCGCCGGCTCGTCGAGCGCGACGGCGGCGTTGAACAGGCGCGCGCCGTCGAGGTGGACGGGCACGCCGTGGTCGCGAGCGACCGCGGCCGCGTCACCGAGCTCGCTCGGCAGGACCGCGAGCCCGCCGCGCGAGTTGTGCGTGTTCTCCAGGCACAGCAGGCCCGTCCCGGGCCGGTGCAAGTCCTCCTCGACCAGCCCGCGCTGCACTTGCTCCGGCGTCGGAACGCCACGGTTCGCGTCGAACGTCCGCACCTGCAACTCCGCGTGCTGTGCGAACCCCGCGAGCTCCCACTTGTACACGTGACTCTGGACGTCTACGAGCGCCTCCTGGCCGCGCTCGGTGTGCACGCGCGCCGCGATCTGGTTCCCCATCGTCCCGCTCGGCACGAACAGGGCGTCCTCCATCCCGAGCCGGTCGGCGGCGCGCGCTTCCAACTCGTTCAGCGTCGGGTCCTCGCCGTACACGTCGTCCCCGACCTCTGCGTCGGCCATCGCCGCACGCATCTCCTCGCTCGGCGTCGTCACCGTGTCACTGCGCAGGTCGATCATGCCCGCACGTAGCCGCGGTGCGAGCAAAAACCTACCCCACGCGGCACGCCCGACTGGGACTCGACTGCTCGCCCGCCCGCTCGACGCCGCGACGCCGGCCGAGGGTTCAAGTACCATCCCGCGGCCAACGGCGGCATGCCGCAGACCGCAACCGCGACGCTGTACGCCGGCGATGCGACCGTCGTCGAGGACGCGACCGACCGCCGCGAGTACCGCGGGCGCGTCGTCGTCCTCGCGAAACCGGACGGGACCGTGCTCGTGCACGACGACTCGGGCTACCAGCCGGTCGCGTGGCTCACGCGCGCCGACGCCGTGACCGTGACCGACGACGACGACGGCCTGCGAGTGACCGCGCACGACGAGCGCGCGGACGACTGGCTGCGCGTCACCGGCCACGACGCCCGCGAGAACGATCCCACTCCCGGGGCCCGCGCGCTCTCCGGCCAGTACCCGGTGTCCGTCGCGGGCGAACCCGCCGGCGACTGCCCCGACTGCGACGGCGCGCTCGTCGACACCGGCGGCGCCGTCGCGTGCGTGCACTGCGACCAGCGACACGGCTACCCGGACGACGCCACCCTGCACGGCGCGACGTGTTCCTGCGGGCTCCCGCGGATGCGCGTCGAACGCGGCGCCGCCATCGACTGCTGCGTCGACCGCGACTGCGAACGCCTCGACGACCACGTCCGCGACCACCTCGACCGCGCCTTCGACTGCCCCGCGTGCGACGGCGACCTCGTCGTCCAGCGCGAACGCGGCCTGTTCCTCGCGTGCGAACACCGCCCCGACTGCGACACCGCCTTCTACGTCCCCAGCGGCGTCCACGACGGCACCTGCGACTGCGGGCTCCCCGCGTTCGCCGTCGCCAGCGGCCGCCGCTGCCTCGACGCCACCTGCGACGCCACGTAGCCCAGCGAAGTCGCTCACCGCGACCGCAGGAAACGGCGACCCGCCGGGTCGCCGTACGCTCTGCAGTCGGTGAGACCGACACCGCTTTCGGCAATCACGCTCACGGTTCGGACATGGACATCGAGGGTCACGTCGACGGCGACGTCGTGCACGTCGGGCACGACGCCCGCCAGCGGTTCCACGACTCCCGGGGGTACGGCTACCCGCTCGAGGGGAACGACGTCGCGCTCGCGCCCGTCGAGGCCGCGCACCTGCTCGCGAGGGGCGATCTCGCGGCGGTCGACGGCATGGACTTCCGGGGGTTCCTCCGGGCGAGCGACGACCCGACGCTCCCCGTCCGGTACCTCGTGTACGCGGACCTCCGCGAGCGCGGGTTCTACTGCGCGCCAGCCCGCTCCGACTGGACGGAGTTCGCGCGCGACGGCGACGAGGTGGCGGGAGGGTCACCGGCACGCAGTCGGGGTGGCGACGACTTCGTGGTGTTCCCGCGCGGGAGCGGCCCGGGCGACGGCGAGATCGCGTACCGGGTTCGCGTCACGGGCGAACGCACGGAGGTGCCCGCGAGTGCGCTCGGGGACTGCGTGCTCGCGGTCGTCGACGAGGAGTCGGAGATCACGTACCTGGAGACGACGACGCCCGAGATCACGGGGGACGTGGGCGGGAACCTCCCGGAGCGTGCGAGCGCGGACCTGCTCGCTGACCGCGTCACCGTCTGGGGGCCCGCGGGGAGCGCGCTCTACGAACGCGGGTTCTACGGGACGCCGCTGTCCGGGCGGGACACGGGCGTGAACGCGATCGTGCTTTCGCTCGTCGAGGCGGCGTCCCTCGCCGCGGACGGCGTCCTCGACCTGGACCCGGCGGCCGCCGTCGCACGCGGTCGGGACGTCGAGGGCGACCGGTTCGACCGCCGGCTCGCCGCGTACCGCGACCTGCGCGCGAGCGGCGTCGCCCCCAAGACCGGGTTCAAGTTCGGCGCGGACTTCCGCACGTACGCCGACTTCCGCGGGCCGGACGACGTCGGGCACAGCGAGCGCCTCGTGCGCGTCCTCCCCGCCGACCACGCGTTCCCGCCGCGGGACCTCGCGCTCGACGTCCGCCTCGCCAACGGCGTGAAGAAGACGATGACGTTCGCGCTCGCGGACGCGACCGGTGACGGCACCGCCAGCGTCGACTGGCTCGCCGTCCACCGACTCACGCCCTGAAACGACGGTTCGACGCCGTCACTCGCGGGGACGAGCGAGTCGGTCACGTGATGCCGTACAGGATGCCGTCGTCGGAGCCGACGGCGAGCCCGCCGCCGACCATGACCGGGGAGGATCGCGAACTCGACCCGAGGTCGACCGCGAACACCTCGCTCCCGTCGCTCGCCGCCAGCCCGTGGACGGTGCCGGCACTGGTCGCGAGCGCGACGACGCCGTCCGCGACCGCGACCGCGGACTTCACGCCGCCGTCCACTCGCGTCTCCCACTCGCGGTCGCCCGACGCGACGTCGATCGCCTGCACGACGCCCGAGCGGTCCGCGACGTACACCGTGCCGTCGACGACCGCGGGGGACGCCCAGATGCCCGTGCGGAACGCGTCCGTGCTCCCGACCTGTCGCCCGGTCGTCGCCTCCAGCGCGTGGAACCGGCCGGCGTCCGTCCCGACGAACACGACGCCCCCGGCGACCGCCGGCGAGCACCGGATGCGGTCGTCGGCGGAGAACCGCCAGCGTTCGTCGCCGTCGCGCCTGTCGTACGCGATCAGGTCCCCGAAGTCGTTCCCGACGTACAGCCAGTCGCCGGCGACCGCGGGCGTCGACTGCACGCTGTTCCCGGTTCGCGTCGCGCCGACCTGCTCGCCGGAGGCGGCGTCGATCGCGTACAGCGCCGAGTCCGTGCTCCCGACGTACGCGGTCCCGTCGACGACGGTGGGCGACGACCACCCGATGCGGCCGCGCGTCCCGAACGACCACTGGACGTCCCCGGTCGCGGCGTCGGCGGCGTACACGCTCTCGCCCGCACCGAAGTAGACGGTGCCGTCGACGACCGTCGGCGTGGTCCGGGAGTCCCTGACGTCGTCGTCGCTGCCGAGCCGCCACAGGAGCTCGCCGGTCGCGACGTCGACCGCGTGCATGCGGTACTCGCCGCCGCCGCTCCCGACGTACGCGACGCCGTCGACGACGGTGGGCGTGGAGACCACTGGCGCGTTATCGTCCGTGTTCGGTGCGGTGTCGACGGTCCAGTCGACGCTCGCGTCCGCGCCCGGTGCCTGCACGTCCGCGGTGCCGACGTTCGCGGCGTTCCCGCCGAACGCCGGCCACGCGTTGGATGCGAGCGGCGGGTCCTCGGGCGGCGCCATCTCCGAGTCCTCCTCGGGTTCGCTGGACTCGGTCTCGGTCGCGGTGTCCGTCGCGGTCTCGGTCGCGGTGTCCGTCGCGGTCTCGGTCGCTGTGGCGGTGTCGGTTCGCGTCGAACTCGCGACGGTCGTCGACGTGGCGGTCCCGGCTTCCAGACGCAGGCACCCGCCGGTGGTCGCGGCGAGCGCGGCGAGGAGGTGACGGCGACGCATGTGGTGTCGTGCATCTCGTGGGAGTCGACCGACAAAAATCTGCTCGCCGCCGCCAGCGACGGTTCGCGGTGCCGAGAGCGAACGCTTTTTGCGACCGCCGCGGCGAGTGACGGGTATGACAGACGACGACGCGGGTGCCGACGCGGCGGACTCGGCGGACCCGGACGCCGACGACGGCGAGCGGGCGGGGGTCGAGGGCGGCCTGCGCGCGGACGGCGGGGACGCCGCCGCGGCGGGCGCGGACGACGTGACCCTGGACCCGTGGGGGTCCTCGACGGTCGCGGACTATCGGAAACTGTTCGAGGAGTTCGGGATCGAGGCGTTCGACGAACTCCTCGAGGGCGTGCCGAACCCGCACTACCTGATGCGCAGGGGGGTCATCTTCGGGCATCGGGACTACGATCCGGTGGCGGAAGCGATGCGGGAGGGCGAGCCGTTCGCGGCACTGAGCGGGTTCATGCCAACTGGGGACCCCCACATCGGGCACAAGCTCGTGTTCGACGAACTCGTCTGGCACCAGGAGCAGGGCGGGGACGCGTACGGCCTCATCGCGGACCTGGAAGCGCACGCCGCCCGCGGGTTGACTTGGGACGAGATCGACGAGCACTCGCGGGACTACCTCCTCAGCCTGCTCGCGCTCGGGTTCGACCCCGCCGAGGGCGAACTGTACCGGCAGAGCGAGAACCGCGAGCTGCAGGACCTCGCGTTCGAGCTCGGCGCGGAGGCGAACTTCTCGGAGTTCCAGGCGATCTACGGGTTCGACGGGGAGACGGACGTCAGTCACATGCAGAGCGTCGTCACGCAGATGGCGGACATCCTCTACCCGCAGCTGGAGGAACCGAAGCCGACCGTGATCCCGGTCGGGCCGGACCAGGACCCCCACGTCAGGCTGGCGCGGGACCTCGCGACGCGCATGCGATTCTTCAAAATCTCCGATGCCTATCTCAGCCAAGAGCTAGAGGACGCTGAGCGCGACATTGCATCCTGGCTGGATGCCGAGATCCAACGTGCCTTCATGGAACGGGTCGAGGAGAACGAGCCTACAGACGTGGAAGGCGGAACGCTTGGGTTCGTCAACTGCCGTCAAGCTGGAATGCTTCTCGAAACGCTGCGGGAGTACGTCCTCGGTCAGGTCACCGAAATGCCTTCGATGGACGCATTCGACTCGGGGGGTCTGTTAGACCTCGAGCACGATTACTCTCGCACGGACTGGGAGACTGCCCTCGAAGACCTGACAACGACAGACGCGTCATCACCACCGCTCGCAGACGAGGAGACGATCGATTCGTTAATCTCGAAGCTGAAAGAGGCGGGGAAGCAGCCGTTCCGTCTACGCATTCGATTCTTCGAACGAACGGCAAACGATGACGCGTTCGAGGCGTTGATCGATGCATGTGAACCGTACAATCGTCGTCCGTTCGATGCTCATATCGATATCTACGATCTCGAGTCGTTGATTTCAGACCAATTTGAGGGCGCCAAAATCCCGAACGAACACGACGCCTTCGTGAATTTAGCCTGCAGAGCGGGTGACGAACTAGTCCGTCAAATCGAGCTCGACAACGGTGGGTACGGGTTCGTCCCGCCGTCCTCGATCTACCATCGATTCATGACGGGGCTGACCGGCGGGAAGATGTCGTCCTCGATTCCGGCGAGTCACATCAGCCTGCTCGACGACCCCGAGGAGGGTTACGACAAGGTGAAGTCCGCGACCACGGGCGGCCGGGAGACCGCCGAGGAGCAGCGCGAGAAGGGCGGGAAGGCCGACGAGTGCCCGGTGTACGAGCTCTACGCGTACCTGCTCGCGAACGACGACGACGACTTCGCGACCGATGTGTACGAGGAGTGCGTCGGGGGCGAGCGCCTCTGCGGGGACTGCAAGGAGCAGGCAGCGACGCTCATGCGGGAGTTCCTCGAGGACCATCAGGCGAAACGCGACGAAGCCGAGGAACTGCTCGAGGACCTGGACGTCAAGCTGGAGTCCTCCCGGAAGCGATAGTCGGGGTCCGGACTCGCGGTTCGCCCGCGGTCGATTCGTCCGCGGTCGGTCCGCCCGCGGTCGGTCCGCCCGCGGTCGGTTCGCGGCTCCGGACGCAGACGGGCCGTATCCTTCGTTGACAGGTTTTCTCGCGTACTCGTCTGACGAAAATATATACGTTCGAGGACCGAACATCTCCACCGAGACGCTGAGTCATGCGGCGAGGCACCTCGGGGTTCGAGCGAGAGGACGCGCTCGCGTGCGCGGACGTCCTCGGCGGGTTCGGCGTGTCCAGTGACCACGTCCGCGAGCGCGTCGCGGACGCCGCGGACGGCGACCGCGTCGACGACCTGGAGACGGCGATTCAGCGCGCGCTCGCGGACCCCGAGCACCCGACGGCGTTCGTTCGGCGGACGGTCGCGGCGGCGCCCCGGGGCGTGGATTCGCCCGCGCGCTTCTGGACGACCGCGCCGGAGACCCAGCTCGGGGACGTGTTCGCGGCGATCGACTGGACGTTCGACGTGAAGAACGCGAACGGGCGGTCGCTGTCGGTGGCGGACGCGCAACCGTACCGGCTGCGGGTTGAGGACGCGGACGGGCGGACGCGGTCGTGCGAGTTCTCGTTCCCGGACACGCCGCTGGGCGACGACAACTACCCGGCGCTCGTGCACGCGATCAACGAGCACCTGCTGTACGGCCTGGACTGCCGGTTCGTGCAGCTGTCCGACGGCACCGACCGGTGGCGGTTCGCGCTCGTCGAGACCGACGAGTACGACCGGCTGGTCGATCGATTCGGGGAGCGCGTGACGGCGTTCGACCGCCCGCTACTCGCGGCCGACCAGCCCGGCGCGTACGTGCCCGACGGCGAGGCGCCGCCGGCGGACGACGGGGTGGGGCGGGATTCGGGGGCGACGGACGACGCGGTGGGGCGGACGGAGGGTGGCGTTCCGGTGCCGGGGTGGGCGCGCGAGTCCCGCGACCGCTCCTGGCGCGGGCGTCGCCTCACCGCGGACGCGTTCGACGCGGACCACGTCGGCGGCCTCGATCACCTCGACGACGGGGACGAGCGCGAACGTGACGCGGACGCGGGGAGTGCGGTCGGACGCGGCGCGGACGGCGACGCTGGTGCTGACGGCGACGCGGGCGACGCGGCCGACGCCGCGGCCGCCATCGAGTTCGTCGACGCTTCCGCGACTGATCCGGGGGACGGCGTCGGCGCTGCGTCCGACGCCGACGGTGGGGAGCGCGAGCCGGGCGCGTCGACGAACGACGTGCCGGGAACGGATTCGGACGAGTGGCCGGTGGTGCGGGACGCGGAGACGACTGTTCGAGATGCGGAGGCGAGCGGGCAGGACGTGGGGTCAGGGTCCGATGGTGACGACGCCTCGGACACCGCGGACGACGACCTCGATGGGTGGTCGATCGGTGGGTCCGTGGACGCGACGACGCGCTCCTCGGAGTCGACCGAGGACGCGACGTCGTCGGTCGACGCGGACGCGAGCGCACTGGGGTCGGCCGCGAGCGCGTCCGGTTCGGACTCGACCGCGTCCGGTTCGGACGGGAGCGCGTCAAGCACTGGCGGCGCGGACGATGGCGTGTCCGCGTCGGGGTTCACGTGGGGCGACGACCGGTCGGACGCGACGACGGGCGGGGCGGACGCGACCGGGAGCGACGGCGGCGGCGCTGGTGACGCGGACGCGAGCGGAAGCGCGGACGACGAGCCCGCGAGCGACGAGGACGAGTTCTTCTCGGCGGACGCGGCGGCGTCGTTCGACGCGGGCGCGAAGACGAGCCGCGTCGAGCGCGACAGCTTCGGGGTGGACGCGGGCGAGCAGACGGAGGACGACCGGTTCGCGGCCGTCGGCGCCGCGCTCGCCGCGCCCGCGGGCATCTCCTGCGCGGGGCTGCTGGACGACGACGAGTTCCTCCCGCACCTCCCGCGAGCCGAACCCGAGGAAACTCGACTCGAGTTCGACGACGAGTTCGACCCGACCGCCGACCCCGCGGACGAGCGCGAGACCGACGACGGGTTCGTGTGGGTGAACGAATCGTCGAGCCTCGACGAGGACCGGACGAGCGCGAGCGACTGAACGCTCGACCCCCGGTGTGGCCGACGGTCGAACTACGGGGGTTTGCGGACGTACACCGCGGGCGATCCGGTTCGCGTGACGTACTCCGCGTCGGGGTCGGCGTCGACCGCCGTCCAGTAGCTCCGTGGATGCACGCCGAGGACGTCCTGGATGCGGTCGTACGTGAGGAGGTTCTCGCCGGCGGCGACCAGCGAGAACGCCTCGCGCTTCTCGTCGTCGTCGAGGTCGCGCGCCCACGCCTGCAGTCGGCGGTTCGGGTACGTGAACGCGACGTACCCGCCGGGTGCGGCGAGCCGCCAGAGCTCGCGCAGTGCGGCTTCGGCGTCCCTGACGAAGTACAGGACGGCCATGCAGTACACCACGTCGAACTCGCGGCCGATGCCCGTGTCCGGGAGCGTGGCGACGCCGAATGAGACGTTCTCGACGCCCTCCGCGCGTGCTTTCTCGCGGTTCGCGTCGACGACGGCGGGCGCGGCGTCGACGCACGCGAACTCGACGTCCGGGTGGCGTTCGGCGACCGCGAACTCCGCGGCCGCCGGCCCGCATCCGACGCTCGCGACGGACTCGACGTCGCCCGCGAACGCGAGGAACGCGTCGAGGTGCTCGGCCATGTCCTCGCCGCCGACGTACGCGCCCCGCTCCCAGTGCCCGTCCGCGTAGTGCGATTCCCACGAGAACCCCATACCGACACTGCCCGCGGTCGGAACTTCAGCGTTGCGGACGGCCCGACGGCCGTCAGACGCCGGTAGACGCGAACTACGGGCGCAAATGCTGTCGTTGCGGTGGCGTCGGAGCCGCCTACGGCGTGAAACGATTACAAGTATTAAATAATCGTAGGCCGATTACTGATTTAATGGCAACCACGTCCGTTCCAGACGAGGGACCGTACACGCCGGCCGGCGACCTCGCCGAGGTCCTCGCCGGGCTCGGCGACGTCGACGTCTACGAAGTCCGCGACGAAGCGGTCGACGAGGAGGCCGTGCTCCCCGAGCTCGACGACGCGCTCGCGGAGCTCGCCGCGACGGTCGACTCGCCCGCGGCCGCGACGCCCGAGGACGAGACGTCGACCGGCGAGTGGGCGTCCGACGCGACAGACCAGGCAGCCAGCGGTGGGTTGACGCGCGAGCGCGCCGACTTCGAGGAGGTCCAGGCGAACACCGACGTCGACTCGATCCCCTACGAGAACGCGGCGGCGTTCCTCGCGAACACCCTGTACGCGGTTCCGCCCGCGAACACGCGCTTCGAGTGGGTGGCCGTCGCGGACCCGACGCCGGAGTGGGACCTCGACGTCGACTGGTAGACGCGGTCGATGCGACTGGACTGGACTGGACCGGACCGGACCGGATCGACGAATGCGGGTGCGGCGGGCAACGGTGAGGCGTGGGTCGATGCGGCGGGACGCGAGGCGGTTGCATCGGCGTGTGGACTGCGAGGGGTCGGCCGACTTCTGGGGTGGGGTGGTGGACGGAAATTTTAATTCGCGGGCGTCCCATGTCGCGTGGTATGGTCGTCGCATCCGACTCCGGTGGTAGCGTCCACGAGCAGGTCGTTCGCGGGGTCGACTTCTTCTTCGCCGCGGCGTGAACGCGGTGGACGCGTCGCCGGCCGGGACGATAGATCGCGTGCCGGCGGGTGGCGGCCTCGAAACCGCGGTCGTCGCGCTGTCGGAACAGATAACTGACCGAGTGGCGGATACGCACACAATGGAACTGAAAGCGACACACGTCGCGGTCCTGGAGACCGCGGACGCGACCGAGGCGCGGTCGGTCGACGCGCTCGCCGAGGACACGGGGGAGCCCCCGGAGTCCGTCGTGGGTGCGGCGTTCGACCTCGCGGAGCGCGGACTCGTCGACGTCACCGAGCGCGTCGAGGAGACCGTCGAACTGACCGAGGAAGGCGAGTCGTATCGGGACGTGGGCCTGCCGGAGGTCCGCCTGTACCGTGCCGCACGGGACGCGGGCGCGACTGCCGAGGACGCGGTCCCGATGGGGGAAGTCATCGGGGCGAGCGGCCTCGGGGACGCGGTCGACATCGCGCTCGCGAACTACGCGCGGAAGGGGTACGGCGTCGTCGACGGTGGCGAGATCACCGCGGACCCGGACGCGGACCCGGACGCGGACGCGGAGGCGGCGGCGCTGGACGCCGTCGCCGCCAGCGAGAGCGTGGACGAGGACGTCCGCGAGACCCTGGAACGCCGGAATCTCGCCGCAGTGAGCGAGCGAACCGTTCGGTTCGTCGAACTGACCGAGGACGGCGTGACCGCGCTCATGGAGGGCGTGGAGGCGAGCGAGGCCGTCGGGCAGGTGACGCCCGAACTGCTGTCCTCCGGGGAGTGGGCGGACGTCGAGTTCGCCGCGTACGACGTGGCGGCGGACGCGGACGTCGAACACGGCGGGAAGGAGCACATCCTCCGGCAGACCGCCGAGCGCGTGAAGGACGTCCTCGTCGGCATGGGCTTCCAGGAGATGGACGGCCCGCACGCGGACGCGGAGTTCTGGATCAACGACTGCCTGTTCATGCCACAGGATCACCCCGCCAGGACGCACTGGGACCAGTTCGCGCTGGACGTCGACCCGATGCGGGACCTCCCCGCGGACCTCATGGACCGCGTCGAGCGCGCGCACCGCGAGGGCGTCGGCGAGGACGGC
>Ga0207756_100456_pt1 | contig 13737 bp, 14 predicted proteins | sample A23M1SouthBayCA_FD_187748 | JGI IMG/M metagenome (GOLD analysis project Ga0207756, IMG submission 187748) | Aerobic enrichment media microbial communities from Eden Landing Ponds, California, USA - A23 M1 (3) (SPAdes) | ecosystem: Environmental > Aquatic > Marine > Unclassified | place...
CCCGCCGATCTGCTCGGGGGTACCGGGGCGGTGGCGCTGTCGACGTTCCTCTTCCGAGGTGCCGAACAGCATCGCGCCCGCTTCCTGCTTGAACGCGCTCCACATCCCCGTCGTGCCCATTTTCAGGTTTCGCTTGTGGGTCTCGGCCTCTTTCGTCCAATCGCGCCGGGGAGTGAACACCGCCTGGAACAGGAACGGCTCGTCCGTCTCGGCAGCCTGTTCGAGCAAGACGCTCAGCGGCGAACGGAATGCCTCCTCAATGTCGACGGACACTTCGCTGAACTGCGAGAGTAACGTCATCCAGTCGTTGTTCTTTGTCTCGACGCCACCCCAGCGAACCATCGCCGGTGGTGTCGGGTCATCGGCCTCATCGGGACCGGAAACTGGCGCGTCTGGATCGTTCGCACCGTCCAAGAGTCCCGGGTCAAATCCCTCCAGATTCGCGAGCTCATCTAGTCCCTCGAACGACTCGAGATCGGCGAGGGTAGCCCGGTCCGGTTCGGCGTCGTCGACGAACACAGCACTGGTCGCGAAGGGTACGATCTCGAAGCGGAATCGTTCGGGATACATCGCTCGGACGTTTGCTGCGAGATGTTCGACTGCCTCGACCTCGTAGGGATGAACGCCGAGATAGAAGTCGAACCGTTGTGTGGCCTCCGGCTTGTGGATCAGGAATTCGAAGGAGTGGTGCGTACTCACGAACGAGAGGCGTCGCTCGATGTGGAACGGGAGTGTGCGGCCGCTTCCCGCACGGTAGAGTCCGTAGAGCCCCTTGATGACGTGATCAGGGGTAACCTGCTCACGAGCAGGGGTGATCTTGATATATGGTCGTGGTCCCTCACCGTCCGAGTCGTCTCCTAGGTATTCCTCCGACTCTGACGGCCTCTCTGAATAGACCGGTTCATCGGCGTTATCGGTCACTGGCCCCTGATGGGAATCTTCCTCGGGCGGCTTCACCCGCGACTCTGGATCGCTGGGGGAATCGCCACCGAGCTGTGTCGAAAGTGCTCGCTGAATATCAGCCTCGTCGATTCTCGGGAACCTCGAATTGCGAGATGGTTCACTCTCACCCAGTCGGTCATTGGTTGAGCGACCGGTCATCGAGTCCGGTCTCCTGTCGGTGAGAGGCGAACCGACCAGCACCCAAGAAGGGCGGATCGATGGCTCGGCGGACAATATGGCTGTTTGAGGTGAATGGGGTACATGGCTCGGGACGAATGAAGCCCGTCGAGGCGTGGGTCGCGTCCGGGTGCCCTGCGCTTACCATCGGCGAGGATAGCGGGCGACCAAGTGACCTTTCGATACGAATTACACATCGATGACGGGGGGTGTGATCGGACGGGGTTTACACTCCGACGACGGGGGGTGGGTCGAACGCGGTTTACACTTCGATGATGGGGGGTTAGATGGTAATCGAACCGCTATCCTGCGGTACCAAATGCGGGGACTGCGCCGCGGAACGATCACCCGGCGATGAACTCGAGCAAGGAGACGAGCGCTCCGAGCCCGAAGTAGGCGATCACCATCGCACCACCCCCCATCGTGAGTTTCATCCCGGTCTCGGATCGCTGGGAGTTCCGGCGCGCGGTGAGCCAGATAATGAGGCCGAGCACTAGCACGGTTAGGCCAGCGTACTGGAGCGTCGTGTAGACGACGTCGTACAGGTTGGTGAGGATGGTTTCCCAGCCGGCGACCGAGCCGCCGCTCCCACCCGTGGGGCCACTGGCCTGGGCGGCGGCAGGACCGACGAACACCAGCAGCGACAGGAATGCCGTGATGAAGACGGTCTCGGAATCGAGGGCGCGGCGAAGCCGACGGAGCCGGCGGCGGTACATGTCGAGGTCGGAGTGGGTCTTTGTGCTCGTCATTGCACACCGGGCGTTCGACGGGTGCTGTAATGTTTGTTTCAAGAATGCGCAATTCGCAATCTTACGCCTCGCGCACGGTTGCGTCGGACGCACAGATGCGCGTGACTCAGTGACTGGTGGGACTCATGTGGGATCGGGGGAAACAGTTATGCTTGTTAGCCTCTCGCATAGATGTGAGCAAGTAGTTACGGTTCCGATTTGTAGCCACCGAGAGTGATTGCCATGACACGACCAGATACATCTGGGAAGGCGAACAGTCCCGGGGAGTGTCTCCGATGAGCCGCTACTCCATCCCCGTGAAAGAGAACACCCGCGACCGCCTCCGTGCGTTCAGCAATCGGAATCTGCTCGATCGGCAGTCCTACGACGAGGCGGTGAACGAACTCCTCGACTACGCCGAGTTCGCGACAGCAGAGGAACTCAACGCTGAGTACAGGCCCGTCGAGAGGGGGCGAAGTTAGCTACTCCCTCCCGGCAGGCCAAATACAAATCCCATCGCGACCGGATCCGTCACAGGTTGAGGGCCCTTGCCAAATCGTGGAACGTCTCTATTTCGAGATCAGGCTGTGGCCCAAATCCTTCGTACGGTCCCCCACTTCGGTTGAGCCACGCGCCTTGCATCCCCGCGGATTTCGCCCCTTGAACGTCGAATACTGGCCCGGCAACGTGGACGATCTTCTTGATCGAGGTGCCCGTCCGACCGGCAGCGTGGCGGTAAATCTCCCGGTCGGGCTTGAACGTCTCTATCTCGTGGGCGCTGATCGTGTCGGCAACCAAATCACCGATGTCAGCGTGATCGACCATCGAAGCAAGCATCTCCGGGTTGCCGTTCGAAACTACGTACACCTCGTATCCCCCGGCTTGTAGCCGTTCGATACCGTCACGGACGTCTTCGAAGACATCGAGTTCGTGGTAGGTGGAGAGAATACGCTCCTGTGTTTCCTCGTCGAGATCGACGCCGTGAGAATCCAGTGCGAACTGTAACGCGTCGCGGTTCATCTCGTAGAACGGCTGATATTCGCCGATGTGATTGCTTACCATCGTATACATCAACGAACGCGACCGCCAGAGTTGGGAGATCGGTTCGGGATCAACGTCGATTTCCGAGACGAGTGCGTGCTCTACAGCACTTGGATCGACTAGCGTTCCGTAGGAATCGACGGTGATCGTCTCTACTCGCTCTGGGTCGAATGCCATGCCAATTATCCACAGACTAGTCACAAAAGGGTTGAGTTGGTGGTATCAAGCTCCGTTTTTTCGAAAGGAACGGGATCTGCCGACCGGTGAGTGGTTCGAAGCTTCCAACCGTAATCAGCCATAGGATCGTTTGGATTCTCGTAACTGTTGATAGATTCTCACAGGGGTGATCCGGTGTGAATCCCCGAACGGATAGCTGTTCGAGTCGAGTGCACGACGGACGAACGCCTATTAGCTCAGTTAGTGAAAGCAGAGTATGACCGTTCAGGAGCGCGTCGAGACATCAATAACCGAAATCGAACTGGAAGTTCGGGACAGGAACTGCTTTTTCGTTCGTCTCTCGGCCGAAACGGACTGTCTCATTCGCCTCGAAGAGTTGATCCACCGAGCTGACGGGAACCTGCTTCAGTACTTCAGTATCCGTGAAACGTCTCCGAAGGACATCATCGAACTGGCCGCGAGCGAATCTGCAATCGCAGAGGCGCGTCTCGTCAGGAACGGGTCCGACGCAAATCTCTTCCAGTTCGTCGTCTCAGGACCGTGTGTCACTGCGACGCTCGCCGATACCGGAGCGATCACTCGTGACGTTTCGGCCGCGGGCGGCGTCGGCCGTGTCGTCGCAACTGTTCCATCTCACGTCGCCGTTCGAACGGTCGTCGAAACGTTTCGGACACGCCATCCGGACTCGGAATTTCTCGCCAGGAGAGAACGCGATCAGTCTCCACCCGTTCGAACGAGAGCGGGCGTCCACACCATCCTCGCCGACCGACTTACCGAAAAACAGTACGAAGTACTTCGAACGGCGTATCTGAGCGGCTACTTCACGTGGCCGCGTGACAGTACGGCCGAAGAGTGTGCCGACGCGTTGGGGATTGCTCAGCCGACGTTTAGCCAGCACCTTCGAGCGGCTCAGTCCAAGGTATTTAGCGCTCTCTTCGGCGCCGCGGTCGACGACGGGTGATCGGAACGTCAAGACCGGTCACGACAGAACGGACAGCGCCCGTGATACCTATCTCTATAGGCAAGAAGCGTTTGCCGGGGGGACTGGAATGTACCAATGGGTGATTCAGGATGCCAAGCTACGCGGAGTGGACTGCAGCGCAAGAGACGACGGCCGTCACGGTCGATGGACACGAACTCGATGTCGCCTACTACGACGAGGGATCGGGCGATCCCGTCGTCTTTCTCCACGGGATTCCGACGAACTCCTACCTGTGGCGGGACGTGATCGGGCCGATTGCGGCGGAACGCCGCGTCATCGTGCCCGACATGATCGGGTACGGCAACTCGTCGATGTTCGACGGGTTCGATAGATCGATCCGCGCACAGGAGGAGATGATCACGGAACTGCTGTCGACGCTTGAGGTCGAGAACCCCTCGCTGGTCGGTCACGACCTCGGTGGCGGCGTGTTCCTTCGATACGCGGCCCATCATCCGGATGCTGTCGACGAGCTCGTGCTCTCGAACTCCATCGCGTACGACTCCTGGCCGATCCAGTTGATCACCGACTTGGGACTTCCCGAGACGGCACGAGAAACCGGTGTGGAGGAGTTGCAGGCGATGCTCGACGACCTCTTTCGAGACACGCTCCACGGGTCGGAGCACAGCGACGCGTTCCTCGACGGGATGACCACGCCGTGGAACTCCGAAGCGGGTGTAACCTCTCTCGTTCGAAACGCGATCTCGACGAACACGAATCACACGACTGAGGTCGATCCGGAAACGATCGAAGCCCGGACGCTCCTCTTGTGGGGGGCGGACGATCAGTTCCAGTCCATCGAGTGGGCCGAGCGCTTGCAAGCGGATATCGAGACGGCCGAACTGATCGGGCTGGACGACGCAAACCACTGGGTGATGGAAGATCGGCCGGACGCCTACCGCGACGAACTGGCCGACTTCCTGCGCTAATCAGGTCGAACGTTCGGGCCGAGTCGCGGGCGACGGCCACGACTCGAAACGTCCGACCGCAGAGGCACCCCCTAACGCCGGGTCGTCCGTCGTGCTTTCCCCCGATTTCTCCCGACGCACGCTACCAACATAAATAGGTTACTCGTATTGGAAGTCCCTCTTCACACTCACAGAATAGTAAGGAGTTCCCGGTCGAGTTGTACAACCGTGTACAACAGTTCGTGTATAAGTCGGCAGATTCACCCGCAGAACCCAGATCACCGATAACGGGTCCTTACAGATACTCATGAGTACACACTCAGAATCGAGTGATACGAAATCGACGTCGGTCGTCACACCGAGCCAGTCACAGGAAACGCTCATTTCCATGGCAAACCTCCTTGGACGCAAGTGGCACTTGATCATCCTCCACCAGCTACTGACGGAGGGCGCGATGGGATTCGGCGAACTGAAAGGAGAGATCGATCACATATCGTCGAAGGTCCTGTCGGACAGTCTCGACCGACTCGAGACGGAACACGAACTCGTCGAACGCCGCATCGTGAGCGAGAAGCCGGTGCGCGTCGAGTACGCGGTGACGGACCAAGGTCGTGACTTCGCCCCCATCGTCGACCGCATCCACGAGTGGGGCGTCGAACACGTCGTGAGTGATAGAGACAGTCGTAACTGTCCATAGATTCTCGCCGGACTATCCCTAGAGTAGATGCGGTGAGGTCGGGGTAACGTATCAACCGAATGGTGAGTGAGTGACGAATCAGTTACTACCTTACAAATGTGATACAGCTGAAATATAATGGTGGTGTGTGACGTGGTACTGTGGCCCAATACGTGCAGAGTCGGGCCACGCGGAGCAACCAATGGATCGACGCAACACACTCAAGGCCATCGGAACGGTCGGTATCGCGGGCGCGCTCGGACTTGGCACGAGCGGAACCGTGAGCGCCGATCGAGCCGATGCTGCCGGCGGCGGCGACAGTAACAATCCCGGACGGATCGGGAACTACGGCGGTGCGAAGACGCTGACCCCGCCGAATCTCGGAGGATTCGACCACGTGTTGGTCTATCTCGCCGAACCTCTCATCGAGGGCGACTGGAGCGTCGTCGACAACGCGGAGCGCTTCCAGCGCGAGATCATGGGGCGAGACGAGGAGACCATCGACGCGGATCGGCGAGCGGCAGAGGCGTTCTACGAGGAGCGCTTCGGACTGACGTTCGAGGGAGACACAGGGCTGTTCGAACCGGAAGAGAGTACCGACGGCTCGGCCGTGCTGAATCCGTTCTACCAGGATCCCGACGTGGGTTACAACGCGTACGTGGTGTCGGGACGGGCGATGCCGAACAACCACGACGACGGGGCGACCAATCGCGACGAGATGCTGGCCGGGAAAGTCAGAGACGGTGGCTGGATCGTCTCGATCACCGAAGACACGTCGCTGGGCGGGAGTTACGGCGGTAGCGACGGCTTCGATATCGGAGCCGGCGGCACGCTAGCCTACGGCCACTACAACATCAAGATGGGAGACAACGAGGACCCCATCGTGATCCAGTACGAATCCGAACACCCAATCCTGCCACTGGACATGCCGGTCGCGTTCAACTGTGACCTGTTCCACGACGAGTGGGGTGAAGGGCAGGTTCGCGGGGTTACCGGTGCGCAGGGCGGTGGTATCCGCAACGTACTCACGTTCCCCCCGTCGCTGTAGTCGGGTGCCGAACTCATTTTTTCCCGAGAGGATCTGGTAGCAATGGTTCTTGCGTTCCCGTTTCGTCCGTCTCGATACTAAATCACATCAAGTTACTTGATTTCTACAGGTAACTATTATAGCGTCCCCATCCGTATGGGTCGGACATGAGCGACGATACTGAAGCGGACGCTGCCACCCAGCTCGAAGTGTGGTGCGCCGGCGAGGACTGGTGCCCGGTCACGACGACGGCGTCACTCATCGGCAAGAAGTGGCACCCCGTAATCATTCATCGACTCCTCGACAACGGACCGAGCGGATTCAACGAACTCAAAGCCGACGTCGACGGGATTTCGAGCAAAGTCCTCTCGAGTAGTCTCGATGACCTCGAGGAGAAGCAGATCGTCGACCGCGAAATCATCAGCGAAAAACCCGTGCGGGTGCAGTACTCGCTCACCGAACACGGGCAGTCGCTCGAACCAGTGATATTTTCGATGCGTGACTGGGGTCTCGAACATCTCACGGAACCCGACGAAGACGAGTCCTCGGTCGCGTAGGGATCTCCGGAATTACGCAAACGGGCATGGTCGAGTCGTGCTCGACACGGTCGGTTGGTTCCTGCCGCATTCTCACCACGAGTTGGCCACCCACGGTGATCGGCGACTCACCGGGTTACACGTGCGTTACTTGTTGAGCCCGCGGTTGTCCGAGATTCATTACGGGTAGAAACTAAGTTTCGGGTAGATATGGCAATCGATGACATTGACAGGCGCACGCTCCTCCGTCTCGGTGGAGCCGCAGCCATCGGCGCACTAGCGGGTTGTAACAGTCAGCAAGGCTCCGAGGCCACCTCGACGGCGACGACGACTCCCACGTCGACCGCAACGGCGACGGCCACGGCGACGGAAGCGTCCGGGACCAACCCCCCTGGTGCGGATCAACTCGGGGGACCCGACGACCTCCAGTCGTCGGCGACGGTGGAGGCGACGATGCTTTCGTCCGACCAGGGCGCCGGCCAGCACGTGAACACGCCGGCCGTCGTCTGGGTCGAACAGGGCGCGACCGTGACGTGGAACATCGCCGAGGGCTCGCACTCGATTACGGCGTATCACCCCGACTTCGACCGGTCACTCCGGATTCCAGAGGGGGCGACTTCCTTCGATTCCGGGATTCTTTCCGCAGGAGAATCTTTCGAACACACCTTCGGAACGCCGGGCGTCTACAACTACTTCTGTCGCCCGCACGAGGGACTCGGAATGGTCGGTCTCGTCGTCGTCGGTCAGCCACAGGGTGGGCCGGGGACGACGGCCGTCGACGACATCGAACTGAGCGCAGCCGCCCAATCACTCACCCGACTCCTCGACGTGGCGGGCATCGTCACCAGCGAGGGTGGGGGGACGAACGCGTACGCGTGGCAGGACGCCACCTGGGACTCTTACTGGTACTCGCTGTACAACATGAGTACCAACATCGCCATGAGTGGGAACGGGGTTCTGTTCCCCCACAACGAGGAGCAACAGCAGGCGTTCGACCAGCGAGTGCCGGCGATGCTCCAGCATGCGGATGTCGACAAACCCCCGATCAAGAATCCCAACCTGAACATGGCCGCGTTCACGGAGGGCGACCCGCACTTCACCCAACAGCCCGTCTTCGACTCGGGCGACGGCCGCCCCGACGCGTCGACCCTGCAGTGGGACATGTCGAAATCGTCGAAGGTCGTGAGCCCCTCCTCGGCCGCGTGGACGCACCTCAAAGGTGTGACGTGGGCGAAGAACTTCCAGAAACACTTCGAGACGCTTCCACCGGGAATTGCGGCGAAGTTCCGCGCGCAGATGCTCACCACCCTCGCCCAGATCGGGACGAACGCGACGCTCATCGCCGGAGGCCCGGACGGCAACGGAGCGCTCACGAAAGGCGACTCGCTCGAACTCGTCTCCGAATTCCGACCGAGTGACGGCACGGTCGTCGACGACACGGCCCGGCCCAACCACCACTCGGCGATGCTTTGGTTCCTGTCGGATCTCACGAGCCTCGCGGGGAACGGCTGGTTCGGCTACGTGAACCCGGAACCGCTGATTCCGAACGGAAAGATCCAGCAACTGACCGACGGGATGGCGCAGACGACGATGAACCTCTTCGATCCCTCGGATGTCGTCGACATGGGGTCGACCCGGGACCTCGGCCAGATGCTCGGTGCCGTCGGCTGGTACGGAACGCACGCCGGAAGCGACGAGTTGCGTGCTGCCGCCGCGAGCTACGCCAACGATCTGGCGGCTGAGGTCGACGCCCACCTCGACGGCAACGGACACGTGGCCGACGGCGCGGCCAATGGAGCGGCGACGCAGGGTGCGGTCGGACAGGGGCTCCTCTGGGCTTCCCAGATCGACGGCGTCGACCATCGCGACACCGCGGAGAGCGTTCTCGGCTACCTGCTCGACGAACTCTGGGACGAGGACGCGGGCACCTTCGCCACCAGTCCCGGCGCCTCCACCTACCGTATCACGTCGCGTGACGCGGGCGACGTGACCGGCGGCCTCAACGCCGCCGACGCACTTCTCGATCTCGACGTGCAGGAGGTGTACGCCCGCTACTTCAACCAGACGTTCAACCGCGGGCGACTGCAACGGGCCGAACGCCCGAACAGCCGCGACGAGGGTGCCGAGTTCACGCTCCCGCTCCCGCCGGCTGCCGGCGGCGAGTACGGACAGGCCGCCGTGTACAACGACGCCGTCGAGTACGACACCGGCGCCGACGAGTGGACGGTCGTCGACGACACGTTCACCACGGCGTGGGCGCTATACACGTCGAATCAGGACATCTGGATCGGCAACTGGGCAGGCGACTTCTACCAGGGTCGTGGCGTGCCCGGCCAGAGCGACCAGCCGCCCGGGGAGGCCTGATCGCGATGCTCCCCGAAGGCACCGCTGCACCGGAGTTCACGTTGCCCGGAACCGCGATGGATCGAGACGCGACCGAGATGTCGGCGTACTCGCTCTCCGACGCGCTCCAGCGAGGGCCGGTGATCATCAACTTCTATCTCTTCGATTTTCACCCCGAATGTACCGAACACATGTGCTCGCTCCACGATCTGCTGTGGTTCGACCTCGACGACCGAGTGACGGTGTTCGGTATCTCCACGGATCGCTCGTTCAGCCATCGAGCGTTCGCGGAGACCGAAGAACTGGCCTTCGCCCTCCTCTCGGATAGCGACGGGAGCGTCGCCGAATCCTACGACGTGTTCTACGAGGAGTTCAACGGCCACAAACGGATCGCGAAGCGTTCGGTCTTCGTCGTCGACACCGACGGGACGATTCGGTACGCGTGGAGCACCGACGATCCCACCGTGCAACCGGACTTTTCAGCGGTCAAGGACGCACTCGAAGGGTTGCAGACCGTCCACTCCGACGACTGATCGACTCCCCGTATCGACCTTCGGGAACGGTAGTGGAACTATAGTAGCGTTTGGAACGGTCCATACGCTGGAATGCCAGAGTGTGTGCGATCGGGCGTACAGTAGCTTCCAAAAGCGACGATAGTCGTCTTCGTTCGTCCTGACAGTGATAGAAACGCTGTGACCGACAAGTATCCCGACGAAACGGACGATTTCGGAGTGAAATCACGTATATAATTTGTGGTCGATTGTGACGCGTCTGAGCGACCCAGTGTCGCTTATGTGGTTACCAATAGTAACCTTAGGTGGCACCATGAAACGCCGGAAGTACATCCAAGCGGCCGCCGTGCTGTTGGGCGTGAGTGCCACCCTTCCAGGGAGAGCAATCATGTCAGACCACGACGAAACCAACGGCTACCACGTCGACACTGAATCGTTCGCAGACGTCACGGAGTTCCGCAACCCGATGGGAGAGAACACCAGCGAGGAGATTTACCGTCTCTACGACGACGAGGCGGACACGCTGATCTACGCGATGACCGTCGGCGACGGCGGTGACGAGTCGGTATCGCTGGTTCTTCGAGACGGCTCCGAAGCCGAGTTCGAAGCGTAACGCCCACACGACCGCGGTTCTCTTTTTCGAATCTGTAAATCAGCGAACGATCAGTCGCCAGTCGCCAGCTCGATCCACCACTCTCGTCCGAACGGGTCGTCGTACGCGATGTCGAGGCGATCGTACACGACTCGCGGAATTCCGATGTCGGCGAGAACGAGCTGTCCCGCACCGGTTCGTAGTCCCGTCTTCGGTAACGCGAGCGTGACCGTAGTCTCCGGGTGCACGGCTGCCCCGAGTGTCTCGCCGGTTGTGGCGTCGATACCGGAGGGCACGTCGAGGGAAACGACTCTCGATCCGCGTCGGTTCGTTTCCTCGACGAAGCTACGTACCGGATCGCGGATCGGGCCGTCGAGGCCGTAACCGATGAGCGCGTCCACGAGTACGCCGATTCGATCGAACGCCGCCAGTTCCTCGACGCCGCTCGTGACCGATACGTCCGTTGAGTCGAGGATGCGATACTGCTGTGCTGCGGCCCCGGATAACGAGTCGGGATCGCGGTCGAGGACGACAGCGACTCGAACGCCGTGGTTATAGAGGTGTCGAGCACACGCCAACCCGCCACCGCCGTTACCGCCGTTTCCGGCCACGACCACCACCGGCTCCTCACCTGTCGCAGCGACTCGATGGGCCAACGTTCGGCCCGCGTTCTCCATCATCTGGAGCAACTGTAGTCCCACGTCCTCGACGGCAACCCGGTCGACATCGCGCATCGTCTCCGCCGTCACGGCCGGAACATGCGTCCCCGACGCCGTCACGAACGCGTCAGTAGTCATATCGATTCGTGGACTCTCAACCACCATTACTGTGTGCCGTTGCGATCGACGACCCAGGGTTACCCACGGGTTAGCTGACGCTTTTGGTAGCTCAGGTAGTTACCATTCGATACCTACTATGGTATCCCGAAAACACCGAGTGCTGTTAGTGATCGCGCTGGCCGAACTCCTCGCCATGTCCCTCTGGTTCAGCGCGACCGCCGCGGCGCCGGAGTTGGCGGCCGAGTGGGGGCTCACCGACGGCGAGACGGCGTGGTTGACTATCGCAGTGCAGTTGGGCTTCGTCGCCGGCGCGCTCCTCTCCTCGGCCCTCACGCTCGCGGACGTGATCCGACCCCGCTACCTATTTGCGGCGTCGGCCGTCGCCGGCGCAGTGTTCACGGCCGCAATTGCTGGATTCGTCACGTCGGCCATTCCAGCCATCGCGCTCCGATTTTTGACCGGCGTCGCCTTGGCCGGGGTTTACCCCACCGGGATGAAGATTCTCGCCGGCTGGTTCGAGGAGGGCCGCGGATTCGCAATTGGGATGTTGGTCGGCGCACTAACCGTCGGATCGGCGCTTCCGCACCTGCTCCGTGCCGTCGGCGGCGTCGGACAACCTCGGGTCGTGCTGTACGGGGCCGCGGGCCTGTCGGTCCTCGGCGGACTGTTGGTCCTCCTCGTCGAGCCCGGGCCGCATCAGGCACCGGCGGCACCGTTCGATCCGAGCGCGATTGGTCGCATCCTCCGGGACCGAGGAACGATGCTGGCCAACGGTGGGTACTTCGGGCACATGTGGGAGCTCTACGCCGTCTGGACGTGGATCCCTGCCTACCTGATCGCGAGCATCGCGGCGAACGGCGGGAGTGGCGAGTCGTCGAGTCTCGCCTCGCTCCTAGCCTTCGGGACCATCGCCATCGGTGGGGTCGGCGCCGTCGTCGCCGGCTCGGCGGCCGACCGGTTCGGTCGGACGCAGACCACGAGCGCGAGCATGGCCATCAGCGGCGTTGCCTGTATCGCCGCAGGATTCGTCTTCGGGTCGTCGTTGCTCGTTCTCGTTCCTTTCGTTCTCGTGTGGGGATTCGTCATCGTCGCCGATTCGGCGCAGTTTTCCGCGGCCGTCTCCGAACTCGCCGAAGGGTCCTACGTCGGGACGGCCCTCACGCTCCAGACAGCCATCGGGTTCCTCCTGACGACCGTGTCGATCCAGATGATCCCGATGGTCGTGGATCTGGTCGGCTGGCGCTGGGCGTTCGCACCACTGGCTCTCGGCCCGATTCTTGGCACGCTGTCGATGCAGCGACTCCGGAACCTCCCCGAGGCGACGAAACTCGCTGGCGGCCGCGGATAGGACGGCTGGAATCGTCGTGGGAACACTTACCCACCGGTAACGGGGTTACCCGATCCTCGGCTCGTACTTATGACGAAGCTGAGTGAAGGACATACCAACCGATGGGAACGAGACGCCTATATCGACTCGCGGGCTGTCCCTACTGTGCGACTGTCGAGGGGAAACTGGACGAGTTAGAGCTCGATTACGAGACACGCGACGTCTTTCCCATCCGATTCTTCCGGTCGGAAGTGAAAGAAGTCAGCGGACAGAAGGGCGTTCCAGTTCTCGTCGACCCGGAGAACGGCGTGACTGGAATGGCGGAAAGTGACGATATCGTCGCGTACCTCGAACGGACGTACGGTTGACGAACGGAGAAGATTCCGAGATGAACACCGATCGATTGTCCGCCGAGACGGGCACGTCGACCGTTGTCGCTGGCTGGCTACAGCGACACGTTTCTCGACGGTCGATGCTGTACGCCGGACTCGTCCTGAACGTCGAGGTGATACTGGTGATGGTGTACTGGGTCGCTTCGCCGACGACGATAACGAACCCGTTGATTCTGGTGTATCCATTCGTCTGGATCAATCTCGCTCTCTGGGCCGTCAGTTCGGTAAAGCGACCCGACGTGCCACGACGACGGCAACTCGCCGTCGGCGCATTCACAGGGCTGTATTTCGTCGTGTTGATCGTCGCCGGCGGACTGATCGGACCAGGGCACGCGTTTCACGGCCACTCCCATGGAACCGGCACGGTTCGTCTCGCACTCACGTCGATGCCCCCGGGATGGAGCCCGGCGCTCCTCTACGGCGGTGATCTGGTCCGCTTCTCACTGTTCCCGTACAAACTCGTGGGCTATCTCGCGCTTTCGTATCTCGTCTTTGTGACCCTTCTCGACGTGAACGGGTCTGCCCTCTCCGGCGCACTCGGCTTCGCCTCGTGTGTGAGTTGCACGTGGCCGATTCTCGGAACGGCCGTGACGGCGCTTTT
>Ga0207756_100457_pt1 | contig 13654 bp, 15 predicted proteins | sample A23M1SouthBayCA_FD_187748 | JGI IMG/M metagenome (GOLD analysis project Ga0207756, IMG submission 187748) | Aerobic enrichment media microbial communities from Eden Landing Ponds, California, USA - A23 M1 (3) (SPAdes) | ecosystem: Environmental > Aquatic > Marine > Unclassified | place...
GCAGACTCGAGGGAAGGGTTCGCCGACCGTCGCCGTCGCGATCACGCACGTTACCAAACCACAGGCGCGTTTTTTGTGGACGGGTTCGGACGATGGTTCGTGACGCCGTCACGCCCGCACGGAGTTCGGACGAACTACCGGCAACCGTTTCGAAACGTAACAAGTCATAACCGTTCGCAGACCAAGGGATAAGCCAATGGAACTCGACGACGCCGACGACGACCCGTTCGAAGAACAACGCGAGCAGGCCGAGAACCCGATGAAGCGGCTGTTCCTCGAGTACGGCTCGGAGAACAAGCTCGCGTTCGTCGTCGGCCTCGTCTCCAGTATCGTCGCGCGACTGCTCGATCTGGTCCCGCCGGTCCTCCTCGCGATGACGCTGGACACGACGTTCGATCCCGACGGCGATCAGGCGTTCTCCATCTGGCTCGTCCCCGACGCGTGGCTACCCCAGGAGCCGGCCGGACAGCTCGTGCTGGCGTCGACGCTCATCGCGGTGGCGTTCCTCGGCGGTGCGGGCTTCCACTGGACGCGCAACTGGGGGTGGAACTCGTTCGCGCAGGACATCCAGCACGAGGTGCGCACTGACACGTACGACAAGATGCAGCGGCTGAACATGGACTTCTTCGCGGACAAGCAGACCGGGGAGATGATGTCCATCCTCAGCAACGACGTGAATCGCCTGGAGCGGTTCCTGAACGACGGAATGAACTCCGCGTTCCGCCTGAGCGTGATGGTGCTGGGGATCGCGGGCATCCTGTTCTACTACAACTGGCAGCTCGCGTTCGTGACGCTCGTCGTCGTCCCCCTCATCGGGTACACGACGTACAAGTTCGTGAACATCATCCAGCCGAAGTACGCGGACGTCCGCTCCTCGGTCGGTCAGCTGAACTCGCGGCTGGAGAACAACCTCGGTGGCGTGCAGGTCATCAAGACGTACAACACGGAGAACTTCGAGTCCGATCGCGTCGACGACGTCTCCCGGGATTACTTCGACGCGAACTGGAGCGCGATCACGACGCGCATCAAGTTCTTCCCGGCACTGCGAGTGCTGGCTGGCGTCGGGTTCGTCGTGACGTTCTTCGTCGGCGGCGTCTGGGTGTTCGACACGCTCTCGGGGAACAGCGGGCCGTGGTTCTTCACGGGCACGCTCTCGCCCGGGGAGTTCGTCGCGTTCATCCTCCTCAGTCAGCGGTTCATCTGGCCGATGGCGCAGTTCGGGCAGATCATCAACATGTACCAGCGCGCTCGCGCGTCCAGCGAACGCATCTTCGGGCTGATGGACGAGCCCTCCCAGATCGCGGAGGATCCGGACGCCGAGGACCTCGTGGTCGACGACGGTAACGTCGTGTACGACGACGTCTCCTTCGGGTACGACGACGACGAGATGATCGTTGAGGACATCGCGTTCCACGTCGACGGCGGGGAGACGCTCGCGCTCGTCGGTCCGACGGGCGCGGGGAAGTCCACGGTCCTGAAGCTCCTGCTCCGCATGTACGACGTCGACGAGGGAAGCATCGAGATCGACGGCCAGGACCTGCGGGACGTCTCCATTCCGAGTCTCCGCCAGCACATCGGGTACGTCTCACAGGACACGTTCCTGTTCTACGGGACGGTGGCGGAGAACATCACGTACGGGACGTTCGACGCGACCCGCGAGGAGGTCGTGGAGGCGGCGAAGATGGCGGAAGCGCACGAGTTCATCCAGAACCTCCCGGAGGGCTACGACACGGAGGTCGGCGAACGTGGCGTGAAGCTCTCGGGCGGGCAACGCCAGCGTATCTCGATCGCGCGAGCGATCCTGAAGGACCCCGAGATCCTCGTGCTGGACGAGGCGACGAGTGACGTGGACACGGAGACGGAGATGCTCATCCAGCGGTCGATCGACGAACTCGCGGAGGACCGGACGACGTTCGCGATCGCGCACCGGTTGTCCACGATCAAGGACGCGGACCAGATCGTCGTCCTCGAGGACGGCCGCATCGCGGAACGCGGCACGCACGACGACCTCATCGCGAACGACGGCCTGTACGCGCACCTCTGGGGCGTCCAGGCCGGCGAGATCGACGAACTGCCCGAGGAGTTCGTCGAACGCGCGAAGAACCGCGAGAACCGGATCGAAGTCGATCAGGACGACGACTGAACTGACAGCACCAGCATACGGCGTCCCCCAGGACGCCGTTTCTTTTATTCTAACTGACAGCACCAGCGTACGGCCGCCTCCAGGTGGCCGTTTCTTTCATTCTAACGGACTCCACCAGCGTACGGCCGCCTCCGGGCGACCGGTTCTCGGGTCTCGTTCGGGCTGGTCGTGCGGGTGGTGGTTGGGTCGGTCGTTGCTATCGCCAGTCGTCGAGGTCGCAGACGACGGTTTCGTCGACGGTGAGCCACGTTGTGAGGAGTTCGGTGGCGTCGGCGCGTGCGGGACAGATGGTGTGGCGGGTGGTGTCGTCGTTGTCGTCGACGAGCGTGGCGAGTTCGCGGGTGTGGTCGTGGTGTGGGGGGTGGGCGTCGGTGGTTCTGTCGGTGGGGTCGCTGCCGTGGTCGGCGTCGCTGCCGTGGTCGGCGTCGGGGTGTGGGCCTGGGGCGGGCATGGGTTCGCTTCGGTTGGTGCTTCGGCGCGTTATCGATTATAAAAGGAGGGTCGTTCCAGGTGCGTGAGAGCGCGTGGTCGCCGCCAGTCGGTGACGTCGGCGACGGCGTCGGTGCGTTCGCGGAGAGCGGGGTCGCTCGCTCGCCTGCCGGGTCGTCGTCGCGGCGGTCGACGGTGCGCGTCGTCCTTCGATGGAGGGGTCGCGTTCACGTCGGTGTACGCTCGACGCGAGTAGGGTCGGTGCGGTGGTGGGGCGTGCGTTTCTTGCGATTGGGGGGCGAGGGTGGTGGTATGGATCTGGCGGATGCGACGTGGACGGACGTGCGGGACGGCGCGCCCGAAGTGGGCGTGGTGCCCGTGGGGAGCACGGAACAGCACGGGCCGCACGCGCCCCTCGGGACGGACACCGTCACCGCGACGGCGGTCGCGGAGGCGGGCGTCGAGGCGTTCGAGCGCGAGCGCGACGCGCCGGTTGCGCTCGCGCCGGCGATTCCCGTCGGCGTCGCCGAGGAGCATCGCGCGTTCGCGGGGACGCTGTGGGTGTCGCCGGACGCGTTCCGCGCGTACGTGCGTGGGGTCGTGGAGAGTCTCGCGAGTCACGGCGTGAACGCGGTCGTGCTCGTGAACGGGCACGGTGGGAACGTCCCCGCGCTCCGGGAGGTGAGCGCGCGCGTGACGCGGGACGACGTCGCTGCTGTGGCGGCGTTCACGTGGTTCGACGTGGTGAACGCGGACGTCCCGATGGGGCACGGTGGGGGTCGCGAGACCGCGCTCCTCCGGCACGTCGCTCCGCACCTCGTGCGCGAGGATCGCGTCGCGGGGGCCGCCGAGGGTGCGAGCACGCGCTGGGGCGACTGGGTCGGTGGCGTGAACGTCGCGCACGACACGGACGCGTTCAGCGCGAACGGCGTCGTCGGCGACCCCGGGGAGGGGGACGCGAGCGTGGGCGAGGCGATGCTCGACGACGCGGCGAGCGCGCTCGTCGACGTCCTCGACGCGCTCGCCGACCGCGACTGACGCGTCGAACCCGGCGATCGGGCTCGCCGTCCCGGGGTCGTCACCCGGACGCGGGGTCGTATTCGGTGTCGGTCCCGATGGCGAGCGCGGCGAGGCCGCGGCCGACGAGGACGGTCGCGACGAGGAGGCAGCCGAGGCCGGCGACTGCGGCGAGCGGGCCGAACGCGTCCGCGACGACGCCGCCGAGTGGTTTGAGGACGAAGCGGACGGTGCCGTAGCACATCGCGGCCGCCGAGAGGACGGTCGCGCGACCGACCGGCGTCGCGTGCTCGTTCAGGTACGCGCTCGCGATCGGCGAGACGACCGCTCGCCCGGCTTTCATCGCGACGAACGCGGGCATCGCGACCACTGGAAGCAGGACGCTGGGTGCGACGAGGAGGACGCCGACGGCGAGCGGGACGACCGCGAGCGCGGTGGTCGCGCCGAGCGCGCGCTCGATACGGTCGGCGTTGTAGCTCGCGACGGCCGCGACCGCGGAGAACCCCGTGTAGAGCGGGCCGAGCGCGGTCTCCGAGAGGGCGACGTGATCGACGGCGATCGGTTGAATGTAGGTGTCGGCGGCGCCGACGACGCCGAAGAACAGCGCGAGGCCGACGACGACCGACCGCACGGCCGGCGCGAACAACTGCTTGCGGACCACCGCAGCGGCGTCGCGGACGCCGAGGCGCGCGTCCCCGTGGTTGGCGTCAGTGCTGCCGGAGTCGGACTCGTCCCCGGCGTCGCCGCCGCGTTCGACGGTCGGCATGGCGAGGAGGACGGGGATGCCGGCGGCGTTGACCGCGCCGCCGACCCAGAACGGGAGCGTCGGGTCGGCGGCGTACAGCGCGCCGGCGGCGAGCATCGTCGCGGCGCTCACGGTCATGTTGACGGCGCCGCCGCGGCCGCGGACGCGCGTGTACGCCGCGGCGTCCAGGCGGTCCGCGAGGACGTCGTACAGCCAGGCGTCGCCGGCGCCGGACGCGAACGCGCCGCCGACCGCCCACACAGCGTACACGGCGACGAATCCCGGGAACGAGTCCACGATAGCGAGCCCGAACACGGAGGTCGCGCGCATCCCGGCGCCGAGCAGGAGGCTCGCGCGCCGGCCGAGGCGATCCCCGACGTACCCGGTCGGGATCTCGCCGAGGACGCCGACGCCCGCCGAGAGCGACCCCAGGAGCGCGATCTGCGTGTAGTCGAGGTTCCGCGACAGCAGGAACACGGTGAAGATCGGCCAGAAGAACCCGAACGTCGCGGTCGCCTGGTACGCGTAGTACTTCGCGACGAGCGGGTGCGGGCGACGCATCGAACGAAGGCACGACCGGGAGCCACGTAATCGTAATCTACCCCGCGTTTTAGTAGAGTATCCGAGGGGAAGCGATTTGGGCGTCGCGGACGCGTCTGGAGGTATGGTCGACGCGTCGGCGGACGCGTTCGCGCTCGTCGGGAACGAGCACCGCGCCGCCATCCTCCGCGCACTGCTGTCCGCGCACGCCGACGACGCGGCGCCGTACCCGACGCCGTTCGCCGTCCTCCGCGAGCGCGCCGGCGTCGACGTCTCCGCGCAGTTCGCGTACCACCTCGACGAACTCGTCGGGTCGATGGTCGCCCGCACCGGCGACGGCTACCGCCTCCGGTACGCCGGCTGGAAGGCCGCCGCCGCGCTCGCCGCCGGCACGTACGCCACCCAGCCAGCGTTCGGCCCCGCCGGCGTCGACGGCGCGTGCCCGCACTGCGACGCGAGCGCGCTGCACGCGAGCTACGGCGACGCGTGGCTCACCGTCGCCTGCCACGGCTGCGAGCGCGTCCTCGCGCGCTACCCGTTCCCGCCCGGCGCCGCGGCCGCCCGCCTCGAGAACGCAGGCGTCGAGGGGCTGCTCGACGCGTTCGACCGCCGCGTGCGCTCGCACTTCGCACTCGCCGTCGACGGCGTCTGCCCCGAGTGCGCCGGCCGGACGACGCGCTCGCTCGCGACCGCCGAGCGCCCCGATTCGACCGACACCCGCGGTGACGGCCACCCCCTGGAGGCGATCGCGGACTGCGAGCAGTGCGGGAATCACCTCGCGCTCCCCGTCGGCTGCGTCCTCCTCGGTGCTCCCGCCGTCCTCGCGCGAGCGGCAGTGACCGACGTCGGCCGCCTGGACCGGCCGTTCTGGCAGGTGCCCGAACTCGTCGACGACGCCCACGTCACGCGAACCGGCGACGGCCCGCTCGAGGCCACCGTCTCGATCCCGGCGGGCGACGGGGACGAGACCAGCGACCCGGGTCGCGCGCTCGCCGTCACCGTGACCGCCGACCTCGACGTTCGCGTCCCCGACGACGCCTGACGCCGAACCACCACGTTCTGGTGGCGGGAGCGAGAAACCGCGAGTATGCCCGACCGCCCGACGGTCGTCCTGACGAACGACGACGGCATCGACGCCCCCGGCATCGCCGCCCTCCACGACGCGCTCCAGGCGGTCGCGTCCGTCACCGTCGTCGCACCCGCCGAGGACCACAGCGGCGCCGGCCGGCGCGCCGACCGCGAGTTCCGCGTCCGCGATCACCCGCGCGGGCACGCCGTCACCGGAACGCCCGCTGACTGCGTCGCGTACGGCCTGCACGTCGTCGACGACCCGGACTTCGTCGTCGCCGGCGCCAACGACGGCCCGAACGTCGGCGCGGACAACGTCGGCCGCTCCGCGACCGTCGGCGCCGCCGCCGAAGCCGCGTTCCTCGGGCACGCCGGCGTCGCCGTCTCCACGTACCACCCCGAGGAGGGCCGCGTCCCCGACCCGAGTCGCGCGGACTTCGCGGCCGCCGGCGACCTCGCCCGGCACGTCGTCGACGCCGTCGCGCCCGAGACGCTCGTCGAACGCGACGCGTACCTCAGCGCGAACGTCCCCACGCACGTCGACGCCGACACCCGCCTCCGGCTCACCGAACCCGTGCACGACTACGGGCTCCGGGTCGAACCGTCCGGCGACGGCTACGACGTCACGAGCGCGTTCTACGACCCGCTCCGGCCCGACCGCGACGAACCCGTGACCGACCCCGTCGGGACCGACCGTCGCGCACTCGCCGACGGCGACGTCAGCGTCGCACCGCTCTCCATCGCGACGAACACCGTCTCGCACACTCACTTCCGCGACCTCGAAGACGCGTACTGACCGACCCAGTCGACCACCACGCCGCGGCGACCGCTCGCCGCCCCAGCGACGCTACCGACCTGCGGCGTCGCCGCTACTCGTCCTCCTCGCCCGCGTCGTCCGCGTCGTCCGCGTGCGCGTCCTCGAGCGTGCTCCGGAGTTCCGGCACCGTCGACGCCAGGTCGCCGACCTGGTCGTGCGCGTCCTCGATCGTTCCCACGAGCTCCTCGAGGGTCTCGATGTCGGCCTCGAGATCTTCGGCGTCCTCGAACGCGTCCGCGCGCTTCCCCATCACGAACGCCTTCTTCGCGTCCCGCAGGTGATCCTCCGCCTCGCCGACGTCGAGCGCCGACCGCAGGCCGTTCAGGACGCCGAGGACGTTGTCCGCGTCCGTTTCCCAGACGTCGTCCGCCGCCGGCAGTTCCTCGTGGGCCGCGTCCAGCGCCGCCTCCACGTCCTCGCGCATCTCCGACGCCATCTCGCCGAACAGCTCGTCGTCGTCGAGACTGGTCTGACTCATGCCACGAACGACGCCCGCGAATGGGTTAAGTACCCGCCTGAAAGTGAAAGTGAAAACCGTGGCGAGAACGCTTGCAGCTCCGATATCGGTCGACGGGACCGACAGGCACGACACTGGCGTCGACGCCGCCGGGGTAGCCGTCCTCAGTCCGACTCCTCGGTGGGGCGCTCCACCGAGTCGATCCGCATGAGCGGATAGCCGTCCTCCATCGCCATGCTCGTGTACACCGTCGCGCCCTCGTACGCGACCGTCATCGAGACGTCGACGAGCGACCCCGTCAGCTCGACGTAGTCCGCGCCGGCGTCCGCGATGGCGGCCGCGAGCGTGTCCTCCCGGATCGCGACCTGGACGTCCTCGCAGTACGGCTGGTTCTCGATCGCCGCCGCCATCGCCGACTCCAGGCTGTCCGCGCTGTCCGGGGACAGCGGCGTGCCCGCGAACTGGTGGTAGAGCGACCCGAACTTGATACCCGCCTCGAACGCCGCCTCCTCGACGGTCGTCGGCGACGTCGTCTCGTCGTCGGTCATACCCGGACCGTCGACCCCGACGGAGAAACGCGTTCGGGTCCCGGCCGCGACACCGGGCCGCGGTCACGGTGGCGGTCGGCGCCAAATCGGATTCTTCTTGTCGGCCCCTCCCCTGCCACCACACGAATGGACGACCCCGTCCTCCTCACCGGCGCTCGCGGGCACGTCGGTACCGCCCTGCTCGACTACGCGGGCGACGAGTACGAGTGGCGGCTGCTCGACCGCGACCCGCCCGCGGACGACCGCGACTACCCCGGCGAGTTCGTCGTCGCGGACATCACGGACGGGGACGCGGTCCGGGACGCCATGCGGGGCTGTGGCGCGGTCGTGCACCTGGCGGGCGACCCGCGGAAGACGGCGCCGTGGTCGAGCGTCCTCTCGAACAACATCGACGGCACGCACACCGTCCTCCAGGCCGCGGTCGACGAGGGCGTCGAGAAGGTCGCGTTCGCGTCCTCGAACCACGCCGTCAAGCACTACGAGACCGACCGCAGACCCGACCTCTACCGCACGCACGACGACTTCCTGCTGGACGGCACCGAACTCCCCCGCCCCGGGAACCTCTACGGCGTCTCCAAGGCCGCCGGCGAGAACCTCGGCCGGTACTACCACGACGAGCACGACCTCAGCTTCGTCGCCGTCCGCATCGGGAACCTCACCGAGGAACACCCGCCGAAGGACTACGAACGCGGGCAAGCGATGTGGCTGTCCTACCGCGACTGCGGGCACCTCTTCCAGCGCACGATCGAAGCAGACTACGACTACGAGATCGTGTACGGCATCAGCGACAACGACCGGAAGTACTACTCGCTGGAGACCGCGAAGGACGTGCTCGGGTACGAGCCGAGGGACAACTCCGCCGAGCACGTCGACGACTGAACGAGCACCGAGCGGGAGTCCGTCGCGCTCGCGGGTCGTTCGCGGCCGTGCCCGGTCAGTCCTGTTCTTCGACGTCGGCGCCGGCGGCGTTGCGTTGGACGCTCTGGATGCCGTTCCGGGCGTTTGCCTTCTTGCCGTAGCCTTCGCCGCTGTCGGCGATGATGTTCCCGTTGTCGTGCCGGAGCCGCCAACGCCACTCGCTGGCCTTGTCCTCGTAGAGCTCGAACGTCGCCTGGCTGTCCGGGGAGCCATCGTCTTCGGCGAGGCCGTCGTCGGCGGGCGCGTCGGTGTCGACGCCGCCCTCGGTGGCGGGCCACGCGAACTCCAGTTCGTAGCTCAGCGCGTCGTCGGTGCGTTCGACGTCGACCTCCATCTCGGATTCCGCGGGCATGTCGACGGTCACGGTGTCATCGACGGGCGCGGCTTCGCCGCGTTCGAACGCGTTCGCGACGCGATGCAGGTACGCGCCGATCGCCGCTCGCGTGGTCTTGCGTCTGGACTTGTGGATGGTCTCCTCTCCCATGGGTCGTCACAGGAGCCCCACCGTCATAAGTGTCGGTTCCGTGAAGATAGCGACGATGGGACGGGTCGTGCGCGGCTCCTGCCACCCGAACGATAAGTTGCAGTAGCACGAACGCAGACCTATGAGTATTGATAACGAGGAACACGAGCGGTCGCTGGACGAGACCGAGCGGGCCGCGCTCCACGAGGTCGAACTCGGCATCGAGCACCTGCAGCGGGCGCACGGTCACCTCGTCTCCTTCCATCACGCGGTCGGGCGCGGGATGGATCACCTGGCGACCGCGGAGGCCGAGCTCCGGGACGCGGGCTACGACGCGCTCGCGGACGCGATTCGCGACGAGTTCCTGCCACGGGGCGTCCTCGAGGGCCGGCACTCCGAGGACCGCGGTCGGTGGTCCTACGACGTCCTCGAGACGTACGAGGAGGCGTTCCTCGACGACATCGTCGCGTTCGGCGAGGCGGCGACCGACCGCATCGCGGACGGCCTCCGGCATCCCGCGGAGCGCGCGCAGGAGCGCGAGTGGCGAGGACGCTCCCGACGCGACTGAGCGATTCCCGACCCGAGTGAGCGCTCGCTCGCGCGAGCACTCGTTCGAGGGTCAGTCGAACAGGCCGTCGACGTCGCTGGCGCGGTGGTCGCGGCGGTCGACGTGGTCCGCCAGTCGCGTGTACACGACGTCGTAGTCGTCGTCGTTCGTCGCGAAGTCCACGACGAACCGCTCGAGTTTCGCGGCCTCGTTCCGGCCACCTGCCGGGGCGTCGTCGTCGCTCGCGGCGCGTTCGCGGTCCTCGCGAGCGTACGCGGCGGCGCGCTCGATCACCGATTCGTCGAGCCCGCGCTCCTCGGCGAGCGCTTCGGCGGCGAGCGCGGCGGCGTCGAGTTCGAGGCGCTCGCGCGTGACGTGCTCGCCGTCCACCGCGAGCGCGGGCATCGGGCGTCGGTCCACGACCTCCGGGTCGGTCGCGAGCGTCGCGAGCACGCGCCGCACCAGCGCGACGTCCACGCCCGCGTACGCGTCCGGCACGGCGTCGAGGTACTCGCGTGCGCTCTCGGCGAGCCCCACGCAGCCCGCCCAGTTCCGGTCGCGGGCGTGATGCACCGCCGCCGTCAACTGCACGAGCCCCTGCAGGAATCGCCCGTCGGTGTCGTCGCGGTCGCTCTCCAGCCACGCCGCCTCCAGCGGGTCGTGCGCGGCGTGATAGTACCCGTCGTTGAACAGCGCCACGCCAGCGCGAACGTTCGCACGCACACCCACCCGTACGCCCTCCCGCCACAATCCTCTTTCGTCCACGCCAGCCGAGCCACCGGAAGCACCTCACTGGCGCTCGGCGTTGTTGCGTCCGGAGAAGCAGTCCGGACGGAGTCCCCGCGAGCGCAGCGAGCGGGGGCACGTCCGGACGTGACTGAGTGACTGAACGAAGTGAAGGAACGAAGGAACGTCCGGACGGAGATTTGAACTCCGGTCCCTGGCTCCGCAAGCCAAGAGGATAGTCCACTACCCTACCCGGACTCATTTCTACGTTTCGCGGTGGCGTACAAGAGGGTTACGATGTAGGTGGGTGGAATCGCGGGGCGGCGGGTGGGGGGTGGTAGCGTGGGACCTGGCTGAAAACGTTTTTTCACCGTGGGAAAGGGCTTTGAAAACAGGGTTCTATCGGTGCTGTATGAAGCGACGGACGGTACTGAAACGGGCGAGTGCGGTGACTGGGTCCCTCGCGGTCGCTGGGTGTCTGAGCGAGGGTACTGGTGGGTCGGGTTCGACGACCGAGGGATCGAATGGCGACGAGTCGACGACCGAGGCGTCGACGACGACTGAGCCGACGACCGAGGCGTCGATGTCGGTGGGCGAGCGGTCCCTGGAGACGGTGAACACCGACTGTGGGACGGACAACACTGCGGCGGTGTCGTTCACGGAGGGCGGGGCGTCCGTGACGGGGACGATTCCGGTGAGTGACCCGTGCCACGAGGCGGTGTTCGCGGACGTGTCGCTCAGTGACGGTGCGTTGACGGTGACGATGGCGGCGGAGGAGGCGGACGCGGACGCGTGCCAGCAGTGCCTGGGCGTGGTGGAGTACTCGGCCGGGTTCGAGACCGAGAACGGCGTGCCGTCGTCGGTGACGGTGAGACACGACGCGCAGGGCGAGACGACGACGGTCGCGGACGTGTCGCGGTAGGTTCGGTCACGCTCTCGCGTCGACGCCGCCGGTATCGGGTCGGCGCCACCATCGTGCAGGGCCGGTGGTGCGCGCTCGCTGCCGCCGCGGCGGACCGAGGGTTCTTGTGCGGGTCCGCGCAAACGGCGGTGATGGAGCGCTATCGCCGACGGCTACCGCCGGGATTCGAGCGCCGCGAGACGGACAGAGGACAACGCTTATGCGGCGGCCAACCTTGCGAAACCGTACGATTATGGGCGCGATAGAGGACGTCTACGAGGACCTCGAGACCGACGTCTCCGTGGAGGAGTTCCGGGAGGCGGTCGAGGCGAAGGTCGAGCAGATGGGTGGCCTCGCGGACGAGGAGTCCGCGGCGATGCTCGTCGCGCACGAACTCGAGGACGGCGAAGTCGAGGGGGTGAGCGACGTCGAACCGGGAATGGAGGAGGTGAAGTTCGTCGCGAAAGTGACGTCGGTCGGCGAGAAGCGCGCGTTCGAGCGCGACGGCGACGACCAGCCGGACGGTCGCGTGATCAACGTCGAGGTGGCGGACGAGACGGGGAGCGTTCGGCTGGCGTTCTGGGACGAGAAGGCGGACGCGGCCGAGGAGGAGCTCGAGCCCGGGGACGTGCTGAAGGTCGGTGGGCGACCGAAGGAGGGCTACAACGGCGTCGAGGTGAACGTCGACGACGTCGAGCCCGCACCGGATACGGACGTGAACGTGGACGTGTCCGGGGAGAGCACGATCGACGGCCTGCGTCTCGGGTTGTCCGACGTGAACGTGAAGGGCAAAGTGCTTGACGCGGAGTCGGTGCGGACGTTCGACCGGGACGACGGGAGCGAGGGGCAGGTCGCGAACCTCGTGCTGGGTGACGAGACCGGGCGCGTTCGCGTGACGATGTGGGACGGGCAGGCCGAGACCGTCGAGGACGTCGAGGCGGGCGAGAGCGTGGAGGTCGTCGACGGGTACACGCGCGAACGCGACGGCGACCTCGAACTGCACGTCGGGGAGCGCGGCGCGATCGAGGCGCTCGACGAGGAGGTCGCGTACGAGCCCGAGTCCGTGCCGATCGCGGACCTGGAGATCGACACGACGGTCGACGTCGCTGGCGTGATCCGGTCGTCGGACCCGAAGCGGACGTTCGACCGGGACGACGGGAGCGAGGGCCAAGTGCGGAACGTGCGCGTGCAGGACGACTCGGGCGACATCCGCGTGGCGCTGTGGGGCGACAAGGCGGATTACGACATCGGGCCGGGCGACCGCGTGGCGTTCGCGGACGTCGAGATCCAGGACGGCTGGCAGGACGACCTCGAGGCGAGCGCGGGCTGGCGGTCGTCGGTGACGGTGCTCGACGGGAACGCGACGAGCGCAGCCACCGAAAGCGACGCCCAGGACGACGAGAACACGGGGCTGGACGCGTTCGCGGGCGACGGCGACGACGACGCCGGCGGCGAGTCGGGTGCGAGTGGCGGCGGTGGCGGGAGCGTCGCCACCCAGCGGTCCCGCGAGGACGGCGAGCGCGTCGAGTTCACGGGCACCGTCGTGCAGGCGGGCGATCCGGTGGTGCTCGACGACGGCGAGGAGACGATGAGCGTCGAGACGGACGCGGACGTCCACCTCGGGCAGGAGGTCACGGTCCGGGGTGCCCTCGTGGACGGTCGCGTCGACGCGGACGACGTCGTCTGACGCGGCGCGGTTCGGGACCCCGCACCGGTCGCGTCCTGCGAGTGCGACCGTCGAGTGCCAACCGCGTAACGTGTCGAGCGTCCGCGACGGCAGTTCTCCGCCGGCCTCGTCACGTCTACGGAAACTACTAAGGCGTGGCCGAACCGGGATTGGTGTATGAGCGTCGAGTTGCCGTTCGCCCCGGTGGATACGATCATTCGACGGAACGCAGGCGACCTGCGCGTGAGCGCCGGCGCGGCCGAGGAGCTGGCGCGACGCATCCAGCGTCACGGCGCCGAACTCGCCGTGGACGCCGCGGAGGTCGCCAGCGCGGACGGCCGGAAGACGCTGATGGCGTCGGACTTCGGCGTGACCGCCGACCTCGACGGCGACGACCTGGAACTCCCGATCGCGCCCGTGGACCGGATCGCGCGCATCGACATCGGGGACTCGTATCGCGTGTCGATGGACGCCCGCATCGCGCTGGCGGACATCCTCGAGGACTACGCGGACAACGTGGCGAGCGGGGCGGCGACGCTCGCCCGGCACGCGGACAGGCGCACCGTGAAGGCCGAGGACATCGAGACGTACTTCGCGCTCTTCGAGTGACCTCCAGATGAACTTCGGTTACAGCGACACGTGCCTCGAACACGACACCGGCGTTCGACA
>Ga0207756_100458_pt1 | contig 13646 bp, 11 predicted proteins | sample A23M1SouthBayCA_FD_187748 | JGI IMG/M metagenome (GOLD analysis project Ga0207756, IMG submission 187748) | Aerobic enrichment media microbial communities from Eden Landing Ponds, California, USA - A23 M1 (3) (SPAdes) | ecosystem: Environmental > Aquatic > Marine > Unclassified | place...
CCGCGAGTGCGGCGGCCGCATCGTCGAACACGCCTGAGCCGTGCCCGACGAGCACGCGCTCGGGGTCGAACCCTGAGAGGGCGTCCCGCGGTGGGAACAGGCGCGCGTAGAAGATGACGCCGAGGCGTTCGTGGCCCGCGACGAAGGCGTCTGCGGTCCCGAGCGACTCGGGGACGTACAGCGTGCGGTCGTGCTCGCGCCAGCAGACGGCCTCGGTCCACGCACCCATCGGACTGACGCGGTGCAGTGCGACGTCGGTGCCGGGCAGGTAGTCGTCCACGCGCTGCACGGCGACGTCCCCGTGTTCGATACCGTCCCCGTCCGTGGGCGCGTTCAGGTGCGCGATCGGGCGGTCCATCCACGACGGGACGGTGACGGGGACGTCGTGGCGGGCGGCGATCGCCGCGGCGTCCCGGGCGTGCCAGCCGGCGCACACCGCGACGCCGGCGACCGCGACGTTTCCGTCACTGCCGGGACTGCGCGCGGCGAGTTCCGCGTCGAGTCCGGGCGCGTCCACCGGGTCGAGCAGCCAGACGCCGTCGTCGGTCGCGAGCGCGTGACTCGTGCGCTGCAGGGACTCCTCCGGGTGCGCCTGCCAGCCGAAACCCCCGTCGAACGCGTCGACGATGCCGACCGACTCGCCGGGACGAGCCGTGGCGGTGTCGCGCGAACCAGTCATGCGTCCAAGCGGTCGCGGCGACCGCTTGGGCCTTCGGGTTCGGTCGGTGGTCGCTGCCGGGGCCGCAACCCTCATACCCCACAAGCTCTTTGAGAACTTGTAACATGGACGTTCGTGTCCAGGGCCGTGCGCCGCCCGCCCCGTTCCTCGGCGCACAGGACCGCTTCGAGACCGAGTACGACGTCTCCCTGCCCGTGCACGTGCAGGTGCGCGAGGACCCCGACGAGCGCACGTGGAGCGGCCACTACGAGGACCGCCACGTCCTCAACATCTCCCAGCAGGCCGCGACGTCCGCGATGGCGCGCGAGCTCGCACTCCACGAGTACGCGCACATGGCGCGCTACGAGGAGGAACACCCCTCGCACGTGCAGAGCACGGACGAAGCCCTCTTTCTGGGTCTCGCGGGGAACAGCGTCGAACGCCGGAAGGTCGCGCACTGCTACCAGATCGCGAACCACATGAAGGACATCTACGCGGACGACATCACGCTCTCGCTGGGCGACAGCGACAAGCTCGTGTCGTTCTTCGAGGCGAGCCTCGCCGCCGCCGTCAGCGACCACGGCACCCCGCCGCGCGCGGGATTGACGCCCGTGACCGCCGACGCCGATCCCGAGATCACGGCCGTGAACGCCGCGTTCGCGCTCGCGCTCTGCGAGCGCCACGACCTCATCGCGGACGGCCACCGGCTCTACGACCTCGCGCACGCCGCCGGCGAGGACGCGCCCGGCGTCGGCGTCGACACGTTCAAGCGCCACTTCCTCGACCTCGTCGCCAACCCGACCGAGAGCGAGTACCGGAAAGCCCTCGTCGACGTCACCCGCGAGTACGCGCTCGGCGGACGGCAAGCCGCGGACTGATCCGACCGGCGTCCGGCGACCGCCGAGTCGACGACTCCGCCGGCCCACCTCGGACCCTGGTCCCGGCAACGTCTATCTCGATCGGCCGCGTATCGCGACGCATGCCTCCAGCAGCGAGCGCCGACGCGACGCGCGACAGCGAGGTCGTCGACGGTGTCCACCGACTCGGGACCGACCGCATCAACTGGTACGTCGTCGAAGCCGACGCCGGCCTCACCGTCGTCGACGCCGGCCTCCCAGCGCACTACCCGCAACTCGCTGCGTGGCTCGACCGGCGCGGCTACGACCTCGACGACGTCGGCGCGCTCGTACTCACGCACGGCGACGCCGACCACGCCGGGTTCGCCGGCCTGCTCGCGGACCGCGGCGTCCCCGTGTACTGCCACGCCCACGACCACCATCACCTCCGCGACCTCCCGCACGGCCCACCGGGGTGGTTCCTCCGGAATCTCTGGCGCCCGGGCTTCCTCCGGTACGTCCTCGAGATGCTCCGCGACGGCATCCGCGACGTCGACGCGGTCACGACCATCGAACCGATGCCCGACGGCGACGTCCTCCCCGTTCCCGGTAGCCCGCGCGTCATCCACGCGCCCGGCCACACCCCGGGGTCGTGCGCGCTCTACCTCGCGGACCGCGACGTCCTCGTCTGCGGCGACGCCATCGTCACGCGAGACATCTACCGGGACCGCGAGAGCGACCCACGGCTCATGGGGGCAGCGGACGAAGATCACGAGACCGCACGCGCGTCACTCGGCGCCCTCGCCGGCCTCGGGCGCGTCACGCTCCTCCCCGGTCACGGCGACCCCTGGCGCGGCGACGTCGACGCCGCCCTCGACGGCGCGCGCTGACGGACCACCGACGAGAGCGCCGCCACCGCCGCCGTCGGCTCGCAGCGCCGACGGAGCCGTCGCTCGCGAACGACGCGAATACGAAGAGAGAAAGACCGCGAGGTTAGCGTGCTGCCGCCGCGACGCGCTCGGACTCTTCCTTCTGGTTGATCGCGTACGTCTGAACGTCGTAGTTCGCAGCGCCCGTGAGCTGCTGGGCGAGCGACTCCGCCGCGGTCGTCGTCGTCTTGAACGACCCGCCGTGCACGCCCTCGGCGAGGAACATCAGCGCCTGGTCGACGCGACGCTGCGGCGCGACGTCGACCGCCTTCGGCACCGAGATGCCACCGTACTTCAGGCGCACCGTCTCCTCGCGCGGCGCCGCGTTCTCGACCGCCTCGACGAGCACCTGCACCGGGTTCTCCTCGGTGCGCTCGTGCACGATCTCGAACGCCTCACGCACGATCTGGAGCGCCTGCTGCTTCTTGCCCGTGTTCTCCTCGGTCTGCATCAGGCGGTTCGCGAGCCGCTCGACGATCGAGAGCTCGCTCTTCTTGAACTGCTTGCCCGAGTGCCGGCCCATCGTGTGCGCGATCGGCGTCACCGTGATGTACCGCTCCGTGGACGGGTCGTTGTACTCGATGCCCGTGACCGCCCACTCGTCGAAGAGCTTCGCTCGCGCGCCTTCCTCGTCGGTGCCAGCGGGCGTCTCGGGTTCGGGTGTGTCGTCTTCGGACATGGTTAGCGAACCGGTTTCTCCGCGTTCCCGCGAACGAGCTCGATCATCGACACGCCGTTGACCTTCTCGACCTTGTAGTTCACGCCCGACAGGTCGCCCATCGCACGACCCTTCGCCCCACCGATACCGGCGATGGTGACCTCGTCGTGCTCGTCGATGAACGAGATCGCGCCGTCACCGGGACAGAACGCGGTGACCTGCTTCCCGTTCTTGATGAGCTGGACCCGGACGCACTTCCGGATCGCGGAGTTGGGCTGCTTCGCTTCGATACCTACCTTCTCGAGGACGATGCCGCGACCCTGCGGCGCGCCCTCGAGCGGGTCGGACTTCTTGCGAAGTCCACGCTCGCGTCGCGCGTAGTCCGAGTCGGACCACCGCTGCTGCTGGCGGTCCTTCTTGAGCTTGCGCGCGGCGTACTTACCGTTCGGCATAGTACCACCCGCTACCTGTCCGAGCCACTTAAGCCCACTCTTTTCGGGACGGCGTGACGGCCTGAGGTCGCTCGAACGCCCCCGATAACGCCCTCTGCGCCCGTTACGGTTCGCTCGTTGACGCGTTCTGCGCGCGCCGTAGCGTCGCAGCCGTCGTCAGCCTCCGCGAGAGCGCACCGCGGAACGCGACCGGGTCGACGTCGCGTACGATCTCAGAACAGCGGCGGGAGTTCCTCGTCGCCCGCGTCCAGGAGCGCGTCGAGGTTCGCGTCGCTGCGCTCGCGGAGGTCGTCGAGGTTTTCCATCGCCTCGACCGCGACCGCCTGCAGTTGCTTGACGCGAGGGACGTCCGTCACGCCCGACAGGAGGACGGCGCACGCGACGGAGTCCTCGTCGGGCATGGGGAAGTCACCGCCGCGAACCTCCATCGAGCCGGTCTGTTCCTCGAGCCACGTCCGCCCGCGCTCGATGCCCTTCCGGTCGAGGTACTCGGGTGGGCCGGCGACGACGATCAGTGCGCGTTCGACGCCCTGCACCTCGCAGGGCAGCGTCAGGCGGCCGAGCGTCGCCTTCCGCACCAGGCTCGTGATGCGGTTCGTCGCGTCGGCGTCCGGGAGCTTCTTCTTCGAGAACCGGGACAGCAGCCCGGAGTCACCGCGGTCGACGTGGTCGACGGCGTACCCGATACTCGAGACGCCGCCGTTCCCGAGCGTGTTGATGATCTCGCTCGCGTCCACGACGCTCTCGGCGACCGCGTCCCCGCGGTCGACCTCGCCCGCGGAGAACAGGACGTTCAACCGCCGAACGAGCTCCTCGTTGATCGCGTCGTACCCGCCCTTGAGGCTCTCCCCACCGTGCCGCCAGCCGTCGTTGTCGAACACCATCACGTTGTCCGCCTCCCGAACGAACGTCTGGAACGAGCGCGCGGCGTTCAGCGTGTAGAGGCCGCCCTCGTCGCTCCCGGGGAGGATACCGAGGCCGTACACGGGCTCGCTGTACACGCGTTTGAGCTGCTTCGCGAGCACCGGCGCGCCACCGGACCCGGTGCCACCACCCAGGCCGGCGACGACGAGGAACGCGTCGATCTCGTGCGTCGGCACGTCGTCGACCGCCCGCTGTATCTCGCCGACGTCCTCCTCCGCGATCTCCGCGCCGAGCTCGTTGTCCCCACCGACGCCGTGCCCCTTCACGCGCGTCTGCCCGATCAGCACGCGCCTGTCCGCCGGGACGTGCTCGAGGCCCTGCAGGTCCGCCTTCGCCGTGTTCACCGCGAGCGCACCACGAACCACGGACCCGCGCGTCCGCTCGTCGAACGCGATGAACTCGTCGAGGACCTTCCCACCCGCCTGCCCGAACCCCACGATCGCCAGCTTCACCGGCACTCACCACGGGATTGGGGAACGTTCGTCATAGGAGACCATGACGGACGACGAGGATAAATAGGTACGCACGCCGACCCGTTCCGGGAACGTCCCCCGGTCGACGGAGCCACCCCGTCGACGACGTCGCGCTACGTCAGTTCGATGTCGTCGACGTCGACGTGCCGGCGAGCGAGTTCGCGCGCCGCCTCGATGTTCCGACCGTCCGCACCGATGGCGACGCCCGTGTCCGCCTCGTCGACCTCCACGTACGCGACCGTGTCGCCGTTCTCGCTGATCGTGACGTTGTACACCGCCGCCGGCGAGAGCGCGTTCGCGACGAAGTCCGCCGGCGACTCGGCGTCCTCGACGAGCTTCACGTCGTCGCCGAGGCGCTCCTCGAAGTCACCGACGTGCGACCCCCCGGGGCCGATCGCCTCGCCCATGTCGCCGCGTGCGACCAGGACGACCACGCGGTCGTCGTACACCAGGCAGTCCAGCCCGGTCGCGCCCGTGACGTCCTCGAACAGCCCGAGGATGCGACGCGCCTCGTCCGACAGCGTCCGTGCCATCAGTCCGCTTGCTCGCTCGACTGCGGCAGCGACCCCATCCGGAGGTCGACGTCACCCGTCCCGAGCTTGATCGGCTTCCCGACGATGACGTTCTCCGTCACGCCGTTCAGGTCGTCGACCTCGCCGTGGATCGCGGCGTCCAGTAGGTGGTTGACCGTCACCTCGAACGCCGCACGCGCGAGCACCGAGTCCTTCGAGCCACTGATGCCGTGCCGACCGATCGACTCGATCTCGCCGCGGTTCGTCATCATGTCCGCGACCAGCATCAGGTGCCGGACGTTCACGTTGTCCAGACCCTGCTCTTTGAGGGTGTCGTTGGTCTCCTCGATGATCGTCTCGCGGGCCGCCTCGATGCCGAGCGTCCGATGGATCTCGTGGATGTTGTTGCACGACGACCTCGAGGCGTCCACGCCCTCGATCTCCAGGGCGTCACCGAACGACGACCCCTCCGTGTACAGCACGAACTCCTCGCGCTCCTCGCCGTCGGCCGTCTCGACGTCCTCCTTCCGGATGACGACCCGCGAGATCTCCTCGATGCCCTTGAACGTGATCTCCCGGAGTTCCTCGACGAGCTGCAGGAGGTCGCGGTAACTCGGCTCTTCCGGCCCGAACTGGACGTTCGTGCCCTTCTGGATCGTGGACACGCCCAGGGAGTCCTCGATGGTCTCCGCGATCTCCCCGGCGATCTCGCCCGTGTCGGCCACGGTCGGCCACCGCTCCTGCAACGTCTCCGGGTTCAGGTCGATGGTGACGTTCATGTCCGCGACGTTCGTCGACACGTCCCCGAGCGCGAGGATCTTCGTCGCCTCGAGCTGCCACACGACCTCGTGCGCGCGCTCGCGCCGCTCCGCGTACTCGTTCTCGAGGTAGATCGTCATCATCGGCGTGTCCGGCGTCTTCCGGGCGTCCACGAGCTCGATGAGCCGCGGCAGTCCCTGCGTGACGTCGATCTCCGCGACGCCCGCGTAGTGGAACGTGTTCATCGTCAGCTGCGTGCCCGGCTCCCCGATCGACTGCGCCGAGACGGTTCCGACCGGGTCGAGCGCCTCCACGCGCGTCTCCCGGTACCGGTTCTCGACGGCCTTCGCGATCTCGTCGGCCGCCTCCACGCTCAGACTCCGCTCCTCGACGACGCGGTACACGTCCTCGCGGAGGTCTTCCGGGATGTCCCGATCCTCGACGACCGCCTCCACGTCCGCCGACACGTCGAACTCAGTCATCGTTCACCTCCGAGCGACGCTCGGTCGTGAGCCTGATCGAACTCGCTTCAATCATCGGACTCCACCTCCGTGAGGAGGTCGGGGTTGCGACGTTCCTCCGCGTGCTCGCTGAGGTTCGTCGGACGCGCCTCGTCCCCGAGGAACTCCGCCTTCGACCGGTCGTCCGCGAACTCGTTGTCGAGGATGCGGTCCGCGATCTGCTCGACGTCCACGCCGCTGTCGGCGTCGTGCGCGACCTGCACGGGACTCGTCGAGTCCTCGCCGAACTCGAACTGCACGATCGTGTCGCTGGTGTCCCGAACCGTGCCGTCGTACTGCGTCTCCAGTTCGCTCAGAGCGTTGATGAGACGCCGCTGTAGGTACCCGGACTTCGACGTCCGGACGGCCGTGTCGACGAGGCCCTCGCGGCCACCCATCGCGTGGAAGAAGAACTCCCGGGGCGTCAGCCCGCCCGTGTACGAGTTCTCCACGAACCCGTGCGCGTCCGCGCTCAGGTCGTGGCGCTTGTAGTGACTGAGGGTGCGGTCCTCGTACCCGCGATTGATGCGGTTCCCGCGAACCGCCTGCTGGCCGACCGCGCCCGCCATCTGCGTGAGGTTCAGCATCGACCCACGCGCCCCCGAGGTCGCCATGACGACCGCCGGGTTCTCCTCGTCGAAGTGCTCCTCGGCGATGTCGCCCGCGTTGTCGCGGGCCTTCCCGAGCGTCTGCATGATCTTCATCTCCAGGGTCTCGTCGACGGTGCGCCCGGGCAGACTCTCGAGGTCGCCGGCCTCGTACGTCGCGATGAGTTCCTCCGTGCGGTCGTACGCGTCGTCGATCGTCTCGTTGATGCGCTCCTGGGCCTCCTCCGAGATCGTCTCGTCGTCGATCCCGATCGAGAACCCGAAGTGCATGATCGACCGCATCGCGAGCGCCGCGACCTCGTTGATGAACACGCGAGCGCGCGTCGTCCCGTACACCTTCACGATCGTGTCCACGATCTCGCCGCCGAACTCGCCGACCTCGTCCTCCGCGATGGTGCCCTCGACGAGTACGCCGTCCTCGATGACGACGTCCTCGCCGACGGTCCCGCGGAACTGGAGGTTCAGGTCGTCCGGCAGCAGCTCCGAGAAGATGTCCCGACCCGTCCAGTACGGCTCGTCGTCCTCGACGCCACTGGCCTCGGGGAGTTCGTCGATGCGCGTCGCCCGCAGCAGGTCCAGTGCCTGCGTCTCGTTGAAGTGCGGATTCTGGTTCGTCAGCAGGAACGTGCCACTGATGTGGTCCTGGATCGCGCCGATGATGTTCTCACCGAACCGCGGGGACAGGATCTGCTCCTGCACGCGCATCAGGACGCGCGCCTCCGCACGCGCCTCCTCGTTCTGCAGGGCGTGCATGTTCATCTCGTCGCCGTCGAAGTCCGCGTTGTACGGCGGACAGACGACCGTGTTCAGACGGAACGTCTTCGACGGCATCACCACGACCTCGTGCGCCATGATACTCATCCGGTGCAGGCTCGGCTGCCGGTTGAACACGACGATGTCGCCGTCCACCAGGTGACGGTTGACCTCCCAGCCAGGTTCGACCTTCTCGGAGAGCTCCTCGCAGTTCTTCTCCGTGACCTTCAGCCGTCGGCCGTCCGGTCGCTTCACGTAGTTCGCGCCCGGATGTCCCTCGGGACCGTTCGAGACGTACCGGCGCGCGTCCGCGAGGTTGCGCTCGGTTACGTTCATCGTCTGCGTCATCTCCTTGGCGACGCGATCCGGCACCCCGACCTCGTTCAGCGACAGCGTCGGGTCCGGACTGATCACCGTCCGCGCCGAGAAGTTCACGCGCTTCCCGGACAGCGACCCACGGAACCGCCCCTCCTTGCCCTTGAGACGCTGGGACAGCGTCTTCAGCGGGCGACCCGACCGGTGCCGCGCCGGCGGCGTCCCACTGATCTCGTTGTCCATGAACGTCGTCACGTGGTACTGCAGGAGCTCCCAGAGGTCCTCGATGATCAACTGGGGCGCACCCGCCTCGCGGTTCTCCATGAACCGCTGGTTGATGCGGATGATGTCCACGAGCTTGTGCGTGAGGTCGTCCTCGCTACGCTGTCCGTTGTCGAGCGTGATCGACGGCCGCGCCGTCACCGGCGGCACCGGAAGGACGGTGAGAATCATCCACTCCGGACGACTGCGCTCGGGGTTGATCCCGAGCACTTCCAGGTCCTCGCCCGTGATGTCCTCGAACCAGTCCCGGATGTCGCTGGGCATCAGCTTGTTCATGTCCTCCTCGGTCAGGTCGACGTCGAGCGCCTTCTCGAGGGCCTTCCGGTCGGACTCCCGCGGCCGGAACTCCCCGGAGAGGATGTCGTTCACGCGAGCGAGATCGATGTCGGTCGCCTCCGCGAGCTCCTCGCGACCCATCGGCGCGACGCCTTCCTCCTCGTCGCCCTGCATCGCGCCCGCGATCACCTGCGAGTACTCCGACGTGAGGACCTGCTGGACCTCGTAGTACGTCGTCGGCTTCTCGTGCTGGATGTCGAACTGCACCTCGCCACAGAACGGGCACCGATCCTTCTTCCGGGCCTGCCGGATCGCCGCCTTCGTCACGTCGTTCAGGTCGTTCCCGAGCTTCCGCGCGTTGTTCAGGTCTCGCGCGAAGTCCTCGCGCTCGTCCTCCGTCAGACAGAGGCGCGCGCACTCCCGGCAGGTTCCACGCAGCAGTCGTCGAATGAGCTTCGTGAACCCGACGTGAATGACGGGCGCAGCCAGCTCGATGTGCCCGAAGTGCCCGTTACAGGACCCGCTGTGCTTCCCGCAGGTCTTGCACTCCAGGCCGGGGTCGATCACGCCGAGACGCGGATCCATGAGTCCCATGTCGATGGGGAACCCGTCGTCGTCGTACGTGTCCGCCGTGATGACCTTCGTCGCACTCATCTCTCGATACTCTTCGGGGTTCATCAGCCCGAAGCTGATCTCCCCGATCTCCTTGGGTGATTGTCCTGTGGACATGTGTTAGACTGCGTCCTCCAGTTCGAGCCGCGGCGCGATCCCGAGCGCCTTCATCTCGTCGAGCAGGAGCTTGAACGCGTAACTCATCTCGATCTCGTGAATGTCCGTCTCCTCGCCGCAGTTCGGACAGTACACGCGCCGCTGGTCGACGTTCTCCACCGCACTCATCCCGCACTGCGCGCAGACGTTGATGAACTCGCGGTCGGACTCGTCCAGCAACCGCTCCTTGAGCGCCATCGCCGCACCGTGCCCGATGAGCACGTCGCGCTCCATCTCCCCGACGCGCAGGCCGCCCTCGCGAGCACGCCCCTCCGTCGGCTGCCGCGTCAGCACCTGCACGGGGCCACGCGACCGCGCGTGCAGCTTGTTCGACACCATGTGGTACAGCTTCTGGTAGAAGATCACGCCGACGAAGATCTCCGCCTCGATCTTCTCCCCGGACACGCCCGAGTACAGGATCTCCTTCCCCGACGAGTGGAACCCGCGGTCCTCGAGCCCGTCGCGGATCTCGTCCTCGTTCTCGCCCGTGAACGGCGTTCCGTCCACGCGCCGACCCTCGAGCGCGCCGGTCTTCCCGCCGAGCATCTCCAGAACGTGCCCGACCGTCATCCGCGACGGCAACGCGTGCGGGTTCAGGACGAGATCCGGAACGACCCCCTCCTGCGTGAACGGCATGTCCTCCTGGGGCGCGATGTGGCCGACGACGCCCTTCTGGCCGTGCCGGCTCGCGAACTTGTCCCCGAGCTCGGGGATGCGTTCGTCGCGCACGCTCACCTTCGAGAGCTTCGACCCGTCCTCGCCCTCCATCAGCGTCACCGTGTCCACGACCCCGGACTCCCCGGAGCGCATCGTCACCGACGTCTCGCGGCGCTTCTGGGGACTGAGGCCGCCCATGTCGTCGGGCTCCTCCAGGAACCGGGGCGGACTCGTCTTCCCGAGCAGCACGTCGTTCTCGCCGACGCGCGTCTCCGGGTTCACGAGGCCGTCCTCGTCCAGGTGCGTGTACGCTTCCTCACCGCGCGCACCGCGCACGTCCTGACTCGGGATCTCGAAGCGATCCTCCTGCCCGCCGGGGTAGCGTCGCTCCTCGCCCTCGTACGTCCGGAAGAAGTGCGAGCGAGCGAGCGCCCGGTCGACCGACCCCTGGTTCATCACGAGCGCGTCCTCGATGTTGAACCCCTCGTAGCTCATCACCGCGACCACGAAGTTCTGCGCGGCCGGTCGGTCGTCGTACCCGATCTGCTCCGTCGTCTGGGTCTTCACCATCGACAACTGCGGGTAGTGAAGCAAGTGCTGGCGCGTGTCCGGCCGGATCCGGTAGTTCGCGCTCGGCAGCCCCAGGCTCTGCTTGATCATCCCCGCACCCATCGTGATGCGCGGGCTCGCGTTGTGTTCGGGGTACGGGATCATGCCCGCGCCGATCCCGAAGATCAGCTGCGGGTCGACCTCGAGGTGCGTGTGATCCACAGTGACGTCCTCGCGGTCGACCGCGACGAGGATGTCCTCCTCCTCCTCCGCGTCGATGAACTCGATCCGGCCGTTGTCCACGAGGTCCTGGAACGACAGCTCCTCGTCGTCGAGTGCCTCGATCTCGCTCTGCTCGATCAACGGCTCGCCGTCCTCGACGACGATCAATGGCCGCCGAGCACGCCCGGCGTCCGCGTTGATGATGACCTCGCGCGTCCGCTCCTTCACGGACACGTTCACCATCTCCGAGATGTCACCGAACCGCCGCTCCTCGCGGATCTGATCGGCGAGTTGATGCGGTTCGGGATGTGTCCCGACGAGACTACCGTTCACGTACACCTTGGCTTCGCGTTCCTGTTTGCTCATGTTAGTCGTCAGCGGGCTGATCGTGACCCTGGCCCTGCAGTCCCGGGATACCCTCCACGCCCATGGAGTCGAGTTGTCGCTTCAGTCCCTGTTCGTCCTCGATGTTCTGGCTCAGCTCCATCGCCTGCGCGAAGTTCTTCACCAGCCCACAGTTCGGCCCCTCCGGCGTCTCCGACGGACAGATGCGACCCCACTGGGTCGCGTGCAGGTCCCGCGCCTCGAAGTGCGGCTGCGACCGACTGAGCGGACTGCGCAACCGCCGCAGGTGCGACAGGACGCCCATGAAGTCCGTGCGGTCGACGAGCTGGGAGACCCCAGACCGCCCGCCGACCCAGTTCCCCGTCGCGATCGGGTGCTCCAACCGCTCCGTCAAGACGTCAGATCGAACGACCGTATTGACCGAGAGCTGCCGGTTCCGCATGTTCGCACGCTCCAGCTGGTACTTCACGTCGCGCGCCAGCTTGTTCAACGCCGTCCGGAACAGGTCCTTCATCAGGTCCCCGCTCACCTTCAGGCGCTTGTTCGCGTAGTGGTCCTTGTCGTCGCTCTCGCGCCGACCGAGCGCCAGTTCGAAGCACGCTTCGGCCATCCGACAGAGGTAGTACGCCTTGTTGATGCGCGTCTCCTCCTCCTCGACGCCCTCCTCGTGGAGGTGCGGGAGCAGGTACCGGTCGATCACGTAGTTCGCGCGCTTCAACTGGTAGTTCTTCCCCTGCCCGGAGGCGACGCGCTTGCCCAGCGCCTCGATCGCTTCCTCCTCGGTCTGCACTTCCGCGGCCTCGAGGTTCTCCAGCATGTACTTCACGACCTCCGGGTCGTCGCTCACGCGATGCACGATCTCCTCGTCGGACTCCAGCCCGAGCGCGCGAACGAGCGTCACGAAGTTGATCGACCCCGACACCGACGGGAACGACACCTCCAGCAGCCCGTCCCGCGTCCGCTCCGTCAGGACGAGCGCCCGGTAGCCACGACGCTGCGAGAAGGTCTTCGCCACCTGGATCTCGTCGCCGTACTTCGTGTCGTACTCCGCGAGGATCTTGTTCGGCGCCAGGTCCTCGCTCGTCATCAACACGCGCTCGCTGCCGTTCACGATGAAGTACCCACCGGGGTCGGCGGGGTCCTCACCGATCTCGATCAGCTCCTCGTCGCTGAACCCGGCGATGTTGCACTTGTCGGAGCCGACCATGATCGGCATCCGACCGACCTTCGTCTCCGTCTTGTCCACCACGCGCTCCTCGCCCTCTTCGCCCTTCACGATCGACATCTCCATGAAGACGGGCGCGGAGTACGTGATGTTCCGAAGGCGCGCCTCCTGCGGGTACAGGAGCTCCTCGCTCCCGTCGGCCTCGCGCACGCGGGGCGTGACGACGCGAACGTCACTCAACTCCACGAACACCGGCTCCTCGCCCTCCTTGTCACCGATGTCCGTCTCGATCGTCTCCTTCTCGTCGACGACCTGCTGCATCCCCCGGTTCAGGAACGAATTGAACGACCGGAAGTGATGTTCCGCGAGGCGATCCTTCCCGAAATACTCCTTCGAAATGACGCGTCTATTTGCTCTGTCCATTGTTTACTCCACGACGAGTCGGTACACGACGGCCGTGTCAGTTGTTCGGGAATCTCGAACGATCTTCACGACGTCACCGACGCTCGCCTCGTCGGGCAACGCCGGGTCGGTTCGCTTGATCTTCGGCAAGTCGGTACGGTCGATATCGTACTCTTCGAGCACCGGTTCGAGGTCCGCTTCCTCGAGCAACGTGTGCTCTGGCACGAGTTCGTGTTGGCTTACATCTACCATGAGTGTGTCTGGCGGGCGGGAGAAACTGCTGTCACGAGATACTACAGGCTCATACAGACGGGAGCCATTTAACGCTTGCCAAGTGCGCGCGCGGCGTCGCCACTCTCGCAACCCGCCGGGATAGAGAGGACGGCAACGACGGGCCGACCGACCTTACCCACCAACAGACACTACCAGCATAAAGCGTTTGCCCCACGATGCACACACTCACACCCGACGCGAGTAGAAAGCCTTAATCCTCCCACCGCGATACGTAGTGATGCAGGCCCGGGTGGTGTAGTGGCCCATCATACAACCCTGTCACGGTTGTGACGCGGGTTCAAATCCCGCCTCGGGCGCTTTCTACTTCCA
>Ga0207756_100460_pt1 | contig 13545 bp, 10 predicted proteins | sample A23M1SouthBayCA_FD_187748 | JGI IMG/M metagenome (GOLD analysis project Ga0207756, IMG submission 187748) | Aerobic enrichment media microbial communities from Eden Landing Ponds, California, USA - A23 M1 (3) (SPAdes) | ecosystem: Environmental > Aquatic > Marine > Unclassified | place...
TGACAGCGCGGTAGCAGGGTGACGGGCTCCGGCGCTCCGGCGTCGTTCGCGTCTCGTCCCACGACGGACCCGCAAATAAAGATGTCGGATAAGATATATATTTGCGTCTCGTTGTCTCTATAGCCCTCCCGAGAGTCGCTCCCCCGGCCACGAAACCCAAGCGTGTCGCTGGTCACCGGCTCCGCGTTCGCGCGCGACGACCACGACCCCGAGATCCCCGCCGACCGACCGCTCGCGCGACACCGAATGACCGCTCGCGGCGCTCTACCTGTAGTGCCGTGGCTGTCCGTGCGTCGGCGGCGCGAAGAAATGGCGAATGTCTGTTCGACGAGTCGTCCGTGGGACGCGACTTACTCGTGCTTGTCGACCGTACTGTGGTACTGCTCGGCGACGTTGTCCCAGTCGACCACGTCGAAGAACCCGTCGATGAAGCTGCCGCGGTCCGGGCCGTAGTCGTAGTAGTACGAGTGCTCCCAGACGTCACAGGCCAGGATGGGGTGGCTGCCCCAGAGCGCGCCCTGGTCGTGCTTGTCGACCTTGACGTTGCGAAGCTGCTTCGCGACGGGGTCGTACACGAGGAGCGCCCAACCGCCTGCGGCGCCGGCTGCGGCCTCGAACTCGCCCTTCCAGCCCTCGTAGGAGCCGAAGTCCTCCTCGATGCGCTCGAGGAGCTCGCCCTCCGGCTCGCCGCCGCCGTTCGGATCCATGTTCTCCCAGAACAGCGTGTGGAGGTAGTGTCCACTGCCGTTGTGGGTGACGTTCCCGATGGCGCCGGCCGAGGAGGAGAAGTCGCCGGACTCGCGGTTCTCCGCGAGCGTCTCCTCGGCGGACTGGAGGCCGTTCACGTAGCCCTGGTGGTGGGTGTCGTGATGCCACGTGAGGACCTGTTCGCTGATCGACGGCTCGAGCGCGTCGTAGTCGTACGGAAGGGGCGGCAGTTCGGGGTTGGAGTGTTCAGACATGAAGTCTCACCTCGATAGGACGTTCGCGCGTGCGATACTTAACCGTTTAGCCGGCGTATGGTAACAAGTGGCGCGGCACGGGTGGCCGTGCTCGCTCCACTGCCTCCGAGAGTCAGCGCGAGCCCGTAACCTGGGGCAGGTCGATGGTAACCGTCTCGGCGTCGACGGAGGCGCTCCCGCCGAGCCGTTCGACGCCCCAGTACCCCAGCCAGCACGACAGCTCCTGGGGCGACTCCGGATCGTGGGTCGGGTCGGTGTGCATGTCCTCCGTCAGGGACGCTCGAGCGGCCGCTGACGGGGAGTCGAGCGACACCGCGACCGACACCGTGCGGTCGTCGACGACGCTCACCTCGACGCGAACGTCCGCATCGGCGTCGACCCCCGTCGCGCAGTTCGCGGCGTACCGCAGCAACGCGCGGCACGACGGCTCGAACAACCCGCCGCAGTACGCCCACTCGCCCAACGGTGCGTCCACGACGACGTCGACGTGCGGGAACACCTCGCGAACGCGCTCGGCTTCGGCCTGCACCGTCGGCACGACGTCAACGGGGTCTGGGTCGACGGTCTCCGACAGCAAGCCCTCGAACTCCTTCGCGACGTCGCCCATCTCCAGGGCCGTCCGCGCGCGCTGCTGGAGCGATCCCGAACCCGATTCCGCGGGCGAGGCCGAATTGGGCGTGACGCTCCCGTTCACGGCGCCCTCATCGGTCGCGTCCCCGTCAGCGGTCAGATTCGTGACGGGCCCGCGGACACTCGCGGCGCCGTCGTCGGTCTGCAGCGTCCGCGTGAGCACCCGGTTCAGGATCTCCATGCGACGCCGGCGGCGGCGTCGCTCTGTCACGTCGTGCAGCGTCACGACCCACCCCGAGTGCCTGTCTCGACCAGTGTCGACCGTCGACGCGGACAGCTCCAGGTAGCGCGTCTCGTCCGATCCCTCGATCGATACCGTCTCCGTTCCGAAATCCGCGATCGCGGCGACGTCCGAGAGCGTCGGCACGCACTCGTCGATCGGGCGACCCGCCAGTTCCTCGAGCGAGGCGCTCAGGAACACCTCCGCGGTCGGGTTCGCGTCCACGACCACGCCCGTCGCGTCCGCGACGAGCACGCCGTCGTCGAGCGTCTCCACCACGCACTCGTCGGCGATCCGATTCACCCCCGGCTCGGTCTCCAGGAGGTCGTACCGCTCCAGGGCCGCGAGCGTGACGACGCCCGAGCACACGAACGAGAACGGCGTCAGGTTCACCGCGGGCGCCCACGCCGGACCGAGCAGGTTCACGACCTGGAACGCCCACGGCACCACCGCCGCGACGAGCACGAGACTCGCCTGCCGTCGATGCCGGTCCCGCGCCGACAGGACCGCGTCCAGGAGGAACCACGTCGACCCCGCCATCAGGATGTACGCGTACCCGAAGTACGCCCAGAAGCCGAGGCCGAGCGAGGACGCCGCGGCCCCACCGGCGGCCGGGAGCGCTCGCTCGGTCCACATCAGGCCGTGCATCGGGTTCGTCCACACCGCGACGATCGTCAGGGCCGGCACGACCGACAGCGCCGCGACGCGCCCGCGGGTGACGTACTGCCCGCGACCGGTGTACTCGAGGACGAACACGAACCACGCGACCGTCACCCAGGACGCGCCGAGGTACTCCACCCGCAGGAACAGGAGGTACGTCGCCTGATCGGCGGCGAACAGCTCCAGGGCGTACGCACCACACCAGACGGTGATCGCTACCATCGTGACCACGAACGCCAGCGCGCCGGGTCGTTCGCGCGACCGATACGCGCGCACGGCGACGCCCGTCGAGATCGCGAGCACCCCGAGTAGCGCGACCAGGTACAGCGGCCTGGGCGCAGCTATCGCCACCGTCTCACCCACCGGCACTGCGACCACCCCATATTGCACTGCTATTACGACGGACCTGGCTTATATTTTCCCACCAACAGGATAGTTGCGCGCACGAAGGCGTAACGACTACCTTCGACGGGAGGGGGCTGGTCCGTCACACCCTGTCCGGGTGCTCCGTCCGCCTCCGGCTCCACCGCTCCCCCGACGGCGTCAGTCGTCTGCTTCGCCGCGGGCCCGCTTGTACATCGCGAGCGCTTCCTCCCGGCGTTCGCCGTGATCGACGATCGGCGCCGGGTAGTCGGGTGCGACGCGTTCGCGCTCGGAGCGCGACAGCTCGTGCCACGAGTGGATCGCGTCCGGGTCGGCGTCCCGGAGTTCCGGCACGTGCTCCGTGATGTACTCGGCGTCGGGATCGTAGTCCTCGCCCTGCGTCATCGGGTTGAAGATCCGGAAGTACGGCTGCGCGTCCGTGCCCGTGCTCGCCGCCCACTGCCAGCCGCCGTTGTCGTTCGCCGTGTCGTGGTCCACGAGGTGCTCGCGGTAGTGCCTGTACCCCTCCCGCCAGTCGATCTGGAGGTCCTTCGTCAGGAAGGAGGCGACGATCATCCGCACGCGATTGTGCACGTACCCCTCCGCGCGGAGCTGGCGCATCCCGGCGTCCACGATCGGGTACCCGGTCTCGCCGCGCTTGAACGCCGCGAGCTCCTCGGGATCGTTCCGCCACGCGATCTCGCGCTCGTACGCCTTGTAGTTCGCCGCGACGACATCCGGGTTGTAGTGGAGGACGTGCATGTAGAACTCGCGCCACGCGAGCTGCCCGCGGAACGCCTCCACGTGCTCGCGCTCGCGCTCGGTGTCCGCGAGGTCGCGGGCGGCGACGACCGCCTCGTGGACCTCCCGCACCCCGATCGTCCCCCACTTCAGGTCGACGGAGAGGTGGCTCGTGCAGTCCTCGGCGGGATAGTCGCGCTTCTCGTCGTACTCGTAGACGTCGGCGTCGAGGAAGGAGCGCAGGCGGTCGCGGGCGGCGTCCGTGCCGGCGTCGGGCAGGTCCGCGGTCGCCTCGTCGAACCCGAGGTCGTCCTGGGTCGGGAGGTCGGAAGCGTCGAGGTCGGCGTCCGCGGGCGCGAACAGCGCGTCGGGGTCGGGCGCGTCGTAGGGGGCGTCCTTCGCGCGGTCGCGCCACTTCTTCCAGAAGTACGTGTACACCTGGTAGGGCGTCCCCTCGTTCGTCGTGATGGACCCGGGCTCGTGGCAGATGGCGTCCTCGAAGTCCTCGTGCGCGACGCCCGCGTCCTCGAGCGCACCGCGGACGTCGTCGTCGCGCTCGCGGCCCAGGCCGGAGTGTGCGCGATTCCACACGACGCGGTCCGCGCCCACGTCGTCGGCGAGGTCGACGAGCACCTCGCGGGGGTCGCCGCGACGCAGGACGAGGTCGCTCCCGCGCTCGCGGTAGTCCGCGCGAAGCGCGGCGAGGGCGTCGAGCATGAACGCGACGCGGTTCGGGGCGGCGTGCGCGAGGATCTCCTCGTCGAACACGAACACGGGTACGACCGCGCCGCGGTCGTCGGCGTTCGCGGCCGCGTCCGACAGCGCGACGTCGTCGCTGCACCGCAGGTCGTCGCGGTGCCAGTGCAGTTGCATACTCCAGTCTCCGGGCCGGGGGTTACTGAGCGTGGTGCCAACAGGTTAGGGACGCGAGCGCGCCGGCGTCCCGTCAGATCTGGCGGTCGGGCGGCACCGGGCGGTCGTCGTCCGGGGCGGCGAAGGGATTCGTTCGGATGCCGGCGCCGAACCCGAGGAGGGCGGCGACGACGAGCACGGTCGCACCGAACGGCGGGTAGAGCGCGCCGACGCCGACGAGGACGGCGACCGCAGCCACGCCCCAGGCCGCGTCGTCGCGACCGCCGCGCGCGGCGACGAACTCCCCGATCGCGACCAGCCCGATGCCCGTCCAGACGACCGCGAACGCGACGAGCACGAACAGGACGGGTGCAGCGAGCATCGACACGACGTCGCTCCGGACGGTGCCGTACCAGAGGACGGCGACCGAGCCGGCGAACAGGCCGGCGACGAGCGTCCCGATGACGGTCGTCGTCACGCAGTGCCGTCGGGCCTTCCGCGCGCCGCGTTCGCCGTACTCCGGGAACAGCCCGACGAGGATCACCGCGAGCGCGACCGTCGCACCCACGACGGCCGCCGTGCGTACCGCCGCCGACAGCGTCCAGAACGCCTCCCAGTACTCCAACCACGCCAGGAACGGCTCGGCGCTGGTTTGCAGTGTGCTTCCGTTCATCTTCCCCCTTGCGTTGTGTAATGCTCCCCTCCGACTTAGTTGTGTAGCATGATTAAGGAGAATTCATCGACTATCCATCGGTAATCCATCGATCAGTCGTCGGGATTCGAACCCGTGCCGTCCGCGGGTTCTCGGCGTTCCAGGCCGGTGCGGACGCTGTCAGGAACGAAGAACGAGTTCCTCTCCGTTTCCGGAACCGCTTCCGCGTCGGTGCCGGCGCACGCGAACGGGAACGGGAGCACGCTCGGCGCGGAACGGCTCGGCGCGTCTCGCGGGGGTCACAGCGGTGCGTCGCCGTCGATGATGCGCTGCGCTCGCGCCGCGAGCGCCGGCACCGTCTCGCGCATCTTCGGGTACAGCGGGTCGTCCGCGTCCCCCTGGAGGTGCCGCGCGAAGAACATCTCCCCGAGCCCCGCGAGCTTGTACACGGCGAGCGCGCGATAGAACCGGTCGTGCTCGTACGCGTACCCCGTCCGCTCCTCCCAGCGCGCGACGAGCTCCCGGCGGGTCGGGTACGCCTCGTGTGCGACGAACGTCGGCAGAAACTCCTCGGCGACCGCGTCCTCGTCGCCGGGGTCACGCCAGAACGACAGCAGCCACCCGAGGTCCGTGCGGGGGTCGCCGAGGGTCGCCATCTCCCAGTCGAACACCCCCACGAGCTCGGGGGGCGTGCCGGGCGCGAACATCACGTTGTCCAGCTTGTAGTCCCCGTGCACGAGCGCGTGGGGGTGCTCCTCGGGGGCGTTGTCCTGCAGCCACGCCATCACGTCGTACAGCGCCTCGACCTCCCGCTCCTCGGCGGTCGTGTCGAACGCCCACATCAACTGTTGACTCCACCGTTCGACCTGCCGCTGCGCGAACCCCTCGGGGTGCCCGAACTCGTCGAGACCGACCGCGGCCGGGTCGACGTCGTGGATCGCCGCCAGCGAGTCCACGAGCTCCTCGCCCACGCGCCGCCGGTGCTCGCTCGCCGCGAACCGCTCCGGTTCGTCGTCCCGAACGACGTCGCCGTCGAGCTTCGCCATCAGGAAGAACTCCGCGCCGATGACGTCCTCGTCGTCGCACGCCAGCACCGTCTCGGGAAGCGGCACGGACGTGTCCTGGAGGGCGTCCATCACGCGGTACTCCCGCAGGACGTCGTGGGCCTTGTCCGCGGTCTCGCCCGCGGGCGGCCGCCGGAGGACGTAGTCGTCGTCGCCGTGCGTGACGAACAGCGTCTCGTTCGAGTGCCCCGCCCGATGCCGTCGCACCGCGAACTCGTCGGTCTCCCCGAGCGCGTCGACGAGGTACGCCCGGAGCGCGTCCTCGTCCACGAGCCGGTCCGCGTACGAATCCGTCATGCCCGAGGCGTCGACCCGGCGCGTCCTAAACCTGCTGCAAGCGGCAGGCAGCCTTCGGCAGCCAAGGCCAGCAGGCGTCCGAACCCGGGCCAAGCCGGGGTGCCTCTGGACTTCACGTCGCGAAGTCGCGGCCGACGCTTTAGTTGGGAGGCGACGTACGTTGAGGTATGGGAACAACCCGTCGCCTCACCGCTGGCGTCCTGCTCACGGTCGTCGCGGCAGCCGCGAGCGCGCTCGCGCTCCCCGACCTGCCCGCGCGCGTCGCCATCCACTTCGACGCCGGCGGCACGCCCGACGACTACGCGTCGCGGGCGTTCGCCGCCGCGTTCGTCCCCGCGCTGATGCTCGGACTCCTCGCGCTCTTCGAGGGCCTCGTGCGCGTCGACCCGCTCCGCGAGAACATCCGCGCCGCCGAAGGCGTCTACGACGGCGTCGTGGTCGCGACGCTCGCGTTCCTCGCGTTCGTCCACGGCCTCGTCCTCGCGTACAACCTCGGGTACGAGGTCTCCATCGCGGAGGCGACGTACCTCGCCGTCGGCGTGCTGTACGTCGCGCTCGGCGTCGCGATGCGGTACGTCGAGCGGAACTGGATCGTCGGGTTCCGGACGCCGTGGACGCTCTCGGACGACGCCGTCTGGGAGCGAACGCACGCCGTCGGCTCCGTCGCGCTCGCGCTCGCGGGCGTCGTCACCGTCGTCGGAACCGCGCTCGTGCCCGCGTACGGCGTCTGGTTCGTCCTCGGCACCATCCTCGCCGTCGCCGCCTTCACCTACGCGCACTCGTACGTGCTCTACCAGCGGCGGCACCCCGACGGGGAGCGAACGACGCCCTGACCCGGGCCGAACCTACTTTTGCGAGCGGGACGTCGACGGACGCGTGCAACTCGTCGCCCACCGCGGGTTCGCTCGCGAAGCGCCCGAGAATACGCTCGCGGCCGTCGCGCACGCCGCCGAGGCGGACGCGAACGCGGTCGAAGTGGACGTGCGCGCCGCCAGGGACGGGACGCCGGTCGTCGTGCACGACCCGACCGTCGACCGCGTCACGGACGCGACGGGCGCGGTCGGCGAATACGCGCCCGCCGAACTCGGCTCGCTGTCGGTGCTCGACTCGAAGGAGGGGGTTCCGACGCTCGCGACCGTCCTGGACCGGGCGAGCGACCGCGGACTCGCGGTGAACGTCGAGGTCAAGGAGCCGGGGGTCGCTGCGGCGACGGTCGACGCCGTCCACGACTCGCCGCTGCCGACGAGGGCGGTCTGGGCGTCCTCGTTCGACGCCGAGGCACTCCGCCGGGTCGCGGACGCGAACGATTCGACTGCGGGCCCCGACGTCGACACCGCGCACCTCGCGGCCTCTGTTCGCGACCACCCCGTCGCGACCGCCCTCGACAGCGGGTGCGTCGCCGTCCACCCCCACTATCGAACGACGATCGCGGGCGACCTCGTCGAGCGCGCACACGCCGCCGGCCTCGACGTGTACGCGTGGACGCTCGACAGCCCCTGGGTCGCCGACGTCGTCGCGAACGCGGGCGTCGACGGCCTCATCGCCGACGTCGCGCTCGAGGCGTACGCCGGCCCCCGCTAGTCCCGCCCGGCTACCGGAGCTTCTCGTAGGACGCCGCGAGGTTCAGCACGGGCTCGGGGTAGTCCTCGCCGAGGACGACGCCGTGGGCCTCCTGCTCCGCGGGCGTCATCGTCCACGGCTCGTGGGCGTACTCGGGCGGGAGCGGTTCGAGCTCCGGGCACCAGCGCTTGACGTAGTCCGCGTCCGAGTCGTACCGCCTCGCCTGCTTCACGACGTCGAAGTACGAGTCGCGGGCGTCGTTCCCGACCTGGCTCTGGTACGCCCAGTTCCCGTAGTTCGACGCCGGATCGTAGTCGACGAGCACGGTCTCGAAGTACGCCGCGCCGCGGCGCCAGTCGACCCGGCAGTTGTTCGCGAGGAACGAGGCGGCGTTCTGCCGGCCGCGGTTGCTCATGTACCCGGTGGCGTTCAGTTCCCGCATGTTCGCGTCCACGAACGGCACGCCCGTCTCGCCGCGCTTCCAGGCGTCCAGGAGCCGATCGCTGCCGGTCCACTCGACGTCGTCGCGCTCCCGGATGCCATCGCGCTGGAAGTGCTGGCTGCCGTGCTTCGCGAACTGGAACTGGAAGAAGTCCCGCCACAGGAGCTCGAACCCGAGCCAGTACGTGGAGTCGTTCGCGACGCGCTCGCGTTCGTACGCCTCGACCTCCCGGTTCACGTACCGTGGACTCAGGCAGCCGTGAGCGAGCCACGGCGAGAACTTCGAGGAGTAGTCCGAACCGAGCAGGCCGTTGCGCGTCTGCTTGTACTGGCGGAGGCGGTCGCGCTGCCAGACGTACTCGCGGACGCGTTCGAGGCCACGGGTCTCGCCGCCGTCGAAGGGGAGGACCGCGCGTTCGTCCGTGGGCGCGACCGCACGCCAGTCCGTCGCGTCCGCGACGCCGAGGTCGGTCGGCGTCGGGATCGTCCCGGCGTCGAGGTCGCCGTCCGCGAGCGCGTCCGGGACCGGTGGGAGCGCGGGTTCGTCGAGCGGATCCCGTGGCTCGCAGTCGGGCGCGTGCTCGACGTCCCGCCGGAACGGCGTGAACGTGTCCGGGACGTCCGCGACCGCCATCGGCAGGTCCTCGGGGTGGTACAGCGTCGACCCCCACCGCGTCGCCAGGCGCGTGCCCTCGGGGAGCGCCGCTTCGACGGCGGCGCGCGCGTCGTGCTCCTCGGGCGTCGGGTAGCGCTCGCAGTACACGACGTCCGCGTCGACCGCCTCGGCGACCCCGGCGAGCGCGCGCGCCGGCGACTCGCGTGCGACCAGGAGGTCGTTCCCGCCGTCCCGCAGGGACTCGCGGAGGTCCCGCACGCTCTCGACGACGAACCGCGCGCGTCGGACGCCGGTCTTCTCGAACGCGAACGACTCCGGGCCGCCGTACTCGCGCTCCCCGTAGTTCCCCGGATCGAAGACGTAGACCGGCAGCACGTCGTCGGCGCGGGCCGCGTGCGTCAGCGCGTAGTTGTCGTGGACGCGGAGGTCTCGACGCGCCCACCACAGCGCCGTCTCGTGTTCGCTCATGTCCACGGTTGGCGTTCCGCGGGCTAATGGAGCGAACCGAACCAGTTACCCATGCACCCGCGAGGTGGCGATCCCGGAGCGTCGACCCCCCGCGCGATCGCGATCGCTGGCAGTCACTCCGCGACGAACTGCACGTGGAACTCGCGCTTCCGGGGGCCGTCGCACTCGACGAACAGCACCGACTGCCACGTCCCCAGCTGGAGGTCGCCGTCGTCCACGGGAATCGTCTCGCTCGCGCCCATGAGCATCGCGCGGAGGTGCGAGTCCGCGTTCCCGTCCAGCCGGTCGTGCGTCCACCCCTCGTCGGCGACGACGTCCTCGAGGAACGCCTCGACGTCCCGCCGCAGCCGGTGCTCGTCCTCCTGCAGGCACACGCTCGCGGTCGTGTGCCCGACGAACACCGTCGCGAGCCCCGACGCGCCCTCGGGGACCGCCGACGCGACCGTCTCCGTGATCTCCGCCGTCGTCAGTCGCTCGTCGGTCTCCAGGGCGAACGTCTCCATCACGTCCGGGTTCGCGCGGTCGTCTGTTAAGCGTTCGGCCGCCCCCGCGGTCGACTCCACTCGACGCGAGATACCGGTTCGCACGACGACAAGACACTTGTCCGACGACCGTGGACGCTGGCGTGATGGCCGACGCCGCCCGCTCCGCCGCCGGCGTCGCCGTGCTGGCGGTCGCGTTCGCGCTCGCGCTCGCGTCCGCCGCGGCCGGCGCCGCCGCCGTTCCGCAGCCGGACTCGGGAGCCGCTGCCATTGGCGATGGCGACGATTCCGCTGGCGGCGCACGCGCGGTCGACCCGACGGTCGCCGCCGCCGAGCCGACGCTTTCGGTGCTCGAGTCGGTGAACCGGTCGGCGAACCTGACCGCGACCGTGTCGCTCCCCGCGTCCGCCGAGGGGACCGAGCGGTTCGTCCTGCGACTCCGGCGCGTGAGCGGCGGCACGGTCGCGAACCGCACGCTGTCGCTCTCGCCCGGCGATACCGCGACCGTCGACTTCGACGCGTGCCTGGCGGCGACGAACTACCTCGTCCAGGTCGCGACCCCGGACGGGGACGTGCTCGTCGCCGACCAGGTGCGGGTCGAGCAAGCGATCCCGCTGGTCGCGCTCGGCGACACTGACCCCCTCCGCAGCGCGTTCGAGCCGACGGTCGCGCGCGACGAGACGCTGCCCGTCAGCGCGCGCCTCCACTCGTGCGTCGACCGTGCGATGCTCTCGCTCACGCCGAGGGCGGCCGACGCGGACGCGCTCTGGCGCGCGACCGTCGTCGACGCGGACGGCGACGGCCGGGTCGCGTTCGACTGGGATCTCGACGCCCCGGGCGACGCCCGGCTCGCCGCCGCCGACGGCACCGAGCTCGCGCCCGTCGACGGGCCCCGCGGCGGCGACGAACCCGTGCCCTACGGCGAGTACGACGTGCGGACGTCGACGACCGACGGCGACGGCCGGAGCGGGCACGTGACGGTGTCGTTCGCCGACCCGCGAGTGACCGTGTACACCGCCGACGGCTCGCTGGACGCCACCGACGCCATCGCCGCGGCGCGCGACGGCGACCCGGTCGACAGCGAGTACACCGTCCGCGTCGCCGACGGCGAGTGGGTGGTGCTCCGGGTCGACACCGACGGCACGCTCGACGATCTGCCCGGCGACGCGGAACTCGTCGCACCGGCGCGGCACGAGAACGTCACCGTTCGCGTCCAGGGCACCTACGGCCCCATGGAGTCGGACGGGCCGAACGCGGACCTGGCGAACGCGACCCGTCGGTTCGACTCCGCGTCGGGCACGCTCTGGTACGCGTACCGGGCGAGCGCGGGGAACGAACGCACGCGCTTCGAGTACGCCGCCCTCTCGCCGTCCTGGAACGCGACCGCCGCAGCCGAGGTGTCCGGCGTCGTCCCCGTCCGCGTGGGCGTCGAGAACGGCGACCTGCTGGCGCCCGAGCGGGTCGCCCTCGACGGCGACACCCCGTACGCCGACGGCACCACCCTGAACGTCTCCGTGCGAGCGAACGGGCGCGTCCTCGCGACCGACCGGGTCACCGTCGAGGACCGGCGGTTCGACGCTCGCCTGGACCTCTCCGGGGTCGCGAACGGGACGAACGCGAGCGTCGTGGTCCGGACGGACGGTCGCGTCGTCCACCGGCGCGCGGTCGTCGTCGCCGCCCGGCCCGCCTTCGAACTCGACGGGTTCGGGGTGCCGGGCGGCCTCGCCGTCGACGACCCTGCGACCGTCGCGGTGTACGTCGCGAACCGCGGGACGACCACGGGGAACACGACGGTCCGCGTGACCCTCGGGAACGTCACGCGCTCGCGGACGCTGCAGATCGCGGCCGGCGAGCGCGAGAGCGCCGAGTTCGAGTTCCCGCCGGACGCGCTCCCGGCCGAGGGCGACGCGCGAATCGAGGTGTCGGCCGCCGGCACCACGGACGCCCGGAGCGAACCCGTCGATCGTTCGACGACGCCCGCGCCACCGTCCACGCGGTCCGCGACGACCGGGGTGACGTCGAACGACCGCACGGGTACCGGGGCGTGGCCGACGCTCGTCGGCTCCGAGCGCGGCCCCGACGCCGACACGGTCCCGGGGTTCGGCGAGACTGCGGCCGTCGCTGCGCTCGCGGCGACGGTCGTCGCCCTCCTCGCACGAGCGGGATCTCGCTGACCGAGCGCGACCGGTTCGAGGCCGTCGCTCGGACCTTTCGGTCGCGACGGCGAGCGGACGGACCCGCCCGCTGGAAGCGTGGGATTCATTCACGCCGCCGCGAAAGTCCCCTCGCATGCGACGGGTGTGGGTCGTGGTCGCAGTGGGGGTGGTCGCCGTCGTCGCCGCGAGCGGTGGAGCCGCGGTCCAGACGGCGACCGCGGACCCGGCTACCGCGGGCGCTCGGCCAGCGACGGCGACGGCGAGTCCGGCCGACGCCCAGCCACCGGTCGACGTCGGCGAGAACGAGTCCGACGGCGTGTCGGTGCACGCGAACGCGACGTACGCCTCCGGCGAGTCCGTGACGATCACCGTCGCCGGCCAACAGGGGAACCTCTACGCCGTCTACCTCTACGACGAGGACGGCAGTCGAGTCGCGGTCGAACGGGCGGCTCTGACGGCCGAGAACGAGACGTTCGACGTCGGGGCGCTCCCGACCGGGTCGTACCGCGTCGTTATCGTCGAAGCGCAGACGGGCGTCCAGGTGTCGACGGCGTTCGGCGTCGGCGGCGAGTACCGGCCCGGGGTCGTCCCGGAGGTGACCGTCGACGAGCCCGCGGACGTCGTCGCCGTCCCGATCTCGCTCCCGAACGGCACGTCCCGTGCGACCGTCACCATCACGGGCGACCGCGGCGAGTACCGCGTCGCGGCGACGGTCGTCGACCGCGACGGCGACGGCACGGTCGTCCTGGAGTGGAACACGTTCTACGCGGGCCGCGGCGCGGTGGCGCTCCGCACGCCCGGCCCGGACGCGGTCGCGAACGCCACCCGGGAGCGCGACCTCGACGGGTTCCTCCGCGAGGGCGAGTACCACCTCTCGGTGCGCGCGAACGGCCGCACGCTCGACCGCGGCGCGATAGTCGTCGACCTGGAGCCACTGCACTCCTCCCGGGTCGAGGTGTACGAGGCGCCCGATCGCGGGTCGCCCGAGGCGAGTCTCGCGGCGGGCGCCAGCACGGACCGCGTCGAGGCCGACGAGTGGCTGTTCGTCGTCGTGCACACCCAGGGCGTGTTCGGCGCCGTGAACGCGACGCGTGACATCCGGTCGGTCGGCCCGGACCAGGTCGTGCTCTCGATCACGCCCGAGGACGGTCGGGAGGGCGTCCGCCTCACGCGAGCGGACTACGCGTCCGTCGAGGAGGGCCGCATCGTCGTCGGGTTCGCGCCCGAGAGCGACGCGCTCGCGGTCGGCACCCAGTACGACGTCGACTTCCGCATCACGCGAGCGCACCCCTACCGCGGCGGGGACGAACTGTCGCGCGTGAACGTGCAGGTGGTGCCCGCGGGCAGCGAACCCGACCGTCCCGTGTTCGAACTGGTGTCC
>Ga0207756_100461_pt1 | contig 13452 bp, 12 predicted proteins | sample A23M1SouthBayCA_FD_187748 | JGI IMG/M metagenome (GOLD analysis project Ga0207756, IMG submission 187748) | Aerobic enrichment media microbial communities from Eden Landing Ponds, California, USA - A23 M1 (3) (SPAdes) | ecosystem: Environmental > Aquatic > Marine > Unclassified | place...
GTCATCTCGGAGATCAGGAGGATGGTGGCGTCGGTCTGTTTGAGCGCGGAGAGAAAGCCCGTGATCTCGTCTTCCATGTCCGCGAAGAAGTGCTGGAGGAGCATCGTCGAGTCGATGACCGCCCGGTCGACGTCGTTCTGCTCGATGAACGCCACCAGCCGGTTGGTCAGGCCGCCCTCCGTCCCGAACTGCGTGATCGTCCGCTTGCCGGTCTCCGTGACGAGGTTGAGAAACTGCACCGCGTCGGACTGGAGGGCCCGGTCGAAGCCGAAGTCGAAGCCGGCCATGTCCTTCGACAGTTCGGCCTGGGTCTCGTGCATCGTCACGTACAGGCAGTTCTCACCGCCCTTGGCCCCCTGGGTGATGAACTGCGAGCAGTAGGTCGTCTTGCCGCTGCCGGGCGGGCCCGAGACCACGTAGAGCCGGTCGCGCAGCAGGCCCCCCTCGACGAGGTCGTCGAAGCCGGGGACGCCGCTCGAAACGCGCATGGACGTACGTCGTCAGTAGCCGGTATAGTCCTTTGCGCTACGTTCTCAGGGCTGATAATCGTCGCCGTTGCGGACCCGCGAGACCGCCCGCGCCACGGCCGCTGCACCCGCGTCGTCGTACCTGAGGGGACGGCGCCACCACGGGCCACGACCCGAGTCGCTGGAGTGCTCGGTCACCAGGGAGCCGGCGTCGGTACCGCCCGAGGGTCGGCTCAGCGGGAGGGCACGGTCGTACAGCGCCGAGCCGTCGGGATCGCCGGCGAGCAGGACGCGAGCGTCCATCGTCTCGCGTTTCAGGTGGGCGTTCGTGGCGAACCGGGCGCGCTCGTCCGCCGACAGCGCGTCGCGACCGTCGGGCGAGACCGGGTCGACGGCCAGTTCGAAGTGGCCGATCACGAACGCGCCCCACGCCGGCGGGAGGCCGTCCGCCGGGTCGGTCACGGCGAGCGTCGCGTAGAAGTACACCCGATCGCCGGCCGAGAGTGCGGCCAGCGGCCGGGCCTTGACGCCGTGGGGATCCCCGTAGGTGTAGGCCGTGCCGCAGGGGTACTCGGGAAATTCGGGATCGAGGTGGACCGGGCGATTGTGAACGGCCGGCGGGATCGACGCGTCCAGGTGCGGCGCGAGATCGCCGTAGGTCGGTACCGGCTCCCTGGTCGGTTCCGACTCGGGGATGGGAACGAACCCGAAGCGACCGTCCGGCCGGATCGGGCCCCGGAAGCCCGGCGCGTTCGTGTTCGCGCCGACGTTGATCGCCACGGCTCGCGGCCCCGTCATCGGCGGCCACCGCGACGGCCGTCAGCGAATCGATTCGCCACACGCCCGACAGAATCGGTAGGAGGCGTCGGACGCGTTGGGCGTCCCGCAGTGCTGGCACGTGACTGCCGCGTCGTCGCCACTGGTGGCGCCCGCAGACGCCCGTCCCCCCGACGACTCGCGGCCGCCCGGCGTCGGCGACTCCCGCTGTGGAACGTCGCGACGGATTCGGCGGTAGAGGAGCACCTGGAGGAGGGCGAACCCGACGAGGTACGCCGCCAGCCAGACCCACGGGTCCATGGTGTGGTATTGTGTGGCACGACACTTGGATCTTCCGTCGGCTCCGTGGCCGGTCGCGGCGTGGGGTGAGCGTTCACTCGTCCGGCGGTGACAGGTCCCGACCGAACTCGTCGAAGGTGTCGAGACCTTCGGGCAGGTCGACCTCGCGCCTGCGCTCCTCGCGGCGGTCGACGTTGGCGTCCTCCAGCGGGTCGGCGACCGACTCCCAGCCCGGCTTGATGGAGATGGATGAGGCGGGCGTCCCGGCGGCGATGTGGTGGGCCGGAACGTCCGCGCCCGCGATGGACTTGGCAGCGAGGACGGCGTTTTCGCCGATCCGGACGCCCGCGCGGACCATCGAGTCGTAGGTGATCCGCGCGTCGTCCGCGACGATGGTGTGGTAGTTGTCGACGGCCGTCTGGTCGACGACGTCGTGGTCGTGGCTGTACAGGTGGGCGTCGTCGGAGATGGAGACGCGGTCGCCGATGGTCAGTTTCCCACGGTCGTCGAGGTGGACGTCGTCGTGGATCACGACGTTGTCCCCGACCTCGACGTTGTGGCCATAGGTCATGGTAATACCCTTGAAGAAACGGCAGTTGTCCCCGCAGGACTCGAAGAGGTGTTTGGCGAGCATCTGCCGGAACTCGAGGGCGAAGGCGACGTTGTCGGCCATCGGTGTCGCGTCGAACTGCCGCCAGAGCCACTGGAGGTACTTCGACTCCTGGAAGTCCGCGTCCTGGGTTTCGATCTCGGCGTAGTACTCGCTCTCCAGGGTGGCGTTGCAGGGGTCGTAGCCCTGCAGGCGCACGCGTTCGGCGGGCGTCACGTCGCCGCCCGCCTGCCAGCGCTCGTAGGCGTCCCGGTCGCCGAAGAGGTCGACGAGGACGTCCGTGACGACGTCGCAGGTGTCCTCGTCGCTCGCGAGTCGCTCGTCGACCTCGGTGACGAACTCGTTGACGCCGGCCGCGGCGCCGGGGGGCAGCGAGACGTGTCGCTTCGTCATACCCCGTCAATTGCCGGGCCCGAGCAAAGGGGCTTCCGTTACGCCGGTGTTACCACGGCGGGGCCAGCGCACCGGACCGCCGAGCGCAGGAATTTATGACCGCGGCTGGGAACGTGCCACTGGATGCGCCGCGCAGCCGCCGCCGTTCGGTCGGCACTCTGGAGCGGCCCCGAGAAGCGACTCCGCGCCCTCTGGCGACTCGCCGTCGGCGGAGCGGCCGTCGTCGTGCTAGGCGAGGGCGTCGGTTTCGCGGCCGTCGCCGCCGGTCGGTTGGGCGCCGGGCTCCCGGCGCTGCTCCACGCCTGCTGGGCCGTCGTCGTCGCTGCGCTGGCACTCGCCGCCGCCGTCGGGGGGACCTGCGTCATCGTGTGGGTCGTCGACGGCCGCCACCTCGCCGACATCGGGCTGGGCTGGACGGCGACCTGGCGACGGGAGGCGGCGGTCGGTGCGGCCGTCGGCGTGACGATGGCGGCGACCGTCGTCGCGGTAGCCCTCGGGCTGGGGCTCGGGACGGTAACCGGGACCCTGACGAACCGGACCGGGACGTTCGCCCTCACCGACGAACACGTGCTCGTGAACGTGGCGTTCTGGCTCGTCGTCTTCGTCGGTGTCGGACTCGCCGAGGAGGTGCTGTTCCGCGGCTTCGTCCTCGTCAACGTCGCAGAGGGGATTCGAGGCCGGACCCCGGACGCGACGGTGGCGACCGGTGTCGGCGCCGTCGCCAGCGCCGTGGCCGGCGGACTCGTCTCCGTCGGGAGCCCCGGGACGACGGCGCTGGGGCTCGCGGCTCTGATCGGGCTCGGCCTCGTCCTCGCCGCTACCGTCGCCGTGACCGGGCGCCTCGCGCTCGCCGTCGGGCTCCACGCGGCGTGGTACGCGACCCTCGGCGTCGGCTTCGGCGTACCCGTCGGCGGGCTCGACACCGGCGTGGCCCTCGTCGACGTCGACCTGTCGGGCCCGGCGGTCCTGACCGGTGGGGCGGTCGGTCCGGCCCACGGCCTGCTCGCGGCGGCGGGACTCGTCGTCGGCGTCGCCGGTCTCGCGTGGTGGCTCTCGGCACGCGGCGACGGGCTCGTCGTCGACGAGTCGGTCGCGACACCGGACCTCCGTCGGGGCGACCGGCCGACAGTCGCGGACGGCGACGGGCCGACGGCGGACTAGCCGGCCCTCACTCGGGCTTCAGGCCGCCTTCCTGGATGCGCATGACCGCCTCGCCGTCGGGGAGGTTCGGCGCGTCGACCAGCCGGACGATACGCTTGTCGCCCTTGGACTTGCGGAGGTAGAGTCGGAACGTGGAGGTGTGTCCGAGGATGTTCCCGCCGATGGGCTGGGTCGGATCGCCGAAGAACGAGTCGGGGTTCGAGGCGACCTGGTTGGTGACGACCACGGCAGTGTTGTTGAGGTCGCCGACGCGCATCAGGTCGTGGAGGTGCTTGTTGAGCTTCTGCTGGCGGTCGGCCAGTTCGCCCCGCCCGACGTACTCCGCGCGGAAGTGGGCGGTCAGCGAGTCGACACAGAGCAGGCGCACCGGGAACTCGTCGTCCTGGGACTCGCTGGCCAGTTCCTGGGCCTTCTCGGCGAGCAGGATCTGGTGGTTCGAGTTGAACGCCTTCGCGACGTGGATGTTGTCGAGGACGGCCGCCGTCAGGTCCTCGAGCAGGTCGTCGTCCGCGGGGTCGGCGTCCTCGTCCTCGCCGACGACGCCGTGTGTCCGCATCGCAGCGGCGATGGCCTCGTCGGGGAGCCCGCGGACCATCTGATCGATCCGCTCGGGGCGGAACGTGTCCTCGGAGTCGACGAAGATGGCGCTGCCCTCGAGCCCGCCGTGTTCCTCGGGGAGCTGGACGGTGACCGCCAGCTCGTGGGTCACCTGGGACTTGCCGGCGCCGAACTCGCCGTAGACCTCCGTGATGGACTGGGTCTCGACGCCGCCACCCAGGAGTTCGTCGACCGCGTCGACGCCCCACGTGAGCTTGCCGATCTGTTCGCGGCGCTCCAGGACGTCCGCGCCGGTCTCGAAGCCGCCGATCTCGGCCTCGTCGCGGGCGGCGTTGATGATGTCGGCGGCGCTGGACTCGCCGATGTCCGCCGTGTTCGAGAGTTCGCCGGGACTCGCGACCGCGATCCCCTGGTAGGAGTCGAATCCGTTCTCCTGCAACTTCTCCGCCGTCGCCGGACCCACGCCCGGCAGGTCTTCGAGGTCTTCCGTGGCTGCCATGGACAGGCCTTCTGCCCCACCGTACAAAAAGGGTCGTTTACAGGGAAGTGAAAGTGTAATCGGGAGGCAGTAGTTGGACCGATTGGTCAACTTCCCGAATATTCAAGAGAGATGCCGGGTCCGGCCGTGGCAGCCGGAGTGCCGGGAGGGCGTCTTACTCGGCGTCGGACGCCGAGCGGCGCGTCGTCGGGATGGTCGCGTCCATGATCTCCGCGGGCGCCTCGCCGTGGGAACGGCCGTAGACGTGGCCGAACTCGTGTTTCAGGACGTGCAGCGTCGTCTCGTCGGTGAACCCGCCGCGAATCCGGACGCGTTCGTCGGCGTCGGCCGGGGTCGAGGGATCGAGCACCGGCGCACAGCCGAGAAGGGAACCCGGATCGGAGTGGTCGCCACAGGAGCGAACCCGGTCGACGAACGTGACGGTCACGTCGGCGTCGGGACCGTCGACGAGGCGCCAGTCGGTCGTGTAGTTGCCCCAGTGGTCGTCGCGTGCCTCCCACCACCGGAGCGTCTCGGCGACCAGCGGCTCGAACTCCCGGTCGGGGGCGACCTCGTTCTCGATGGCCACGGTAACCCGACCGCTCCCGGGCCAGGGGGTCGCGAACGGAGCCGCCGGCACCTCCGGAGTCACCGACCGTTCGTCCGCTCCCGTCAACTGCGCCAGGGCGGCCCTCGTCGCGGCCTCGGCCCCTGCCGCCGTCAGTCCGGGGCTGATCGTCACGGTCGCCGGCCCGAGCCGGCTCGCGGCGCCGTCGTGCCCGTCGACACAGAACGGGACGGCGACCGCCCCTTCGGGTCCGCAGGTGACCCGCTCGTCCGCGAACCGGACGACGGCGTCGGGTTGAATCCCCATCGAACCCAGTCCCAGCGCGGACTGCCCGGCGGTCACCGCCGCCGGGACGACCACGAAGCGCTGTCCGTCGGTGGCATTCGACAGGCTCCCGACGGCGCGTTCGACGTGCGTCGCGGCCCCCGAGTCGGCGTCGGCATCGATCGAGAGGACGACCGGGGGTGGCGTCGACCGGGCGTCACTGCCGGCACCTGTCGTGTTCTCTACATTCGTCTGTACCTCGTTCGCGTCGTAGTCGTTCGCGGGACGTGCCTCACCACCAACCGACCCGACACAGCCAGCAACCAACAGACACGTCGCGAGCAAGCCGATTCCGAGGCGATACTGCATTCGGTAGAAGCGGTTCGAACGTGGGTTGTAAAATCTGCCGGTACCTGTACCCCTGCCTTACCATAACGTACTCGATATTTCGTATCGAGGTCCAGACCACGTTGTCATCGGGACGTGACTGGGTCGGGACACGTGTGTGATGACTAGCGACCACACTGATCGCTCGAATCCCCGTGCGGCGGGTGCGAGAGCGCGGGCGCGCAGTCGGCGTCCGGCACCGCTGTCGGTAGCGTTCCCAACGTCGGTCTGGCCGACCGGTCAGTGAGACACGTCGTCGAGGAGCATCTGCCCCAGGCCGGTCAGCTTGGTTCGGCCGTCGGTCTGGCGCACGAGGTCCGCGGCCGCGAGGGCGTCGACGACGGACGCCAGTTCGGTTCCGTCCCGGTCGAGCACCGTCGAGAGGTCGCCGGTCGATCCGTCCGCCTCGACGGTTTCGAGTACCTCGAGTTCCGTCGCGTCGAGGTTCATCGCGGCGACGCGTCGCTCGCGGCGGCGGTAGTCCCGCATCACGTATCGGGCGAGCACCGTCCTGGCGTCGGCGTCGACGACCCCGAGACGGACGGTCCTGGTGTGGCCGCTGTTCGTGAGGTGCTCGAGCGTGAGGCCGGTCACGGTCTCCCCGTCGACCGCCTGGTCGGTCCGCTCGGCGCGGACGACGTCGTCGAGCGAGAGGAACAGCGTCGGCTCGGCCCCCGGGTCCGGGCTGACGACGAGGCGGCGATCCGCGACGGAGAGGACGCCACGCTCGGCAGGTCCTGCGTCGACCCCCTCCACGCCCGGCCGGGAGAGGCGCACGTCCACGTCGTCGAGGCGCCCCTCGAAGAGCGCCGTCGCCACGGTGCGCCGGTCGGCCGGCGGCAGTTCGACGATGGCGACCCGGCGCTCGTCGTCGAGGCGGTAGGCCACGGCGAGCGTCTCGTCGAAGACGCGCTCGAGTGGTTCGGGACAGTAATCGAGCGCGACGTCGGCTACGGCGTGGATGGGCACCACCGCGTGGTGGACCGTCCGGCCGTCGCCGTGCGTGACCAGGACGAGTTCGTCCTGGCCCAGCAGCGCCGTGCCCCCTGCCGGGCGGCCGTCCTGGACGGTCTCACAGACGAAGCGAGCCGGGACCTGGAGGGGAAGCCCGTCGCTCGCGGCCGTCCCGGCGCCGGCGTCCGCCCCGCCGACACCCGGGCCGCCAGATCCGGTGGCCGACGGATCGCTGCCGCCACTCGGGCCCTGTTCGACCCACGCCGCGAGCGAGTCCGGACCTGGTGGGATCGTGTCGGCGTTTCGCCACCGATCGTGGTAGCTCGCCATGGCGTCCGTCGGGGGCGTGTAGTCGACCGCGTCCGGAATCGTGACCGCGCGGGGCGACCCGGTGGGGCGGGGCTCCCGGTCGGCCTCCCGGGCCGTCCGCCAGTCGGCGTCGTAGTTCCGCGGATCGACCGGCTCGCGCTCCAGTTGCGTCGACGCGGCGAGGAGGGCGTACTCCGGATCGTCGTCGGCCAGTCCGGGGGCCGCGGCGCGGTCCCGATCCGATCCGACGACGCTGGCGTCGACGAACCGGGCAGCCTTTTCGACCGGCGCACCGAAGAGGGTGGCGACCGCCTCGGCGTCGAAGCCGGCGTCGGCGTAGAACTGCGCCGCGGAGGCCCGCATCGACGCGACCGTCACGGCCGCCGGGTCGACCGCCCCGGAGATCCTGGCGGCCTCGCGGCAGAGCTCGAGCATCTCGTCGACCCCCCGGTCGAAGACCGTCCACGTGTCGAGCGCCGTCGCCAGGACGGCCGTCACCCGGCGAGACCACCCGAACGAGATCGTTCGTTCCCCGCCTGCCGGGGGCGACCAGCAGTCCTCAGCGACGATGTCGGCCAGGTCGCGGCCGTCGCCCTCTCGCTGGGCGACGCGCGCGGCCTCCCAGCAGTGCTCGCAGGCACACGGGTCCCTGGCCGGGACGTACAGTTCGCCCCGGCCCCAGTCGATCCACGCCTCGTGGAGGTGCTGGATCTCGCCGGGCCGGAGTCCGAGTCGGCCCATCGCGAGGAGGACGAAACAGGTGGCGAGCCGCTCGGAGGCCGCGTCCCGGGTGAGGCCGCTGAGGTAGCACCTGTAGAACGTCGACGGGTCGAGGGCTGCCCCGGGGCCGAACCGATCTGTCATGTGGCTGGACGGTGACGTCTGGGAGCCCCGTGTGCAAATAGCTAGCTCTTCAGTTATCAGGGTAGAAAATCGGTGAGGGGGCCGTCGGGTCCACGGGCGGGCGACAGCTCCACGCTCGAATGGGACCGAGACGGGCGATTTAACCGCCGGAGGCGCCAACCTTGCCCAATGAGTCGGTCCGGGGCGTTCTGTCCGCGTTGTGGGTCGTCCATCGCCAGTGACGACGCCGCGGACGAGGCGTCTCCGCCCGCACCGGACGGCCCGCTCTGTGCGGACTGTTACTTCGCGGACTTCGACCTCGTGGACGCCCCCGAGCGCGTCGAGATCCAGGTCTGCTCGCGGTGTGGCGCGGTCGAGCGGGGCAACCGCTGGGTCGACGTCGGTGCCGAGGATTACACGGAGGTCGCCGTCGACGCCGTGACCGAGGCCCTGGGCGTCCACGTGGACGCGACTAACGTGGCCTGGGACGTCGCACCCGAGCAGGTCGACCAGACCACGATCCGGATGCACTGCACCTTCTCCGGGCTGGTCGAGGGGACGCCGGTCACCGAAGAGGTCACCGTCCCCGTCAAAATCGGTCGGGGGACCTGCACCCGCTGTGGCCGCATCGCGGGTGGCTCGTACGCCAGCGTCGTCCAGGTACGCGCCGCGGGCGAGCGCACGCCCGGCGAGGACGAGACCGACCGCGCGACCGAGATCGCCCACGAGGTCGTCGCCGATATGGAAGCGACGGGCGACCGCGACGCCTTCGTCACGGAGGTCTCCGAGGTCCCGGCAGGCCTGAATCTGAAGGTCTCGACTAACAAGATCGGCATGAAGGTCGCCCGCCGAGTCGTCGACGAACTGGGCGGGAGCTACTCGGACTCGGAGACGCTCGTCACGGAAGACGAGGACGGCAACGAGGTCTACCGCGTCACCTACGCCGTCCGGCTGCCGGCCTACCGTCCGGGCGAGGTCATCAACCCGGAGGACGACGACGGTCCGGTCCTCGTCCGGAGCGTCCAGGGCAACCTCAAGGGCGTCCGCCTGGCGACGGGCGGGCGCTACGAGGCCAGTTTCGAGGCGGGCGACGCGCCCGACGCCCGGCGGCTGGGCGACCGGGCGGACGCGGAGTTGACGACCCTCGTCGCCGTCGAGGACGACCGTGCCGTCCAGGTGCTCGATCCGGAGACCTACGAGTCCACGACGATTCCCCGGCCGGACTACCTCGACCCCGATGCGGACGAGGTGCCCGTGCTGAAGAGTCGCGCCGGCCTCCACGTCCTGCCCGACGACGGCGACTGACACCCCTCCACGAAGACATATACCGGCGCGGGTCGAACCGACTGTCATGTCAAGCGCGTCCCTCCAGGACAACGTCGTCGTGCAGTTCCTCGTCGGTCTCGTCGTGATCACGGCCATGTTCGTCGGCGGTGGTGGGGGCGCCGTCGTCGTCGGCAGCCTCGGCTTCCCGTACGCGGACGTCGTGGGGGTCTTCCTCGGGAGCCTCCTCGTCTTCCTCGCCTTCGCGGCGCTGTCAGTCCGGAGCGGCCAAGACGGCGCGTGACTGCGCCCGCGGGACGGACGAACCTTTATCTGAGCGTACGCACGATGTACATACAATGGGAGCGCGACGCGTCAACTTCCGGCTGCCGGCGGAACTCGTGGAGAAGGCCGACGTGGCGGCGTCGGTGACCCACCGGGACCGGACCGCCATCGTTCGCGAAGCCCTCCGGTCGTACCTGGCGGAGGTCGAGGACGACGAGGACTTCCGGGAAGCGGTCGTCGAACGCTACCTCGACGGGGAGATTGGCTTCGAGACGCTCGCCGAGTTCGTCGGTCGCCAGGACGCGGAGGCGATCCGGGCCTCGCGCGACCTGCTCGACCGGGGCAAAGACGTGGCCGAGGACCTGGCGGACTTGTAGATGCTGGTGGCCGACACCAGCGCGCTCGTCTCTCTCCAGCACGCGGCGGTTCTCGACGCAGTCCTGGCCAAGTGGGACGTCACCACGACGGAGACCGTGCTGGCCGAACTCAGGGATACGGCCTCGTACGACGACGGCGACGCCAGGGCTGCGGCAGCCGTTCTCGAACGCGAGTCCGAATTCTCGGTACGGTCCGTCGACGACGCACTCACGTCCTCCCGAATCGACCCTGGCGAGGGGAGCTGTGCAGTCCTCGCCCGCGAGTCCGGCCCCGACTTCCTCCTGACCGACGACCTGCGTGCCCTGCCGGAGCTCCAACGCGCAGTGAGCGCGGAGGTCGCCATCTCCCCAATCGTCCTGTGCGCGCTCGTAGCCCGGGGCGTCCTCGAGCGGTCGGACGCACTCTCTCGTCTGGAAACCCTGGCCGAGCGCCGGAGCTGGCTGGGCGCACCACTGTACGACCGGGCGCGCCCGCTGTTCGAGGACTGACAGCCCCGCCTGCCCCGAGTAGGGAGGCATAAGCCCGCCGAGTCCATGTCACAGACAACGAGATGCCCGGAACCGAACTGGCCGCCGTCGTCGAGAAACCGCGCGCAGAGGCGGCCATCGGCGCGCTCCGCGAGGAGGGCGTCTACGACGACGGCCGGTCGGTCTACGAGTGCGGAGACGAGACGGTCGCCATCCCGGTCACGCGCCACCCCGAGACGACGAGCGTCGTCGAGGTGGTCAGCGACGAGGGCGAGCGCCGACTGCGCACCCTCGAGGACCACCTCCGCGAGCTAGGGTGGACCGACGACGAACTCGAACGGGCGCCAGGGTCGTGGGCGGTCGTCGGGAGCGTCGTCCTCGTGTACGTGGGCGACGCGCCGCGACCCGACGAGGTCGGCGACGCGCTGCTCGCCCTCCACGGGCAGGCCGACACCGTCCTGGCGCGAGAGGGCGTCTCCGGCGAGCACCGCGAGCCGTCGGTCGCCGTGATCGCCGGCGAGGGAGACACCGAGACAGTCCACGTGGAGCACGGGACGACCTACGCGATGGACCTCGCCGAGGTGATGTTCTCGCCCGGCAACAAGGCCGAGCGAGCGCGGATGGGCGAAACTGTCGCTGAGGGCGAGCGCGTCCTCGACGCCTTCGCCGGCATCGGCTACTTCGCGCTCCCGATGGCCCGGGCCGGCGCCGAGGTCACGGCCGTCGAGCGCAACCCCGTGGCCTTCGAGTACCTGCTGGAGAACGCCGTCCGCAACGACGTCCAGGACCGCCTCCACGCCTACCGCGGCGACAACCGCGAAGTGGTGCCGGAACTGACTGCGGACGGCGCGGGCTTCGAGCGGGCAGTGCTCGGCTACTACGAGGTCACCGAGCCACGGTCGGTGGACAGCCAGACGACGTCGGGCCAGTCGTGGGCATACCTCGACGCGCTGCTGCCGGCCGTCGAGTCCGGCGGCGCCGTTCACGTGCACGAGGCGACCCCCGAGGGCCTGATTCCAGATCGGCCCGTCGACCGCCTGACCGACGCCGCGATCGGCCTGGGCCGGTCGGTCGAGGTACTCGACGTCAGGGAGGTCAAGGGCTACAGCGAGGGCGTGGCCCACGTCGTCGTGGACGCGCGCGTCGAGTGAGCGGCACCGCGCGTCCTCGCCAGCGCGAAACGTCTAACTGTTCGTGGCGTCAGTCGACGGACATGGACCGCCAGCAGATCCTCGCCATCCTCTTCGTCGTGTTGATGGTGGGTTCCTCGATCGCCTACGGCGTCGCCTCGTTCATCTGAGCGGCGGCGCCGGCGCTAGTCCCAGACGTCCGTGAGCGGGTGGTCCCGGGAGTCAGTTCGGCCCGACGAACCACCGTCGCCCTGATCGGTCCTGCCGCCACCGCTACTTCGACCAGCGCCGCCACCACCGGCGCCGGCCGACCGCCCCGCCGGTCCCGCCGTCTCGTCGATCCCACGGAGCGCCGCCTGCGGGTCGAAGGCCGGCAAATCCGGGTCCGAGAGGCGGTCGACCTGGTCGCGGAACCACCCGGGCGTGTCACTCTTCGCCCGCTCGAAGACGTCGAGCAGCGAGGAGTCCGCGAGGTAGGTCGATCCGTGGTCGTCCGGCGACCGGACGATCCGGCCGCAGGCCTGGATGATGGTCCGCAGGGCCGATCGGAAGTACCAGCCCCACTGGCCGTCCTCGAGGCGCTGCTCGACTCTGGAGTCGCGGGTGTTCGGATACGGTGCCTTGCAGAGGACCTGCCAGCGACACAGGTCGCCCTCCAGGTCCAGAGCCTCCTCCATCTTGACCGAGAGGAAGACGTCGGGGTCGTCGGTGCGCTTCCAGGCCGCGAGCTGGCCGTCGCGGTCGGCCTTCTCGTGGCTCCGCACCCGGGCGTCGACCCCGAAGTCCGCGAGGTGGTCGGCCAGGCGCTCCTTGATGGCGTAGGAATGACAGTGCACCAGCCCCTTCTCGTCGGGGTGCTGGGCCATGAGGCGGACGAGCAGGCGCGCGATGGCCGGGATGGTCTCGTCGCGGTGCTCGTAGGTCATCTTCCCCTGGGTCACGTCGAACAGCGGCCGGTGGGCGACGGGGAAGGTGTGGGGCACCTCGACGAGGGCCACGCGGTCGGGGTCGAGTCCGACGCCGGCACAGAAGGCGTCCTTGTTCAGGATGGTCGCCGAGAGGAGCGCGAAGCGCTGGCCGCGGTCCCAGACGGTGTGGTTCAGGTACCGCTCTGGGTTCAGCGGCTTGATCGTCACGCGCGAGCCCGCACCGTCTGGCTGGTCGACGACCCACGTCGTCGGGCTCTCGGGATTGCGGTAGTCCTCGGCGAACCACTGCAAATCGCCGCGGATGTCCGTGAGACGGTCGCGCGCGGCAACGTCCTCGGCGGAGAGTTCCGGTGTGCCACGCAAATTCTCGAGTTGGCGGTCACAGGCCGCCGCGAGGCGGTCCGCGTAGGTCGCGGCGTCTTCGAGGCCCTCGATCGCGGGTGGCGTGACCTCGTCCCAGACGGGAACGGTGTCGGGACCCAACTCGACGGTCGCGTACATCTCCGCCCAGGTTCCAAGGCCGTGGGCCTCGTCGATCACGACCACGTCGCGCTGGCCGAAGACGTCCGAGCCGGCGGTCTGCATGAAGTACGCGAGGGTCATCGCGGCGATGGCGCGGTTCGCGGCGATCTCGCGATCGGAGAAGTACGGACAGCGGTGCTTCACCTGGCAATCGAAGTCCGTCTCGCGGACGCAGGGCGCCCGGTTCACGGGCGTGTCGGTTTCGCCGGGGAGGATGCACTTGTAGTTGCCCTTGCCGCGGACGATAGAGAGGTCCGAGAGGAGCGGGTCCGCGGCGACGTCGTCCAGCTGGGAGACCTGCGGCGTGGTGTAGTAGGCGCCGATGGGCTTCGTCGGGTCGTCGACGTTGGCCTGGCGCGCACAGCCCGCGATGGCCCGCGCGAGCAGCGACTTCCCGCTGCCCGTCGGCGCGCGCACGAGGACGACGTCG
>Ga0207756_100463_pt1 | contig 13361 bp, 4 predicted proteins | sample A23M1SouthBayCA_FD_187748 | JGI IMG/M metagenome (GOLD analysis project Ga0207756, IMG submission 187748) | Aerobic enrichment media microbial communities from Eden Landing Ponds, California, USA - A23 M1 (3) (SPAdes) | ecosystem: Environmental > Aquatic > Marine > Unclassified | place...
AAGCGTATCGTACGGGACAGCCGTCGCGGCGACGAAATCGCCGGCTTCGAGGTCGTCGTAGTCCTCGGCTTCCTCGGCAGTGACGGTCGTCCCGTATTCGTCGCCCGAGAGGTCCGGATACTGGCCGTCCGCGCCGTCGGCCATCACGATCGGCGAGTGGGGTCGCACGTCTTCGGCGTCGAGGTCGTAGCGGTCTTCGGTGATGAAGCTCGCGTCCGGCGCGTGGAGACTGACCGTATACCGGAGGTAGACCGTCGTCGTGTTCGTCCCCGTGTCGGTTTCCTCTTCGAACGCGTCGGTGGTGCCCGCAGCGCCGTAGTAGCCGTTTTGAGCGCTGTCGATGGGGTCGCCCATCAGCGTGCCGTCGAGGTACGACTCCATGGTCGCGCCGCAGTTGTACGCGCCGGTTTCGTAATCGGGCGCGCCATCGTCGTCGTAGACCGAGATCTGCTCGTCACCGTTGAACCAGTCGATGTGGAACTCGCCGTTCGTTCCCGGTCCGGACTCGTCTTCCGATTCGTTCGAGGTGCCGTTCGCGTAGCCCGTCGCGCGGAAGACGGGCATATACTCGAGCGATTCGACTTCTGGCGGGTCGAGGTCGATCTCGCCGGTCGCCGCTTCGATAAGGACGCGGACCTTCCCGACAACGTCGTCCATCCCGTCCCAGGTGACGGACAACGACGGCTCGATGAACACTTCGTCGACCCCACCATCGTCACTTTCGAGCGTATCGGGGTTGGACGACGAAATGTCGACCGTGGCGGCGGCAGAGCCGGTTAAGGCCGTGACGCCCAAGCCAGTGCCGGCAGCGACAGCACCGGTTCCCCCGATATATCTGAGTACAGTACGCCGATCTGCGTCTTTCAAACCGTCAAGTGGTTGCTTAGACATGTCTGTTACCTACCCGAGGTGGGCATCCTCGCATACTCTTGTGTGGCTTCCACCCCCCACCAAGTATGCAAGTGGATGTCTATCGGAGATTATTTATATCTTTTGCCACAATCTGGTTCCTTGACCTCGCACGTTAGACGAACAGACCGTCGATCTGGTGCATTAGCTCATCGATATTCGAGTATGTCGCAACAAAAATTTAGTCAAAATTAATAGTATATATGAGAGATAGTGCCAATCGGGACGCTGGATGTAGGTATTACCGGACGACAAATCAGACACCAGTCCACTCGCGCCGTCTGCATCCGCGGAAACCTACCAGGCCGATAACGAGCAGGCCCACGTATTACTCGAACAGCGAAACTGAAGCTCAGCGAACGACGATAGAGCCAGAATCGAAATCTTGACGAGAGCCAGACGATCTCGACGTCCCCGATTATCGTGTAGGGTGGACGTCCACGCGACACCGGCGGGAGTTTGTCCGACCAACCGTATATCCCGCCACCAAGTTCAATCGGCGGCACAGATCCAGGCAACCAGGACATCCGGCGTGTCGAAACAGCGTTCAGGCGGCCAGTGAAGGCGGTCGAACGTCGACCGCCAGCGGAGCCGGGCACGAACTCTCCCGAATTTCGATGCCGCTGAACTTCGGATTCTCCTGCGAGGAGGCCGCCTCGATCGTGAGTTCGCCGTCGGTGAGCGGCGCGCCCGAGGGGTTCGACAGCGTACCGGTCGTCGTCATAGTGGTGCCAGGTTCGGCGTCGCCCACGTCGAGAGAGAGGGTGACGGCGCCTTCCGGCAGTGTGTTCAGGGTGTACCAAGCGTTCGGGTGTTCAAGAGACTCGCCATCGCTCGACTGGATGCCCGAGGTCGCGAGTTCGCACACGCGCGTCCCGCCGATCATCCCAGCGGCGTCGTCGGGCGTGAGATACAGTCCCGGCAGATCGAGGGTCACCGTCCTCTCGTCGTCGCTGACGGTGGCGGTGACGTCGCCGGAAGCGATCGACGTCTCGTCCAGACGCGGAGAGCCGTAGCCCTCGTCGTTGTCGTAGCCCCAGTGGCTGAGGTCGTAGTTGCTCGTGTCGCCGGCCGTCACCTCGTCGACCGGTTTCGTGAACTCGATCTCGAAGCCGCTGGCCTGGACGCTGACCGTCTTCATCTCGAAGGGGATCGTCTCGCCGTCGTAGTCGATCCGCTGGACGCCGTACTGGGCGCCGCCGACCGAACCCCACCCGCGGGCGGTCTGTCCGAGCCAGAGACGGTAGATTGACGCGATCCGGGTCATACTAGGCACAGTTCAATACCGGTTGCCTGTGTCAGTCGAAGTTCAGTAAAAGAACGCCGCCGCAATGAACGATGGTGGACGAAACGGGGTTGGCCCGTCACTGAACTGCCAGCGAATCGAGAGCCGTTCAGTTCGAGACCACAATCACTGACCGCTTCCGTTCACCTCGATATCACCGTGCATACTGGACCGGTGCGGACGACACTGATATCGAACCATTTCCTCAGTGGCGGTGAACTCGACGCTCTGGGTCTCTCCCTGTGTGGACAGGAGGGAAGTGTCAACACCTTTCACGATGTGGCCTTCGTATTGGGTGTCGTCGTGGTCGAGAATTTGCAAGTTGTGGGGGCTGCCATCGAGATTCTCCCACTCGATCCTGTAGGTTTCCCCGGCCTGTAGCGTGAGAGTTGGGTTCGTGGTCCCATCGATGCTCGATGGCGCCTGTCCCACCCAACCACTGATCTCGCCGCCGAGTTGAATCGTCGTCGGATCGGATGACGCGGAACTACCGGTCTCGAAGCTGGCGTTCGAGAGCAGGTTGGTTCCGTCGGGATCGATGAGCGCGAAGTCGTCGTACCACGCCGTTCCGGTGGCCTGACCGTAGCCACCGAACAACGCGAGGACTTCGACCTGATCGTAGTTGACGTCGTAGTCGCCGCTGTTGAACGTGGTTTCCAGCGTGGTCCAATCATTGGTCCCCGTGAGTGGGTCCGGAATCGGACCGGACACGTCTGGATAAGTCGCATTCGCGATGGTCCCGACGCTGATCGTCGCGCCAAACGGTGACCCAGAGATGTCGGCCTGCCCGGAGCCGTCGACGGGCTGGACGGTCTCGGTCTTGACCTGCGCGCGGATGGTGTACTCGGTGTTTCGCTCGAGGCTAACTGTCTGGACCCACGAGGCGTCGGCGCCGTCCGAAGAGGAGATACTGACGCTTCGATCTCCGTCGGCAGCAACATCCGAGACGTAGGTGTGCTCGGCCGAACCGTCCCCGTATGTCGTCGACGACCATTCGGCAGGCGTCCCGTCGATCTCGCCGTCACCGCCATCGTCCCCTTCGAGCGATAGTGAGTGGAGCTGACCGACCTCGTCCTCGGAGAGCGCGCGGGAGTACGCCCAGACGTCGTCGATCCGACCGGCCATGTCGTAGCCCTGCCCCGCGCCGAGCACGAGGGGTTCGGCATCGGTCTGGCTGCGCGACCCGCCAGTCCAGGCCTGTGGTGATGCGTCGAGTTCGCCGTCCTGGTCGAAGACGTGGAGCCTGGTGTCGACGCCGTTGACGACTAACACCACGAAGTACCACGTATCGGGATCGACCGGGACGGGCGTCCCGCCGGATCCGTTGGAGGGACTACCGTTGTCCCAGAGTTCTGACCGGATCGTATCCGTGTTACTCTCGAACTGGATATTCCAGCCGTCGGCGGGTCCGTCCTCGAGGGAGCCGCCGATCTGGAACGGCGCACGGCCCCATTGCTCGTGGTCGGTGTAGTTGATCCACGCAGCGGCCGTCGCACCCTCGCCGTTGAGCGGCAGGGACTCAGTTATCACGCCGTCGCCTGCCGTCGCTTCGGATGGCGGAATCTCGACGCCGGTTTCCTGGTTGGTGTGGACCTCGTAGGCGTTGCCGACCATACCCGGCTCGCCCGTCACAACATCTCCCTGGATGGTGGCGTCAGTGTCGGTCACCGTGTTAGTCGGCGTGTCGCTGTCCAGTGGGAGATGCGCCTCAAGTCCGTCTTGAAGTGTATTGCCACCACCATCAGACGTCGGCGACAGCAGGAGCGGCCCCTCGTAGAGCCCGCCGAGACCGTCGCCGTCGTAGACGCGAATCGCGATGACGTTCTCGCCACCGTAGTTGACGTCCTCGGCACTGACCGTGTACTCGCGCGTCGCTTCCCAGGCAGTGGAGTACCCGTTCTCGGGGAAGGTACCGGTCTGACCGACCTTCGTGCCGTTGAAGAACGTCTCGTCGACGTCGTCGATCTTGCCGACCTGGAGGCGGATGTTCTGTCCTTCCCAGCTCTCGGGGACGGTCACGGTCTTTCGATACCACCCGAACGCCTGAGCGTCGGTGTAGTTTGAGTGGTCTTCCCAGTTGTTCGGGAGTTGGACGGTCTCCCAACCGCTGTCGTCGAACGACGGGTCGCTCCAGCCCGAGTCGTCGCCGGTCTGGAACTGCCACTCGCCGGCGAGACTCTGGCCGACCATGACCCTGACCGTGAATGCCGGCATGGTCCGGCTCTGCTCGCCGCCCGGACCCGTGTAGGTGATGGTAGCCATGAGCTGGTGTCGGCCATTGGTTCCTTCGGGGACCGACACCTCCCAGGACACTGACTGTGTCTGACCTTGCGCGAGCGAGTCGAAGGTCTGGCCCCCGACGGGTGTCACTTCGATGGACGAATCGTCGGGCGCACCGAGCGTGACCTCGCCGCTCTCTATGGTCGATTCGAACGGGTTCGTGACCGTGGCGTTCACGGTGGTCGTCGTGCCGGGTCCGCTGGTCAGTTCGTCGTTCTCGATGCCCTCGAAGTCGATGCCGACCGCTCGTTCGATCCGGTAGATACCGGATTGCCCGGAGATGGGCGAGGCGTATCCATCACCCCACTCCAGGAGGTAGAGCGTCCCGTCCGGCCCTATCGTCATGTCCATCGGCGAGAGGAACGACTCGCCCGGCATGAACGGCTTGATTTCCTTTACCGTGCCGTCGTCCTCGTAGGAGACGTATTTGAGCCACTGAGCGCCCCATTCACCGATGAGTTGCTTCCCGTCGAAGAACTGCTCCGGTAGGGCACCCTGGCCGTAGGAGTCCTGATGCTGGTAGATCGGACCGGCCATCGGTGCGCCACCCTCGAAGTTCGGGAACGGCGCCTCCTCGGGGAGATACTCCGTGGCGTAGTCGGGTGGGGAAGTTAGCAGGGCATCCCAACTGTACGTGTACCAGATGTCCGACTTCTTCGGCTCGGGCAGTTCGGTGAGACCGGTGTTGTTCGGCGATTCGTTCACAAGGTTTTCGGGGTCGAACGGCTCGCCGGAGGAATTGAACACGCGATTGCCACCCTCCGTGGCGAACTCCCCGTCGATGTAAGGGAGGTTCGGCCCGATGACGTACGGCCACCCGTAGAATCCCGGTTCCTCCGCGCGGTTGAACTCGACGATGCCCGGTGGTCCGCGTTCGGTGTCCCAGCTACGCGCGTCGGGCCCATAGTCACCCCAGTATACGACGCCGTCCTCGTCGACACCCATTCGGAAGGGGTTGCGGCAGCCCATCGCATAGATCTCTTCCCGCACGAGCCCCTGGTTGCGTGCGTCGGCGTACTCGGGACCGGTGAACATGTTGCCATCGGGAATCTCGTACCCGCCCTCGTCGTTGGGACTGATCCGCAGGATACTCCCGCGGAGGTCGTTCGTGTTCGAGGCCGACCGTTGGGCGTCGAACAGTTCCCGGCCGTCGCGCTCGTCGATCGGCGTGTAGCCGCTGGACTCGAACGGGCTCGTGTCGTCGCCGGTCGAGAGAAAGAGGTTGTCGTCTGGCCCGAACTCGAGGTCGCCGCCGACGTGAAAGTCCGGGTTGTCCGCCGCCGGCACTCGAAGGATCTCGACTTCGGATCCTGGGTCGATCGTGTCGCCGTCAAGTGTGAACCGCGACAGCCGTTTGTGGGGCTCCTCGTCGATGATCTCGTGTGGCGCGGAATAGTACAGGTAGACCCAGCCATTCTCCTCGAAACCGGGATCGAGCGTTAGCCCTTGGAGCCCGTCCTCGCCGGACCGGTACACGTCGAGCTCGAGGGCGGTTGTGATATCGGTGGTCTCCGGATCCACTACGCCGACTCTCGCCGTTGCATTGCTGCCGTTGGGCTGACCGCGCGTCGTGAAGAGGACCCGGTGGTCTGGCGTGACCTCAATCGCCATTGGCTCCTCCAGGCTGTCGGCCAACTGAGTCTTCGTATAGTTACTCCACATCGGCTCCTCCGCAGAGTCCGAAAGCTCCTCACCGATAGGTGCGTCGGGGTCGACCTCCTTCAGTTCGATCGTGCGGAACTCGGTGGGGTGGCTCTCAGACTGGATCGAGATGGTACCCCCCTCAAGCGGGGTACCGTCCTCTAGCTGCGGTTCGGAGTAACTCATCACGACCCCATCGTCCTCGACGATGTGGCGGATCGCTTCGTTGCCACGCACGACGATTGTGACGGTGACCCACTGGTCGCCGCGATAGGTGTCCGAATCCGAGCGAGTACAGTGTTGCTCGTGCAGTTCGCCGTCCATGACAATGTGGGTGCCCGGCGTACAGACGTTGGCAGTGGCGCGTGCCTCGTCGCTGTCCTCTGACTGACCGAGTAGCTGAACCTCGATCGAATCGGGGAAGTCCTGATCGGTCTCCATCTCCCCGGGCTGCTGGCCGTGGATCATCAGCCCGTTATTCATGAAGGCCCACCCTGGGGCACCAGACGGTTGCTCACCGACGAAACGGTACTCGGCCCGGAGGACGTAGTGGGAGAACTCGTCCTCGTAGAAGAGGTGACCGAAGGTACCGTCCCATCCGTCATAACTGTCGTAGCTTGCTTTGAGCGCCCCGTCCTCGACGGTGAAGGTGTCGTTGTAGTTCTCGCCGGGGGACTCGCCCATGAACTTTGGCGTCCACCCGTCGAGACTTTCGCCATCGAAGAGCTGGATCCACTCGTCCTCGCCCCCACCACTACCTTCAACGGAGATCGGTCCTCGCTGGGAACCAGAGTGGGGACCACAGTAGTAGGTGGCCATCTCGGCGGTAGCTTCGAACTCGACGACTTGCGTGGCGCCTTGCTCGGCAAGGGTGTCAGAGACGAGGAGTTCGTTGCCTTCGGCGTCGGCGATGGCGAAGTTGTGTTCCTCGCCGTCCGTGTTCGTCCACTCGACCGTGTAGGTCTCTCCTGCCGTTAGCGACAGTGTCGGGTTGGTGATGTCGGCGATCGAATCCGGCGCGACGCCCATCCAGACGTGGTTGCCGCCGACGAAGTCACAGACCGCCTCTGGTGGCCCTTTGACGACGCCTTCCTCACCGTCCTCCCAGACGTACTCCGACCGACCCCGGGCGTTCCTCCCGGTCGAGATCGACACCGCCTCTAGCGAGATGGTGTTCGCGGTCCCGTCGCTCTGCCCTGCGGCCAGTCCACCAAATCCAGTGAGACCCGTCGCTCCGATCCCCGCCGCCTGGAGGAAGCGGCGGCGGCCGGTTGACATCGTCTGAGCGAGTCCCCTGTCACTCCCTCGCGTGTTCGATTGGTCGTTGTGGTTCGTCATCTTAGAGTGCCTCCTGGTGTTGAGTGTCGGACCAAAACATTTCTGTGAGTTCGCGCGCGCAATTGCTGAATTATCTGCATTAGTTGTCCCCCGTAGCGTTGCCATCAGTCGATTCGTTGGAGCCGATGGTGCCGACCTCTTCGTCGACGCTGGCGCCAGCGCCCGACTCGCCGGAGACGCCCGCCTCGGCGGCTTCGTTGTCCACCGTGACGTCGAAGTGCGTGTGCGCACTCATGATCGCCGGGTGGTCCGTGCTCTCTTGGAGCATATCGTACGGGACCGCCGTCGCGGCGACGAAATCGCCGGCTTCGAGATCATCGTAATCTTCGGCTTCGTCGGCCGTAACGGTCGTCCCGTATTCGTCGCCCGAGAGGTCCGGATACTGGTCTTGATCGCCACCGACCATCACGATCGGTGAGTGAGGGCGGACATCTTCCGCGTCGAGGTCGTATCGGTCCTCGGTAATGAAGCTCGCATCCGGTGCGTGGAGACTGATCGTATACCGGAGATACACCGTCGTCGTGGTCGTCCCCGTGTCAGTCTCTGCTTCGAACGCGTCGGTGGTACCCGCAGCGCCGTAGTAGCCGTTCTGGGCGTCAATCGGATCGCCCATCAGCGTACCGTCGAGGTACGACTCCATGGTCGCGCCGCAGTTGTACGCGCCGGCTTCGTAATCCGGCGCCCCCTCGGTGTCGTACACCGAGATCTGCTCGTCGCCGTCGAACCAGTCGATGTGGAACTCGCCGTTGGTTCCGGGTCCGGACTCGTCTTCCGACTCGTTCGACGTGCCGTTCGCGTAGCCCGTCGCGCGGAAAACCGGCATGTACTCGAGCGATTCGATCTCCGGCGGGTCGAGGTCGACCTCGCCCGTGGTGGCTTCGATAAGGACGCGAACTTTCCCGACGACGTCGTCCATCCCGTCCCAGGTGACGGACAACGACGGCTCGATGAACACTTCGTCGACCTCTCCAGCATCGCTTTCGAGTGTATCGGGATTGGACGACGAAATGTCGACCGTGGCGGCGGCGGCAGAGCCGGTCAAGGCCGTGACGCCCAAGCCAGTGCCGGCAGCGACAGCACCGGTGCCCCCGATATATCTGAGTACAGTACGCCGATCTGCGTCTTTCAAACCGTCCAGTGGTTGCTTAGACATGTCTGTTACCTACCCGAGATGGGCATTCTCGCATACTCTTGTGTGGCTTCCACCCCCACCAAGTATGCAAGTTAATATCAGGCGGTAATTATTTATAATTTTTGGCACTCTCTAGTTAGCATCTTTTCAGATGATCCGATCGTCGAGTGATTGATCCGATCATTATAATCAAATATTGTGATATTTGTACGGAAAGAAAACAACATTCTGTCAGTTTCACGGGTATAAATCATAAAGGTGGGATCCTGGATGAGTTTCTCTCGAAGTTCAGCGAGGAACGCAGTCATCCGATCGAGACCATGCCGTCCGAACAGCTGGCCATCGAGAATCGATGTTTTGCGAATCAACATATAACGAAGGGTACCCATTGTTGATTTCGATCGTGGTTTTCCAACACTATCAGCGACTCGGCGTATCCACTGGACGATAGCTTGGTGAGACCGCTCAATGCTGAAGAGCCGACGAATCGTTCGTGACTCTCTCAGCAGAACAACCGGCCGATGGTGTTGGATGACGACGCCGTCATGGCGTTTAGCGTCCGCTCCCAGCATCCGAGATCAGCTGTCTATAGCGCCTCAGAGAGCAGGTCTCGGTGTAATCACTGTCGGATTCGGATTCGAAAGTGATGGTGGGGGTGGAAGATTGAGGGGTAGGTAACAGCGCTACTGAGCCACCATCGTTTCCTAGAACGGCGTAGATAGTCATAAACCTTCTCACCTGAGAATCAAAATCGATAGTTAGGTGAGTGAGAACGCTCTCGTGTCGGAGGGGATGGCTCCACCTAAGTGGTAACGATCGGGTCAGAACGGGCGGAGACACCGCGTTAGCGGTCTCCGACAAGTATGGTCCGCGAGGGACGTTCGGTCGGAATCGATCGCCGCAGACCAGTTGGCGCGGGTTCGCCGGCGTAAGGGGTCGAATGCCCGCGCTGCGGATCGGGCCGGCCGAACTCGACGAAGTGTACGTTTCCGCCGAGCGCGAAGGCCGCGAGCGACCAAGTGCCTACAGGAGGGCGACCGTGAACCGTGTCGTTGAGCGATCGGTTGCTCAACGTTGTTAGAGCCAGATCGAAATATTCGCAACGGGTGGTTCGCTGATTCTGTTCGCCGCGGTTCAGCTGGGAACGTTCGTCGCTTGTTAGACCACCTCGATGTCGCCGAACATGAGGCTCTCGTGGGGGTCGCAGACATACTCTGCCATCTCACTACTGGCTGTGAACGTCAGCCACTGACCGTCGCCGGGGTCGGTCGTCACCTCGGTCTCGAGGTCGTCGACGACGTTGCCGTCCGCGTCGCGGATTTCGATGTTGTGACCGAGCGAGTCGCCTTCGGTCCAACCGACTTTGTAGGACTCGCCCTCCTCGAGTGTGAGCGTCGGATTCGTCTGGCCCTCGATCGAGCTAGGCTCGAGTCCGACCCAGCCACCGATCTCCCCGCGGAGCTCGAACGTCGTCGGCGACTCGTTTCCACCGCCGCCACCGTCCAGCCCCTGGAACGACTGGTTGTAGAGCCGGTCGACTTCGCTCTCGGAGAGTGCGCGGGAGTAGGCCCACACCTCGTCCATGAGCCCGGGCGTGTCTCGGCCGTCGCCCGCCATGAGGAGGAGCTGCGCCAGCTCGGACTGCGTCCGATCCCCACCCCCGGATCCCGAAGCGATCTGTCCTTCCTCGTCGAAGGTGTAGATTGTGGCGTCGTTGCCTTCGATGACGGTAACGACGAACACCCACTCGCCTGCAGGACAGGAAACGCTGGGTTGGCCCTCAGCGCCGATCTCTCCGCCGTTCCAGAACTGATGGGCGACCGTGTTGTCGGTGCCACCGAACTCGATGTTCCAGCCATTCGTCGGGCTGTCGGGACTGCCCCCATCGTCGACGTGGTACACCCGGCTGTAGTCTTCCGTGATCGCATCGTGGTTAATCCACGCACCAACGGTCGCACCCTCGCCGTTGAGCGGTAACGGCTCGGAGACGACCGTGGAGTCAACGGTATCGATGGTACCGTTCGTTCCGAACTCCCAGGCGGTGTTGCGGAAGCCCGGCTGGCCGCTCGTGGGTTCGCCGACGACGCTCGCCTCGGTGCCGGTGACCTGGTTGACCGGCGTGTCGCCGTCCAGCGAGAAGTACGCTTCCAGGCCGTTCTGGAGCGGCTCGCTGTAACGGATCTCGATGCCGGCGAGTTTCGAGAAGTCCGACTGCGTCGTCGTCGATATCGTCAGCGTTCCGTCGGTGACTTCGACGCCCTCGACGGTCTTGGTCCAGGCGACGTCGTGGCCGGCCTCGGCGTAGAGGTCGAGGCCTTCGACCACCTTCTGATCCTGGACTGAGACGTCGAAGACGCGCTGACCTTCCTCCTCGAAGTAGATCTCGGCATTGTGCAGCGTTACGTCGTATATTCCGTTGGGGATCGGGACCTCGAAGCCAAGGTTATACCCGATGAGTTCGGTCTGATAGATCGCATCGTGCTCAGTGTTCGAGATCGAATCCGTCGTGGGGCCACCGGCCTGTGCGGGCGGGGTGAACCAATCCGGATCGCCCGGCGGTGTGTCACCCGTGACAGTCACAGGTTGGAGCGCTTCGACCGTTCCGGCAGGCATGAACTCCAGCCCGTCGATGACGGCGGGAGTCGTCGCGCCAGACTCAGCCGGCGGGGAGCCACCGAGGTTCGCGCCGTAGGGCGCCTCTACGACCGTCTGTGGGACGGAGATGGTCGCGCTCCCGGACGAAGCCTTCTCCTCGCCCTCGTGGGTGAACGTGACCTCGGCGTCGAGCGCGTAGGTGCCCTCGGTAGCGTCCGCGCCGGCCGCGACCTCGAATTCGACTGGCTGGCTCGATCCGGCCGCCAGCGAGTCGAACGTCGTCGTCGAGGGTGACGTCACCTGCAGCACGTCGTTCCCGGCAGTAAGGGAGAACTCGAGGTCCGAGAGCTCACTGCCGGAGATGTTCTCGATCTCGACGGTCGCCGTCGTCGACTCCTCTGGCAGGATCTCGTCGCTCTCGACGCTCACGGAGACGGAGGCCGCCGTGGACGCGCCGCCGCCCGTGATCTTGCTGATACTTCCGCCGTAATCGATGAAGTACAGCGCGCCGTCGGGGCCGACGTTCATGTCGAACGGCGAACCCCAGTCCTCGTCAGGCAGGAACGGATCGACTTCCATCACCTCGCCGTCATCGTCCAGCGAGATGTACTTGATCCAGCCGCTGCCGTACTCCATGATGAAGATCTTTCCATCCATGGACTTCGCCAGCGACCCGTCGCCGAACGCGGTGTTGTGGCGGTAGACGGTTCCGACCATGGCCGCCCCGCCCGTAATCTCCGGGAATGGAACCTCGTCCATGCTCGAGTAGGGGACGTACTCCTCCCACTCGGACGGGTAGTCGAGGTAGCCGCCCCAGTTGTACGGGCTCATAATACTGGTTCCCTGAGCCGCCGGGAGTTCTTCGAGGCCGGTGTTGTTGACCGAGTCGTTGATCGGGTTCTCCGGGTCGAAGATCTCACCGGACTCGCCGGTCTCGAAGTCGTAGTCTTTGTAGGGGACGCTGTGTCCGGTGAAGTACGGCCAGCCGTAGAAGCCGGGGTCAGCGACTTTTGCGTACTCTACAGTTCCCATCGGCCCTCGGTCGGCGTCCCACCCGCCGGCGTCGGGACCGTAATCGCCGACCCACGCTTCGTCGGTTTCGGGGTCGATCGCCGCAGTGAACGGGTTCCGGAAGCCCATACCGTAGATTTCCGGTCGCGCGAGGTTATCGGCGAGCGCGTCACCGTACCCGTTGGCTTCGGTGAACAGATTGTCGTCGGGGATCGTGTACGACCCGTCGTCCTGCGGCGTGATTCGCAGCACGCTCCCCCGCAGATCGTTCGTGTTTGCGGAGGTGCGCTGCGCGTCGAATGGTTCGCGACCGTCACGCTCGTCGATCGGCGTGTAACCGCTGGACTCGAACGGGTTCGTATCGTCGCCCGTCGTGAGATAGAGGTTACCTTGGGTATCGAACTCGAGGTCGCCGCCGGTGTGACAGCACGTCTCACGCTGCGTGTCGACATCGAGCATCTGCGTTTCCGTCGCAGGGTCGATCGAGTCGCCGTCGACGGTAAAGCGCGAGAGGCGGTTGACGCTCTCGTCCCCCGCCGGCGAGTAATACAGGTAGAGCCAGCCGTTGTCCTCGAAGTCGGGGTCGAGCGCGACACCCTGCATCCCGTCCTCCTGACCGGTGTAGACGTCGAGCGTCATCGCGGTCGTCGTCTCACCCGTGTCGGAATCGAGGATCTTGAGGTTGCCAGTGGTGCGCTCGGTGAAGAAGATGCGCCCGTCGGCGTCGATATCCATCTTCATCGGCTCGCTCAAGCCGTCGACGAGCACCTCTCGGTCGTAACTGTCCCAGACGGTTCCGGAGGCGTCACCCTCCTCGAAGCCGCCGGCCCAGAGGATCCCGCCGAGGACGTGATCGATGAACGCGTCCTCGTCGAACGATTCCTCAGTGTGGCCGCGTCCAGTGTACCAGACGCGACCGCCCTGGTACTCCTGGCACCACGAGATGGGGTGATCCTCACGGCCGTTCTCCATCGCCGCGCCGTCGTAGCTGGTCTCGTCGAGGGTCGCGAGGACGTGCACTTCGCCGCGCGGGCTCTCCGAGTAGTCGTACCACTCGTCGTAGGCCTCCCAGCTGGCGGGCAGGTGGTCGGTCGACGGGTGGACCTGATCCGTGACGTGGATCTCGGCGTCCTGATTCTCTGGATGCCCGGTGAAGTAAGCGCCGCCGTG
>Ga0207756_100465_pt1 | contig 13329 bp, 7 predicted proteins | sample A23M1SouthBayCA_FD_187748 | JGI IMG/M metagenome (GOLD analysis project Ga0207756, IMG submission 187748) | Aerobic enrichment media microbial communities from Eden Landing Ponds, California, USA - A23 M1 (3) (SPAdes) | ecosystem: Environmental > Aquatic > Marine > Unclassified | place...
GGATCCCTCCGGCATCTGAAAGAGGATATCATAGATGTCTGGAGGGGCTCGAGATTCGGTTTCCCCCGAATCCTCTTCGGAACCCTCTACGGATTGGGCGTTTTCTTCTGCAACGTCCCTATCATCTTCCTCTGTTTCTGATAATGTCTCGTTTGAGGTCTCTGCTTCAGTTGTAGTATCCTCTGTATCCTCCTCCGGTGTCTTCACTTGCATGAGACTTCGGGGAGGAAGACCTATCTCGCCACTTTCAAATGATTCGTGGAGCGGTGTGACTGGTCGAATTTGTGCCGATTGCCAGATTCGGAATCTGGGTTCCGGAGGCTCAATTTCCAATTCGACCTCGTCCAAGAATCCATCCTCATCAGCCTCGATTGAGACTGGTGAAATCATCAAGTCTTCTCCGATGTCCGGCTTACGTCGTACTATTGATATTGTATTTGACTTGATGACGTGCGGGTGAATCTCGAAGGGGAATCTTCGAGGTTTCTGAGCTACATGTATGGCCTCTGCAGCGGTTCTTTTGACGTCTACAGAGTAGCCTGGCTCAGGGATCGGCTCATCCACCTCTTCACGCTTAATATGCTCTCTATCATTTTTTCTTCGTTCCGCCTGTTCTTCAACTCTTTCAGTCATCGCTAGGGAGATTCGAGTCCACCACTCCCGGATAGTTCATAATCTCACCCTCAAATTGGAACTTGCCGTTAATGTCCTTCAGGATATTAAGCTCAGATATCAAGAACCGCTTGATTTCCCTTATCCGGCCATCGTCTACATCAGTAAGTTCCTCGATACGTTCGGTGTTGAGACGATAACCGTTCTGTTGATCACCATACTTCCGCATGACGTTTAAAACAGATCGGATATCTTCCCCATAATTTGGCTCACTAACGGCCATCTTTAATTTGTGATCAATCCACTCTTTGCGGGGATTTGGGATTTCCTCGTCAAGGTACTCGCTTAGGATCCTGCGCCGTTCCTCGTCGTCGAAAAACTCCATGATATCATTGATTAGAGAGGCAAGATCACTACTCGGGCCTCGATGTTGAGTAGAAACCTCTTCTTCACTTATTTCCAGCCCAAAACCTTCCGTGAGGAATTCCTGTGTTTCCATACTCTCGAAGAGATCTGGATAGGCATATCGCATTTGTCGACGCTCTTCAGGCAGCATATGAACCATCTGACTCACATAATTCCGCGTCGGCGCAATCGCTACCATAGCCTCAAACAGGTGCGAGAGGTGCTGTTTGAATTCCTCCTCAGAAACGGGGGTGTGCTCCGGCTCCTGCTCCAGTTCACTATCGTTCATATGAGTTATCATTTATTGCAGGCAAATAGAACTTGCCTGTGATAATCTCCCAGAGTATCAGACAATCTATCGCGATTCCGAGAGCAGTAGTCTCAGACCGATACACTCGCTATCCAAAGATCCGTATCAATCCATCGACTTCACTACCACGACTGCGCCGTCCTCAAGATCATCCATCATTTCTCGAAGCCGTCTTAACTGTTTGTCCTCGCCTTCCAACACCTTCTCAGCCTTCTCGATGAGTTCACCCACACGTTCGTCGGCTAGCTGACGTTGGCCCTCAACAGCGTTGACCACCTCTTTGGTAACATCGTGGTCAGGATGCTCTGCCCGTAGTTCGTTGGCGAGTTCATCCAGCCGTTCGTCGACACGGAAGGGATTCTCGGCCTCTTCGAGGAGGCGCTGAACCTCCTCAACACTCGGCGGCTGTGACCGGGACAGCGTCTCTTCGATGTCGCTTGTGACCGGGTGGTTGGGATACTCCTCTTCGAGCCGCCTCGACGCGTCACGAAGCTGTGACCAGAGACTGGCCTCGCTGCCAGACGTGTCGAGGAGTCGCCGCGCTTTCGCATAACGCTCGGCCTGCTGAACGACCGTCGGATCGACGAGTTCCTCCTCTGAGAACGAGCCCCCGTCCCAAGCCGTCTCGAAGAGGTCGTACAGGTCATCGATCGTCACGCCCTCGAATTCGATTGAAACCCGGTCGGCCGTCTCCTTGCTGCTTCCGTCGTGTGCGAAAAGCCATGTCGAGAGGCTGGAGACGACGCTCTCCGGCTCCTTGTCGGCTGGCGTCTCACCGGTGATGCGCTCGTACTGTTCCCGAACGACGCGCTGTCTGTGGGCGTCTGCCTCATCGATCAACGCCCGCAGTCGCTCGGCGTCGGGCACCTCGTTGCCACCGGCGATGCTTAGCATGTCGCCGGTCACGTCTGCGCCGGAATGGAGGCGCCGCATCTCAGCTGTCCACTCGCTGAACCGATCCCACAGCGTTTCGCCGTCCTCGTCTTGCTGGAACAGCCTTCTGGCCCGAGCAAACCGCTCGGCCTGTAGCTCGATAGTATCGGTCGCTAAGTCCTCGGTTTCGAGCGCCTCACCGCCAAGCGACGGTTCGAGGGCGTTTTCCAGATCGTCCAGCGACGCACCTTCGCCGAACTCTCTGCTGACACCCCGAAGGACGCGTTTCACCAGGATGCTGTACTCCTCGACCCAGTCTGCCAACTCCGAGAGCCACGCGTCCGGGTCGCTACCCTCTGGCGACTCGTCCATAAGCGTCCGGACGGTCTCCCGAATCTGGTCGGGATCGATGCCGTCCAGCGACTCGAACCGAATCTTTAGGCTAGTCAGATTCGTCTTGTTCCTGACCGCCCGGCCGATCTCCTCGGGTTCGGTGATGTATGCGTCGTCCTGACGGAGTGCGATCTCGTTGGCCGTGGCGAGTGTGATCAGCAGCGCCGCAATGGACTCCCGTGGTGTCCCGCGATATTTCCCCCCGCGTTGGACGGTCTGGGAGAGCAAGTCCTCACCGCGGAGCGATTGGGTGTTCTCGTAGTCGTCGAGGAACTCCTGACACCATCCGTCCGCGAGTTCCGCCCGGTCGGTGTCCACACCGAGTGTGACAGCATCCTCGCTCGACAGTGGCCAGTCGTCGACACCGCGGAAGAACCGCGCCATCTGTTTGGCGTCATTGACCTCGGTGATCCCGTTCGTCAAAGCGTACCTCGTCTGGCCGAAAACCGACTGCACCTGACTCGTCACGACCTGCTCGAACATGTCGCCGTAACGACCCCTCGTATCGCCGGTTCGGACGTAGACATCGGCTTCGTCGAGCTGGTCACGCACCGTTGATTCGAGCGCACGCTGATCGTCGCGATGGTCGGACTCCAAGTCCGGATACGTCTCCGTCTCCTCCGATAGGATTTCCTGCATCCCCATCACGTCTCGCAGGCGCTCGACGGTGGACTCCGATATCTCCACGGCCACGAGGACGTGTTCGCCGCCGTCCTGCCCCTCGTTGGTCGACTGCCACGCGTCAACCTGATCAGCCACCGTGTCGGGACGCTCGGCAACAAGCCGGATGCGGATTGCATCGAACTCCGGCGTGGGGGCCCGCTCGATCGGATCGAGGACGGAGTAGTCGAACCGGAGCGGTACCCGACGCTCGCCGTCGAGGTCGACCTCGTGGCGACTGCCCGCCGAGAGCAGGTGATCGCTTCCCTCCTGCAAATACGTCTCCAGCTTGGCCGACAGCCGGTGGGAAGAAATCTGTTGGGCACGTGTCTTCGCTCGCGTCAGGATGTCCTCCTGTTCCTCGGAGACGAGCAGATACTCCTCGTCACCGCGGTCGTTCGTCTCGGTCAGCACCTTTCTGTCCTCGAGGAGGTCTGCCAGCGCAGACTCAACGTCGTCTCGGACTGATGCGAGTGACGCGTCTGTCGAACCAACCATCAGCCGGGCGAGGTTCGCCGGCGTTGACGGCACATCCGAGCGCACCTGATTCAGGAGGTACAGCGCCTTCGCAACACGCACCGAGAATGCGTCTTCGTCTCCGCCGGCGGATGGGACGAGCTTGTTCTCGACCATCTCCTGCACCCATAGCGGGACGTAGGTCGTCTCCTCTACCAACAAGTCGTACAACTCGTCCCACGTGACGAGCGCACCGACGAATTTCTCACCCCACTCGAACCGCGTGAACAGCGACCGCACGAGGATGAGCAGGGCCCGGCCCTGCACGTACTCCTCTTCGGTCACGCGACCCCGCGGCATCAGCTGTTGAATCACCGTGCGCAACAGGCCGAGATCGTACTCACGGAAGGGATACGACTCGATTGCATCCGGATCCGCACCTGTGATGTCCGAGTACGCGTCGAGCGCGAGGTCGGGCATCTCCCGAAGTGCCGTATTGACCGCCTGCTCACCGTCGCCGTCCTTCTGGAGCCACCGTTTGCGGACGATGATCTCGGTGTCGGCCCCTTCGAGCGGCTTTTGTTTCCCCCACCACGGCTCGTCGGTCACGTCTGAGTCCTCGAACTCCCCGTGGATGCGCTGGAAGGGATACTGCCCAGTCCCGACGATGGGCGGGTTCGGCCCCGTTGCGGGATTCGTCAGCGCCTCCATCGTCTCTTGGAACTCCCGGTAGCGGTGACGACCGTCCCCGATGAACAGCGCCACCTCGTCGAGGCCGATCAATAGCTCCGTCTCTGTGTCGGCCGTACTCAAGGCCTTCTGCGCCACCTCGACACGGTCGACCAGCTCGTCTGGATCGAACTCGTCGGGGTCGACCTCGTCAATGGCATCATCGATCGATTGTTTCACCTCGTCGCTGGAGCGATACGGCGAGTCGTCGAGCGTGGGAACGGCTTCATAGAGCCAACTCCGCAGCGATGCTCGCTCCTCGTACACCTCGTCGAAGGTACGTCCGTCGTATTCGATTTCCTGCAGTTGCTCCCAGCAGTCGCCGTGGTTCATGTCCAGCTGCCACGCCCACTCGAGCAGCCAGTTCGGATCAGTTGGATACCCGAGTTCGCGGCCGATGACCTCGTAGACGAGGTACGGGAGTGGCGGCTCCTGTGATGCGTCCCGATTGAGGAGGTTGAGGAAGACCGGCTTCAGGCGGTCGACGTGGGAGTTGACGATGCTCTGTCTGAACGACTGGAAGCCCGGCCATCGGCTCGCCAGCTCCTCGCCGAGGTCGGCGAACTCCGACTCGGTGTCGGCGGCGAACCCGGCGAGCTTCAGGAGGTGAGTCTTCCCCGACCCGAACGTCGCGGAGATATAGAGGAACCGTGGATCCTCATTTGGATACTTGTCGACGAGGTTCCCGAGCGTAGTAAGGACGTCTCGTGCGCTGTCGGTCTCGTAGAACTCGCGCACGTCGTTCCGGGCCTGCGCTCTGGCGTTGACCTTCTGGACTTCCTCGAGTTCGCGGGTCGGTGACTGCTGGAAGAGGTCGTGGATTCGGTGGTCGGTCATTGGAGATGTACCCCCTCGATGCGGCCGTCGATCTGATGAGCCGGGTAGTAGTTGCGCGATTCCTCGCCGAAGAAGCTCAGCTTCCCGCCGACGATATCTCCGGGGAACGGAATGCCGATCGTCGATTGGACGTTACGGCGGTCGAGTTCATCGAGCAGCTCCGAGGCCCGCGTGAAGGGATAGAGACTTCCGAGATTGGTCAGGATGACCACGTGGCGCTGCTGGTTGGGAGCGGAAATTTCTCCGATCATAACCTCGACCAGCTCTTCGGCGAGTCGGTCTTGCATCGTGTCTTTGATGTCCGCCGGCTCGGCCTCCTCGCCAAGGTCAACCGCCAGCTCGAACACCTCGGTCTCCACAAGCGACTCGTCCAACCGGAGAACCTGTGTTGTGCCATCTTTGGGGAACTCTTCCGTTTCGTGTGGGTTGTCTGCCCACTCGACGAGACGGTCGGAGACGCGTCGCTCATATTTCGGCTGGACGGGGACGATCACGAACGGGTTCCGGATGCCGCGTCGGCCGTCCGCAAACCGGGCGAGTCGCTCCTTGAAGTCGTGGAGGGGTCGCTTGCTCGTCATCGGACGATCACCCCCGTCTCTGTCCGCTCGATACTGAGATCGTGCCGTTTGGCCAACCGCTCGAATTCAGCGTCCAGCGACTCCCGATCCGACGGAAGCACACCGACCGCGGTGACCTCAGACGGCATCAGGTCGTCGACGACCGTCTGTAGCTCTTCGAACGTGGCCCGTAGTTCGCTGATCTCACTGCCCGTGACCACACGGAGCGGTTCCGTGTCGACCACCGTGTCTGTCGCTCGGATGAAGGCATCCGCCTCGGTGCCCGTCGTGCCTCCAGTCACGGTGTTGACGGCCTCCGAGATGTCCTCATACCACGACGCAAGACGGCGGAGCGGTGTGATGTATTGGTTCTCGAAGGCGGGACGGACGTTCGAGTTGAATTCGGTCGGGGGTCGTATCCACGGGTGGTCATCGAGTTCACTGACGAGCGCATCAACGTCGGTCGAGTCCCGGAATGCCTGCCAGGCGTCTTCGATGACGTCGTCCAAGGACGGCGAGACGGTGCGGGCATCGTTGAACCTGTCCCACCCGTCGTGTGTCCACCACTCGTCGTCGTACTCCGCGATATTGTCCCGAAGCCTCTGTCTGGCAGTTTCGCACTCGTCAGTCAGCCAGTCGAAGGACTGTCGAGCGAGAGTGAGCTGGGCGTCGAGTTGTGCAAGCGCCGGCAGGCGAAGGTTCCATACCTCCTTGGCGTCGTCGTACCACTCCCGAGCATCGTTGGTGGCTTCGACAACTCGCTTCCAGTCAGTGTCGCGGGACTTGATGGCCTCGTGGCGGTCGTTCGCGTCCTGTTTCTTGTCTTCGAGAGCGTCGACGAACGAGTCGAGGAGATCCTGAACCTGTTGCGTGTGGACGTCGCTCTCTGCGACCAGTTGCACGTCCTCGATGAGACTCCCGAGGCGGCTGGCCAGCGTGTCGTTGGCAGACTGGAGCCTGACCATCCCGTCCGGGATCGTCTCCGTCGAGTCGATGAAGCCACCAGTCTCGAGTGCCTCGCGGACGCCACTCCCTCCTGCGATCTTGAGGCGCGTGGTCGTCAACTCGCTGAGATCGATGACCGAATCGAGTTCGAGCGAGTTCCCCTTCTCGTCAACGGGGAGGAAGTCACCTTTGCGACAAAGCCCCCAGATGATGGCACACAATGCCGGCCGAGCACTACCGTACACTGCGAGTTCGGATGTCTTCTCGCGTTGCTGTTCTTCTTTCTCTACGATCCCGTCAAGAACCTTGATCATCGCGAGACTACCGTCGCTCTGCTTCAATTGCTGGCCGGTGAATGCCCGCACGTTGTTCTGGATGGAACCACCATGGGTCTCCGGATCCTCGGTTGCAACCTCGATCTGTTGGGCCCACGCTGGCAGCGGATCTTGGGCCGAGAGCCCCCGGAGTTCCTGTAGGTGCTCATCGCCGATCTGCAGCATGACGGGGTGGAAGTCGTCGGGATAGCGAACGTCGACGTATTCTTCGACCCCCGAGGCCAATCCACGTAGGGCAGTTCGATCCTTTACCGCGAACGAGCCGCTCTTGAGCGCCTCCACGAGCTTGCTTCGGACGCGGGTTGCTCGATCCGAGAGGTCGCGCTCCACGGACTGTGGGAGCGTGTGGTCGCCGACGGCGGCTCTGAGCGACCACCACTCGATGAGGGTGTCGCGAAGATCATCGAGGCCGTCTTCACCGATCGCCCATTCGAGCGGGTTGCCATCATGGTCGGCCTCCGTTGCCTCAGGTGACAATCCCTCGATTGCAACCTCGACATCGAGCGCGTCGTCGGCCTCGACGGTCGTGTCGAAGGCGATGCCATCAACCCTGAACTCGTAGCGAACAGGGTACTGCTCTCCAGTGTCACCATACTCCGTCGATGTCGGGAGCGGGAGATCGCGGACGATATCGTCCCAGAGATAGCTGTCGACGGATTCGATGATGGCATTCCAGTCGGGGTCGTCGAGGTTCTGCTCGGCGGCCTCGATTATCTCCCGCTCCTCCGGGTGAGTGAAAGCGTACTTCGGCCCGGTCTCGTCGTGCGTGGGGCGGATGAACTTCCGGAGGCGCTGGAGCGAATCCTCGACTCGATTCTCCATCTGGAACTGGGTCGGGCCGTCGAGATCACTCAGCACGGCCACCGCGACGTTCCGCTCGGACATCGGAATCGTCTCGGGAACGTGCTGGAGGAGCAAGACGGCCTTCGCGACGTCCACGTCGATCCCCCGTAGTTCGCCCTGTTGGTGTTCCTCCTCGATTTCCTCGATGACCGCCACATCCTGTGGCGTGATATCCTCCAGTTCCGGCTCAATGAGGTCGTAGAAGTCGACCAACGAAACGAGGTGTGCCTCGTCGCCGGCGCCCATCCACTCCTGCAGAAGCCCGTGGACGAGTGCCAGAATGGCCCGTGCTGTTCCCGAGAAGATCGACTTGGCGGGATCGCGAGCTTTCTTCCGGAGGTTCGAGAGTATCTCGACGAAGAGCGCCGGTTGATACGGCAGGAACGGGTAGAAGTCGAGGAGTTGATCTCGGTCGATGTCGTCCAGTGGCGGTTCGGTGTTCTGCTCGATGCCCGAATACACGAGCAGCGTCTCCGGCTCGTTGCTGGTGCGTTCGAGGATATGTTCCGTTTCCCGTCTACCGTCCTCGGTCTTCTTTAGCAGTCGCTGAGTTGAGATCTCACCGACGTGTCTCCTCGGGAGTCCGAACCGGTGGGGGAACCGATCCTTGACGATGCTGAAGTCGGCACCGCGGGCCGCGAACTGCGGCTGGACGTCCTCGATCTTGTCCTGTGCGGTCGCCACCAACTGGATGTTGCCGTCGCCGATCTCGTCGACGCTCTCCGCGAGCGTCTGCAGTTCGGTCAGGCGGTCGAAGTCGGTTCCGATGAACAGGCTCACCTCGTCGAGCAACAGGACGAGCTTGACTGGCCGACCGAGTTCGTCTTCCCGGTCACTCCGCAGCTGTTCGAGCCGGCTGACCATCGCCTCGGGATCGAGATCCGAGGGGGTCAGATCGTCCAGTCCATCGGCCGTACCAGTCTCCTCCTCAAAGAGTGTCGACAGAACCACCTCGGCCAGAGCGTTGTACTGTTGGACATCCTCCCAGTCATACTTGTCCGGGTTGGCGACGGTATCGCGGAGTGCAGCCCGAGCGTGAGCCGTGCGGTCGGGCCACGCGTCGGTCGTCCGATACCAGTCCTCGAAGTACGCGACGTCGAGCTGCGAGGAGAGCCCGCCTTCGACACCGATGAGGTGTTCCGACGTGTGGGCGGCCTGCAGGACGATTTCGCTGAAGCTGAGTTCCTTCTGCCCTTGATGCTTCAGGAGATTCACCGAGATCGGGATGACCTCGTACTCGTCGTGAATGGAGTCCCACGTTGTCTGCAGAGTCGACAGGTCACGCCCGTCGGTCAGTTGCTCCCAGATATCGTCTCGCCGGCGGAGCCACTCGCTGTCCATCAGGCCGCGAAGCACACTGAGGAGGTGACTCTTCCCACTCCCGTAGTACCCGTAGAGCCAATAGTTCGCTCCCGACCGCATGTCTTCCGAACGACCGAGTAATCGGGCGAAGAAGTCGGACATGAAGTCCTCGGCCTCGTCGGTCACGTGGTAGGTGTCAATGGATTCTAGACGATGGTCGCGGCCATCATCTTCACGATCGATTCGCACGGACTCCTCAAAGTCAGCCCCGACATCGGCGGCGAACCACGATTCGTTGGTCATGTATCCCCCTCCAACGGTTCGGCCCAACCGTACGTGTCGTCAACCGGCTCAAGACGCAATTCTCCGTGGATGCCACTGGCCTCCCAACTGGGATGGTTGCCGATCCGTTCAGCCAGCGATTCCCAATACTGCTCCGGCTGGAAGAGATAGAGCCAACCGCGAGGCTGGGAAAGCCACTCGTCTCCGCCATTCTCCCAAGAGTAGCCTGCCGCGACGAGAAGCGGAATCTCGCTGACGTTCGGAGTTTGACCTTGTAGCGTTTGCTGCGTTTCGATGACGCCGATCTCTCGCATCACGCTTCGAAGTCCTTCGCCCCAGCGAGCGGTTGTCGAATCTGCGTAACCGAACGTCTCTCCGTCCGAATAGTGGAATTCGTTGAGAAGCGACTCGACAATATCCTGTTCGAAATCAAGCCCATCGACACCTCGTTCCTGCAGTCGACGGACGTACTCGTGAACAACGAACTTGACGAGCGGATCATCCTCAATGAGATAGAAGTACAGTACCTGTGCCTTGTCACGCTGCCCTGCGCAGAGATCGAAGATCGACGGCAGTCGGGAAATCGCTGGCAGTGACCTGTCTGCGGTTTTGAAACGGGAACTCAATACTCGATAGATCTTGCGTGAACTCCCCCGCGTGCTCCGTCCGTCACGTCGTTCCTCGAACCAACGATCTTCGACTGTTGTCCAATCCCTATGTGTCGCGTAGAGCCTCGCCATCTCCTCCGCTTTCTCCACGAGGAGACCACACATCGTGAGATCCATTGAAACCTCATTCTTAGAAAACGTCGAGTCCAGCGACGGTAGAGAGGTTCCTTGTCCGTCGGTACGGAGAGACATATTTGATGCGTCCCATTCACGGCACTTATTTGATAGGGATGCTCGGTAGTCATAGCAGATTCCGCCGTACGCTTTGGCTTTTCACTCCGGGATGTTGACGCTGACTCGATTGCGATTTTGAATGGGAACCGATAGTGTGGGATTGAGGGCTTCAAGAGGGCAATCAAGCATCTAATTGTGTTGAAGCTCCTGGTGCGTGTGGAGAAATGGCTGCCCTAATCAGGCCGAAAGTCAAATGCAAGCGCCCCATGAGGTGGTAGTGCAGACATTCACTCGAAGTGAACGATCACCGAATAACAAGGATCGGGAGCAAGCCAATCACGCGGCTCCTCAAACTCCTTGATTTCGAGTTCCTCAACACCGCTGTTGCACATCATTTCGTACCGCTCCTCGATGGGGCCTTCCAGCACCGTGGCGGCCCGTTCCGCCTCTTCCCTGGTCTCGAAGTGCTTCATCCGCGCCATGTCCCTGGAGTGGGTGACTTTGGGGACGTGGAGTCCCGTTTCGTCGAGCGCCTCAATGACGGCGGCACGTCGCACGTCCATACCACGAGTCTCGTAGAATTCCGACGCGGACTTCGGACGCACGCTAACCTTCGTACCGCCCTCGATGTCATAATAACCCTTGTCGAACGTCCGAATCACGTCTGACGTCAGAAGCGTCCACCGGAGATCGTACGTGTGCCCGACATAGACGCGTTCATGCTCAGTCCAAACCTCCATCGGTTCGCTATCGGTCTTCTCGCGGAGCGGTGTCCACTTCCGCTCAACCATCTGTTTGAGTCGTCGTTCGATGCTGTTCAGCCGCTCGCTCGTAGCCGTGTTAGTTTCGGTTGACATTTCACTCCGAGGTACGATCGGTGGCTTATAAGCGTAGGTAAGGAAAAGCTGCAAATCTCAAAATGCCTGGATAGCCACTCAGAGGGCGTTTACGGTCAATTTCCGATCTGAGAGTTTCAACAAGACCATTCGAATACTCGGAGTGGAACTACACGGTGTCCAACCCCCGTGTGTCAAACTATTCTCCCTAGGTCAGCCACTTTGATGTCCGTCAACGGAGAGGCAACGGTATGGTATCACTTTCCGACCGGCTTCTTGCGGGCGATGCCCGCAATCGGCTGACAGAGCTTCCCGACGAGAGCGTACAGTTGACGGTTACGAGCCCGCCCTACAATCTCGGTAAGGACTACGATGACGACAACAACGACCGGCGACCAATCAGGAAGTGGCGGGAGCTGATGGCTGAGGTCATTTCGGAGGTGTTCCGGGTGACGGCGCCTGACGGCAAGGTCTGCATCAACGTGGCTGCGTCTTTTGATTCCGATGACGATGGACGGTATCAACGCGTGCCACTCCGTATGCACGTGATGGAACTGTGTCGGGAGGCTGGCTTTGACTTCTTCGACGAGTTCGTGTGGGTCAAGCACCAGTACGACACGCACGGCGATGGAGCGCTTCTCGGCTCCTACCCGTATCCCACGAACGTGCCTGTGAACCAGCGACACGAGTTCATTCTGGTCTTTCGCAAGTATGTCTCTGAAGAATATCACAACCGGCGCGATACACCGGATGCCCATGACGAGCGACGTAAGGCCTCGAAACTGACCGCTGACGAGTGGCGTGAGTATGCCCAGAGCGTGTGGGAGCTGCCGCGGGCGAGTCCCGAGGCGGACACGGAGCATCCCGCTGTGTTTCCACTCGAGTTGCCTCGACGACTGATCGCGCTGTACTCGTTCGCCGGCGATATCGTTCTCGATCCGTTTGTCGGAACGGGGACGACTGCCGTTGCGGCCAAGCAATCCGGGCGCGACTACATCGGTATCGACCGAAATGAATCGTATATCGAAACCGCACGAGAGCGGCTAGAGGATTCACCCGCTGATACTAGCACTGAGATTGACATAGCACCATCCCCACCAGAGGAGGTCGCCCAATACATCCGCGATGCGCTCGACAGACAAGATCCGACAACATTGCGGCAGATCCGCGACTACGCCCACGAATTGGCTCGGCATCGAGAGTTCATTCCCGAGGAGGAGATTGAAGAGCGTATTGACGACACTGAGGTAATCGCCGGCGTTATGCGCACGCACAACGGGACAATCGTAGTGAAGGAAGTCCCTTGTGGGAAAGATAACTGTTCAACCTGCCCGCACGGCCCCTACAAGTATCGCATCTATCGAGATGGAAACGAGTACAGGACAGAATATCTCGGCCCGTTGGAAGCCGATCCAAAACCATAGTTAAGATGGTGTGAATATTCACCACCTGACATTCGTAAATACCGCGATTTAAGTCTATTTGGCCAAATAGAGGCGATCTAATACACAACTCAACAATCATTGAGTAATATGCCAAGGCTGCAACCGATTTATCCTTTTTACCGAGGAAATACTAATTCGAGATGCAGTGACTGAAGACATGCCTGATTTGAGAGATGTTGCGAAGACCCTTGTCGAAAATGGTGCCGTCTATGTAGCCGCGAATGAGCAGTCGCTCGTTGACGAACCTGCACAGATCTACTACCATCTCCCGGTTGGTACCTCCGACGAACAGAAGGAGGCCATCGCGACGTATCTTGTCGAGGAAGTCGGCTATCAGCCTACACAGGGCCAACTTGGCTTCGTTCGTATCGCCAACCAGCGGACGGCCTTCAGGGCCACTTGTGTCCTGCACGACGGCCTCCATCTCTACCGACGCGTTCCGGTGTACGTCGCCGAAAGTGTGACCGGCCTTGACCCCGTCGCAGTTGACGATGGCGTTGTACGAGCGCGAGACGTGGCCGTCGGTGAAACCGAGATCACTCCTCTACGAAACGAGACTGTCCCACTCGAAACGCTGGTCACAGATCTCGCCGATGCCGGTGCGGCCTCAGTCGAGATGTGGATTGACTTCCTCGTCGACGGAGTCGTATATCTCCGCATCCCGATG
>Ga0207756_100466_pt1 | contig 13315 bp, 19 predicted proteins | sample A23M1SouthBayCA_FD_187748 | JGI IMG/M metagenome (GOLD analysis project Ga0207756, IMG submission 187748) | Aerobic enrichment media microbial communities from Eden Landing Ponds, California, USA - A23 M1 (3) (SPAdes) | ecosystem: Environmental > Aquatic > Marine > Unclassified | place...
TGCAGCCAGCACCGACACCGAACCCGACGCGCGCCTTGACTGGAGTGCGTTCACGCTCAAAGCGAGCGGGCCCGCGACACGACTCGCCGTCGACGACGACGGCGACTGGTGCGAGCAGACCGAAACCACGCTCCACGTCAAACGCGAGATCGAGGACTATGAGGACCTCCTTGCGTTCCTCGATACCGCTCGCGAGCGCCAGACACGGTACTTCGAAGCCAGCGAGACGAACCGCAGCGACGACCGCCACGACGACGTCGTCGACACGCTCTTCGAGGAAGCCAGCGACGACCACCACCTCGGCGACCACCACGCCGAGGACTGGGACGTCAAAATTCAGGCGTCACTCAGCACGTGGACCGACCTCTACAACGCGCTCGATGAATTAGATGACGCCGTCGACGACACCCATAGCAGTCGCCTCGACCGCCTCGAAACCTTCCAGGAACACGACGTCCCTGGCCCGACACTCGACATCGTCTGCGCCGTCGCTGCCACCCACTGCGGGAACGACTACAAGCAGACCGACCACCTCATCGCCTATACCGACGCCACCAACACCAGCGAACAACTCACTCTCGCCGAATGACTATCAAAAAGTGCGCCAATCGAGAAGTCCCTGTTCAGACTGTTCGGGATCGACTCCGGATTCGACTTGAATTCGCCAACACACTCGCAACCAACTCAATGGTCGAATCACTGGTCGCGGGTGCGCTCAACGATTACGAACGACTTCCCCGTGCACCGCTCGTACGCTGCGCTGCGTGTGGACAAGCGGGCCTCCCGGAACGGATCGCCATCCACGACTGCTCGTAAGAACGCCGAATTTATCGCCTACAGCTGAGCGAACAAAACCTGCTAAACCGCTATCTCTAAATATGGTGATGCTGCAGTCAGTGGTCCGCACAATGTCCGCGAACGCTGACCCGTCGATTCGATACGAGTGGTCCCTCGACGCTGTCCACGCTGATCATGGAGCTCGCTGCTCCGGGGGTGCGAGCAAAGAAATGCTGTCCGCACTCTTCGCAATGTGGCTTAAAGACCAGGGCGACGTGTCTGACTGGGAGCAGGCACCCTTCTTTGGGAAGATCGTTCACACCTACAGCACGCTTTCGTTGCCAACGATTGCCGTCTGGCTCGATATTCATCAGTCCACGATCTCCGAGGAACCTGATCCGGGCACACCACCATGGGAATTCCGTGGACCCGGCGGCGACCTGCTCGAACTGGATCGAACCCGCTCCACGTGAGACTAATCGCAGGACGTGAATACTCTCACTCGCGTTCGAGAACGTTACCGTCACCGAGATCAAGATCCTCTTCTACTGTTGCTAGAAGCTCACGCCCTTCCTCACGGAGTTGCTTGGCCCGCTCCAATGAGAGGTCACCAGCTTCGATAGTGTCGATAATCTCGTGGACACGATCCATTTTCTCGGAAATCGATGCATCAGGGTCGACCTGCGGTTGAGAGTCGGTCATAATTTGAGTCGTGATTATCCGAGGATGATGTACGCGAGGAGCAGGAGTAATACGACGGTGAGGACGGCGATAGCGGCGCGCTGGAGTCGTTGACGCCGCTCGTACCGTGCTTGGACTGATGCCTTGGTCTCTGCTTGCGTTGCTTGCACGGCTTCCTCAACGGCCGCTTCTTTCTCCGCTTCGTACTCCTCGGCTTGTTCAAGCGCATCATACGCGTACTCGAGGCGACTGCTGAGGTCAGTCACCTGCTGGCTGGCCACTGTCTCGAATGCGCTCTCTAGGTCCCTTTCTGTATTAGTGAGGGTGTCGCGAGCGTGCGTGCTGAAGACTCGTTCGAGGTTCTCGCGCGCTCGTTCGATGTCGGTCGTGGCGTGACGACTGAATGCGTCTTCGAGCCGGGTCGTGGCGTCCACGAGATCTTGTTCGAGGAGCTGTTTCTCGGGGACGACCTCGCCAGCGTGCGTGGGCGTCATCACGCGCTTGTCAGCGACCTCCTCTGCGAGTGTGCGGTCGCGTTCGTGACCGACCCCGACGACGATTGGTGTCTCGGTGTTGAAGATCACGCGACAGAGCGGGGTTTCGTTGAACACGCGGAGTGTCGTGTCAGCCCCACCGCCTCGTGTGAGCACGAGGACGTCGACCGCGGGGTCACGATCCAGGACGCTGATGGCCTCCATCATCTCCATCATCGCCTCGTCGCCCTGAACTGTCGCATGTTGCACGATGATCTCCACATCCGGGTGCCGTCTGTGTATGCTCGTCACCGCATCCTCCCGCGCATCACTATCCATACTCGTAACGAGGCCAATCGTCGTAGGATACTCGGGAAGTGGCTGTTTGTACTCGTCGTCGAGGAGACCGTCCTCAGCTAATACCGCTCGATTCTCCTCGTAGATCTCGTGGTATTGGCTGTCGCCAAGCTCGATGGCGTCGTCGACCATCACCGAGCAACTCCCGCGTGCCTCATAGTACGTCAAATCACCACTGACGGCGACCTGGAGATCGTCTTCGAGTTCAGCAGCGACCCAGTCACGGCGGTAGCCGAGCAACACGCAATGGATGCTGTTGCCGTCGTGGGTCAAATCGAAATGGACGTTGCCATTGGCCTCACGATAGTCGCTGACGTCGCCAACGACGTAATCGAAATAGAGTCCGTCACTCGCAGCGATGACCTCGCTAATCGACGAATTGAGACCAGTGACGGTCACTGCAGTCGCCCCCTCTAGAGTTTCATGACTAGAGAGAACCTCCCCGAGCTCGTCATCAACATCAGCCTCGCTCATCTACACTCGATACAGTCCCGGTGGGATGTTAAACACTTCTTCGTCTGCTATCGGAGCCGAAGACTCATCTAACTCAGCGCTCCCAGTTCTGCTCAATCGTTCCCCCGCATTTCTCTCCTGCGGCTCACGACCCTAACCGACTGCTGACCGACGAACTTCCTCCTGTTTGTTGCTCCCCTTGTGGAGTGGAGGACGAGCAACCATGAGCACGACTGAACGTACTTGTAATGACAGCGACGAACCGACCACGCCGGAACAAGCAGACACCGGCGGTGACCCAGACGTAACCGACACCAAGCAGGCATACTTCGACACCGAATCAGACGCTCACGGCTTCGAAGCAACGATCGAAGCGAGTCTCCTCCAGAACGTTCTCACCGCGTTGCAGGCGTTCGTCGACGAAGCCCGCGTCCACCTCTCGGAGGAAGGCATCGGCATCAAGGCGGTCGATCCGGCGAACGTCGGGATGATTGAAATACGGATGCCCAAACTGGTGTTCGAGCAGTACCAGACGCTAGGCGGCCGGATCGGCCTTGACCTCGATCGGTTCGCGAACGTCCTCGGGATGGCGAACAAAGGCGACCTCGTCTCGCTCGCACTCGACGCGGAGACACGCAAACTCAAGGTCGAGGCCAACGGGCTCGAGTTCGAACTGGCGTGCATCGACCCGGAGACGATTCGCGGTGACCCAGAGATCCCCGACCTGGAGATGGACGTTGATGTAACATTCGCGAAGAATGAACTGAGTCAGGGGTACAAAGCGGCGAACCTCATCGCCGACAACATCGAAGTCACGGGCAGTCCCGAGGATGACGCGGTGGTCTTCGCCGCCGAGGGCGACAGCGACGACATGGAGTACACTGTCGACGACAACCTGGACGCCATCGACGATCTCTCTGAGAGTTCTGCGCTGTACAGCCTCGACTACGTCAAGGACGCCCGGAAGGGGATGGGGCGGTCGTGCCAAACCGGGATGCGCTTTGGCCAGGACCACCCTATCGAGTTCACGTACCAACTCGGAGACGCCATCGACGTCCGGACGATGATCGCGCCACGCATCCGCCACTGACCATCGCGACCAGCACTCCCTTTCACGACTTGGCTGGATACACCCGAAATGAGGTGGTCGATACGAAAGATTACAACGACCCGCGAACGTTGATGATGTGAATGGTCGAGGCGTACTGGTATCCCTCAGTCGAAGACGTACTCACAATTCATGAGGATATTGTCGCTGAGTATCCAGAGACGCCAGCAGGCGTCAAGAATCGCGGGGATATCGAGTTCGCCCTGGAGTACATTGAACACGGCTCGTTCGGGGCGACGCCGGAGACGATCCACGAGAAAGCGTTTCATCTGCTTCGGTTGCTGGTGGCGAACCACCCGTTCGTCGACGCCAACAAGCGAACTGCGCTTAATACCACGTACGTCTTCTACTATCTCAACGGGTATCGATTCGAGTACGCCAACGAGATTCGAATGATACTCAAGCAATTTGGCACCGACGAAAGAGCCGTGGACGAAGCAGAGACTGTCGCGTACCTCGAATCACATACGGTAGAACATGACTTGGCGGAAGAAATCGAACAGTGGCGAGAAGACCTCATTCAGTTTGGACTCTCAGAACTGACCGGCGAGTCGCGCGACCCGAACGATTAACCACGCAGAGACCAGTATCTGAACTATGGCTACCGAGGAAAGTACGGACTGCGGTTCTCCACTTGATGACGTGATGGAGGACATCCGCGGAGAACTCGTACGGCGTGTCGCAGCCGCCGACCGTGATACGAATCGCGAGATCTACGACGCCCTCGAAACCGAATAACGGAACGGACGCTACTGACGCGACCGCTCCGCTGACTGCCTCTCTGTCTCGTTCTCGAAGAGACTCTCAGCACCGCTGCTGAGAGCATGTGACGGAAGGCGTCATGCAGGTTTTTCATCCCCCACGCTTGGTGGTGAATCCAGATTCTGACTGTCATAATATCCCACCAAACGCGTCGCCCGAAGTGGCGGTATCGCGAGCCCACATCCTCGCCGAGGAACTCCGTAAGGAGACGGACCCCACGGAGGTGCCTGCATGACCGACCAGCACACCGACCCGAGAGGCCGTACCGTCGACGACATGGAGGCGTTCGAGCGCGAGCAACTCGCCCGCGACCGCGACCGCCACGATGATGCTCTCGAGTTTAGCGAGGGTTACGCTCGGGACATCGTCGAGGGGCTCATCGACGACGCGCTTGTCGAGGCCGTGCCTGACGTCCAGCAGTACGTCCACCTCGCGAGCGGCGAAGGCTTCGAGTCTGTGCTCGCACTCGCGTACTTCCACGAGGGCTGGGAAGCGCGCGAACACGCCGATTTGTAGCCCCCTTGCAGGGTGGAGGAATCAAGAGATGGCCACGACACCCACCGAACCCGAGTCGACGGACTGCACTTCTGAACAGGACCGAGTTGCGCCTGGGAGCGAATCGTTCACGGACGTCGACGATCGCCGCGACGCGATGCACGACACCATTGACGCCTGGCTCGACCAGCTAGCCAACGGCGTCGACGACGCACAAGCGAGCGAGCAGTTCCAGCAGTGGCTCGACGTCCAATCCAGATTCCACGACTACTCGCTGAACAACACGCTCCTCATCTACGCGCAGATGCCCGACGCGACCTGCGTTGCGGGCTACAACACGTGGGGCGAGGAGTTCGACCGCTACGTCCAGGAAGGCGAGTCCGCCATCTGGATCTGGGCGCCCATTACCGCCGCGAAGTGTCCTGACTGCGGGAACAGCCCGTCGTACCACGACAGCATCGACTGCGAGTACGACGACACCCCACCAGAGGAGTGGAAGACGGGAGTGGTGGCGTTCAAACCCGTTCCCGTGTTCGACGTGAGTCAGACCGACGGCGAAGCCCTGCCCGAACTCGACACCACGACGCACGGCGACCCGGGCGACCTCTTGGAGCGTGTTCGTGCGGTCGCTTTGGACCGCGGGCTCTCCTTCGAGGTTGTTCCGAGCGTGGAGTGGACGCACAACGATGCTGCCGGCGTCTACCAGCACAACGAGGACGCGATTGCGGTCGAGGCACAGTCGAACGACGCCGACGAAGCCCGTGTCGCCGTCCACGAACTCGCCCACGCCGTCCTCCACGATCCGAGTCTTGACGAGAACGAACGGCCGAGGCGGGAACTGGAAGCCGAAGCGACCGCGTACGTCATCGCCCGACATTTCGGGCTCGACGCATCGAACTCTCGGTTCTACCTCGCCGCCTGGGCCGATCAGGACGATGAGGACGTCCGCGCCCGCCTCGACCGCATCCAGTCCACCGCAGGGTCCCTTATCGAATGTCTCGACGACACGCTCGAATCACATCGTTGAACATCGTTTGGTTCGACCGATTCAACATTGAAACCGCTGTTAACTAGGGTTGCGCACTCACCGTCTATCGTCGGTTGAGCGACTACCTTCCGTGTCGCTCTCCGTGGGGTTCTTTCCGTCAGCCGCCGCCGCCAGCGACCCCACTCCCGATTGCGGCGCCGCAGTTGTCACACGCGACGACGTAGAATCGCTTCGACGACCGAAACAACCCGGCCATTTTGGCGTCCAAATCAACGAATTCGACATCCGATTCCTCAGCAATTTCTCCGTCACACTCGGGGCAGTGTACCATACGGTCAAAAACGAGCGCGTGGGATGGCAAGTGCTTTGCCGAGGTTCAAATCCGTGTTGAAGTCATCAACTGTATCTATCGATCGCCGCTTCCGATATTCGGAATTTGAGCGCACAGATTAACCAACAGAAACTACTATATTCTCCATTATTGGTTAAACGAGCCTTAATCCTTCGAATCTACCTCCGAAAAAGAGAACGCAGTCTCCCAGGGTGACGTTCAACGTCGAACATATCGATGTAGGGCATACTCTATCGTGTTTCTCTCGTCCCGTGCGGACTGCGACACATCACTCATGACTGAGAGCAACCACAATTTGATCCACCAACAGTTCGCGTTCACTGACGATGGCGAGCTCGAGCCGACCAGCGAGTCCGTCGAGACCTCACTGGCGGAGTTCGGCGCCGACATCGACATGCGGGAACACGAATCGCGACCCGACCAACCCACCGCCAGCAGTATCCTCTGTGACGACCGCCCGATCGACCACGCCGAGGATGACGGCCAGCAGGAGACATTGTATCCGGATGTCGACGACGACCAGCAGGCCCTCGACGGCACGCAGGCACGCACCATCTCGACGTTCTCGAACCTCAAAACCGATGAGACGCCGCCCGGCTCACGCTACGATCGGGCACTCGCACAGACCGTCGAGATGCGAGGGGTCGATACGGCGTTGCGGGCCGTCGACGGCATCGGCGAACACACCACGAGCGTACTTATGTCGGCGGGTATCAACGACCAGGTCGAACTCGCACTCGCCTGGACGAACCCCAGCGAGCGCGCCCATCTCGAACGCGCGGTTGAAGCGCTGCCGGCAAACTGTCAGTATACCGTCCGCGAAACTGCGGCCGGCCTCTGGACGCACCTCCACCGCTAACTCAGTCTCGCGTTCTCCCCACCTCTCCTCTGCCTCTTGTTTAAATACGATTCCGCGTACAGACTCGGTAGTGCGATGGTCACGGATCCGAACCCACACTACGACCCCGAAGACGTCTACGGGACTGGCGCCGTCAGCGACCCCGAACTCGATGATCATACTCGACGAAACGGCAACGAGTGTCCACGTTGCGGGCAGGTGATGCCCGCTGACCGCGATCGGTGCGAAGACTGTCAGCTCGATCAGAGTAGTCTCAACTCGGCGAGCAAGTCCTCGCCCACCTACGAGTGGCAGCCCGACCGCGCCGCAGTGATCATCATCGATGAAACGTTGGACACGCTCGCGCAAGCGCTCGCCAGGACCGCCTTCCGCTGGCGTGGTCGCGACGGCCTGGCGCCGGTGCGGTCGAAGGCGAGCGTCCGCCTCCTGGACGACCTCGGTGCGTTCGAACTGGATCATCTTCCTGGCGCCGACTGGCGGGATATCGACGCACTCGCGAAACCCGGAAGTAGCGACTCACAGGCGCTTCTGGACGCTGTCCGGGAACAGGACACCGACGATCCCGTCACGTATGACACCGACGGCAACCCGGTCGACGATGTCGCCGACGTCGACGACGGATGGCTGGTCGCTGGTGTCCTCCGACATAAGGTTCGGATGTTCGAGAACTGTCCGTCGCGCGTTCTCGAGTGCCGCGAGTGCGGCCCCGGCCCGCACGCTCACCGCGGCCGCGAGCGTGCCGACGCTCGCATCGACGACCCAGTCTTCACCGCTCCTGACCTCTGGACGTGCACGGACTGTCGCCGAACGCGGACTGGACCAAAGCCCGAGTCCGAGACGATAGATGGTGACCAGGAATGGCCCGACACTACCGACCAAGAACGCGCCCACGAGGACGACGCGATCGGCATCGAGATGGCCGAGCACATTGAGATGCATCGTCGTAACTGAACGTAGTTACTGCTGTCCGCGGTGATTTTCGGCCTCTGCATGGCTGACAGGCAGTTCACCAACACCGTCCCGTGGTCGATATCGCCGCAAGTTCTATAGTCTGTTATCTCATTAGAGATAACTAAGCGCGAGCCAATTGACGCGGCTATCGGGAGGATTCAAACAATGATAGAAATGATGGATGCCACCGCTGCGAAGATCGTTTTGGCAATACAGCGTGGTGAGTCTATCAATCGTGTTGCGAGCAAGATCGGCGTCTCGTACTCGTGGGTGTACGACTGGATCGAACGGTTAGCAGAGGCCAATATCATCAGTAATGAAGATAGCGGACTCCAAGTTGTCGACCATGAGTTGCGCCAGCAGTACGCCGAGATGATGGCTGCATTGTACAGTCGCGACACTATCTCCCAGAAGGATGCGTACGTGATCCCGCATTTCGCCGGGATGGAGTTCGCGTACACGGAGATTGACGCGGCGTACGTCTGGACGCACGGCGGCTACCAGCTCGCCCGTGGTCATGACGACTATCCGGTCTTCCTCGAAGTCCACGATAGGGATATCGAACGATGGATAGCCTTCTTCGAGCAGTTCGGTGTCGACACGACGATTAACGAACGCCCGGACGCCAGCACCGTCGATGGGAACGTCCACTACGTGTTGTTCCCACAGACTGACGGGATCGAAGCCGAGTGGGTCGACGGCAATCCCGTCATCCCGTTGGACGACGCCGTCGATCAGATGATGGCGAACCGGCCAGCGTACGAGCCCGCATTGGAGATCGTCGCCGACGAGTACGACAAAGACATCGACGCCTCACACCACGGGGCGACGAACGCGGACTGATGGAGCTGAATCAATGAGTCTGCCTGAGCGGCAATCCGAACTCGTCGACACGCACCGTGCCGTGCAGGATGCTGGCCTGCCGTACGTGCTCGTCGGTGGCTGGGCGGTCTCGGCCTTCCAAACGCGGTTCACGACCGATATCGACACCGTGATTCCGAGCACGGCACTGGAGGACTACGACGCACTCCTCGGCAATCGCGGCTACGAGAAGCAATTCGAAAAAGACGTCTCGAACAAGTACGAGGGCCGGATGATTCAGTACACGAAGCCAGTCGGCGACCACGCGGTCAAGTTCGAAGCGCTCGTCGATGCGATGCGGTGCCGGCAGACGGACGCCGAATGGTCGTATCGATATCTCCACGAGCACAGCACCATCGAATCGCTCGACGTGGCCGACGACCTCGACGGTCGAATTCCCGAACCCGCACTCCTGTTCGCGATGAAACTCCACAGTGGTCGCAAGGCCGACACCCGCGACCTCGTCATCATCAGTACCCGTGCGGAGTTCGACCGTATCGAACGACACCTCCATCGCGGCAACCCTGAGAAACTTGGTGGACAAATCGAACGAGTACTGGACCGACTCCAACAGGACGGGTTCGAGGACTCGTTCAAGGGTGTATTCCAACAGGAAGCGCTGCCTGCGGATACGGTCGACAACCTCGTTTCGTTTCTCGTCGAGCAGCGAGACCGACTGCATTGAGTCGCTGGGGCCTGGTTAGTCTGGAAATCATCGTGGGGGGCAGAGTGAGCCGGGAAAGTTCCGCAGAATGTTGTGAGAGACGTTTATCAACCCCCTCGCGGGGTGGAGGAACTCACAAATGGCAGCAAACCCACCAGCTGACACTCCAGTCACGCCAGTTCTCCGACTCAGGTTCCCACCCGCAGTCGAGCATCGTCTCGCCCAGCGCTCGGGGGAGATCTTCGCCGGGGGACCCTACCAGAATCGATGACGACGGTCACACTCGACTCCGGTGACGACGTCATGGCCCCGAGTCTCACACTCGAAGCCGATCAGTCCCTTGCGACCGGGGTAATGGCGGCTAGACAGGATGTCCTCGACGCAGAGTCAACTGACCCCGAAGAGGTCGTCAGCGCGACGCTGCGCGCCCTCGAACGCCACCTCACCGGCGTATCGCTCCCGGACCTCCTCGAGCTCCGGGTGCTTGTCGACACCGACGCCACCGACCCCGAGTCGGCGTTCGTTGATACGACCGAGCAGGCACTCGACCACCTCGAAACCTGGCACTAGCCAGCCTCCTCATGCTTCACGGAGCTCCACATAACCAAGCAACCAGCCGACCGTAGCGTTCACGAGCAGCTACGAGCTCCCAGTCGCACGAAGTCGATCGCGTCGACCACTGTGAATATGACAGCGACCACTGACCGGACGCCCGACAATCGAATGGTTCCTGTTTTCGAGGCAATACCTCCCGAAACACTCGTCGACACTGCGAATCCCGATCTCATCCGCGCAGCTATCGAGCTTCTGGAGACGGAAACGCAAGTGAAGCGGGTGGTCGCCGCTGAAAACCAGTACCGCGCCCGACCGGGTGTTCTCCGGCTTTGCCAGGAACGAGCCAAACAGATTCGACAGACCCGATAGCTTCAGTGGCCCACTCCCTGCGTGACTGGCGTCTACTCGCTCGTTGGTTTCCCCCAGGGTGACCAAACACGAAATATATTTCCATAGTCGAACCGCTCGGAACATACACTGATGGACTCACACTCCCGCCGCCGATTCATCCAACTCAGCGCCGCTACTACAGCCACACTTCTCGCCGGTTGCAACACAACCCAATCCAGAGATACCACCACAGCCTCACACTCAACAGAGCAGCCCACAACTCAGGGAACTACCGCTGACCCCGAAGCACTCCAGGAGACGATCAGCGATCTCGAGAAACGCGTCGCCGAACTCGAGGGGAAGGTGTTCAAATACGAAGCGCAGCTCGAACGCAAGCGTGAAAAAATCCAGAAGCAAAAACGCGAGATTCGCGAGCTTGACAACGAATTGAACAACACGGAGAGCAATCTTCAGGCGGTCAGGTCTAAACTCGACGACACAGAAACCAACGTCGAGGAACTGGAGGCTGAACTCGCTCGCACCGGTAGCTACCAGTACAGTGAGTCGGTTCGGGAGACTGCACTCGAAGTTGGGAAACAGGTTCGTGAAGCAGTGGTCGCGCTCGAGTTCGAGTACGAATACAGTCGGCGAGTCGCTGGCACAGGATGGTTCATCGACGAGAATCACATCATCACGAATGCACACATCCTCCGACGGCTCGAGAACGGTGTAGCCAGCAACCCAACGGCCTACACACTCGACGGCACCGAAATCCCGATCGAAGTCGGTGGACTCGCCGAGTTCGACGGTCCAGACATCGGACTGGCAACCACCTCCGCCAGCGCTCCCCGAACATTGAACCCCGGCAGTACCGAAGATCTCTCAGCGGGTGAGCCACTCATTCAGGTCGGCCACCCTGGGATGATCGGGAACTGGGTCATCGGACTTGGCGAGTTCCTCGCACTCAAATACAACGGCACAGTCACCAGCGAGATGCCAAGCACGAGCGGGAACAGTGGCTCGCCCGTCGTCACGCTCGACGGCACCGTCATCGGCGTCCACTACGCCGTCGGCTCACGAGAAATCGGACAGATCGATGCCGACCCAGAACCCGTCGACGCCGAACTCTACGAAGATTACCCCTACCAGGCCCGAACCGAAGCCCTCGCCGAACCCATCGAGACCGTCCAAGACCAGTACCAGGACTGGATTTAATTGCCACCCACTCCGTCACTCGTTTCTCTCGCTCCACGGACAGTGGAGCCCTCGATGTCACAAACACAACCCACCCCTGACCAGTCACAGCACACGACGGCGGAACCACTCCTCGCAATCACCACTTACGCACGAGTGCATGGTACCTGCATCCCCGGGCGCACAGAACGCGCACTCGAAGAACCGATGACAGTGTCACTACACGCAAGCGATGGCAGGTACCGCGTCGAGAAACAGAACGGATCGACGTACCTCGTCGACATCCTCAAAGCGACGTGTACCTGCCCGGACCGACACTCCCGGTGCAAGCACCGACGCCGGGTCGAACGCGAACTCGCGCTTGGCCGCCTCCCCACGCCAGATGGTCGCCTCCCGTGACCCCGCCCGGACTCGACACGGACCGGCTCCCGTCATCGCTCCTGGAGCGAGCGCAGTGGATCGTCTGGCGCTCCGAACACCGTGACGGCAAGCGCACGAAGGTACCGCTGGACCCAGCGACGAAAGAGTGCGCAAGCGTCGACGAGCCCAGTCAGTGGGTGGACTACCAGACCGCCCGCCAGTCACTCCACGTGGACGCCGTCGACGGCCTCGGATTCGTCTTCACCGACAGCGATCCCTTCGTGGGAGTTGACCTCGACGACTGCCGCAACCCAATCACGGGCGAGCTCTCTCCACTCGCTCATGATATCACGACCACACTCGACTCCTACACAGAAGTATCGCCATCCGGTCTGGGCGTCCACGTCCTCGCGAGGGGTGACCTCCCCAGGACACGGCGCCGGCGTGGGAGCCTCGAAGTCTACGACGACGGCCGGTTCTTCACCATCACAGGCCGCCACCTCGATCACACGCCACAGACGCTGTGCGACCGCAGCGACGAACTCGAACAGATTCACGACCAGTACCTCGCCAGTGACGCCCCCACCGACCAAGGCGATGAACACACTACCGTGTCCCGTCCCCGAGATTCGGACGATATTGGGGACATCGACGAGAGTAGCGACGTGGTTACGGCGGTCGTCGCACGCGCTCAAACTGCGGCGAACGGCGAGACGTTCGAGGCACTCTGGCGTGGAGACACCTCGGGGTGCCCAAGCCAATCGGAAGCCGACATGGCACTCTCTTGCTTCCTGGCCTATTGGACGAACCAGAATCCCGGTCTCGTCGACGCCTGCTTCCGTGAATCCGGGCTTATGCGCGAGAAGTGGGATACGGTCCACTACGCCGATGGCAGCACGTACGGCGAACGCACCATCGAGCGTGCGCTCTCCTTCGTCGACTAACCCCCAGTTCCAGATATGTCTCATTCAGGTGGTTTGTCAGCAGTCGGGTTCTTGCGGCCCGCGGCCGCACTGGCGCTGTCCGTCCTGACTGTTTGTCGGCGTCCACAGAACGCCCCGTGTTCTGGTGTGCGCACGAGGATGCTGTTTCTCG
>Ga0207756_100467_pt1 | contig 13267 bp, 14 predicted proteins | sample A23M1SouthBayCA_FD_187748 | JGI IMG/M metagenome (GOLD analysis project Ga0207756, IMG submission 187748) | Aerobic enrichment media microbial communities from Eden Landing Ponds, California, USA - A23 M1 (3) (SPAdes) | ecosystem: Environmental > Aquatic > Marine > Unclassified | place...
TGAACTTCCCGTGCGTGTACGAGAGGTCTTGTTGGGTGGGAGTGTTGGAGAGATCAGTAATGTCGAATTGGAAACTCTTTGTCAAGGCCGGACTCTGTCCTAATCTAGCCGCGAGTTTGTTCTGGGAGATGCCGCGGACCCCCATAAACAGCAGCGCACGAAACATCTCGTCGGTTCCGTAGGTGACGCGGTTCTGGTCGCGTGCGTCCTCAAGTTCGCTAACGGGAATCGAGAGCCTTTTGATGACGTCCCAGAGGTGGTCTTCACGCTCACAGAGCGTCTCTGCGTGAACAACGATGCCCTCCGCAACAGTCATTCGTCTTTTGTCAACCTACTAAAGTAGAGTCCTAATCAACGGCTCTGATAACTCCTATCGACTCGTCTCACAGAAGCCCGGCAACGACGAGCAGCGCTATCGAGACACCGCTCGCACCAAGGAACCACGGTCGCGCTCGCGTTGCAGCTGCGACCGCTGACGTCTCCGATTGGCTGCCGGTCAGTCGACGGAACCCGAAGAACAGCACGGTTACGAGGACTAGCCACAGGCCGACCATCGTCAGGACGAGGTTTCCTCGGCCCGTCGCCTGGAGCGATTCGGCAGTATAGAGCGTCCCTGCGAGATGGCCGCCGCTGAACAACAATAGCAGGACTGAGGCCACCGTAAGATACCAGAATCTTCGTGCGATAAGCGTCAGCCCTTCTGTACTCAGCAAATCGCTGCGTGCTGCCGGGATGACGGCCCCTGCAACCACGAGTGTCCCGCCCGTCCATAATGCGGCGAAGACCGTGTGGATGGTCATTACCACATCAAGCATAGTTGTCATTATCGAACCTCCGCGCTCAATTGTGTGACAATCGAATTAGGGTTGCTCGATCGGCGTTTTGTGCTGGATACTTCACACCCCGCGTCTCGCAGGTTGATCCGTTTATTAGCTTCGTGTGTCATCAGTCGATTATTCGAGGCTGGCCATATACACCAAAGGAGGTGTCCCAGAGTCTGGGAGTAGTACCTGTAAACGACCAGAAACAGCAGTAACGCACCACAGCGTGCTATTCCAGCAACTTGGGAATAACCGGGGACTCTAAAGCCATCGCGCCGAATGAATTAAACACTACAAAATACGATGTCCGTGAAATGCCACAGCAGCTCTACAATATACAGCACTTGAGATGACCGAACAAAACGTTGATCCGAATCGTCTATCACTAATTCCGTCGAAGAATTCATTCCGCAATTCATCTCCTGAAATGGATCGATGGTCGTCCGAGGAACTCGACGAACCCGGCCTCCCGACGGTGTTGAAATCCCTCGACGACGATAAATGTCGAACCATACTCACGCTACTGGCCGAACCGAAATCTGCCAGCGAACTCTGTGAGGAGTGCGGTCTCTCAAGCTCGACGGTGTATCGGAAGCTCGACTTGCTCCGTGAATCGATGCTCGTCCGTGAATACACCGAGGTTCGACGTGACGGACCCAACGTGACTCTCTACGAACGCGATTTTACTGACATCTCAATTAGCGTCACCGATGACGAGTTCACGATAGAGGTATCCCGACCCGAAGAAGACCCAGAAGACCGCATGGCAACGTTCTGGTCTGCAATGAAGGAGGAATCGAAATGAACCTCTCTATCGTGTTACTCGGCGTTGTGAAGATCACTGCCCTCATTCTCGGGGGAATTGTGTCTCTGATGGCGTACAGAGCATACAATCGCACGCGAATCGCGGGCCTCCAGTTCTTTGCGATAGGATTAGCAGTCCTCACACTTGGAACGTTTCTCGTCGGAGTCTTCCACCACATCGGTGGAGCGTCCACTATCACCGGGATGACTCTTGAGAGTGTGATCATCAGCATTGGATTCGTCGTGATGATCTACGGACTCAACCAGACGTAGAATCCGGTCTGTCGTCGCCGACGGTCGCTACTCCAGTAAGAACGTTCGAAGCTACGACTGGTTCTCCCACATCTTGGGACCCTTCCATCGCTCCTTATCAATCCCCATCGGAATGCGCATATGGACACGCCCGATACAGAACGCGGTCAATTAGACGTCGTATTCTCCGGCAAAGCTGGAGGTGTCGGTAATCGATGAAGCGAAGCCTTACTTCTGAGTACGCAGATTTCGTCGCATCGCGGAGCAGATTGGTTATCGTACTGTTGCTCGTCATCAGCGCCGTCGTTGGTGCTGGCGCGATTGTCGGCACCACTGGAGAAGGCCAGATCGGGCAAGCCGGCATCGATTCTCCAGAACAGGCGGCACTTGACCGCATCGAAGCGACGTACGAGACGGACGATGCAGTTGTTGCACAGGTCGTGATCAGGGATGAAGGAGGTAACGTTCTCACCCGCGAATCGTTACTTAAAAGTCTCCGTCTTCAGCAGGAGCTCCGAGAGAACGAATCAGTCAATGCGACACTTCGTGACGGAACGGGGATGGTCGGCATTGAGAATATCGTTGCAAACGTTGCGTACTCACACCAACAGAGTAGCGGTTCGTCAGCTACCGGCAATGATTCTGGAAACAATACGTCGATGGCAAGACAGGGTCAGTCGTCAGCACCGACACTTGACCAGCAGATCACAGCACTTGAATCCAGCACCGACGAGGAAGTGGAAACGTATCTCAGCCGAATCCTCGACCCAGACACGTCTGTACCCGGCAACGAGCCAACTCAATTTCTACCGACGGATTACGAACCAGGGACGACGAGTGCAGACGCGAGAACGACTCTCGTCTTTCAACAGAGTCCGAGCAGTTCGACTACAACCACCGAATCGGTGAACGATGCACAGCTGGTCATCAGCTCTCTCGTCGAGGATCGCTTCGAGGACGCGTTCGTGTTCGGGCAGGGTCTCATCGATGCGGAATCCTCGCAGGCCATCGGCGACACGTTCATCATCATCACGCCCGTCGCAATCGTTCTCTTGCTCACCGTCCTTACGATTGCCTACCGGGACCCCATTGACGTTCTCGTGAGTATATTCGGCGTGGCCGTCGTGCTGGTGTGGTACGCTGGCATACAGGGGTGGCTCGGGATTCCGTCGAATTCGACCCTGATCGCCGTTCCGTTCTTGCTTATCGGCCTGAGTATCGATTACTCGCTCCATGTCGTCATGCGCTACCGCGAAGCCCGAGAGGGAGCGCTCGACACCGACGATGAGAACGTCGGTCGACGAGATCCCACGACAGCGATGCGTCTCGGAGTCGCTGGGGTCGTTCTCGCTCTGGCTACCGCCGCGTTCTCGACGGCTGTCGGGTTCCTCTCGAACTACGTCAGTCCGCTGGGCTCGATTCAGGATTTCGCCATCCTGAGCGGTGTGGGAATCGTCGCCATCTTCGTCGTTTTCGCCGCGCTTGTACCAGCCGTCAAACTCGAACTCGAACGGTTTTTTGACCGCCGTGGCCGCGACCGGCATACCCCCGCCGTCGGCGTCGGTTCGGGGCGGCTGAACCGTGTTCTTTCGGGTACTGCGACGCTTGCCCGGCGAGCCCCAATCGTCGTCATTGTTCTTTCATTAGTCCTCGCCTCCGCAGGGGCGTACGGCGCGACCAGTATCGACACCGAGTTCAACCAAGCCGATTTCATCCCGCAGGATGCGCCGTCGTGGATGGAGTCCCTCCCGGAACCGTTCGCACCCGGTGAGTATGAGGTGAGTGAGAATCTTGCATACCTCAGCGACAATTTCCGCCAACGTGGAGAGGGATCAGAAGGTCAAATATTGATACGTGGGAACGTGACCGCGCCAGCACTCCTTACCGCGACCGACGATGTGGTCCGCAATACTAAGAGCAGCGGGACAGTCGTCGTCGGTTCCGATGGAAGAGCAGCTATCGAAAGTCCAACATCTGTCCTTCGAGCTGTCGCTTCGGAGAATCAAACGGTTGCGGATGCAATTGCAGCCCGTGACACGGATGGTGATGGCCTCCCAGACAGAGACGTCGCGGCAGTCTATGACCTGGTGTTCGATGCTGCTCCCGAACAAGCATCGTCGGTTCTCTATCGTGCCGAGAACGGGTCATACGAATCTGCACGGCTAACTGTCGGCGTGCAGGGGGACGCCTCGGCTCAGTCGGTCGCAAGGGACGTACGAGACATCTCCTCGACCATTGAACAGGACGCCCCAGTACGAGCTACTGCAACGGGTGGTCCGGTCATCACTGCTGTCGTCCAGAGTGCTCTGTTCGAAACGCTCGTCGAAGGATTCGCTATCACCTTAGGGGTCATCCTTGCCCTTCTTATCAGTATGTACTGGTGGCGGTACCATGCACCGGGGCTGGGTATCGTGACGCTCGCGCCCGTCGTAATCGCCCTCGCGTGGTTGCTCGGCACCATGTCCGTACTTGATATCCCATTCAACAGCGAGACCGTCGTCATCACGAGCCTAGCGATTGGTCTCGGCGTGGATTACAGCATTCACGTCAGTGAGCGGTTCGTCGATGAACGAGCTCGCCACGATTCGCTCGCCGAAACACTGGCAACAGCACTCGAAGGAACTGGTGGTGCGTTGCTCGGAAGTGCGGTGACGACTGCGGCAGGCTTTGGGGTGCTCGCACTGGCGCTGTCACCCCCGCTCCAACGCTTCGGCATCGTCACTGGGTTAAGTATCGTCTACGCGTTTATCGCCTGCGTGACGGTGCTTCCGTGTCTGCTCGTGGTTCGGGAGCGCGTGCTCACACGAGTGGCCTGAGTATTCTCCTTGGGACGCACACGCGTTCGTCCTTCCACACGATGCTGTAGTTTCTCAACCGGGTTGGTCACTACGATCCAGAGAACAATCTGAAGTGTAGCCGATTGTGTACGCCTGCTCCAGGTGGTGGACGGGGTACTATCTACTCCGTGCCTGTGTCGAAGTTGACGTGAGCACCTATTGATTCCCGTCCGCAGGCTACATATTAGATTATTGGTGGTTTGTAGGAATCCAAACGCGGAATCTGTGAACTTTCACGCCCGAAATTTTGTATAGCGATATACGATATACATTTTCCTGTAATGCGGAATTCCGGCGATAAGAGACTCCAGCTGCTTGAATCCTTCCGGTGAGCCGAATACAGCAAGTGGTCCTGATTATGCTCGTAATCACGACCACTTTGAAGTACCCCGCCGCCGTCGGTGAAGCACGAATGCTGCAACCGCCTCACGATGACGCTTCCACCAGGGTAGAGGCACCGAGACCGGGCCTGCAGGACGGTGGAGGGCCGGTGGATGCCTGATCGAGCGCTTTCGACGCCACTCGACGACAGCTTCGAGCGCTACCTCCAGGACAAGGGGAAAGGCCGCGGTGGCGACAGTGGGAACTATCGACGAAACGCTGCGCGCGAGCTCAAGCGGTTCGCCGAGTGGGCCGCCGGCGACCGTGCCGACGACGACTGGATCGGGATCGTCCCCAACGACGTCGACCGAGAGCCGGCTTTCGAAGATCTCGACGAACGCGTGTTTCGGGAGTACGCCCGACATCTCAGTGGAGATCGAGGCCTCAAGCAGAATACTGTACAAACCTATTACCGATACATCTCGGCGTGGTGTGGCGGTGCGTCAACGAAGGATATCTCGAAGCGCATTACGCACAGCGCGCGAGTGCGATGGCGCCGCTCCCGGAAGACGACGGCCGCAAGCCTGGCGACCAACAGGCCTGGTCGTCCGAACAGCGTCACGCACTCACCCGTCACGTCGACGAAGAGGCACGTCAGGCCATCGAAGAATACACGACACTCTCGGAGGAGGCTGAGCCCCTCAACAAGCAGCGAGCGCGCTACAAGGCAGTTAAAGCAGCTCGCGACCGGGCGCTCGTGTTCGTCCTTGCCTACTCGGCTGTTCGCGTCGGGGAATTGCTCCGGGACCCGAACGACCCGCGTCGACGCGGCGTCCGCTGGGAGGACCTCTCTCTGGACGACGGGAGCATGGACGTCTACCGCAAGAAACAGCAATGGGACGCCGCGAGCCTTCCCGACCCGGTGATCTCGCCGCTACGGAGCTATCGCCAGCTGATGGACCCACCAACGGGGGGCTGGCCGGTATTTCCAACATTCGACCAACGAACACTTGCGGGACTGGTAAAGGACGAGCTGGCCGATAGAGGGGAATGCCAGGAAGCAAGTTCTGAGCGCCGTGAAGAGTACGCTCGCGATCTGCTGCTAGCAATCGAAGAGGATATTCAACCGCCGTCGATCACGACGGACGGAGCACGATCGATCCTCCAGCGACTTTCAGAGGCCACCGAGATCGATATCGATCATCCGAAACATGAGTACCTCGCTCCACACGGCGGACGTCGTGGGATGGGCGAGGTCCTCGTTCGCGCGTTTGGATATACAGTTGCGGCTCGATATCTGGATAATTCCGAAGAGATGGTGCGAGAGCGGTACTCACACATCGAGGCTGGCGAACTCGGTGATGTGGCGACAGAAGCACTCAAAGAGATCGATTCTCTGAACCGTTAATGAACGAATAGACGAGACGAGCTTGGATGAGTGATTAAATTCCCGTTTACGGCGGAATCCAACTGGTGTGATCGCGGAGCGTTGTATCTGGAGTCTGCATTGTCGCACCGCACTTCGGGCAGTAATCTTCGATCGCGTCCTCATCATAGAGATAGTGATCGCATTCCGGTGGGCTAGCCTGAAAGTACACGTTATCCCAGTCAATGTCTGGCTCTCGACCGTAGAGACAGAAGGTACTGTGTCCGGAACGCCCTCGATGATTGGTCACTAACCGAACGGGGCAGTACATACACTCACGGAGTTCGATTAGTGGCTGGTCAGAATGGTTTGTCCAGAGCGTTTCACGGCGTCCCCATTCGTGAAACCCCTTCGGGCCCCGGCATCGCTCTATCTCAGGTCGTGTTGCAAGCAGTCTCTCCACCTGCGCGGAATCGTACTGGCTTCCTGCCCACTTCCAGAATGCATCTCGGTCGTATTCCCGTACAATCACGTTCTTCAGCGCTTTCATGGGAAAGTCGGGACCATAGTCGTCACTCGTGGTGTAGGTGTAACTGCCATCAGGTTCATGCATCCTACGTAGCTCGCAACCTTGGCCAGAACAGATATCGTAGGTGACTAGATCATCCTGACCACGTGGATGGGCATAGGGTGGCACGCGCTTCCACGCGTGCTCGGCATTGTACAGAAGCGCTTGGCAGTTCGTGTGATAGTGTGCTTTGTCTGTCCGTTGGGCGTATCCAGAGCCATCGTCTTGCTCAAATTCGGCTCCGATCGTGTCGTAGTTGAACGTGTCGAGTAGCACTGTTGCTGCTCGTATCCAGACAACCGAGTATCCAGCGGCAAGGTAATCATGCGTCACCTGCTGAACATCCTTGTCCTCGTGGCTGTGTTGCACCTCAACGGCAAGCCCCTCCCCAAAATAAAGATTCCAATCGCCAAACGTTGCGAGAGCGTCAGCACGACGTTCAGTCACAGATGTCGGCACTTCAGATACATCCACATCCATCTCAGTTTCTATGTGGGCGCTTTTTCTGAACTGCTGATAAAGAGCAACCTCCACACGGGCAACTGCACGTTCGTGAGTCTCCGACTCGCCACCGTTTGAGCAGTATTGATTGGCGTCATCTGATACGTGATAGAAGTGTCGAGACTTGTGCGGCGCTGATCGTGGGTACATCGTTCCACCGCACACTGGACATGAGACAGCTTCTCCATCATCTATAATGGCAGGAACGACCGGACGACCGTCACGACGACCGCGGAAAGGCATATCAGCTATGAACATCTCGGTAAGCAAATAATCACCCCCGTCAGCAGATCAGGCAAGGGCTATACGTCTACGAGGATGCAGATTGGCCACCAATGTTGACGGGAGAGAGGCCGAAAAATCCATATCAGATCCCCCTGATTCTTGTCTGTCATCAGGGAATGGGATAACAGACGGATAGCACAGCCAGCGGCGCGCCTGTTCAACAAATCTGCGGGGAGAATACGATCACAAGACCATATTCTATCCAACAAAAAGTATTTCCAGAGAGACATACACTTTAAAATATGGCCGAACAAATCCTTCTTCCCGCCTCTGACGCTAAACGAGTAGCTGAACTCCTTCGGGAAGTCAATGCTGAGGAAGCCAGGTTCTACGCAGACCTTCTCGAAGAACATGCAGATACTCACTCCTTCGAGGACCACTTCGCCGGCGTTCGGTAGATCCTATCGAGTCAGGGGTTAGTCAGGTTGATAAGATATCACAGTCTAGTTGATTGATTGAAGAAAAGTATATTGTAGCAAGAAGTTCCTATGTAACTCGCGGACCTTCTTAGCGTAAGTGGGGTGCGTCTTCACACGAGGTACTATCAATCAGTGAATGGCATCGATTGACCCTGACGCAAAGATACTGTTCGGAACCGCCAAGTCCAAACGCATTGGTGCCGGTCAAACCTCAACTTCTTTGAACCGTCTGAGCAAAAACCACGGTCTCACCGAGACAGAGTTTCGCACCGACAATAGAGGCATCTGATTTCCTTCGCTCGTAATGAATAGAGCGGTCGGTTTGTATAGGGTGCTTGGAGCCCCAATGAGATTGATTCCATATAGTTTTTATATGAATGAATTATCCCTAGATATACTGGCGGGGCAGTTAGTTAAACTCCCAAGGGATGTAGGCAATCTGAGATAGTCCAGAATCACACTATATTGTTTGATTAAATATACTACTGCCACTCAATAGAGCAAATTGAACAGGCCCCATCAGTATAAGATGTGTGGTATAGAGACGACGTTAGCACACAATATTTGTGAGGTTGAAATACCATATTTCTTTAATATATATGTGGTATATCCTGCCTTCGAGTTCTACAGGCCATAATACGGAGCTTTTTGTATGTCTGTCCTCATGGATAAAGTGACTCGTAGGCACAATACGACAGATACAAGAAAGTAAGAAGTATGAAAAAATAAGGACCGGAGAAGCCGCCGCCGACAACTGTCTGGGGCTCGTGCCATCGATTTCCCCCGTCAGTTGCGGTCCATGTAGGTGGTTGTTCCAGTCCGACGGCAATAATGTTTGCGTGACCAGCTGTAGCTGGCGGCGCACATAGCCGCGTCCTGCTCGCGGGGCGACCATGACGTGAGATGAAGATGCAAACGCGCGACAAACCACCGTCAACGAGTAACCGGAAGATAGGATTAGCAAACACCGGTTCCGTCTCTCACAGTATAACTATTGGGCAGCAACTAGTCCAGGTGTTAGTACATGTCCTTAGGGAGTCTTCTGAGGGGAGGGGAAATTCCTTCCCTCACTTTGAGTCACCCTGGGATAACGTGTACAATATAGAGAGCACCCTCCAGGGAGTGGTGCCAAGTGTCTGATGAGGACCCGGTCGAGGTCTACCTCAACGCAGCCGAGGATGCGCCCCCGGCTGTTAGCGCCGCCCGAGTAATGCCTGAGCTCGGTGAGCGGATGAAATCGGCAGATGGAATAGGTGACAAGATGGAAGAGATCATCGTCGCCGGTGACGCCATCGCCCAACTGACCGCCGACGGCATCTACTTCGACCACTACCACTTCTTCAAGAAGCTCAGTGTCGCGACTGGCCAGCGTCTCGTCACGAACCAGGGAAGCAAGAAGGCAGAGGACCACCCAGACAGCGCTGCTGAGTCCGCTCGCAATTTCCTCGGTCCAACGGACCGGCCCTGGAGCCGGAAGAGTGACCGATGGACACAGTCCATCAGCAGCCTCGTCGAGGAGCAGTCACACACCGAAACTGTGTTCGGCCCGCGCACGGAAGCGGGGGAGAACATCCGCGCCCGGATCGGCTCCGCGACCGCCTACCGCTCCCTCTATGACGTGGAGGCACAGGAGCTGATCTACGTCGATGCGGAGATTGAAGAGATCTGGATTCCGACGAGTATGGTGGCCGACGCGGTCGAGAGCGTCGAAACGTCACACCGGGCGCTCCAGTCGGGGCTCGCAAAGCGCGAGCACTGCCGATCGGTGACTAGAGTGACGAACGCCAACAGAGAATTTTTTTCTTTGAACGCACCCCCACAAAGCTCTACCCACAACAGAGGCCGCACACGAAACAGCCACTTCAGCCACCTGGGCCGGCCGATAAGCCAGTGTGAGCAGGATCGGAGCACCGGGGGCCGGGTTGCAACCCGGCCCCCTGCCTCCCACCAGACTGGTGGGAGTGGTGGTGGTTGGACCATCCTGCTCCCACCAGTCTGGTGGGAGGCTTGCTCGAGGAGGGGTCTGTATGTCTGACCGGACGAAACTCGACTGGATGGTTCCTGCTGAGGAGTGGAAGCGGTTCTGCGACCATGTCGAATCTCAATTCGGCAGTCTTGAGGGTTATCTCGGGCGGGAAGCGGAGCTGGCGATGCGCGAGTATATCGACGGCGATCGCTACGCCGAGCTCGAAGAGACGATCGACCGGCTCGTTCAGGCGGCCGGTCGGACTCCTAGGAAGGCGTCCAAAGAAAAAATATCTGATCTTGAGGGCAGCGACACGACTCGTGTAGCGGTGCGCGTTCATCCTGAGATCCGCCAGGAGTTCAAGCAAGTTGCGTCGGCTGGTCAGCAGACGCTCGGCGTTGCGTTTGCCCGCTCAATTCAGACCTACCGCGACGGCGGTCGTGCTGGTCGTCTCATTCAAAAGGTTAATCGGATCGCCGACGATGCTGAGGCACTACTCTCCGAGCTGGACGAGTCAGACGCGGAGTCTGGCCTCTCAAAGGTTAAGCGCAACACGATTCGGATCTGTAATCGGCTTAACAAACAGTTCACGAACGACGATCTGAACAGAGAGATTCACGATGTCGCCGGTCGCGGCGATCGTGCCAGTGAACCGACGCTGGAGAAGTACCGCGACAGGGTAGTCGATCGATTGGATGTCGTCCCACATCCAAACAAACATGATGAAGTGTGGGTGCCTGAGGAAACTGCAGAACAGTATGCTCCAGATGGTATCCCGCGTGAGTGTCACCTGCCTGCATCGGTGCTCGATCGCGAGGAGCGCGTGCGACGGATCAAGCTCGCGCTTGGCCGACGCGCAAAGCGTCGAAAGAACGGTTTTGTGAGTGTTCAGTCGAACACGATCAAGTCAGGCATTCTTGGCAACGAAGTCTCAAAGACGACGACAATCAATCTGATGGAGCAAGCAGCCAATACTGATGGGTTCAGGTTGAACGGCGACAGCGGAACATCCCTCAGTGCCGACCTCAGCAACCTGCTTTCGGGCGAAGAGATCGTCATGAGTGAACTACAGGATCGTGCCCTCTGGGAGGACGTGTTTCAGTACGCCGATGCTGATGCTGATGGGCTACTGTCGGAAACAACTGAGTCGACCGTCGACGATTGGTCTTCAGTGGAGTCACCCATGCATTCCCACAATGCCCAGGGTAACGGTTTGACTGGAATCACAACTGATGGTGGCGGTCCGTCGAAGAACAGTGATCGGAATGCCGAGTGATCAATCCGCGAGCAGTACTGACTAATTGAGGCATTGAGGTACCTGCGCAACTCGCTGACCTTCTCAGCGTAAGATTAGACATGACTGCCATGACGTTTGGAAGAACGAGTACATCCCGATCCAGTCCGTCAGTTTGAGATGCATCCCTACACCGAAGGCAATCAATCAAGCGCTCACTAACGAACTTCTCATAGATTATCGCTCTTATGTAGAATTGCGGAAAGACCCTGTAGTTACACTGAGCCAGCCATAATCTGGAAGTATGTCTTCTGCTCAGCCGGCGTTCGGCGCGATGTTTCGAGAGCTGATTGAGCTGGGCGTCGTCGAGATCGACACGGAGCCGCTCGATGCCCGCATCGAGCGGCGACTCAAGGACTTCTGGGAGAACACATCTTGTCCACGATGTGGGCACACTGCCGTTCAAACGTGGCCGCATCTCGACCGCGTGTGGTGTCGAGACTGCAACTTCAAGCCGGTCTACACCTACGGAACGCCGTTCCACGAGAAGCACCTCTCCTGCGGCGAGGTCCTTCTCGCGTTCACCCTCTACGCCGATACGTTGCTCAGTATCAACCAGATCGCGCCGTTGCTCGGTCGAGCCTACAAAACCGTTCACACGGCGATTCGGGAGGTGGAAGCCGCGATCCATCGCGGCTTCCCCGTTGTCTGGAACCTCCTCGATCAGACCATCGATGGGCCGACGCAAGTCGACGAGTCTGGGAGAGTCTGTTCAGGCTACAAAGGCCAAAAGCCGCCGCGGAACAGCCGTTCTCGCGGCGGCTCGTCCCAGAGAGGACGCTCACGCTGGCGCGGCCGTCACGGTGATCAGCTGACGCTCGTCGCGGCGTGCCGCGACTCGCTTCGAGTGATTCGTGGCCAACTTGGCATCGACTTCAGCGGTGATCTTGAACCAGTGATTCAGGAGGCTGAAGACCTCTCCCAGCCGCTGGGAGAGGTCTGGACCGACGGCCTCTAAGCCTACCGAGAGATGGATTTTGACCACCGAACAGTCGTGCACAAGGAAAGGTACGTATCGCCCGACGGCGTCCACATTAACCAGGCTGAGTGCCTGTTTTCGCTCGTCCAGCCGTGGTTGCGGAAGTTCCGCGGCCTGTCCAAGCAGGGCTTGGAGCAGGCCGCTCACACTTTCGGCATCGTTCGCTCACTCACCCTCTCTGGTGAATCAGTCGAGACAACCATTGACTGTCTCGTTATCGGGGCTTTCCGCAATTCTACATAAGAGCGATATAAGTTGGCCTATGTCCTACGAACCACCGACGCCCCCAGCAAACCTCTCGACAGAATTCATCGACACTCTCAACGAAGCCACACCGGACCAACTTCGAGAGATTGCTCACTATGCCGAAGCGTTGGCCGAGCACAAGGTGCGCGAAGCACGTGTTGAGGAGCAAGATGCGGACGGCGTTGAGGATCGACCCGATGACGTCCCGACGAAGGCAACGATCACAATCAAAGAGATCAACGGCAATCGCTATTACTACTGGCAGTGGCGGGATGGCGAAAAGATCCGTTCTCAGTATAAAGGCCCCGTCAGTCCCGACGAGTAAACGGAATAGCGACCCAGTTGACAATCCACTCATAGTGGGGGAATATACAAACACACCAAAGTACTATATTACTTTGACCCCTGCGTCTCCATATGAACGACCGTAGACCGCCAGAGGAGTTTGCCGACGTCAACGAAGCGGTCGGAGAGGATTGGGAATCGGAAACCACACCCTACGAACGTATTCGACACGTCGTTGCGCATACGTACAGCCCAGTCTCAGCCGATACGGTCGCTGATAATGCACGGACCGCTCCGAAAACCGCACGAAAGCATTTGAACAC
>Ga0207756_100469_pt1 | contig 13257 bp, 15 predicted proteins | sample A23M1SouthBayCA_FD_187748 | JGI IMG/M metagenome (GOLD analysis project Ga0207756, IMG submission 187748) | Aerobic enrichment media microbial communities from Eden Landing Ponds, California, USA - A23 M1 (3) (SPAdes) | ecosystem: Environmental > Aquatic > Marine > Unclassified | place...
ACGCCGAGGCGGTCCGCGGCGGCGGTGGTGAGGCGGTTCCCGGCGAGCACGTACCCGTAGAGGGCGAGGACGGCGCCGCTGGCGCCGAGGACGGCCGCGCCAGCAATGGTGCCACCGAAGAGGCCGTTCAGGAGCTCGCCGACGTACACCTGCGTGAGGCCGGCGAGCGCGCCCGTGGTGAGGAAGAACGCGTGGAATCGCAGTCGCGTCGTGTACCGTTCGAGCACGAACCCGACGAGCGCGAGCGCGAGGGCGTTCGACAGCAGGTGCCCGACGCCGGCGTGCGCGTACACGCTCGTGAACACCGTCCACGGCCGCACCAGCACCGGCGCACCCAGCACGAACAGCGTCCGGTACAGCGCCGGCAGGCCGAGCGCGAACTCGAACAGCGCGGCCGCCTGCTGGAAGACGAACACCACGACGAACGCCGCGAGCGTCTCGAGCGTCGGACTCCCACGAAGACCCATGTACGTACCTCAATGGGACGCGCAGCTAATCAGTGTTGAGGGAGTGAAAGAAGCCGTGCGCGAGAGAGCCGTCTAGTCCTCGAGGACGATCTCGATGCTGACGTCGTTCGGAACCTGGATCCGCATCAGCTGGCGGAGCGCACGCTCGTCCGCGTCCAGGTCGATGAGGCGCTTGTGGACGCGCATCTCCCAGTGCTCCCACGTCGCCGTCCCCTCACCGTCCGGGGACTTCCGCGAGGGCACTTCCAGCGTCTTCGTCGGCAGCGGAATCGGCCCCGACAGCGACACGCCCGTCTTCTCCGCGATGTCGCGGACGTCGTCGCAGATGTCGTCGAGGTCGTCGGGGCTCGTCCCGGCGAGTCGTACGCGAGCCTGCTGCATGGATTACTCGCGGTTTTCGACGGACATGACCTTGCCAGCGGCGATGGTCTGACCCATGTCGCGGACCGCGAAGCTGCCGAGTTCCGGGATCTCCTGTGCCGGCTCGATCGACAGCGGCTTCTGGGGTCGGACCGTGACGATGGCGCTGTCGCCGGTCTGGATGAAGTCCGGGTTCTCCTCGTCGTTGCCCTCGCCCTTCGGGTCCATCTTCTTGTCGATGGATTCGATCGTACAGGCGACCTGGGCGGTGTGGGCGTGGAACACCGGCGTGTAGCCGGCGGTGATGACGCTCGGGTGCTGCATCACGACCAGCTGCGCCTTGAACGTCTCCGCGACCGACGGCGGGTCGGCGGCGGGACCGCAGACGTCGCCGCGGCGGATGTCGTCCTTGCCGATGCCGCGGACGTTGAACCCGACGTTGTCACCGGGTTCGGCCTTCGGGACTTCCTCGTGGTGCATCTCGATGGTCTTGACCTCGCCACCGACGTCGCTGGGCTGGAAGCTCACGTTGTCGCCGATGTTGAGGGTGCCCGTCTCGACGCGGCCCACGGGGACGGTACCGATCCCGGAGATCGTGTAGACGTCCTGGATGGGGAGGCGGAGCGGGGCGTCCGTCGGCGGCTCCGGCTCGGGCAGGTCGTTGAGTGCCTCGAGGAGGATGTCGCCCTTGTACCAGGGCGTGTTGTCGGAGCGGTCGGCGATGTTGTCGCCCTCGAACGCGGAGATGGGGACGAACGTCGCGTTGTCGGCCTTGAACTGGACCTGCTTGAGGAGTTCCTGCACTTCTGCCTTGACTTCCTCGTACTTCGTCTCCTCGTAGTCGACGAGGTCCATCTTGTTGACGCCGATGATGAGCTCACCGATGCCGAGGGTGCGAGCCAGGAACACGTGCTCCTGGGTCTGCGGGGCGACGCCGTCGTCCGCGGCGACGACGAGGACGGCGTTGTCCGCCTGGGACGCGCCCGTGATCATGTTCTTGACGAAGTCGCGGTGACCGGGGCAGTCCACGATGGTGAACTCGTACTCGTCCGTGCTGAACTCCTGGTGGGCGATGTCGATGGTGACGCCGCGCTCGCGCTCCTCGGCGAGGTTGTCCATCACGTACGCGAACTCGAAGCCGCCCTTGCCCTTCTCTTCGGCTTCCTCGCGGTGCTGCTCGATGACGTGCTCGGGTACGCTCCCCGTCTCGAAGAGGAGTCGCCCGACCAGTGTGCTTTTCCCGTGGTCGACGTGGCCGATGATGGCCAGGTTCTGGTGTTGGTCGCTCATTGGTTGTCTCACGCGCAGAGGCGCTGTGTGCAATCCTTTCGGCAGAAACGGTTAAAACGATTTCGATACGCGCTACCCGACACCCCGTCGCCGTCGTGCGGTTTAATGTTGTCATTGTCACGCATGGCCCCTCGATGGAGCGGTCGTAGCAACCGCATAATCGCTCGTCGGCGAGCGGACGACGTCGACGGACGAACGCCCCACACGCGGCGGGAGACCCACTCGACCGGGGGCGCACTCGGGGCCGACGAACGACGCGGTATCGAACCGAGTACGAACCGTCGAGGAGAACCGTTACCGTTCGAGTCGACGGACGTCCGCGAGGACGGCGCTCGCGGTCTCGTCGCCGCCGGCGCCCCGCCCGCCGAGTTCGAGCGAACCCGCCGACTCGGTCTCGAGTTGGACGACGTTACGCGTGCCCGTGACCGCGAGCGGGCCCTCCTCCGGCACCAGTCGCGGACCGACGCGAGCGCCGTCCGCGGTCGCCTCCCCGACGAGCCGCACCGTCCGACCGTCCTCGCCGGCGAGGTCGAGCGCGCTCGGCGGGATCGACCGGATGCCCTCCACGTCGGCGTCCGCGAGCGCGTACGTCGCGTCGCCGTCCGAGAGGACGTTCGCGAGGATGACGCACTTCAGGGCGGCGTCCGTCCCGTCGACGTCGAACGTCGGATCGGCCTCGGCCACGCCGAGGTCCTGCGCTTCCGCGAGCACGTGCTCGTAGGACAGCCCTTCGGCGGCCATCCGCGACAGCACGAAGTTCGCGGTCCCGTTCAGGATCCCTCTGGCGGCGGTGACCTGCGACCGCCCGTAGTCCTCGATCGTGCCGAGCACCGGGATGGCGCCCGCGACAGTCGCCTCGAACCGCACGCGACCCTCGCTCTCGCCTTCGAGCGCCGTCAGGTCCGCGTACCGTTCCGCGACCGGGCCCTTGTTCGCGAGGACGACGTCGCGGTCGCGTTCGAGGGCGCGAGCGACGTGCGAGAACCCCGGTTCGGCGTCGTCGAGCGTCGTCGGCGTCGCCTCCACGAGCGCGTCGTACTCCGCCTCCAGCGCCGACTCCGGGTCGGCTTCGCCGACGCGACCGCGCGCGGACTTCCGGTCAAGGACCGCGGACGCGTCGAGGCCGTCCTCGTCGACGACCGCACTCTTCGAGTCCGCGACCGCGACCACCTCGTGGCCGTGCCCGCCGGCGAGCGCGAGCACGGACCGACCGACGGCGCCGGCGCCGACGACCGCGAGCTTCACGTCGACCCCTCCACGAGCGGCTCCACGACCTGCAGGTCCTTCTCCTCGGCGACCGAGCGAACCGTCGCCAGCGCGTCCACCACGCCGTCGGACTCGACCGCGAGATGCACGCGCGCACTCGACACGTCGTCGGTCCCCTCGGGCGCGTCCAGGGACAGGTCCGTGACGGACGCCGCCGAGCACGACTCCACGCGCGACAGCGTGTCCGACAGGTCGGTGTCGACGAGGTGCCCGACGAGCAGCACCGTCACCTGCTCGGTGTACGCGTCCTCGCCCGCCTGGATGACGGTGACGCCGGCGTCCCGGAGCGCCTCGACGACCACGTCGAACCGGTCCGGGCGGCACTCCAGGTCGACCTCGACGGGGATGTTTCCGCGCGGTGTGAGGTTCCCGCGCTCGTGGTAGATCGACAGCAGGTTCCCGCCGTTCGCCGAGATCGGTTCGAGCGCCCGCAGCAACTCACCGGGTTCGTCGACGAGCTCCAGTCGCACCGTGTACGCGCGCGTCGCGGCGTCCACGTCAGCGGCCACCCCGGCCACCTCCACGTCGGCTCCGTCGGTCGTCCATGCAGGAACCAATCGCGTTCTCTCGTATAAGCCTTCAGCCACGCACAAGTCTCGCCGTCACGAAGCGATCACTGACACGACACGAGAACAGCGCGGAATCGCGGTCGAACGCGGCTCCGCCAGTCAGTAGTGGTACGCCGTGTAGCCCGCGCTCGGCACCGGCGTCCCGGAGTCCTCGTTCTCCAGTTTGTCGATCGCCTCCTCGAAGTCCGACGTCCGAACTTCCGTGCGCTCGTCGCGGATCGCGAACATGCCGGCCTCGGTCGTCATGCTCTCGATCTCCGCGCCCGAGTACCCCTCGGTGCGTTCGGCCAGCGCCGCGAAGTCGACGTCGTCGGCGACGTTCATGTTCTTCGTGTGGATCTCGAAGATGCGTTCGCGACCCTCGGCGTCCGGCTCCGGCACCTCGATGAGGCGGTCGAACCGGCCCGGGCGCAGGATCGCGCGGTCGAGCATGTCGAAGCGGTTCGTCGCCGCGATGATGCGGACGTTCCCGCGGGACTCGAACCCGTCCATCTCCGACAGGAGCTGCATCATCGTCCGCTGCACCTCGGCGTCACCCGACGTCTTCGACTCCGTGCGCTTGGCCGCGATCGCGTCGATCTCGTCGATGAAGATGATCGCCGGACTGCGCTCCTCCGCGAGCTCGAACAGGTCCCGAACCAGCCGGGAGCCCTCGCCGATGAACTTCCGCACGAGCTCGCTGCCGGCCATCTTGATGAACGTCGCGTCCGTCTCGTTCGCGACGGCTTTCGCGAGCATCGTCTTCCCGGTGCCCGGCGGCCCGTACAGCAGCACGCCGCTGGGCGGGTCGATGCCGACCGTGTCGAACTGCGCGGGATTGACGAGCGGTTCCTCGACGGCCTCCCGCACCTCGCGGATCTGCTCCTCGATGCCGCCGATGTCGTCGTAGACGACGTCCGGGCTCGCGTCCACCTCCATCGCTTGCGCGCGAGCGTCCGTCTCCCCGCTCAGGATCGTCTGCACGCTGAACGAGTCGTTCACCGCGACGCGGTCGCCCGCCTGCAGTTCGTCGGCCATCCGCCGGGAGACGTCCGTGAGAACCTCCTGGTTGTTGCCGTGCTGCTTGACGACCGCCTCCTGGGCCTCGTCCGCGACCTCCTCGACGGTCGCGATGTACAGGGACGAGGTCTTCAGCGCCTCGTTCTCGCGTTCGGTTCGGTCGACCTCCTCTTTGAGTTCTGCACGTCGTTCGTCGGCCGTCTCGAGTTGACTCGAGAGCTCCTCGTGGACGTCCGTGATCTCCACGAAGTGCTCTCGGAGCGCCTCGAGACGTTCCTCGTCCGACATGTCCTGGTCGAGCTCGAGCCGGGGACGGTCGGGCAATGAGGGACTCCGGGACATTCGTTGTCGGTCGTAGGCGACGGTCGTAAAAGGACCTTTGGGTTAGCGCACGGCGTCCGTCACCCACCGATCTCGGCCGTTACACGCGGTCACACCCGCGTTACGACCGGCTCCGGCGGTCCCGCGGACCCCACGGAGCCCGGGGGGAGCACCCTCCTCGACGCCGGGAGCGGGCTTTTTACGCGATGCCCGCGTACCGCAGTCCATGAAGTTCGTTATCGTGGGGTACGGTCGCGTCGGCAAGCGCACCGCCCGCATCCTCAGCGAAGAAGACCACGACGTCGTCCTCGTCGACAACGACCACGAGCGCGCCGAACGCGCACGGGACGCCGGCTACACCGTCGTCGAAGGGGACGGCCAGGACGAGGGCGTCCTCGAGGACGCCGGCATCGCGACCGCCGACGCCATCGCCGCCCTCACCCCGGACCTGAACGTGAACTTCGCCGCGTGCATGGTCGCGAAGCACCACGGCGCCCGCACCGTCCTCCGCATCGACGAGGACTACCGCGAGGACATCTACGAGAAGTACGCCAACGACGTCGACGAGGTCATCTACCCCGAGCGCCTCGGCGCGGCCGGCGCGAAGACCGCGATGCTCGGCGGGGACTTCAACGTGCTCGCGGACATCACCGAACAGCTCCGGTTCACCGTGTTCACCGTCGACGCGAACTCGCCGCTCGTCGGGGAACGCCTCGTGAACGTCGACCTTCCGGCGGACGCTCGCGTGTACGCCCACGGGCGAAGCGACGAACCCCTGACGATTCCGCTGCCGACGGTCGAACTCGCGGCCGGCGACCGCGTCGCGGTCGTCCTCGACCAGGACCAGGTCGGCGCCGTGCGCGAGACGTTCGACGCCGCCGCCTGACTACCCCGACGCCGACCGAGTACTCGCGAGCGAGCACTCGACGAGCACGGAACGAATTGCGGGGGTGTGGTCGTCGTGCGACCCCACGCTGGTACCCAAGGGGAGAGAGACAGCGAGGGCGCGCGATGGATTCGGATGGGAACTGAGGCCGTGTGCGCGCCCACCAGTACCCTCCCACGGGTACTCAATAAATACCCGTCAGACGAACGGCAGACGCGAGGCCGACGGGAGCGTTTTTGTCGGTCGGTCCCGCACGCTCACGCATGTACGTCTCCGGGACTGGATTGCCGCTCGCGACCCCGTTCACCGAGTCGGGCGACGTCGACGAGGGCGCGCTGCGGTCGCTCGTCGGAACCGTCGAGGACGCCGGCGTGGACTTCGTCGTGCCGTGCGGGTCGAACGGCGAAGCCGTACACCTGGGCGTCCCCGAGCGCACGCGCGTGGTCGAGGTCGTGAACGCGGAAGCGTCCGTGCCGGTGGTCGCCGGCACCGGGCATCCGAGCGAGCGCGTGACCGTCGAGCAGACCGAGGCGGCCGCCGACGCTGGGGCGGACGCGGCACTGGTCGTCTCGCCGTTCTACCACCAGCACGACGCGACCGCGATCGCGACGCACTACGAGCGCGTCGCGGACGCGAGCCCGATCCCCGTGTACCTGTACAGCGTCCCGAAGTACACGGGCACGACGCTCCCGCCGCGGACCGTGCAGTCGCTCGCGACGCACGGGAACGTGTACGGCATCAAGGACTCCAGCGGCGACCTGGAGACCCTCCAGCGGTACGTCACCCTCACCGCGGACGCGGAGTTCGACGTGCTCGTCGGGTCCGGGAGCGTGTACGCGCCCGCGCTGGACGCCGGTGCGACCGGGGGCGTGCTGGCGCTCGCGAACGTCGTCCCGGAACTCGCCTCGCGCGTGTTCGACCTGCACGACGCGGGCGAGGACGGCGCGGCGCGTGCGTTGAACCGCGATCTCGTCGAACTGAACCGCGCGGTCACGAGCGAGTACGGCGTCCCCGGCCTGAAGGCCGCGATGCGCTCGCGGGGGTTCGACGCCGGTCGCTCCCGCCGGCCGTTCCAGCCGGTCGCGGACGACGTGCGCGCGGAACTCGCCGCGCTCGTCGACGACGCGCTCGACGCCGCGGGCACTCACGGAGGTGCCGGCGGCGACGGCAGCGACCCGGACGCTCTTTGACCCGGCCGTCGAACCACTCGCGTATGACCTGGGCCGACCTGTTCGACGCCGCGGCCGACGTGGACGTGACCGAGCGCGACGTGCGCGACGCGCTTCGCGAGCACCGCGAGGGCGACGATGCCTGACGCGTCGCCGACGCGAATCGTCGCGGACGCGGACGTCCTCGCCGCGGACCTCCTCGTCGGCGGCGCGAGCCGGGAGGCACTCGACCACGTGCGCTCGCACTCGTGGCTGACGCTGGTCGCGAGCGACCAGCTGCTCGACGACGCGCACGCGGTCGTCGCCGCACTCGCCGACGACGACCTCGCGGACGCGTGGCGCGACCGCGCCGCCGACGCGACCGACCGCGTCGACCACGACCCCGGCGATCACCCCGGGCTAGCGTCTGCAGTGCACGGGAACGCCGCACACTTGCTGTCGTTCGACGACGCGCTCGGCAGCGTGCACGCCGGGATGAGCGTGCAACCGCACGCGAAGCTGTCCGTGCGACCACCGGACGCGTTCGCGCGCCTGTTCGACGCCGCGAGCCTCTACGAGGCCGAGTTCGACGACGACTATCCCGGCCCCGACCGCGACCCACGGAACTAGGCGCTCTCGCGCAACGCCTTCGCGAGCGCCACGTACAGGACCGGCGCGGACACGACCACCCAGAGTGCGCCGGCGCCGAGCAGTACGACGTCGTCCGCGAACACCCAGAGGACGACGGCCACGACGACGAGCTCCGAGAGCACCGAGATAACGCCGGCCACGCGCTCGACGCCCCACGAACCGAGCTGGGACTCCGACATACGGTGTAGCGCATCCGACTGGAGCAAAACGATTCCGGCCAGCGACCGGTCCGCCCCCGGTCCGTCGTGTGGTAATCGGCCGGTCCGCCGTGCGTCCCTACCGATCGCCGTTCACGCGGGCGGCGAGTCGACGGACGACCGACGCCGGCAGGAGACTGCGGCCGTAGTACGTCGCCTTCGAGACGACGCTCGGGAGGATGACGGTGTCGCCCGCGAGGAGGCCGCGGTAGCCGGCGACAGCAACCGATTCGGCGTCGTTCGCGTACAGCGACCCGAGGAGGGAGTCGGTCATCGCCGCGCGCTCCTGGAACTCCGTGTCCACGGGGCCGGGACAGAGGACGCTGACGTCCACGCCCGTGCCGCGGGATTCGGCGGCGAGCGCTTCGCTGAAGGAGTTCACGTACGCCTTCGACGCGTAGTACCCCGCCATCTTCGGGCCGGGGACGAACCCGGCGGTGCTGCCGACGTTCAGGACCTTCCCGCGGTCGCGCTCGCGGAAGTCCGCGAGGAACAGTCGCGTGAGGACGACGAGCGTCTCGACGTTCAGCCGCAGCTGGCTGCGTTCGGCGTCGAGGTCTGCCTCGTGGAACTCGCCGTACGTGCCGACGCCGACGTTGTTCACCAGGACGCCGACGTCGAGCTCGCGGTCCCGGACGGTCTCGTACAGGGCCTCGGCGGCTCCGGGTTCGTCGAGGTCGTGCACGATGGTCGTCGCGGTGACGCCGTAGCTGTCCTCGAACTCGGCGGCTGCCTCCTCGAGGGCGTCCTCGCGGCGGGCGACGAGGACGACGTCGTGACCGTGCCGGGCGAACTGGCGGGCGAGTGCGCGACCGATGCCACCGGAGGCACCGGTGACGAGAGCTGTGTCCTTCATGCGCGAGGGGCGGGCCTCCGCGTGGTTAACCGCTCCGTTCTCGGCACACCGCAGGCGTCCGCTGGCGCGCCGGAGTGACCTGGGGGCGACGAACGCGCTGGCGCGCGACGAAAGGGGCTTGCAACGACGGCCCGTGCGTGAGGTCGTTCGTGGTCGCGCGAGCCGGGACGTCGGTTACGGCGCACTCGCGGACCGTCGTTCGTCAGGGCACGCGGGCGGTGGCCGCGTTCCGGTACATGAATCGTCGGGCGAGTGGAACCGGGATGGTGGGCGTCCGGCACCTACTTCGCGCCCTTCTGCTTGGCGGGTTCGCCGGCGAGCCAGTCGGCGAACTTCGCGAGCGCGCGACCGCGGTGACTGACGGCGTTCTTCTCGGCGGTCGTCATCTCCGCCATCGTGTCGCCGTCGTGCTCGAAGATCGGGTCGTACCCGAACCCGCCGTCGCCGCGGGGGGCGACGATGGTGCCGGGGACGCTCCCCTCGAACGTCTCGACCTGCACCTCGAGGGCGTCCTCGGGGCGGTGCGCGTACGCGAGGACGGTGCGGAAGTGCGCGCGCCGGTCGTCCTCGCGCTCGCACAGCGCCCACACGCGGTCGACGCCGAGGGTGTCCTCGACGTACGACGAATACGGCCCCGGGAAGCCGTCGAGCGCGCGCACGAACAGGCCGGCGTCGTCGACGAGCACGGGATCGGTGCCGCCGAGCTCGACGAACGCCTCGCGAGCGCCCGCGGCGGCGACGGTCGCCAGGTCGCCCTGGACTTCGGTGTAGTCGAAGTCGACGCGTTCGACGTCGGCGAGGTACTCGCGAGCTTCCTCGGCCTTCCCCTCGTTGCTCGTGACGAATCGGATAGCCATACGCGAGCGAGGGGCCGCGGGCGGTAAGGAATCGTCGGTCCGCGCTCGGCGCGTCGCGCTCCCGCCTCACGCGCTCGACGAATCGGGTGCGGGCCGTGGCTGGCGGGGTCAGACGTCGATGACGTCGAAGACCCTGGATTCGGCCTTCCGGAGGTGTTCGGCGGCGGTGCCGGGCGCGCAGTCGACGGCGTCGGCGACGTCCTCGACGGACGCCTCCCGCGGGACCGCGTAGTACCCGAGGCGTTTCGCGGCGCGAACGACCTCGCGCTGTCGCGTGGTGAGGACGCGTCCACCGGGTGCGCTCGTCGACGGGGCTTCGCCGACGCGGTCGACGCCGACGTCGACGCCCGCGGGGACGGCGTCGAGCGTCGCCTGGAGGACCGCGGGGTCGCCGACGACGCCCATCGTCATCGTCCGGTCCGTGCGGTACTCGATCGGTGGGACGGCGACGAGGTCTCCGGACTCGAACGCCGCGAGCAGCGACGCGGCGGTCTCGGAGGGGCGTTCGCGGACGTGCACGTAGAACGCGTCGTCGTCGATCGGGGCGACGTCCGCGGATTCGACGCGGTCGAGCGCGTGCAGGCGTTCGGCGTAGGGGTCGCGGGGGCCGCGGACGTGGAAGAGGAAGGCGTTCGTGTCCGCGCCGCGATTCCAGTGGATGAGCCGGTAGTCGCCGTACCCGCCGTGGTCGCAGACGAACCGATGCATCGGGTGGAGGGCGTCCCGGTCGTGTCGGAGCGTCACCCGCAGGTACTTCACGCGAGGCAACTGACGCGGTGCGCACTTAAATCACCTAGTGAGCGAGACGGAACGACCGCGTGGGTCGGCGTCGTCGGGTCGGCCATGAGTCGCTGGCCGCACGCACGAGGTGACGCGCCGTGAGCGAGACCGTCGTTCGCGAACGCGAGCGAGACGACGAGGACGAGGAGGGGTCGCCGTCGGTCGTCGACCTGGAGGCCGTCCTCGGGGACCGCGTCGTCCGTCGGGACGACCACGAGAACGCGCCCGCGGTCGTCGTGCGGCCGGACGACGTCGCCGAGTCGCTCGCCGCGCTCCGCGACCGCCTCGACCTCGACCACTGCTCGTGCGTCACCGCCCAGGAGTACGCGGACCGCTTCGAGACCATCTACCACCTGAAGGACTACGACGACCCGACGCGGGAGGCGAGCGTCGTCGTCCCGACGACGAACCAGTCGCCGGTGAGCGAGAGCGGCGCGAGCGCGTTCAGGACGTGCGACTGGCACGAGCGCGAGGCGTACGACCTGCTCGGCGTCGAGTACGCCGACCACCCCGACCTGCGGCGCATCCTGCTCCCGCGCACGTGGCAGGGCCACCCGCTCCGGGAGTCGTTCGACGGGCAGCGGCCGCAGGTCGTGACGCTCGAGGAGCACGCGAACCCGCTCGCCGACGACGCGCGGGCGAGCGACGGCGCCGATCCCGGCCACGACACGATGTTCCTGAACGTCGGGCCGCATCATCCGTCCACGCACGGCGTCCTGCACGTGCGGACCGTGCTCGACGGCGAGACCGTCGTCGACGTCGAACCCGACATCGGGTACATCCACCGCTGCGAGGAGCAGATGTGCCAGACCGGGACGTACCGCCACCAGATCATGCCGTACCCCGACCGGTGGGACTGGGCGTCGGCCGGCCTGCTGAACGAGTGGGCGTACGCTCGCGCGATCGAATCCCTCGCGGACGTCGACGTCCCCGAGTACGCGAAGGTGATCCGAACGATGGGCGCGGAACTCTGCCGGATCGCCTCGCACATGCTCGCCATCGCGACGTACGCGCTCGACGTCTTCGGGGAGTTCACCGCCGTCTTCCAGTACGGCATCCGCGACCGCGAGCGAGCCCTCGGCCTGCTCGAGGAACTGACCGGCCAGCGGATGATGTTCAACTACTTCCGCGTCGGCGGCGTCGCGTGGGACCTCCCCGCACCCCGCGAGGCGTTCTTCGAGCAGGTGCGGTCGGAGCTCGACACGCTCCCGGGCGCGATGGACGAGTACTACGACCTCCTCGCGAGCAACGAGGTGTTCCAGTCGCGCACGATGGACACCGGTCACCTCGACGTCGAGGTCGCGAAGACCTACGGCGTCACCGGTCCGGTCGCCCGCGGCTCCGGCATCGACTACGACCTCCGCCGCGACGACCCGTACGGGTACTACGAGAACCTGGACTGGGAGGTCGTCACCGAACCCGACGGCGACAACCTCGCGCGCGTCCTCGTGCGGCTCCAGGAGGTCGAGGAGTCCGCGTCCATCGTCCGCCAGTGCGTCGACGCCCTCGAATCGTGGCCCGAGGACGACCGCACCATCCAGTCGAACGTCCCGCGGACGCTGAAACCGCCGGCCGACGCGGAGACGTACCGTGCGGTCGAGGGCGCGAAGGGCGAGCTCGGCATCTACCTCCGGAGCGACGGCACCGACTCGCCCGCACGATTCAAGATCCGGAGCCCGTGCTTCTCGAACCTGCACGCGCTCCCCGAGATGGCCGAAGGCGAGTACGTCCCGGACCTGGTCGCGACGCTCGGGAGCCTCGACACCATCATGGGCGAAGTCGACCGCTAGAACCGGTTCGAGCGAATCGCCGCCGCGAAAGTCGAGTCGGGCGATCCGCGGCCGCGGTCAGTCCTCGACGACGACCTCGACGGGGTCCTCGTCCGCGTCCGCGCCACCGTCGTCGCCGCGCTCGTTCCAGAGGAGCGCGCCGACGACCGCGAGCACGAGCCACGACCGCCAGTTCGCGAGGTTCAGCGTGTACCCGATGCCGAACGGCTTCTCGACGAGCATGCCGTCGCCGGGCTGCCAGTACGACTTGAGCATGCGACTGATGCTCGGGCGTTCGAAGTTGTACGGGATACCGAAGATCTCCCCGCTGCTGGGTTTGTCGGCCATACGAAACGATACGCGCGTTCGACTTATCAAGGTTGCCGTCTCCCAGCCGGCCGATGTCGGTGCCGCGGGGCGGTCTCCGCGGGGATGCCCGATTGCGCGCGCGGTCCTGGGGTCCCGGACTGGCTACTGGTAGCGGCCGCGTCCCTCGACGGCCTCGAGCTGGTCGAGGACGCGGTCGTCGCCGGCCGCGGCCGCGTACCCCTCGCGGAGCGCCTCGCGGAGCGGCGCGGGGTCGCGCGCGGTGCCGACGAGGCTCTGGTCGAACACGTGCAGGTCCATCGCGTAGTCCTCGACCCCCTCGGTGTGGTACCCGAGCCCGAAGTCGATCAGGGTCACGCGCCCGTCGGCCGCGGGACGGTCGTCGCCGGTGACGCGGACGTTCCGCGTGGTCGGGTCGCCGTGCACGAACCCGGCGTCGTGGATGGCGGCGAGGTGCGCGCCGACGGCGCGAACGCGCTCCGGGGAGAGGCCGCGTGCGAGGTCGCGGTCGCCG
>Ga0207756_100473_pt1 | contig 13188 bp, 12 predicted proteins | sample A23M1SouthBayCA_FD_187748 | JGI IMG/M metagenome (GOLD analysis project Ga0207756, IMG submission 187748) | Aerobic enrichment media microbial communities from Eden Landing Ponds, California, USA - A23 M1 (3) (SPAdes) | ecosystem: Environmental > Aquatic > Marine > Unclassified | place...
AGAGCGACCGCGATCAGGCAGCGCGGTACGGCGAATCCGCGAACCTCGCGACGTGGTCCCGGTCGGCGATGTCGAAGACGGCCTCGACGACGCCGTTGCTGTACGAGATGGATTCCGGGAGCCGGTTCACCGGCACGGGGAGCCGAACCCTCCACCCCGGGCCGCCCGGTGGCCCGGGGTAGAGGGCGACCGTCGTGTCGGTGGTATCGACGCTGATCGCCGCCTTCGGGGTCCCGTGGCACGCCGGCGACGGCGTGGACGCTGCCGTCGACGTCGTAGTCAGTCCAGTTGACGACAGCCACCCGCGGCCGGTCCGTGACCCGTTCGGTGAATCGCTTCACGTGGGAGGGAAGTGGCGTCGAGTCCTGCCACGCAGGGTCGCCGTGGCATGGCCGACCGGGTACGAACACCGCGAACGCCCTCGAACGGGCGAGCGTCGCGTCGACGACCGTGCTACTGCTCGTCCACGTACTCCTCGTCGACCGCGGCCCGGAGCGGTCGGAGCGTCGAGACCCGCGCGTTCTCCTTGAGCTTGATGCCGGCACCGCCGACCGAGAGGGGGACGAGCGGCAGGTGGTCGTCGACGCGCAGCGACGGGTGCGACGCGCCGCGCGCGAGCAGTTTGTTCCGAGCCTGCAGGTGCATCGGGTCCTCGCCCGTGAAGAACTCGTTGTACTGGACGACGTACTGGCCGGCGTCGAGGTGCCACCACTGGTACTCGTCCTCGGGCTCCCGGCGCGACAGCTCGCAGGGTTCGAACTCGGCTTCGTCGAGCTCGTCCCCGCCGAAGTCGACGCGTCCCGGTGCGGCGACCTCGTGGACGGCGGCGACCGTCAGGTCGACGCCGCGCTCGTCGACTTGCGTCTCGGGGTGTAGCAGCCCATCGACGACGTCGGTGAACGCTGGCATGCCTCGACCTACGACCGGCGGTCGGAAAAAGCCCCACGCGACGATCTGGTCCGAACGCGACCGACGTCGACGACTGACCTCGGGTCGCCCTTCGCGGAATCGGTCCGCGGCCTTCGAGGGAACCCTTACGGTCCCCTCGGCCGCAGGCTCTCGCATGGACTTCGACGACGTCTCCCGGTTCGTCGAGGCGACCGCGCCGGAATCGGACGCGCTCGCTCGCGAGATGGACGCGTACGCCGCCGAACAGGGGTTCCCGCACGTCGGCCCGGCGGTCGGCGCCACCCTTCGGATGCTCGCGCGCATGGTGGACGCGGAGCGCGTGTTCGAGTTCGGGAGCGGGTTCGGGTACAGCGCGTACTGGTGGGCGCAAGCGCTGCCCGAGGACGGCGAGGTCGTGCTGACGGAGTTCGACGCGGACGAGCTCGACGACGCCCGCGAGTTCATGACTCGCGGCGGCTTCGGCGACCGCGCGCGCTACGAGCACGGGGACGCGATGGACGCGATCGAGCGCTACGACGGCCCGTTCGACGCCGTCCTGATCGACCACCAGAAGGAGCGGTACGCGGACGCGTTCCACGCCGTCCGCGAGAAAGTCCCCGCGGGCGGCGTCGTCGTCGCCGACAACGCCGTGACCGCCGGAATCGTCGACTTCGACGCCCTCCTCGCGCACTTCGCGGACGACGCCGAACTCGAAGGCGAGAGCGAGGCGACCCGCGGCATCGCGGAGTACCTCCATACCGTCCGCGACGACGACGCCTTCGAGACCGTCGTCCTCCCGCTCGGGGAAGGCATCGCCGTCAGCTACCGCGTCGACTGACGGCGCGGCCACGCACCCCCGGAACTACGCCCTCACCTCGACCCCGTGCTCGAACCTGAACGTGCCAGTACGACCTTTTGTCGCGGCCCTCGCTCCGCTCCGGAACTCGCGACTCGCACCGCTCACCGCTCGCCTCGTCGAGGCAGTCGCTCCGGTCCCGTCTCGCACCGTGCAAAACATCGACGAAAAACCAAACCCGAACGCTCCCGGTTACGCCTCCTCCTCCTCGAACCCGTCCTCGAACGTGAAGGTGCCGTTGCGCTGCACGACTTCGCCGTCGACCTCAATGAACGAGTCCTCGCTCATGTCCACGATCATGTCCTGGTGGACGGCGGACTCGTTGACCTCGTTGCCCTCGCCGACGGTGTCGTCGTACGCACGACCGATGGCCATGTGGACGGTGTCGCCCATCTTCTCGTCGAACAGCATATTATACGTGAACCGGTCGATGTCGCGGTTCATGCCGATGCCGAGTTCGCCCAGGCGCTTCGCGCCCTCGTCCGTCTCCAGCACGCTCGACAGCACCTCCTCGTTCTTGTCCGCGCCGTGGTCGACGACCTCGCCGTCCTCGAACTGCAGGTAGACGTTCGTGATCTCGCGACTCTGCACCATCACGGGCATGTCGAACAGCACCTCGCCCTCGACGCTATCCGGAACGGGTGCGGTGAACACCTCGCCGCCGGGAAGGTTGTGCTCGCCCTTGTCGTTCTTCGTCGGGTTCCCGTCGACGCTCATGGTCAGATCCGTGCTGTCGCCGGAGACGATGCGGACCTCGTCGGCGGGGTCGAGGATCTCGACCATGTTCGCCTGGAACGCCTCCTGCTCGTCCCAGTCCTTGTTCACGGCGTCGAACACGAAGTCCGCGTACGCCTCCGTGCTCATCTCCGCGTCCTGCGCGTTCCCCGGCGCCGGGTACTGGGTCGCACACCAGCGCTTGCCCATCACTTCGTCCATGATCGGCCGCATCTCCTTCTGGCGCGCCTGCGCCGTCTCGGGCGGCACGTCGCTGGACTCGAACGTGTTCGAGTCCGCGCGGATGGAGATGTTGACGTCGGTTTCCTCGAGCATCGCGAGGACGTGCTCGGGCGTCTCCCACTCGTCGTCGTCCTTCGCGAGCTGGTACGCGCGACTCGCCCGGCTCGACCCGAGGTTCAGCGTCGCGTTCGCGCCCGTCTCGCCGAGTGTCTCCATCACCGCGATGGCGAGGTCCTCGGCCTCGATAGGTGCGTTCACGACCACGTTGTCGTCGGGCTCGACGCGCGTGCTGTGGTCCACGATGATGTCGGCGTGCTGCTGGAGGCGGTCGTCCATGCTCGAACGCTCACGTAGAATCGTCATATTCGTTTCGAAACACCACCCCGGCGAGCGCGCCGCGCCGTGGCCGACCGCGCCGTGGTCGGCCGGTCAGTCGACGTGCGGTTTCGCCATCAGGTCCGCGAACGCGCGGTCGTCCAGCCAGTCGCAGAGCGCGACGAGTTCCTCGGTGGCGGCGTCGAACAGTGCCGCGCCCTTCTCGGCGGTGGCGTCGGTCTGGTCGCCGAACACGCCGTTCGGGGAGTTGTCGATCGCGTCGTAGTAGTTCCGCGCGCCGTGAACCGTCGGGTCGCCGTCCTCGAGGTCGACGCGCCCGCCGTCGCGCGCCTCCTCGAGGCGGTCCTCGTGGACGTTCTCCGGGTCGAGGTGTAAGAGCAAGGCCGTCTCCTTCGGGCCGCCGTGCGGGCCGTTGCGTTCGAACAGGTCGTCGACGAGGTCCGGGATGGACTCGTCCCACATCCACTCGACGGCGTACGCGTCGCGGTCCTCGCGCAGGCGTCGCCCGACCTCCCGCAGGTGCTGCATGTTCCCGCCGTGGGCGTTCACGTACACGACGCGGTCGATGCCGTGCTCGGTGAGGTTCCGCGTCAGGCTCTCCATGTAGTCCCGGAACGCGGGCGGGTCGACGCTCATCGTCCCGTGGAACTGCATGTGGTGCGTGCTGACGCCGACCTTCACGGGCGCCGTGCAGAGGTAGTCGCCGCGGTCTGCGGCCTCGCGGGCGAGCGCCTCCGCGATGACGTGATCGGTCGATTCGGGGAGGTGCGGGCCGTGCTGTTCGGTGGAGCCGACCGGGACGAGCGCGAGCGACTCGCGCTCGAAGTACGCGCCCAGATCCGGCCACGACTCGTCGGGAAGGTACATACGGACCCGAGGGAACGCGTCGGGAATAGCGTTTGTGACTCCGGAACTGCGACGTGGTGCGCTAGCAGGGCACATATCGTGGGAAGACACTTCCTGGGTCGTCGAGAACTCGACTGCATGACCGAGGCGGTGCGCGAGTGGTGGGAGGCGACTGCCGAGTACTTCCAGGACGAGACCGACATCGACGTGGGGGTCCACTGGGGGTGCCTGGGCCCGGACGTGGACGACGAGGCGATGATCGGTGACGTATCGGGCGCGGACGTCGTCGAGCCCGGTTGCGGAGGCGGGCAATTGACGGTGGCGCTGGCGTCGCGCGGCGCGACCGTCACCGGCGCCGACCTCTCCATCGAGCAACTCGCGCACGCCGGGGCGCTCGCGGCCGAGCACGACGTCAGCGACGCCATCGAGTTCGTGCAGGGGGACGTGACCGACCTGCCGCTGGCGGACGAGTCCTTCGACGTCGCGTGCAACGCGTTCGTTTTCCAATGGGTGAACGATATCGAGGCCGCGTTCGCGGAGGTACTGCGCGTCCTTCGACCCGGCGGTCGGTTCGCGTTCTCAACCCCACACCCGTACTACCGGCTCCTGGACCCCGAGACGGGGACCGTCGACGAGAGCTACTTCGACACCGGCCGGCAGGTTCGCGACAGCGAGGACGGACTGCCCGAACTCGTCACGTATCGGAACACCGTCTCGGACTACCACGCCGCGCTCCGGGACGCCGGGTTCGAGATCGAGCGCATGCTCGAACCGGGCTCGCCGGACCCCGACGACTACGAGGCCGGTCCGTGGGGCGAGCGGAAGCCGGAACTGCTCGCGACGGTCCCGTCCGTACTGGCGGTCGCCGCCCGCAAACCAGCGTAGGCGCCCGGCGGCGACCCGGAAGCTTACTACGTCTCGGCAGGTGCGTCGACACGTGGATCGACGACGAGTCCTCGCGCTGGTCCTCGCGGCGCTCGCCCTCGCGGCCGTCCTCGCGTTCGCGCTCGGTGGAACCCCCGCGACCACGTTGACAGTGTCGAACGACGGCGACGACCTCTACGTCGTCGAAGTGTACCACGTTCCCGCGGACGCGACCGTCGACGTCGAGCGCGTCGACGGGACGACCGATACGATGCGCCCGGACGCGGTCGACTCGCTCGAGACCGTCGCCGCGATTCGCGTCCCAGCGAACCGGTCCCGCGACGCGCTCGTGCTCTTCCAGAACGGGACTGCGAGCGCGAACGCGACTGCCACGGGATCGCGGTTCGTGTACGTCGTCCACGACGGCGACCCCGACGGGAGGACGTATCTCGGCCTCGGCATAGTCGACTGCGGCGACGCCACGCCGTCCGCGAACCTCACGATCTCGGACGGCCGCGCGCGACTCGCCCCCGACCCCTGCGAGTAGCGAACGAGTCGGACTCCGCGACATCGACCCCTGCGAGTAGCGGACGATCCAGGGTCTCGACGTCGACCAGTCGCGCGCGCTGAGAGCCCGGGCCGACGCCCGTCTCGGAGATGCGGCAACCCCGCTAGGTGTGGACAAAGACCAAGCCCCTGCCGCGTATTCGGGCAATATATGCCAGGAGGATCATCGCAGACCCTTCGACCGTTCCTGTGGCGCGCAGCCAAGATGTTCTCGGACCGGGAGATCGTCTCCCGGACGCTCGAGGGGCAGAAGCGGTACGGGTACGCGGAGTACGCCGACCGGGTCGCCCAACTCGCGCACGCGCTCGACGACGCCGGCATCGAGCGCGGCGACCGCGTCGGCACGTTCTGCTGGAACGACCACTGGCACTTCGAGACGTACTTCGGCATCCCGAGCATGGGCGCGCAACTGCACACGATCAACCCACTGCTCCCGGATCACCACATCCAGTACATCGTCGAGAACGCCGACGACCAGTTGCTGATCGTCAGTCCGTCGCTCCTCGAGAAACTCGAGGGCGCGGCCGACGACGAGGCGTTCGACGGCGTGAAGCAGTTCGTCGTGACCAGCAGCGAGGTCCCCGACACTTCCCTCGAGCCAGTGACGAGCTACGAGGCGTTCATCGAGGGGCAGCCCACGGAGTACGACTGGCCGGACCTGCCGGGCGATCAGCCCGCGGGGATGTGCTACACGAGCGGGACGACGGGCAAGCCCAAGGGCGTGGAGTACACCCAGGAGATGCTGTGGGCGCACACGATGGCGACCCTGCCCGAGTCCGGGATCGGGATCGGCGCGGACGAGGTGTTGATGCCGCTCGTGCCGATGTTCCACGTGAACGCGTGGGGGATGCCGTTCACCGCGACCGCGGCGGGCGCGAAGCACGTGTACCCGGGGCCGTCCCCGGAGCCCGAGGACGTCGCGCGCCTCATCGAGGAGGAGGGCGTGACGCTCACCGCGGGCGTCCCCACGGTCTGGCTGGGGCTGCTGGAGTACGCGAAGGAGAACGAGGTGGACCTGTCCTCGCTCGAACGCATCATCATCGGCGGGTCGGCGGCGCCGGAGTCCCTCATCCGGACGTTCGACGAGGAGTACGACGTCACCGTCCTGCACGCGTGGGGGATGACGGAGATGAGTCCGCTCGGCACCGCCAGCCACCTCAAGCCCGGGATGGACGAGTGGGACAAGGAGGACCAGTACGCGAAGCGCGCGAAGCAGGGACTGCTCGTGCCGGGGCTGGAGATGAAGGTGATCGGCGACGACGGCTCGGAGGTGCCGTGGAACGGCGAGGACTTCGGGGAGCTGTGGGTGAAGGGCCCGTGGGTGACTCAGGAGTACTTCGAGCGCCCGGACGCGAACGCGGCGGACTTCGAGGACGGCTGGCTGAAGACCGGTGACGTCGTCACCGTCGACGAGGAGGGGTACGTGCAGATCGTCGACCGCGCGAAGGACGTGATCAAGTCCGGCGGCGAGTGGATCTCGAGCGTCGAACTGGAGAACGCGCTGATGGCGGTCGACGACGTCGCGGAGGCGACCGTCATCGGCGTCCCGCACGAGCGCTGGCAGGAGCGCCCCGTCGCGTTCGTCGTCCCGACCGAGGGCGCCGACCGGGACGCCGTCGAGCAAGCGGCCCTGTCGACGGTCGAAGCGGAGTACCCGAAGTGGTGGGTGCCCGACGACGTGCTGTTCATCGACGAGGTGCCCAAGACCGCGACCGGGAAGTTCAACAAGAAGGCGCTGCGCGAGGAGTACGCCGACGAGAGCCTCGTCGAGGGGAAGACGCCGGACGACGCCGCACCCGAGGACGACTGACCGCCCGACCCACCCGAGTGGTGGGCGATCAGGAGCGGCGAGACCTCGGACCTTTTTTCGTGCGCCGTTCGAACGATACGGTATGCGCCGCCGTGCCCTCCTCACAGCGCTCGCAGCGTCCGCGTCCGCGACGGCGGGCTGCTCGCTGCTCTCGGACAGCGACCGCCCGCAGGACACGTTCGCCGTCTCGGAACCGCCGACGGACACGACGACGAGCAGGACGTTCGACCCGCCACCCGACGCCGTCGACCGGGCGTTCACGGTTCCCGGCGACGACGACCACCGCGTCGCTGCGACCATCCCCACCGGCATCCCCAGGGACGTCAGCATCACGCTCGGGTTCACGAGCGAACCCTCCCAGGACGCCCCCGCGACCCTGTACGCTCGCGTCGGCGTTCGCGAGACCGCGGACGGCCCCGTCGAGCTCCGCGTCGGTGCGACGCCGCCCCTGAGCGCGTACCGCGGCGTGCACGAACCCGAGCGCGAGGACGAGGACGCGCGCCCGATGTTCCTCGTCCCACGGCGCGCCGGCGTCGAGTTCGACGACCTGGTTCGTCGCGACCAGGGCTGCTGGCGACCGAAGCTCCCCGTCGGGCCGCAGAACCGGACGGAGCGAACGCGCACGCTCGACCCGGGGGAGGCGCTCGCTCGCGAGTACTACCTCGTCACGCCGTGGGCGAACGACCGCTGCCTCCGCCCCGGCGCCTACCGCTTCACGGCCGCCGCGGGCTGGCAGTTCCACGTGTGCCCGTTCTACCGCGAACCGCCAGGCGAGTCCGCGTACGTCGACGAGACCGTGCCGGACCTGCCGACGTTCAAGGACAACCGCTGGTACCACGACGCCGGCCCGGACCTGTTCCTCCGACCGGAGGCCGAACAGGTCGGGCTGCCGTCCGCGACGGCTCGCCTCGCGTTCTGGAATCAGACGGATCGCCGCGTCCTCGTCGACGAGACCTCGTGGGCGCTCTACAAGCTCGAGAACGACACCTGGCACACCATCGCGCCACTGACCCCGCCCCCGGACGGCACCGACTTCGGCCCGATCCACCCCGGTCGCTCGTCCACCCTCTCGCTGTCCCTCACCACCGACCCGGACGCCGCCAGCGACGACGACCGCCACGCTATCGGCGGCCTCGGTCAGGGCCGCTACGCGGTCGCGTACCCGGCGTCGCTCGACCTCCCCGGCCGCGGAACCGACGACGTCGCCCCCACCGCCGCCCTCGTCACCGTCGTCGGCAACCCACCCGAGGTCGACACCACGGACGCGATCGACCACGTCACCGACCGCGCCGGGGTCAGGCACGTCCACACCACCCCCGACGAATCCGCCATCGCCACCCTCCAGCTCGAACGCACCACCACGGACGACGACCGCCCCGCCACGCTCATCACCGAACAGGTACTCCAGCGCGACGCCCTCCGGAACGCCATCGTCCAGTTCCGGACCGCACCCGAAGCGATCGACGCCGTCGTCTACCACACCACTCCAGCCGAAGTCGCCCGAACCACCACGTGGATCGACCCCGACGGCGACGGCCTCGCCTTCACCTACGACGACACCACCTACACCCTGACGTACGGCTAGCACGGACGCCCACCCACGCCAGCCCCGAACCCAGAGGACACAGCCGCCCACGCCCGTGCGAGCAGCCTTCGAAACGGCGTCCTGGCGGACGCCGTATGCTCGTTGAGTCAGTCACGCCACACGGTATTTGTATCCGAGGCCCGAAGCCGGGGTATGGAATTACTCGACGACAGCATCGTCCCGGAGGAGGCCCACGGCGTCAAGCAGGAGGCCCGCGAGTTCGCCGAAGAGCACATCGCGCCGAACGCCGAGGAGCACTATCGAACGGGCGACTACCCCTGGGAGATCCTCGAGGCCGGACAGGAGGCCGGGCTGGTCGCACAGGACATCCCCGAGGAGTACGGCGGCCGCGGCCTGGAAGTCCCGGAGATCCTCGCGATGACAGAGGAGTTCTACCGGGCGGACGCCGGCATCGCGCTCACGCTCCAGCTCGCGAGCTTCGGGAACGAGCTCGTGTACGAGCACGGGGGCGAGGAGCAGAAGGAGGAGTACCTGCGGCCCGTCGCCGAAGGCGACCAGATCTCGGGGCTAGCTGTGTCCGAACCGGAGGTCGGGAGCGACCTCTCCAGCATCGCGACGACCGCCGAAAAGGACGGCGACGAGTACGTCCTCAACGGCGAGAAGTACTGGGTGGGCAACGGCGTCGAAGCGGACTGGCTGACGGTGTACGCGCGCACCGACGATACCGACAACCGGTACGGGAACCACTCGCTGTTCATCGTCCCCACGGACATCGACGGGTACGAGGCCGAGCACATCCCCGAGAAGATGGGCTTTCGGGCGTCCAAGCAGGCGCACATCACGTTCGACGACGCACGCATCCCGGAGGAGAACCTCATCGGGTTCGAAGGGAACGGCTTCCTGATGCTCGCCGAGTTCTTCAACATGGGGCGGGTCATCGTCGCCGGCCACGGTCTCGGGCTCGCCGCCGCCGCCATCGAGGAAGCGTGGGAGTTCACGCACGAACGCGAGCAGTTCGGTCGGGACATCAGCGAGTTCCAGGCCGTCCAGCACGGGCTCGCTGACATGCTCGTCGAGTTCGAGAGCGCGCGAGCGCTCACGTGGCGCGCCGCCGAGAAGGTCCGTGCGCACGACGACGCGGGGTACTGGGCGGCGATGGCGAAAGTGAAGGCGACGGAGACCGCGGTCGACTGCGCCGAACAGGGCATGCAGTTCCACGGCGGCCGGTCCGTGCTCACGGACCGCCGCATCTCGCGCGTGTACCGCGACGTCCGCATTCCCGTCATCTACGAGGGCGCGAGCGAAGTGCAGCGCAACCTCATCTTCGGGCAGCGCCCCGGCACCTGAACGCCCACGCCTCGTTCGAGAACCCACGAACCGAGTCCGACACGACTGCGACTCCGACGGGTGGCGAGCCACTCCGACCGATGGACGCCCCGCGTTTGGCATAACGGCAACCATTATTACCCGGAATGGTCAAGGGTGGAGGTAGGTAGCGTGGGACTCGGTTGCGGGGTCCCAGCAGGGATACCAGATGAGTGGGACGAACTCGGTCCTCGTCATCAGCAACGACGCCCAGTTGCGGGACCGGCTCGCCGCGCCACTGGAGTGGTCGTACCCGAACGTCGACGTGGACACCGGCGCCGGGTTCGAGGGCGTCATCGACGACCTCGCCGCGGGCGACCCGGACTGCGTCGTCACGGATCTCGCGACGGTCGACGCCGCGCCCGCGATCCTGCAGGCGGCACGGGAACGACACCCCGAGTTGACGTTGCTCGTGCTCTCGGAGTACGCGACCGAGCGCGGCGACGGCACCGCCGTCATGGAGGTCGTCGACTACCTCGACGCGATCGGCGAACCCGGGAGCGACGACGCGTTCGCGGGCTGGGTCGCGAACTCGGTCGTGCGAACGCCGGGCGGCGACGCCGGCCCGCCGGGTGGGAACCGGCCGGAGGACGTGGTGCGGGACGTCAAGCGCGCGCTCGTGGACGCGGAGTCCCCGATGGACATCGAGAGCGCGGTCTGCGATCAGTTGACGCTCGGCGGCCGGTACGCGTTCTCGTTCATCGGCGAGTACGACCGCGGCGAGGGCCAGGTCGTCCCCTGGGTGAGTGCGGGCATCGACGACTGGCCGGTGAGTACGACGTTCCCCGTCGGCACCGGCGGCGTCGTCGACCGCGCGCTCCGCACGCGCGAGGTCCAGGTGATCGACGACGTGAACGACCACCCGCGGTCCGTGCCGTGGCGCGAGGCCGCGAGCGAACGCGGGTGCAGGGGCGCGCTCGTCGCACCGCTGTACGTCGAGGACGAACTGTACGGCATCCTCGGCGTGTACTCGCAGGCCCCGGAGGGATTCAGCGACATGGAGGTGTCGGGCATCGAAGAGATCTCGCGAACCGTCTCGTCCGTGCTGGACACGATGGCGATCCGCGGTCGGATCGACCAGCAGGAACGCATCCTGAAGCGCTACGAGCGCCTCGTCGAGACCGTCGGCGACGGCATGTACGCGCTCGACTCGGACGGGCACTTCATGACGGTGAACAACGGGCTCATGGAGATGACGGGGTACTCCCGGGAGGGGTTGCTCGGCGAGCACATCTCCATCATCCTCGAGGACGGGACGGTGGACGCCGGCCGGCAACTCGTCCGCGAGATGTACGAGCGCGACCAGATGACGGCGGAGACCGAGGAGGTCACGGTGCGCCCGAAGACCGGCGACGGGTTCCCGGGCGAGGTCCAGATCGCGCTGCTGCCGTACGACGACGAGTTCCGCGGCACGGTCGGCGTCCTTCGGGACATCACGGAACGCAAGCGTCGCGAAGAGGAACTGGAGCGCCAGAACGAGCGCCTGGAAGCGTTCGCGAGCATCGTCAGTCACGACCTCCGGAACCCGCTCGGGGTCTCCCAGGGGTACCTCGACCTGGCGATGGAGGAGAGCGACGAGTCGGTCGCTGGCCACCTCGGGCACGTCCAGGACGGCCTGGAGCGGATGGAGGACATCATCGGGGACGTCCTCGCGCTCGCCCGCCAGGGGCAGACGGTGACGGAGACCGAACCGATCGAACTCGTGGGGCTGGCGCGGGAGGCGTGGACGAACGTGGAGACCGCCGACGCCACCCTGGCGGTCGCCGGCGAGTGCCGGTTCGCGGCCGAGCGATCGCGTCTGCTGCGGTCGTTCGAGAACCTGTTCCGGAACGCGATCGAGCACGGCGGGCGGGACGTGACGGTGACCGTCGGCCCGCTGGCGGACGCGCCCGTCGGCGAGTTCGAGTTCGCTGGTGAGGACGCCGCGACGACGGGGTTCTTCGTCGCGGACGACGGCCCGGGGATGCCCGCGGAGATCCACGAGCACGCGTTCGACTCGGCGTTCACGACGAGCGACGACGGACTCGGCATCGGCCTGTGGGTGGTTCGAGAGGTGGCGTCCGCGCACGGCTGGTCCGTGGACGTCGTCGAGAGCGAGGACGGTGGGGCGCGGTTCGAGTTCGACGGCGTCGAAACCGCGTGAGAGGTGGTGGTTGCTCGGGGCTCGATACGACCGCCGGAACCCTACTGTTCGCCGGGGAGGTCCTGGAACGCGCCGACGAAGTCGTCGTGATCCTCCATGCCGGACACGGCGTCGTCGACGCGCCCGCGTAGGTCGTCGACGCGATCGGTGAGTTCCTGGTACTCGTCGTTGTCCGCGAGCTCGCGCTCGGACTTCTCGGACTCCAGCAGGCTCTTCTTGGAGACGAGCGCGTAGTACTCCTGGATGTCGTTCTCGTACGTCGAACGCGACTGCACGGTCTCGACGACCTGCATCAGTTCGTCCTTGGACACCGGCTTGACGAGGTAGTCGTCGAACCCCATCTCGATGATGTCGAAGTCGGGGTCGACGGCGGTCACCATCACGACGCGGCAGTCGTAGCCGCGGTCGCGGATCTCCGCCAGTACCTCGTCGCCGGAGAGCCCGGGCATCCGCCGGTCGAGGAGGACGACCTTGACGGACTCGCTCATCAGTTCCAGCGCCGACTCGCCGTCGTAGGCGGCCTCAACCTCGTACTCCGTCGTCAGCCAGGCGGTGAACAGGTCCGCCAGCCGCGACTCGTCGTCGACGACGAGGACGTCGAGCCCCCCATCGGGTGAACCACCTCCCTCTTCTCCGTCGTTTGCTGCCACGTTCGACCTATTGAGAGGATGCGTCATAAATGCCGCGACCACCTACCGACATTCCTATGATTCCGAGGGGGTTACGAACCGGCGACAGGGACCGATTACCCTCCAAGCAGACGCGAAATGCGGCCCGAACGCGACTGCCGAACCCCAATATCACCGATCGAACCGGAACGCGAACCGACACGTCCACTCAACCGAGGGAGCCCCAGGAGAACGCCCACCCGGACACGCACGCACGTTCGCGACAAAAGAGCCAGGAGGGGGATTCGAACCCCCGAAGTCTCGATTACAAGTCGAGTGCATGAACCGCCCATGCTCTCCTGGCGCGCAGTTCACAGTCCGCGGTTGCCCTTTGTATCCGTT
>Ga0207756_100474_pt1 | contig 13179 bp, 9 predicted proteins | sample A23M1SouthBayCA_FD_187748 | JGI IMG/M metagenome (GOLD analysis project Ga0207756, IMG submission 187748) | Aerobic enrichment media microbial communities from Eden Landing Ponds, California, USA - A23 M1 (3) (SPAdes) | ecosystem: Environmental > Aquatic > Marine > Unclassified | place...
GAACCACGCCGAGCACCGACGACTGCCCGTCGTCGCCGCCCTGGAGGGTCACCAATCGTTTCGTGTCACGCCCCATCGTGAATCACCTCGCTCCGCGAACCCACGTCATCCCTGCCCCGAGGGGATTCGAACTTCATCGTTATCCTAGAAAGCGTCCCTTACCAAATGGATGACGTAAAGATGCGTTTGAATACGAGAAAATATAGGCGCGATAATCGATATTCATACACCCGTGACCGTGGAAGGATTGTTCCGGTGGGTGTAGACGCCGTCTCACTCCCTCTCGACCGACAACCATTGCCATCGGTGATTGGCTTCGACATTCTCGCGCGCTAAAATATAACGATGCTGGATAGTAACCGGCGCTTGAATCGAGCCAACCGACTTCAACCCCGGCCTGAAGGACTGTCTCGGCTTACTCTCCGGTCCACTCGGGGTCCCGGTCCTCGAAGAACGCGTCGATGCCCTCGTCCTTGTCCGCCGACGAGAACAGGAGCGCGAACAGCTCCGCCTCGTACTCGATGCCCTGCTCTAAGTCCATGCGCGAGCCGGCCTTCACCGCGTCCTTCGCCAGCTCCAGCGCGAGCGGGCTCTTCGACGCCATCGATCCCGCGAGCTCGTACACGCGTTCGTCCAGGTCCTCGCGCTCGCACACCTCGTCGACGAGCCCGATGTCGAGCGCCTCCTCGGCGTCGATCAGTTCCCCGGAGAGGATCAATCGCATCGCCTGCCCCTCGCCGACGAGCCGCGGGAGTCGCTGCGTCGCGCCGCCACCGGGCATGATGCCGAGGTTGATCTCCGGCTGCCCGAGCTTCGCGCCCGCGCTCGCGATGCGGACGTCGCAGCCGAGCGCCAGTTCGTTCCCGCCGCCGAGGCAGTGGCCGTTGATGCGCGCGATCACGGGCTTCTCCAGGTCGTCGACGTACTCGTACACGCGCGGTCGCTTCGACGCCTCGCGCTGCTCGATCGCGTTCCGCTCGCGGAGTTCGGACACGTCGGCGCCCGCGACGAACGCCGAGGAGTCGTCCGAGCCCGTGAGGACGACCACGCGGACGTCGTCGTCACCTTCGACCGCGTCGAGGACGGCCTTGAGTTCGCGACGCAGTTGCGCGTTCAGCGCGTTGCGCTTGTCCGGGCGCTCCAGGGTGACCGTGCCGACGTACTCCGCGTGCTCGCCGACGGAAGCCGAGACGAGCTCGCAGTCGCTCGCGGCGTCGACTACTCCCATACCGGCCCCTCCGAGTCGTCGCGGTCGACCTGCCCGGCCGCGGCCGCGTCCTCGCTCACGCCCACGATCTCGCCGTCCTCCCACACGTAGAACCCCTCGCCGGTCTTCCGCCCGAGCTTGCCTGCGCGGACCTTCCGGCGCAGCGACTGCGGCGGCTTGAAGCGCTCGCCGAGCTCCTCGCGCAGGTGCTCGAGGATGTCCAGTCGCACGTCCAGCCCGACGACGTCACCGAGCTCGATCGGCCCCATCGGGTGATTGTACCCGAGCTCCATCGCGGAATCGATGTCGCGGGGGCTCGCGACGCCCTCCTCGACCATCCGCATCGCCTCCACGCCCAGGGTCACGCCGAGGCGCGACGTCGCGAACCCCGCGGAGTCCCGGACGACCACGGCTTCCTTGTCGAGGTCCTCCGCGAAGTCCGTCGCGAACCGCACCGTGCGCTCGCTCGCCTGCTCGGGGACGACGACCTCCACCAGTCCCATGATGTGCACGGGATTGAAGAAGTGCAGCCCGACGGCTCGCGTCGGGTCGTCGAGCACGCTCGCGATCTCGGTCACCGAGAGCGACGACGTGTTCGATGCCAGGATCGCGTCGTCGGAGACGACGGCTTCCATCTCCTCGAACGTCGACTGCTTGAGGTCGACGTCCTCGGGGACGGCTTCGACGACGAGCTCCGCGTCCGCCGCCGCCGACTCCAGGTCCGTGGTCGTCGAAATCCGATCGAGCGCCGCCTCCTTCTCCGCGGGCGTGACCTTCTCGCGGTCGACGCCCCCCTGGAGGTTCGACTCGATCGCCGCGACGCCGTCCTCGAGGACGCCTTCGTCGATGTCACGCATCACGACGTCGTGGCCCGCCATCGCGCTGACTTGCGCGATGCCGTGGCCCATCGTGCCCGCTCCGAGTACGCTGATTCGCATACGTGAACGCGCGACGGCCGGGCAGGTAAGCGTTGTCCGTTGCGGCAAACGGTGGCGCCCGGTCTGGCGGAACGGGAGCCGGCGGGCGCGCTCTCAGCGGTCGCGTGCGGGCCTGACCTTGAACCCGTACCGCGTCACGCCTTCCTGCGAGTATATCCGTCTGCCCGTCGCGACGACGTCGTCACCCACGGAGACGTCGCCCGCGTCGACGTCCGTCAGTTGCGCGGGCGCACTCACGGTGTCGTCGCCCTGGGGGGCGTCGAACGCGACGACGACGACGTCGAAGTCGCCGTCGCGCTGCTGTTGCAGCGCGAATTCGGGCGGTGCCCCGCCCTGCGAGATGGTGGTCGCCGCCTCAACCGTCCCCGTCCCGGGTAACTGGACGTCCTCGTAGCCGTCGAGCGACCCGCAGTCCCCGCACGCGCCCTCCGGCGGGAACGCGAGCGCGCCGCAGTGCTCGCACCGCCCCGCGACGAGCCGGTGGCGCTCCGGGAGCGTCCGCCGCCACGACGGCACGCTCACGTACGCACCGCCGCCCGACGGCGGGTCCGAAACGACTTCGTCGCGCAACCGCAGGTACTGCGCGTAGGAGAGCTCGCGTTCGTCCTCGCGGTCGAGCGCGAGCGACGCCGGGACCGCGCCGTCGACGTCGACGACGAACGCGTCCGCGCCCGCGCCGCTCCCGTACCCGGCGACGAGCGCGCGCTCGACGTCGGGGTCCGCCAGCGCCTTCGCGAGCCCGAGCAGGGGACTCGCCGCGCCGGTGTCGCCGAGGTCGTGCACGGTCGCGACCCGCTGGATCGCGTCGGCGTCGACGCCGAGCGCGTCCGTCGCCCGGTAGGGCATCGCGCCGTCGGGCGCCTGCACCGCCGCCGCGTCCACGTCCCCGAGCCCTTCGGCGCCGTCCGGCGCTCCGCGGTCGTCCTCGTCGGCCCCCGCGTCCAGGTTCGCGACGGCGCCGGCGAGCGTCTCCGTGAACGCCGCCCGGTCGTACGACGTCACGCCGAGGCCCTCGACGCGCTCGGTGCCGCGCTCGCGGAACCGCGTCCCCGGCGTCGGCCGCACGAACGACCCGCGGGCGAGCGCGACGGCGGGGCCGCCGTCCACGAGGACGAACGCGGCAGCGCCCGCGCCGGCCGCCTGATCGCGTTCGCCCGCGGGCTCGCCCTTCGGGCAGTCCGCGGCGACGACCAGCGCCACCTCGTCGGTGGCGAGGTCCGCGTCGAACCCCGCGGCCAGCGCTCGCGTCCCGGCGCGCGTGCTGGCGCCGTACGCCTCGTGGCGCGCGGACTCGGGGACGCCCAGCATCGATCCGAGTCGAACCGACAGGTCCTCCTCCTCCAGGGGCGGCGTCGTGGTCGCGAGCGCGAGCACGCCGACCGCGCTCGCGTCCGTCCCGTCCGCGTGCAGCGCGTTCGTCGCCGCCGCCGCCGCCATCGTCAGCGCGTCCTCGTCCGCGCCGGGCACCGCCTTCCGGCCGACGCCCGACGCCTGCACGGACCCCCACGCCGCCTCCACCTCGCTCGCCGGCAGCCGATGCCGGGGCGCGTACGCGCCGATCGCGCGAACGCCGTTCTCGTCTTCAGTCATCGCGCGCTCACCTCCGTCGCGCGCTCCAGGACGTGCACGACCGCGGCACCGCCGCTGCCGCCGACGTTGTGCGTCAGTCCGCGCTCGGCGTCCGCGACCTGTCGGTCGCCGGCGTCGCCTCGCAGTTGCTTGAACGCCTCCACGACCTGCCCCGCGCCCGTCGCCCCGATCGGGTGCCCCTTGGACTTCAGGCCGCCCGAGCTGTTGACGACGACGTCCCCGCCGTAGTCGCTGCGGCCGTCCGCGACGAACGCTCCCGCTTCCTCGGGCGCGCAGAAGCCGAGGTCGGCGTACGCCATCAGTTCCGCGATCGCGAAGCAGTCGTGCACCTCCGCGAAGTCGACCGCGTCCGTCACCGCGTTCGGGTCGACGCCGGCGCGGTCGTACGCGCGCTCGGCGGCCATCGCGGACGCCGGCACGCCCGCGTACGTGTCTCGCTGGAACAGCCCGACCGCGTCCGACGCCGCACCGACGCCCGCCACCCGAACCGGGTCGTCGGAGAGGTCGGCGGCGACGTCCTCGCTCGCCACCAGCACCGCCGCCGCGCCGTCCGTCGTCGGACAGCAGTGGTACAGCGTCAGCGGGTCCGCGACGACGGGCGCGTCCCGCGCGTCCTCGAGCGTGCACTCGAACCCGAGCTGGGCGTGCGGGTTCTTCGCGCCGTGGGCGTGGTTCTTCACCGCGACGTGTGACATCGCGTCCGGATCGGTCCCGTGCTCGTCGACGTGCGCGCTCGCCATCTGCGCGTACACGCCCGCGAACGTCGTCCCGGACAGGCGCTCCCACTCGGTCTCCCCGGACACCCCGAGCCACCAGCGGGTCGCGTCACCGCTGGCGTCCGTCATCACCTCGTACCCGCCCGCGAGCACGAGGTCAGCCATCCCGGACTTCACGGCCTGGACCGCCTGCCGGACCGCGTACCCCGACGCAGCGCACGCGTTCTCGACGCGCGTGGTCGGCACCCCGTGCAAGCCGACGTGCTCCGTGACGGCCGGCCCGGACAGCCCGATCTGGCGCCCGCCGACGCCGAGCGTCCCCAGGACGGCCTCGTCGACCATCCCGGGGTCGAGGTCGCCGTCGATGGACTCGGTCGCGTGCTCGTACGCGGTCGCGAACAGCGACCGGTAGCTCTCCTCCGGGAACGAGCCGAAGTCGGACTGGCCCGCCCCCACGATGTACGCGTCTCTCATGTTCCAGGGTGCGACCCGACGAGTCAAGTAACTTCGCGCTCCGACATCCCCATCCCCGTGCAACGAGTTGCTATCAGCTAACGCGTCACGAGGTAACAATCCCGTGCACGTCCCGGTGCTGTGGCGTTCGTTTCCCGGCCGACGAATGCTCGGTCCCCTGCCGGCGAGCGACGGCGGCGTCGGACTGGCGACCAGTCTCGAACCGGTCCGTTCCGGTTGCCGTGAGATACAAGCGTGCGCTTTCCCTATACCGCCCATGAGTAACACGCGCATCACCGTCTCCCTGGACGAGGACGCACTGGAGGCACTGGAGGACGTGACGACGCGGACGGGGCAGGGGCAGAGCGAGCTCGTTCGCCGAGCGCTGACGTTCTACGCGGCGAACTTCCAGGCGGCGACGACCGAAGCGAGCGAGCAACTCGAGCACTACCACAAGATGCTCTCGGGCGGCGAGCACGTCCTGCTGGACGTGGACTTCCTGCACTGCTTCCTGGACTTCGTCTCCGACGAGGAGGGCGGGCGCGCCGAGGAGTTCCTCGAGGCCGCCGACGAGGTCTCGGAGTACCACGCCCGCGAGTACGAGGACGAGTTCGAGACGCTGGACGAGATGCTCGAGTGGCTCTCGCTCTGCGGATTCCTCTCGGTGCGGCGGAGCGACGAGAACCGGTATCACGTCGTCTTCCCCTCGGAGGAGATCCGGTGGTTCATGACGCGGTTCATCGAGGGGAGCGCCACCCGCCTCCCGTTCGACATCGAGATCGAGGAGGGGTACACGAAGGTGATGATGACCGAACAGCCAGCCTGAGTCGGCGAAGATCGCGCTCGCGTGCGCTCGCCGGGTCGAAGTCGTATGAACTCTTCACACGACTTCATACGTCGTGTCCTCCGCCCGACTGGTCGTGATACGTGGTAACAAGAGAATATATACCGATACCTCGAGTGTAGTTCGTTGTCATGCCACAGAAGGACTCGTTCGTGGAGAAACTCCAGCGCCGCCGGTTCCTGCGGCTGAGCGGGGCGCTGGGCATCGGCGGGCTCGCCGGGTGCCTGAATCAAGACGAAGTACAGGACGGTGACGGCGGCGACGGCGACGATGGCGGGGACGGAAGCGACGGCGGCGACGGGGGCGGCGGCGATGGCGGGGACGGAAGCGACGGCGGTGACGGCGGGTCGTCCGAGCCCATCGTGGTCGGTGCCGACATCCCGTTCTCCGGCGACCTCAGCGACTTCGGCGCGCCGATGCTCAACGCCATGCAGATGGCGGTCGAGGACATCAACGAGGCCGGCGGCCCCCTGGGTCGCGAGTTCCAGGTGAACGACGAGGACAGCGGCACCGACACCACGCAGGGCGTCAACGCCGCGAACAAGCTCGTGAACACGGACGACGTCGACGCGCTCATCGGCGCCGTCTCCTCGGGCGTCACCATCAGCATCGCGCAGTCCGTCACCATCCCGAACGACGTCATCCACCTGAACTCCGCGTCCTCCTCGCCGAGCATCTCGTCGCTCGACGACAAGGACCTCCTCTTCCGGACGCGCACGAACGACCGGTTCGTCGCGAAGGTGATGGCGCGGATCATCCAGAACGAGGGCGCGGACAGCGCGGCCGTCGTCTACGTGAACAACGACTTCGGGAAGGAGCTCGCGAACACGTTCGAGGCGAACTTCGAGGGCGAGACGACCGCGACCGTCGGGTTCAGCTCCGGACAGTCCAGCTACGACCAGGTGCTCTCGGAGGCGTTCAGCGACGACCCGGAGTACATCGCGTTCGCGGGCTACCCCGAGTCCGGCACGACCATGCTCAGCCAGTGGAACGAGGGCGGGTTCGGCGGGAACTGGGTGCTGCACACGAGCATGCTGTCCCAGGACGTCATCGAAAACGTCGGCGCCGACGTCCTCGAAGGCATGTTCGGCGTGCGCACGAAGCCGCCGACGGGCGAGGCGACCGAATCCTTCGTCACCGACTACGAGGAGGCGTACCCGGACGCAGACGTGTTCTCCCCGTACTCGTGGAACTCCTACGACTCCCTGATCTCGTACGCGCTCGCCGTGCACGCCGCCGGGAGCACGGACTCGGACGCGGTCAAGGAGCAGATGCGGAACGTGTCGAACCCGCCGGGGGACGAGGTCAGCTACGGTGCGTTCGGTGAGGGCGCGAGCGCGATCGACGACGGCACCGAGATCGACTACAGCGGCCCGAGTGGCACGGTCGACTTCGACGACAACGGCGACGTCGCCAGCGACATGGTGATCGTCGAGGTCAGCGACGGCGAATTCCAGGACGGCGACACCATCCCGGCGGACGAACTCGTCTGAACGCCCCATCCGTCATCCCATTCACACTCATGGAACCAGCTACTGCGAACGCGAATCGACGAACAGCTATCGAGGTGCACGCGACGTGAGCGAGGACGCCAGGGTCGGCGTCGACATCGGCGGCACCTTCACCGACCTCGTCACGATCGCGGACGGCAGCGTCCGCGTCCACAAGACGCCCTCGACGCCGGAACACGCCGAGCGCGGCGTGCTGAACGGGCTCGAGGGCGTCTCGGAGCAGTACGGCATCGATCCGGGGGACGTCGGGTTCTTCGGGCACGGGACGACCGTGGCGACGAACGCCGTCCTGGAGGGCGAGTGGGCGGACACCGCGCTCGTCACGACCGAGGGGTTCCGGGACGTCCTCGAGATCGGCCGGCAGGCGCGACCGGACATCTACGACTTCCAGGCGGAGAAGCCGACGCCGGTCGTGGAACGCGACCGGCGGTACGAGGTGACGGAGCGCCTCGACGAACGCGGGGACGTCCACGAACCACTGGACGAGGCGAGCGTCGAAGCGATCGCCGACGACCTCGCGGACGTCGACAGCGTCGCGGTCTCCCTGCTGTACTCGTTCGAGAACGACGCGCACGAGCAGCGCGTGCGGGAGCTGCTGGAGGCGCAGGGCGTGGATGCGTCGTTCTCGCTGTCCTCGCGCGTGCTCCCCGAGATCCGCGAGTACGAGCGCACCCTGACGACGTCGTTGAACGCCGCGCTCAAGCCCGTGATGGACAGTTACATCAGCCGCCTCGGGTCGCGCATCGCGGAGGAGGGCGTGGACGCGGACCTGAAGATCATGCAGTCCAACGGCGGCATCATCACGGCCGACGCCGCCAGGGACCGCCCCGTTAACACGCTCCTCTCGGGACCGGCCGGTGGCGTGCAGGGCGCGACGTACGTCGCCGGCCTCGCCGGCATCGAGGACTGCATCACGATGGACATGGGCGGCACGTCCTGCGACGTCTCGCTCGTGCAGGGCGGCGAACCGCTCGTCACGACCGACGTCGAGGTCGGCGATTACCCCGTGTCCGTGCCGATGATCGACATCCATACCGTCGGGGCGGGCGGCGGATCGATCGCGTGGATCGACGCGGGCGGCGCGCTCCGCGTCGGCCCGAAGAGCGCTGGCGCCGAACCCGGCCCAGTGTGTTACGGTCGCGGCGGCGACCGACCGACGATCACCGACGCGCACGCAGTGCTCGGTCGCATCGACCCCTCGCGGTTCCTCGACGGCGCGTCGCCCGACGACGCCGTCGCTCGGGCGATGCGCGAGCACGTCGCTGACGAACTCGACATGGGCGTCCGGGAGGCCGCACAGGGCATCCTCGACGTCGCGAACGCGAACATGGCGCGCGCGCTCCGCGTGGTGTCCGTCGAACGGGGCTACGACCCGCGCGAGTTCGGACTCGTCGCGTTCGGCGGCGCCGGCCCGCTGCACGCCGCCGGACTCGCCCGGGAACTCGAGATCCCGCGCGTCGTCGTGCCCCGGACCGCGGGCGTGCTGTCCGCGCTCGGGCTCCTCATCAGCGACGTGCTCTACGACTTCTCGACGTCCAAGGTGCGGTCCTGGGCCGAGGTCGACCCGGAGACGCTCGCCGAGCCGTTCGCGGAGTTCCGCTCGCGCGGCCGGGATCGCCTCGCGGCGGAGAGCCAGACGGGCGAGGACGTCGTGTTCGAGCGCTCCGCCGACCTCCGGTACGCCGGGCAGTCGTTCGAACTGACCGTGCCCGTGCCCGAGGGCGAGATCGACGAGGCGACGCTCGACGCGATCGTGGAACGATTCCACGCCAAGCACCGCAAGCGCTACGGGCACGCCTACGAGGACGAGCCCGTCGAACTCGTCACGCTCCGCCTGCGCGCCAGGGGCGTCGTCGAGACGCCCGACCTCCGGCCCGAGCCCGTCGACGGGTCCGTCGACGACGCCGTCCGCGAGACGCGCGACGTCGTCTACGACGGTCGGACGCACGCGACGCGCATCTACGACCGCGGCTCGCTCCCGACCGGGGCGAACTTCGACGGGCCCGCCGTCGTCGAGGGCCGCGAGAGCACCGTCGTCGTCCACCCCGAGCAGGAAGCACGCGTCGACGAGTACGGCACCCTGCTCGTGGAGGTGAACCCATGACCGACGCCGTCGAGCCGCCCGTGGAGGTGAACCCATGACCGATTCGGTAACACTGGAAGTCATCCGCAACGCCTGTATCGCGCTCTGCGAGGAGATGAACGCGAACCTCATCCGCACGGGGTACTCGCCGAACATCAAGGAGCGCCGGGACTGCTCGTGCGCGCTGTTCGACGCCGACGGCGAGATGATCAGTCAGGCCGAGAACATGCCCGTGCACCTCGGCGCGATGCCGTTCTCCGTGAGTGCCGCGATCGACCGGTTCCCGCCGGAGACCCTGGAGCCGGGCGACGCCATCCTCCTGAACGACCCGTTCTACGGCGGCGCGCACCTCCCGGACCTCACGCTCGTCACGCCCGTCTTCCACGAGAACGACGACGGCGAGGAGGACCTGGTCGCGTTCGCCGCGAACCGCGCGCACCACGCCGACGTCGGCGGGTCCCGCGCGGGCAGCGTCGCCGCGGACTCCACGGAGATCTACCAGGAGGGCATCCGCATCCCGCCCGTGAAGCTGTTCGAGGGCGGCGAGCCGAACGACTCCGTGTTCGACGTGGTGCTGTCGAACGTGCGGACGCCCGACGAGCGACGCGGCGACCTGCGCGCGCAGGAGGCCGCGAACCAGACCGGCAAGCGCCGGTTCCTCGAACTCGTCGAGAAGTACGGTCGCGAGACCCTCTCCGAGGCCTTAGCGGAGATCCAGGAGTACTCGGAGGCCCGGATGCGGTCGGAGATCGAGGACCTCGAGGACGGCACGTACGAGTTCCGGGACGTGCTCGACGACGACGGCGTCGGGAACGTCGACCTCCCGATCGAGGCCGCGGTCACCGTCGACGGCGATTCCGTCGCGGTCGACTTCGAGGGGAGTGCGCCGCAGACGGCGGGGCCGGTGAACGCCGTGCTCGCCGTCACGGCGTCGGCGACGTACTACTCCGTGCGGTGCGTCACCGACCCCGACATCCCCCCGAACCACGGCTGTTATCGCCCGATCACGGTCGAGGCGCCCGAGGGGAGCATCGTGAACCCGAACCCGCCCGCGGCGGTCGTCGGCGGGAACCTGGAGACGTCCCAGCGCGTCACGGACGTCGTGCTCGGGGCGCTCGCCGAGCAGGCGCCGGAGCGCGTCACCGCCGCCGGCCAGGGAACGATGAACAACGTCACGTTCGGCGGCACCGACCCGCGGAGCGACTCGCCGTACGCGTTCTACGAGACGCAGGGCGGCGGGTTCGGCGGTCGCGCCGGCAAGGACGGCATGGACGGCGTGCACGTCCACATGTCGAACACGATGAACACGCCCGTCGAAGTGCTGGAGACCGCGTACCCGCTGCGCGTCCGCCGGTACGAACTCCGGGAGGATTCGGGCGGCGCGGGCGAGTTCCGCGGCGGCCTCGGCCTCCGCCGGGACATCCAGGTGCGCGGGCACGAGGCGCGCTTCAGCCTGCTCGCGGACCGCCACCAGCACCAGCCGTACGGGCTCGAGGGCGGCGACCCCGGGGAGTCCGGCGCCGCGAAACTCACCACCGAGGACGGGGAAACGGTTCGACTCCCCCAGAAGTCGACGCACGAACTCCCACCGGGCGCGACGGTCAGCATCCGCACGCCCGGTGCGGGCGGCTACGGCGACCCCGCGGACCGCGACCCGGACGCCGTCCGTCGCGACGTCCGCCACGGGAAGGTCTCGGCCGCGGCCGCGATGGACGCGTACGGCGTCGACGCCGAGGCCCTGGTCGACGACGAGACCGGAACGGAGGGCGACGATGAGTGATGCGCGGCGACCCGCTCCGGTACGTCCCGCACGTGCTCGTCACGAGCGTCGGGTACGTCACGTTCGCGTACGCGGCGCTCCCCGCCCAACTGACGGCGCGTCTCGGCATCGGTCTCTCTGCGTTCGGGCTCCTGATGAGCGCGCCGCTGGCCGCGTTCGTGCTCGTGCAGCGCCCCGCGTCCACGCTCGTCGAGAAGCACTCGACGACGCCCGTGCTGCTCGCGGGCGGCCTCGCGCACCTCGCGCTCGGAGTGTCACTGGACCTGTCCGCGTCCTTCCCCGTCGTCCTCGCGCTGCGGGGCCTCTGGGGGCTCGCGGGCGGCCTGCTCTTGACCGTGGGCGCGACGCACATCTCGCGGCTCGCCGACGGCGCGAGCGCCACGCGCCAGCAGGGCGTCTACGGCGCGCTCCTGACCTTCGGCGGGATGCTCGGGTTCCTGTTCGCGCCCGCGCTCGTCGAGCGCTTCGGCTGGCTCGCGTTGCACGCGCCCGGCGCGGTGCTCGCGATCCCCGCGCTCGGCGTGTGCGCGCTCTCGCTCGCGGACGACCGACTCGACGCGACGGACTCGACGGACGCCGGCGGCGTCGTCCTGCATCCCGTGGTCGTCCTGGCGTCGGTCTGCTACGTCGCCATCATCGGCTCGTACATCACGCTGTCGACGTTCGTGACGGCGTACTTCTCGGAGCTGGACGTCGTCGCCGGACTGAACGTCGTCGTCCTCGGGACGGCGACGGCAGGACGATTCGCGGGCGGCGAGACCGCGTGGCGGTTCGCGGTCTCGGACCGACGACTCGTCGGCGCCAGCACCGCCGCGGCCGCCGTCGGATTCGGCGCGCTCGCGGTCACCGGGAACGCGCTCGCCGTCGTCGTCCTCCCGTTCGCGGTGATGCTCGCCGTGTCGATCCCCTTCGGCGCGGTCTACAACCTCGCCGCGGGCGCCACGGACGCGGACGGCACGGCCATCGCGACCGTCGTCGCGGCCGGCAACGTCGCCGCGCTCGTCCTCCCGCCCGTCACGGGCACCATCCGGGAGACGACCGGCAGCTACGGCGGCGCGTTCCTCGTCCTCGCGACGCTGAACGCCGTCGCCGCCGCGGCCACGTACTATACGGTGATCCGGCGACGATGACGGGCACGTCGAAGCCGCTCGCGTCGACGACTCGCGCGGCCGCGACGACCGCTGCGGGCACTCGCGCGCCCCCGACGCCCGGTTCGTCACCCACGGAGGTTCGACACGAATGGTAAGCACTGGACTGCTCGACGCGCTCGCACAGGGGCTGGTCACCGGGAGCATCATCGCCGCGGGCGCCATCGGGCTATCGCTCGTGTACTCCATCGCCGAAGTCCCGAACTTCGCGCACGGTGATATGATCACGATCGGTGCGTACCTCGCGCTCGTCGTCAACCGACCGGCCGAGATCGCGTTCCTGCCGGGCCTCCCCGGCGGCGCCGTCTCGCTGCTGGCCGCCGCCGGGGTCGCGCTCGTCGGCGCCTCGATCCTGGGCGCCGTCTACGAGCTCGCGATATTCAGGCGCTTCCGGTCGAAGGACGCCGACCTCATCACGATGGTCATCGTCTCCCTCGGGCTCGCGCTCATCCTCCGGAACGTCGTGCTGTTCGTCGCGGGCTCGCGCAACATCAAGTACGACACCGCGACCGTGCTCGACGTGAACTGGGACTTCTACCTCACCGGCGGCGGCCTCACCGTCCAGCGCACGCAGCGCCAGGCCGGCGAGATCGCGCTCGTCGGCGAGTGGGGGTACCCGTGGTGGCTGCTGCTGGGCGCCCTCGCCGCCGCAGTCGCCGCCGGCTACGGCGTCTACCGCTGGCGGTCGACCGACGCCGGCTACCGCACCCAGCACCTCGTCTCGCCGCGCGTCCTCGGCGTCCTCGCGACCGTCGCGACCGCCCTCGCGCTCGGCTTCCTCGCGCGACTCGACCCCGTCGGCACCGACGCCATCCTCTCCACGCGGGTCGGAACCAGTCGGAAGGACGTCACGGTCGTCGTGGTCGTCGGAATCGCGATGTTCCTCCTGAACCTCCTGCTGAAACGAAC
>Ga0207756_100475_pt1 | contig 13127 bp, 14 predicted proteins | sample A23M1SouthBayCA_FD_187748 | JGI IMG/M metagenome (GOLD analysis project Ga0207756, IMG submission 187748) | Aerobic enrichment media microbial communities from Eden Landing Ponds, California, USA - A23 M1 (3) (SPAdes) | ecosystem: Environmental > Aquatic > Marine > Unclassified | place...
GCCGGGAGCCTGCGCGGGAATCGGGGCGTCGTTCGCGCCGGAAGCGTCGGGCTCGCCACCGCGACGACGCGGCGCCGGCCCGGACTCCGACACCGAAGCGCTCGACGACGCCTCCTCGACACAGTCCACTCCGTCGACCTGGACGACCCGCTATCGGCCGTCGCCGTCGGCATCTCCGGGAGTGGCGTCGTCTGAACGAGGTCGACGCCGACACACGGCCGGACGCGCCAATCCCCGTCGAACGCGTCGACGACCCCGTCGCCCTCGATACCGGACGGGACGGCGGTCGCTGGACCGCTGACCGCAACCAGCGGATCGCCGCGTACCGCCGTCGCGATGTCGACGCGCCCGTCGCGCACGAGTGATACGACGCCGGACACTCGATCCGTCCGCCGTTCCAGTCGACGTACGGTCGCTCGTCCGGAAGCCGGGACGAACTCGGTGGCACGCGCCGGAACGCCCGCGCTCCCCGGTCGAGCTGGCAGCTAGCGCTCGGGACGTTCGAGCGGGGACTGCGGAACCGAGGGCGGGTCGGTCGCGACGCGGTCGAATCGGTTCACAGCTTGCGGTTCCGTGAGCTATCCTGCCCGGGCGTCTGACGTCCGTCTGCCGCTATCAAGCGGCGAAGACGATACGAAATCCGGGAGACGCCGGATCGGTCGGCTTCGCAGCGCGGGCGCCGAACGCTCGCCATCGTCGTCGCGGCGAGCGAACCGGAGCTTTAGGTCGTTCGCGTGCGGGCTGTTCGCATGGACTCTGCTTCCATCGGGGACGCGGACGTCGACGCCGTCGAGTCGTTCGTCGCGGACTGGCTGACCGAAGCGGGGGTTCCCGGCGCCGCCGTCGCGATCGTCGAGGGCGACGACGTGGCGTACGCCGAGGGGTTCGGCGCGCGGGACCTCCAGGCGGAGGCGCCGGCCACGCCGGACACCCTGTTCGGGGTCGCGTCGTGCACGAAACCGTTCACCGCGATCGCCGTCATGCAACTCGTCGAACGCGGCGACCTATCGCTCGATGACCCCGTCGCGGACTCGCTCCCGCACGTCGCGGGCGCGCCCGGCGACCCGATCACGGTCGGGGAACTGCTCTCGCACACCTCCGGCCTCCCGAGCGACGACCAGGCCGGTGCGCTGTTCGGCGTCGCGCTCGGGCTCGGCGCCGACCCCGTGCCGTTGACGAGCGAGGCCGACCTCCGCCGGCACGTTCGGGGCTCGCTCGACCGTCGCGTCACCGACCGCGAGACGTTCTTCTACTACAACACGGGGTACACGCTGCTCGCGCTCCTCGTCGAGGAACACGCCGGCCAGCCGTTCGCGGAGTACGTCGAGGAGCACGTGCTCGAACCCGCGGGCATGCCGCGCGCCACGTTCGACGCGGACGCGTTCGAGGCGGTCGACGACCGGATGACGCCGTACCTGGAGGGCGAGGACGGAATCGAACCGGCGTCGTTCCCGTTCAGTCGACACACGCGCGGCGCCGGCGGGCTCCTCGCGTCCGTTCGCGACCTCGCGAACGCGGTTCGGCTCTTCATCGGGCACGGGGCGGTCGACGGCGAGCGCGTCCTGACGCCCGAGAGCGTTGACGCGATGACGACCCCGGTCGCGGCGTTCGGCACCTACCTCGACGGGAGCGACGTCGAGTACGGGTACGGGACGATGCTCGAACCGTACCTCGACGACCGGCTCGTCGGGCACGCCGGCAACGTCGTCGTCTCGACGGCGTGGTTCGGGTTCCTCGAGGACGCCGAGCGCGGCGTCGCCGTCGCGTGCAACGCGAGCGCGGAACCGCACCCGGCGGACGTCGGCATGGGCGTGCTCGCGCTCCTCGACGGCCGCGACCCAGACGCCGTCCAGCCCTACTACCGGTTCCAGGCCGCTCTGGACGACGTCACCGGCGAGTACGCGGGGTACCGGAACGTCGCGACGGCCAGCGTCGAGGCCGTCGGCGGGAACCTCCGGGTCGCGATCGACTCCGGCGCCGGCGAGCAGGAACTCCTCGCCGTCCCCGAGACGGTCGAGAACGGCGAACTCCGCTGCCGGACCGTCGTCGCCGGCGGGATAGACCGCGAGGTCCGCTTCGATCGCCGCGGCGACGCGGTGGACCTGTTCTACGAGCGCGCACGCCTCCAGCAGACCGACTGACGGAGGAATCGTTCCCCCCCGACCGACTGACGGAGGGGAACGCTTTCGGTTCGGGACACGGACGACGGGAACGTGACCGACGACGTCGACGCCGTCGCCGACGAATTCGCCGACCTCGCGTCCTGGTGCGCGGGCAGCTCGCCGCTGTACGAGCGGCTCTGCGGGATCGTCGCCGACGACCCCTTCCTGCTGGACGCCGCCGCCGACCACACGCCCGGGCAGCCCGCGCCACAGCTCCTGCTCGCGGCCGTCCAGGCCGAGCTGTTCGCGAGCGACGCGACCACGGACCCCGGGAGCGTCGACGGCGCGCTCGCGGCGTACTACCGGTCGGTCGTCGACGACCCGCGGCCGCCGGACGACGACCTCGCGGACGCCGTCCGTGCGTTCGTCCGCGCGCACGAGTCCGCGATCCGGGACCGCCTTGGGTCCAGGCGCGTGCAGACGAACGCGGTGCGACGATGCGGTGCGCTCTACCCTGGGTTCGCGACGGTCGCGGATCGCGTCGGCGGCGACGCGCTCGCGCTCCTCGAGGTCGGGTCGAGCGCCGGCCTCCACCAGAACTGGGACCGCTACGCGTACGCGTACCGCGCCGCCGAAGACGTCCATCGCGTCGGCGCTACTGACTCTCCGGTCACCATCGACACCGACGTCCGCGACGGCTCGACTCCACCCCTTCCCGGGACGCCGCCAGCGGTCGCGGGCCGCGTCGGCGTGGACGTCAACCCGCTCGACCCGACCGACGACGCCGACGCGCGCTGGCTGCGCGCGCTGGTCTGGCCCGAGCACGACGACCGACGGCGCGTGCTCGACGACGCGCTCGCGGTCGCCCGCGAGCACCCGCCCGCGGTCGTCGAGGGCGACGCCGTCACCGACCTGCACGCCGTCGTCGACCGCCTCCCCGCGGACGCCCCGCTCGTCGTCTTCCACAGTCTCGTGCTCTACCAGTTCGACGCGGACGCCCGCCAGGCGTTCTACGACGCGCTCGCGGCCGTCGCCGCCGACCGCGACGCCCCCACCTTCCACCTCGCCGGCGAACGCCCCGACCCCGACCGCGAGAACGGCATCGAACTCCGTCTCGCCCGCATCGACGGCAGCGACGCTTCCGGGTTCGACAGCGAGCACCTCGGGACGTTCGAGCAGCACGGGGCGTGGCTCGCGTGGCGGAACGAAAGCGGGGCGGAAATCGACGGCGACGACCCCTCGCGAGACGACAGCGGGCAGGACGGCGACGCGCCGTCGGTCGTCCACGAGGACCCGGGAGTTTAACCCCGAAGCGGCGTCTACGGTCGGTCGATGGCAGGTCCCGTCCCCGAGCTCGACGCGCGCGCCGACGCCGCGGCCGACCGCATCCGCGACGCCGACGAACTCCTCCTCGCGTCGCACATCGACGCGGACGGCCTGACGAGCGCCGCGGTCGCGTCCACCGCGCTCGAACGCGCCGGCGTCCCCCACGAGGTCGCGTTCAAGAAGCAACTGGACGAGGCCGAGATCGCGAGCATCGCCGCGACAGACTACGACGTCGTGCTGTTCACGGACTTCGGGAGCGGCCAGCTCGACGTCATCACGGAGCACGAGGCGCGCGGGGACTTCGTGCCGGTCGTCGCGGACCACCACCAGCCCGCGGACGCCGACACCGAGTTCCACGTCAACCCCCTGCTGGAGGGGTTGAACGGCGCGAGCGAGCTCTCCGGCGCTGGCGCGGCGTACGTGCTCGCGCGAGCGCTCGAACCCGACGGCGTCGACAACCGCGACCTCGCCGCCCTCACGGTCGTCGGCGCGGTCGGCGACATGCAGGAGTCCGAGGGCGAACTCGTCGGCGCGAACGCGACCATCGTCGAGGAAGGGGTCGCCGTCGGCGCGCTCGAGACCAGGAAGGACCTCTCCGTGTACGGCAAGCAGACGCGGCCGCTCCCGAAGCTCCTGGAGTACGCGAGCGACCTCGACATCCCCGGCATCTCGAACGACCCGGACGGCGTCAGAGACTTCCTCGACGGCGTCGACGTCGACTGCTACGGCGACGGCGACTGGCGGACGTGGGTGGACCTCTCGATGGACGAACGCCAGACGGTCGCGAGCGCGCTCGTCCAGCACGCCATCAGGCGGGGCGTGCCAGCGAGCCGGATCGAGGAGCTCGTCGCGACGTCGTACACGCTCCCGCGCGAACGGGAGGGCACGGAACTGCGGGACGCGAGCGAGTTCTCGACGCTCCTGAACGCCACCGCGCGCTACGAGCGCGCGGACGTCGGGCTCGCGGTCTGCCTCGGGAACCGCGACGGCGCACTCGACCGGGCCCGGGAACTCCTCCGGAACCACCGCCGGAACCTCAGCGAGGGCGTCGAGTTCGTGGAGAACGAGGGCGTCACGTTCGAGGAGCACGTGCAGTGGTTCGACGCGGACGACCGCATCCGGGAGACCATCGTCGGCATCGTCGCCGGGATGGCGATGGGCGCGGACGGCGTCGCGCGCGACCGCCCGATCCTCGCGTTCGCGAACGAGGACGACGAGCACGTGAAGGTGTCCTCCCGCGGCACGCACCACCTCGTCCGCGACGGCCTCGACCTCTCCGCGGTGATGCGCGAAGCGTCCCGCGCCGTCGGCGGCGACGGCGGCGGGCACGACGTCGCCGCGGGCGCCACCATTCCGCGCGGGGAACGCGAGGCGTTCGTCGCCGAAGCCGACGCCATCGTCGGCGACCAACTCGGCTGACCGCGCCTGCTCGCGGAACGCGCCACCGCGGCGTCAGTCGTAGAAGCGCTCGGGGACGTACGGTGCGACCGGTTCGGGGAGGGTGCGCGCGATCGTGCTCCAGAGCGTCGCGAGGCGCTTCCGGAGGGCGACGTACGTCGCGGAGACGGCGAGGCCGGCGAGGACGAACGCCGGCACGGGGTCGGGGAGCGTCGTCGCGGGCAGGACCGCCAAGGCGCCCGCGAGCCCGAGGTCCCGCGGCGAGCCGTCGTAGGGGATCGCGCGCCGCGGCGCGAGCCAGCGGTCGTGGTAGTGGCTGTACACCGCGCGGTCGCTCCCGGCCTCCCACGGCCGGAGCTCCAGGCCACCACCGAAGGCGTCCATCGCCGCGTGCCCAGCGGCCGCGGCGAGGAACGTCGCGGCCCCGACAGTCCAGGCCGAGGGGGCGAGGACCGCCAGCGCGACCGCTGGCGCCGCCGCCACCCACCCGTACACGGGGTAGTGCAGCGTCCGCCGATGCCCGCGGTAGATGTCGAGGTCGGGCGCGACGCTCCCCGCCACCGCCGCGAGCACCGCGATCACCGCGAACTCGGGCGCGACGACCGCTATCGCCGCCCCGAGGAACGCCCCCGCCAGCGCGTGCGTCGTCCCCATCATGGACTACATCGTAGGAGCCGCGACTATTTGCACCTTTTTGTCACCGCGTCACGTACCAGCACTCGTGCAGGCACTCCGCTGGACGTCGGTCGACGCGCGCCTCGTGACGCGCGTCGCGCGAGGCGGACTCGTCGCCGTCCTCGTCGTCGGCGCGTTCACCGTGAACGTCTCCGTGCTCGTGAACGCCGTCGGCGCGCTCGCCGTCACCTACCTGCCGAGCGTCATCCGCCGAGACCTCGACGTTCCGCTGCCGCCGTGGACCGCCGCGTACGTCGCCGTCGCCGTCCTCCTCCACGGCGTCGGCATGATCGCGCTCTACGACGGCGTCTGGTGGTGGGATCACCTCACGCACGTCCTGTCCGCGACCGTCGTCGCCGGCGTCGCCTACCTCGTCGTCACCGCGTTCGACGAACACGACCCACGCATCGAACTCCCGCAACCGTTCCTCGGCGCGTACGTCGTCGCGTTCGCGCTCGCCGCCGGCGTCCTCTGGGAGGTCGGCGAGGAACTGCTGCGCCAGCTCGCCATCTTCGCCGGCCTCGACCCCGTCCTCGTCGTGTACGGCATCGAGGACTCCGTGCTCGACCTCGTGTTCGACGCCGCCGGCGGCGTCGTCGTCGCCGTGTTCGGGCACGGGCCGCTGCGCGCGCCGGCGCTCGCCCTCGCCGACCGCCTCAAGGACTGATACGCCGTCGAGAAACAGCGGCGCCCGATCGGACGTCTATAACCAGCGGCGGTCGGTTACTCGCCGGACGCGACGGCTTCCTGTGCGGGCGTCTGCTCGTCGTACTTCTCGCGGAACTCGCCGATGAGCGTGCCCATCTTCGCGTACCACTCGTTGAGCATCGTCTGCATGTCGTCGGCGACGGCGTCCGGGTTCACGGGCTTGTAGACGTGGTAGTACCCGCCCTGGTCGTAGTTCACCTGCTCCTGCTGGACGAACCCCGTCTGCTGGAGGCGTTTGACGGCGCGGTACGCGGTCGAGCGTTCGCGGTCGACGCGGTCGGCGACCTCGTCGACGGTCAGCGGTTCCGCGCTGTCGACGATCGTCACGTAGACGTCGCGGTCGAGCTCCTTCAGGCCGTGGATGCACTCCAGCAGCCCCTCGCACTCCATGTCCTGCTGGAGGTACTCCTGCATCGAGTTTGCCATCGTTGACGCGGTCTTCGCACCGCGCGCGTAAAAGTCTTGTCCGATGTCTGCAACATCGCACACGAGCGGTGACGGTCGAACGCCGTCGACCGAACCTTCCCGAGCGCGTGCGCGAGGGGGACCGAACCGCGCCGGTCGCGGTCGGGTCAGTCCGCGGTCTGGCCCGTCGGACGCGGCCCCTGGGCGCGGAGCTCGCGGATGGAGCTCACGACCACCGCGCCGCTCACGAGCATCGCTGCGCCGACGATGATCGCGAGGCTCACCACGTCGAGCACCGGCATCTCGATGACGCCACCGATCTCGCGGACGGCGACGGCGATCGCGCCGAGCAGGAGCATCACGCCGAAGTACACCTTGATCTCGCTCTCCTCGACGAGGCTCGTCGCCGCGGCACCCATGCGGGCGCCGAGCGCGCTCCCCGCGAGCAGCGGCGCGACGATCGCGAGGTCGACCGCGCCGTCGATCGCGTACAGGAAGCTCCCGATCCCGCCCGAGAACACGATCTCGAACAGGTCGGTGCCGACCGCGACCGGCACCGGTACGCCGATGAGGTAGAACAGCGCGGGCATCCGGATGAACCCGCCACCGACGCCGAGGAAGCCCGAGAGCAGCCCGGTGAGGAACGCGACGGCGAGGATCATCCACAGGGACACGCGGACGCCCCCGCGGAGCTTCATCATCGGGGGGACGCGGTAGGACTGGATCTTCTTCGCGATGTCGGGGATGTCGTCGGCGTCCAGTTCGCCGTCGTCGGCGGCGTCGTGACTCACGCCGCCGTCGTCGTCGTCACCGCCTTTGACCGCGTTGTACGTGATGAACAGGCCGATGGCGCCGAGCAGGAACACGTACGAGACGCTGACGACCGTGTTCGCGAGGCCGATGTCCTGCAGCCAGTGCAGTCCCATCTTCCCGACCTCGATGCCGGCGGTCGTGCCGGCGATCATGAGGACGCCGAGCTTGTAGTCGACCTGCCCGAGGTCGCGGTGCTTGAGGGTCGCGATGACGGACGTCCCGAACACGAACGCGAGCCCGGACGCGACCGCGACGTCGGTCTCGTAGCCCATCACGAGGAGTGCGGGCGTGACGAGGAACGACCCGCCCATCCCGAAGAACCCGAACAGGAGGCCGATGAGCAGCCCGAACCCCGAGAACATCGCGAGCATCGACAGCGCGATGCCGAACAGTTCCACGGCTACTCACCTCTGAGGACGTCGGTCACGGTCGGGCCGAGGACCTTCTCGAGGAGGCCGTACCCGAAGTACAGGACGATCGCTTCGACGAGCACGAGCCCGATGAGGGTCGCGCCGTCGATGACGCCCTGGGATACCTCAATGCCGAACATCGTCGAACACCCGTTCCAGTATTGTGTAGAGCATGGGTTTCTGTGCAGATGAGCGTAGCCGGTTACGGCCCTTAACGGTTTTGGGATGAGCGCACAATACTATATCTCCCTACCCAACGGATGGCCATGCATAAGTTATGCGTGACTACCCGCCCGAAACCACCAGACGCGATGACAGGTCCGTGCCTCGATCTCGCGCTCTCCAGCGCGCTCGCGCGCCACGATGCGCACCCGATCGGCGGCGACCACTCAGCGGAATAAGCCGGCGAGCGCGCTCGCCCGAGTCGGCCAGCCGACGACGGAGAATAGTGGAGAACTGGAAGGACAGACTCGAACCAGCGCACGGCCACTCGGGGACCGCCGGCGCCCGGGTCGACGAGCGCACCACCGACCGCGTCCCGCGGATCCAGTTCCGGAAGCCACATCGAGCAGTGGGCTCGTCCTCGCGCCCGTGCGGCCCGCGCGACCGTCCGACCCGATCGAACTCGAACACAGCGACGGGATCTGGCCCGTCGAGCGTCGTCGCACGCGCGCACTGGTAGTTCGCCGAGCGTTCGGACCGGTTGCCGAGCACGCACTCGGCGAACCCCCTCCGCATCGAGCGAGTCCCAGGCGTCCAGTTGCTCGCTCGTCGTCGGTCGAGCGTATCCGACGCCCGCCCACGGCGAACCGGGTGGTTCTCCGCAGCCTCAACAATACTAAACCGTCCCGCGACGCTCGGAATCGACGACCGGTTCGAGCGACGTGGTCGTTCGAGATACGGTTGCGGCCGTCGTGGGGTCACTCGCTCGTCCTTCGCCGCGTTTGCGCCCGGAACACGATCCATCGTCGTGGTCCTCTGGCACCGTCAGGTATTTATCGAAGGGCACAATATTGTGGGTTACACACAACAATGAGTGTAGACATCAGTGCCACCGAGACGCTCGACGTGAAAGGCGAGAACTGCCCGATGCCGGTCGTCAAGACCAAGCAGGCGATCGACGAGCTCGCGGCCGACGACGTGCTCGAGGTCGTCGCGACCGACTCCGGCTCGATGAGCGACATCGCCGGCTGGGCCGACACGACCAGCGGCGTGGAACTCCTCGACCAGATCGAAGGCGACGGCGTGTTTACGCACTACGTCCGCAAGACCGAATAAGATGAGCACGGACACCGACCCGACAGACGCCGACGACGCCACCGCGCCCGCAGCAGGCGTCGACCCCGAAGCGGTCGCCGCACTCGAAGCCCGCATCGACGAACTCGAGGACGAACTCGCGGACGTCCGCGCGGACGCCGACGACGGCGACGGGAAGATGGTGATCATCGCGACGAAGGGCACGCTCGACATGGCGTACCCACCGCTGATCCTCGCGAGCACCGCCGCCGCCTTCGGCTGGGACGTCACCGTCTTCCACACGTTCTGGGGGCTCGACATCCTCCACGAGGACCGCTCGAAGGACCTCCAGTTGAGCGCGGTCGGGAACCCCAGCATGCCGATGCCGAACGCCATCGGCGCACTCCCCGGCATGGACCGCGTCACCACGAAGATGATGGAGAAGCGCATCCGGGACAACGACACCGCGTCGATCCAGGAACTCATCGACACCAGCCTCGACATGGGCGTCGAGTTCCAGGCGTGCCAGATGACCATCGACCTCATGGACTACGACGAGGACGACTTCTTCGACGGCGTCACCGTCGGCGTCGGCGCCGCGAGCGCCCTCGGCGACATGGTCGACGCCGACGTCCAGCTGCTCGTCTGAACCCGGCTACCACTCCCGTGCGCACCGTCGACGCGAACAGCACCACGACCAGCGGGGGACCGGAACCGCCAAACTGCCGGCACTACCGGGTGGTCGTCGCATCGACGTACTCCGTCTCGAGGACGAGCACGGCCGAGCACGCCTCTCGTTCCCCGGAGCAACTCGATTTCGTATAGCGCAATCCCATTTATCGGGCTTGGGGTCGGTCAGCTCCAGACCGCCCGGATGCGGTGGGTTCGGTGCTCTCTGACCGGAACCGAGCCGACGCACCGTCCGTGCCGGGTCCCGCCCCGACGCCCCCGGTTCGAGAGGCGCTATCCGCTCCGAGTTCGCGAGGACGTGCCACAGCGCCAGCCCTGCACCACGAGCGCACGGTCGACGCGACGTCCGAAACCGGATGCGTCGGCGACGGGCGTCCCTGCGAGCGCAGCCCCGCGCAGCGTCGACGCACCCGGACGGGACGCTTCTCGTTCAGGCTCACGCCCCAGGAGCCGACGTCGACTCCGCGGTACCGGCCCGCGATCGAACCACCTGGAACCGCGCCTCCGTACGGATCGACCCCTGCGTCGCGCGGTCGGACTCGCCGTCGACCCCGTCAGCGCTCGAACCCGCCCCGTTACCGCCAGGGCCGCGAGTCGCTCCCGTACCGCTCTCACCGCCCTCATGCCAGCGCTTCCGCGCGCGAACGTCTCGCGACCTGGCCGCGACGACGGCCGCCTCCCGCCTCGAACCCCAGGGTACGACCAGCGAAATCCGCCGTATCGCCGATCGGGCCACCACCGTGGGGCTGCGTCGCGAGCAATGGCGTCGGCCGCTCGTGTGAGTTCCGTCGCGAGCGCTGGCGCACCGACGAACGGCCGAGTCGCGGTCGAGCCAGGCGGACGGACCGGTGGCTCGCGGGCGCGCAGTGGGTCGAACGTCCGTGGGTGACCGTCCACCACCAGTTCTGGTCGATTTCGCCGGCGAGAGAGCGACTGGGACGCGAACCGGTCCGCACCGTCACTCGCCCCGAACCGACCCGATAAACCACATCGTGCGATACAGAATCAGTGAACGCTGCGTCACCCCCGGCGCGGTGGCCCGCCCGACGAGTCCCTACGAGCGACCCGGAGCGACCGCCGCGAGCCGGCGCCGCTTGCCGCCCCCGGTCGCGAGCGTCTCGAGGACGTCGAGTTCCTGCTGGAGGGCGTCGTCGCCGAGGGCGTTCATTTCGGCTTCGAGGTGGTCGGCGAACGTCGCGAACCGGTCGCGGTACGGCGCGGAGACGGTCAGTTCTTCGCTCTGTTGCTCCCACTCGCCGAGGTGGTCGTCCTCGGGGACCTCGATGCCGTCGTCGGCGGGTTCGCCGTCGCGTTCGCGTTCGTCGATCATCCAGTTCTGCAGGAGGTCGGCGTACCGCGAGAGCAGCACCGCCTTCCGGACGCCCGTGTTCGCGAACTGCTCGGGCCCGCCGCCGGGGAACGCGACGGTGGTCTCGCGCTCGCTGCGTTCGCCCGTGCGGTCCGCCCAGCTCGCACGCAAGCGAAGCGACGCGTCGTCGCCGCCGTCGGTGCCGTCGCCGGTCGGGGTGACCTTCGCGAGCACGACGCCGCCGCGCGTTCGCCCGCCCTCGGTCGGGGACGCGAACAGCGTGTTCACGTGCAGCATCTCGCCGGTCGCCTCGTCGGCGGCCGTGGAGCCATACACTTGCTCGATGTCGTAGCCGTCGGCGTCGAGTTCCAGCGACAGGTCGAACACGAGCGGCGTCACCATGTACTCGAAGCGCTCGACGACGCGCTCGCGGAACTGGCTGGGCGAGTGCACGGAGTAGTAGTTCGCGCCGCGAACGCTCGTGATCTCGTCGACGAGTTCCGTGTTGAAGTCCACGCCGACGCCGACGACGGTCGCGTGCGCGCTCGTCTCGCTCGCGGCGGTCTCGAGGCGGCCGCGGAGGTCGTCGTCGCTCGTCCGCCCGACGTTCGGCATCGCGTCCGTGAGGACGACCATGCGGTTCTCGTACGTGGTCTGGTCGGCGTCGGCGTGCGGGTCGAGGAGCGAGAGCGCGTCGTCCATCCCGGCGTCGAGGTTCGTCCCACCCCCGGCCTGGAGGTCCTCGCGGATGTGGCCGCGGATCGCGTCCATGTCGGTGTCCGCGACCGGATTCAGCGGTTTCGCGACCGTCGACGCGTCGTTGTACAGGACGACCCCGAACCGGTCGTCCGGCCGGAGCTTCTCCGTCAGCGCGGCGAGCGCGTCCGTCGCGACCGCCAGCTTCGACTCGTTCCCGGCGTCGTCGACCGCCTGCTCGTTCCCGTACTGGTCGTAGTAGTACCGGTCGAACGACGACCCCATCGACCCGGAGACGTCGAGGACGACGACGAAGTTCAGGCGCTTCCGGTCGAACGAGTCCGCGTCCAGGCTCGAGTTCAGGCCGACGGAGAGGTATCGCTCGGTCTCGCCGGAGAGGGGGTCCGCGGTGACCGCCGGCGAGTACGTCGGGCAGAACAGGTCGCCGCACGCGCCGGCGTCGCCGGTGTCGAAGTAGTAGTCGTAGAACAACCCCTCGTAGGACAGCGACGACGGAACGGGGAGGTAGTCGTTCCGGACGTTCCGCCGGAACGCGTTCGCGTCCTTCGCGCCACCGGCGGCCAGGCCGACGTTCCCGCCGTCAGCGCTCGCGCTGTCCGCGCTCGCCTGCTGGAACGTCGCGTTGCCGCCGCCTCCGCCGCCACGGTCGCCGGTCTCGAGGTCGCCGGGCGAGTACTGCCAGTCGTCGACCGTCCCGTCGTCTAGGCCGGGGAGGTTCGCGATGCGTCCGCTGCAGCCCGCGAGCGCCGCGGACGCGGCGGTCGCGAGCGACAGCACCGTTCGTCTGCTGCGGGGGGCCATGCGAGTACGACGACCGCCCACGGCCATAACACCTCGACTAGCTGAAACGCCAATTTCACCTGCGAGCGCGCCCGAACAGACCGAACTCGAGATACCCGGGCGCGAAACGCCCCACTTTTCACTCGTCGTCGCCCACACTCGCCCATGACCGACCTCGACCCCGAGACGTTCGAGGCGGAGAAGTACGTCGACTACTTCCCCGAACTCCAGCAGGCGTACAAGAACGCGTTCAACCGCGTGAACGAGCGCTACGACGCCGAGCTCGTGCACGCCATCGACCAGCAGGTGCTCAACGAGAGCGAACCGCACTACGAGGGCGACGGCGAGTTCAGCATCGAGCTCCCCGACGACCCCTACGACCGCCTGGAGGGCGTGCTCGCCGATCGCGAGAAGTTCGACGCCGTCCTCGACGCGTACCTGGACGAGATCGAAACGGAACTGCAGCGCGTCTTCGACGTGTAGCCCGCACTGGCTGCCGGGTACCGTCCGAGCGTCGGCCGCACTGGCTGCCAGGTACCGTCCGAGCGTCGGCCGCAC
>Ga0207756_100477_pt1 | contig 13037 bp, 11 predicted proteins | sample A23M1SouthBayCA_FD_187748 | JGI IMG/M metagenome (GOLD analysis project Ga0207756, IMG submission 187748) | Aerobic enrichment media microbial communities from Eden Landing Ponds, California, USA - A23 M1 (3) (SPAdes) | ecosystem: Environmental > Aquatic > Marine > Unclassified | place...
ACGCCATCAACCCGGTGCTGCACACGCCCGAGGGCGCGATCGTGTACGGGCTGGACAAGCGCATGGACCACACGCCCGTGATCGGGGACCCGATCGACATGAAGCGGTTCCGCGAGATCGGGCGCGAGGGCGAGGGCGTGCTGTGTTACATCGAGGACTGCACGAACGCGAACAAGAAGGGCCGCACGCCGAGCGAGGCGACCGCGCGCCGGCACCTGAAGGACGTCCTCGACTCCGTGGAGGACTACGACGGCGGGATCGTCGCGACGACGTTCTCCAGTCACATCGCGCGCGTCAAGTCCCTCGTCGAGTTCGCGAAGGACATCGGCCGCCAGCCGGTGCTGCTCGGGCGGTCGATGGAGAAGTACTCCGGCACCGCCGAGCGCCTCGGGTTCGTGGACTTCCCGGACGACGTCGGCATGTTCGGACACCGCAAGAGCGTCGACCGGACGTTCAAGCGAGTGATGAACGAGGGCAAGGAGAACTACCTGCCGATCGTCACCGGCCACCAGGGCGAGCCGCGCGCGATGCTGACGCGGATGGCTCGCGGCGAGACGCCGTACGAGCTGGACGACGGCGACAAGGTCATCTTCAGCGCGCGCGTCATCCCGGAGCCGACGAACGAGGGCCAGCGGTACCAGGCCGAACAGCTCCTGGGCATGCAGGGTGCGCGCATCTACGACGACATCCACGTCTCCGGGCACCTGAACCGGGAGGGCCACTACGAGATGCTGCAGGCGCTCCAGCCCCAGCACGTCATCCCGGCGCACCAGGACATGAGCGGGTTCTCGGGGTACGTGAACCTCGCGGAGAACCAGGGGTACAAGGTCGGTCGAGACCTGCACGTGACGCGGAACGGGAACCTCATCACGCTCGTGGAATGATGACGGATCCGAGCACGCGCGAAGAGGCGGTGCTGTCGGCGGTCGAAGCGCGCCGGGAGTACGTGAACGACGCGATCCCGGAGGAACTCCCGATCAAGCGCCCGGAGCGGCTGTACGAGGCGTCCCGGTACCTGCTGGACGCGGGCGGGAAGCGCCTGCGGCCGACGGTGCTGCTCGCGGTCGGCGAGGCGCTGACGGACGTCGACGGCCTGACCGACGACGTCGACTACCGCGAGTTCGCGGACGTCGACGGCGAGCCCGTAGACCTGATGGCGGCGGCGGTGAGCGTGGAAGTCATCCAGTCGTTCACGCTCATCCACGACGACATCATGGACGACGACGAGCTGCGTCGCGGCGTGCCCGCGGTCCACGAGGAGTTCGGGCTCGACACCGCGATCCTCGCGGGCGACACGCTGTACTCGAAGGCGTTCGAGATCCTGCTGGAGACGGGGGCGCCCGCGGACCGATCGGTGGACGCGCTCGGGATGCTCGCGTCGACGTGCACGAAGATCTGCGAGGGGCAGAGTCTGGACGTCGCGTTCGAGCAGCGCGGTGACGTGGTGCCCGACGAGTACATGGAGATGATCGAGCACAAGACCGCGGTGCTGTACGCGGCGTCGGCGGCGCTCGGCGCGATCGTGCTCGGCGCGGACGACGAGACCGTCGACGCGCTGTACGGGTACGGACTGGACGTCGGTCGGGCGTTCCAGATCCAGGACGACGTCCTCGACCTGACGGTGCCGAGCGAGAAGCTCGGGAAGCAGCGCGGCTCGGACCTCGTGGAGAACAAGCAGACGCTCATCACGGTGCACGCTCGCGAGCACGGCGTGGACGTGGACGCGCTCGTCGAGACCGACGACGTGGAGGCGGTGACGGAGGCGGAGATCGACGACGCCGTCGACCGCCTGCACGCCGCCGGCAGCATCGAGTACGCGAATCGGACGGCGCGGGACCTCGTCGAGCAGGGGAAGGACCGCCTGCAGCGGTTGCCGGAGAACGACGCACGCCGCCTGCTGGAGGACCTCGCGGACTACCTCATCGAACGCGAGTACTGACCGCGGACTCGCGTCCCAGTGCGGTCGCCGGTTCGTCGCGGTGGGTCGGTGAGGGAACATCGGGGCGGTTTTTACGTGTCCGCGAGTACGTCGCCCCAATGGACGAGGAACTCCGCGAGCGTGTGGAGACGGCGGCAGAGACGGCCGCGCTGTTCAACGCGGTCAAGCACGAGAGCGACGCGGCCGTGGGTGCGGTGATGGGGCCGCTGATGGGCGAGCACCCCGAGTTCCGCGAGCACGCGGACGCGGTACCGGGCGTCGTCGGCGGCGTCGTGTCGCGCGTGAACGACATGAGTCACGAGGAGCGCGTCGAGCGCCTGCAGGAGCTCGCACCGGAGCGGTACGAGGAGCTGACGAGCGAGGACGAGGCCGACGACCGGCCGCTGCCGGACCTCCCGAACGTCGAGGAGTACGACGAGGTGCGGATGCGGTGCGCGCCGAACCCGAACGGCCCGTGGCACCTCGGGAGCGCGCGCATGCCTGCGGTCATCGGGACGTACAAGGAGCTGTACGACGGGTGGATGCTGGTGCGGTTCGACGATACCGACCCGGAGACGAAGCGCCCCGACCTGGACGCGTACGACGAGATCCTCGACGCCGTTTCCTACCTCGGGTTCGAGCCCGACGAGGTGCTGAAGGCGAGCGATCGCGTGGAGACGTACTACGAGCACGCTCGCGACCTGATCGAGCGCGGTGGGGCGTACACGTGCTCGTGCTCGGGCGAGGCGTTCTCGGACCTGAAGAACGACGGCGAGCCGTGCCCGCACCGGGACAAGGCGGTGGAGACGACCCGGGAGGAGTTCGAGGCGATGGTCGACGGCGAGTACGGCGCGGGCGAGATGACGCTGCGCGTGAAGACCGACATCGAGCACAAGAACCCCGCGCTCCGGGACTGGGTGGCGTTCCGCATGGTGGACACCCCGCATCCGCGCGACGCGGCGAGCGAGTACCGGTGCTGGCCGATGCTGGACTTCCAGAGCGGCGTGGACGACCACCTCACCGGGATCACGCACATCGTGCGCGGCATCGACCTGCAGGACTCCGCGAAGCGCCAGCGGTTCCTGTACGACTACTTCGACTGGACGTACCCCGAGGTCGTGCACTGGGGGCACGTGCAGATCGACGCGTACGACGTGAAGATGAGCACGTCGACGATCAAGGAACTGGTCGACGAGGGCGAGCTGGACGGGTGGGACGATCCGCGTGCGCCCACGGTAGCGAGCGTGCGTCGACGCGGGATTCGCGGGGAGGCGCTCGTGGACGCGATGCTCGAACTCGGGATGTCCACGAGCGACGTCGACCTCGCGCTGTCCTCGGTGTACGCGAAGAACCGCGAGTACGTCGACGACACGGCTACCCGACGGTTCTTCGTGCGCGACCCCGTCGAGCTCGCCGTCGAGGGCGACCACCCCGAGGCGGGCCATCCCCCGCTGCACCCGGACTTCGAGGAGCGCGGCGACCGCGACGTCCCCGTGGGCGACGCGCTCGCGCTCGAACCCGCGGACGTTCCCGACCCCGGCGACCGCGTCTGGCTGAAGGGCGTCGGGTGCGTTCGCGTCACGGACGGCGGCGACGCGGTCGCGTTCACCGACGACGACCTCTCCGTGGTGACCGAGGGCGACGTCGACGTCGTGCACTGGGCGCCCGCGGACGCGGACGCGAACGTGACCGTCCGCATGCGGACGATGGACGGCGACGTCTCCGGGGTCGCCGAACCCGGCCTGCTCGACCACGACGTCGACGACGTCGTGCAGTTCGAGCGCGTCGGCTACGCGCGGATCGACGACGTGTCGCCACGCGACACGGACCCGTCGAACGGCGACGAGCCGGGAGACGACCTCGCGTTCGACGGCGAGGCGGACGTGCGGACGTACTTCGCGCACCCCTGACTCCCGTCGCGGAGTCGTTCGAGCGAACCGGGATCGCGCTTTTTAGGCGTGTCTGGTGACGCTCGCGGGGTCGAGGAACCGGAGCGGGCCGTCCGCTCCCGGAGTGAGCCGCCAGCCGTCGCCGTCGCGGTCGAGGACGCCGACGACGGCGACCGGGCCGTCGACGCCGATCGCGGTGACGCGGTAGGAGCGGTGCGTGCGCCCGGGGAGGACGCCGCCGGACAGGAGCCTGGCCGCGCGCGACCGGTCGCTGTCGAGGGCGGTCAGGACGTCCGCGGTTTCGGCCGGGAGGTCGTCGGCGTCGTGGAGGACGCGCCGGTGCGTGCGGCGCTCGTCGTCGACCACCGGCGCGTGCGCTCGTGGCGGGTCGACGTCCACCGTTGCCCCGTCGACGTCGAGTTCGAAGGGAGCGACGGCGCGGACGGTCGTGACGTGCCCGACCGGGCCGTCGACCCGGACCGCGTACGCGATCGCGTCCGCGCCCGTGAACGGCGTCGCGAGCGGGCTGTCGGTCGCGGGCGTGCCGACGACCGCGACCGGTTCGTCGCCCGGTTCGAGGTCGCCGGCGCCAGCGACCGGTCGCGTCGGCTGGACGACGGTCGGGTCGCGCTCGCCGAGCGCGAACAGGGCGACGATCGCGGCGGCGACGACCGCGAGGACCGCGAGCGCGAGCGCGTTCCCGGCGAGGAACTCGACGAACGTCGTCATGCTCGACCCGCGGAAAGACGGGCGCTCGACCGCAGTGTGCGAACGCGAACTCGAACGCGGGGCGTGGTCATAGGAGGAGTGCGACGGCGAACGTGGCGAGCATCCCGAACGCGAGCATCACCTGCACGACGACGCTCCCGAGCGCGCCGAGCGTCGAGTACGCGGCGGCTCGCGTCGCGTTCCTGGCGTTCCCGCGGTACGCTTCGACGAGGAAGATGGTGCCGGCGAGCCCGACGATGAACCCGATCGGGCCGGTGGCGAGGAACGCGACGAACCCGACGACGGCGCCGAGGAGGCTCGCGGTCCAGGACGCGCCGCCGTACTTCGCGGCGAGCGTGCCGGCGAGCCAGTCCGCGAGGACGGCGACGACGCCGACGACGACGAGCGCGCCGAGGACGACCGCCCCGACGCCCGTGCCGTCGCCGAGGGCGTACGCGACGACGCCGGCGAGGCTCACGAGCGGCCCCGGAACGGACGGGATGGCGCTGCCGACCACGCCGAGCGCCAGGAGCGCGAGCGCGGCGAGCGTGATGGCGTCCAGACCGAGTAACATGCCTGCCCGTAGCGCCAGGACGCCGAAGAACGTTCCGGTGGTTCGGTGGTCGTCCGGCGCGTTCGCACCACCGTCCGCGTCGGTCAGTCCCGGTAGCGGTCGCGTTCGTCGAGCGCGGCCCGATTCCCGTACGCGTCGACGAGCGGCCTGACGGCATCGCCCAGCGCCCGCATGCAGGCGCCGGGGGAGACGTAGTCGAGGGCGTCCGCGACCGCGGGCCAGGGCCGTGCCTGGAGGACGCGCCGAACGAGCAGGCGCTCCTCGCGCGCGTCGAGCGCGCCGTCGCTGCCCTCGGGGTCGACGAGGTGCTTGACGGCGAGGTCGCGGAACGGCGCGGGCGCGACGTCGAACAGGCCGGGGCCGTACGACGCGCCGACGACGGTCCGCCACGCGGGCGCGGGCAGGTCGGCGTCGACGGACGCGGGACACGCCCGGAGGGTCGCGCGGACGACGTCGGGGTCGCAGTCCGCGAGCGCGTCCGAGAGCACGCTCGACGCGCGTGCGGCGAACCATTCGGCGTGTCGGGCTCGCAACTCGCGGCCGGCGTCGCTCGTCGGGTGCAGGACGATCGCGGAGTACTCGCCGCTCGCGTCGTTCCGCGTCGTCGACAGGTGCACGCTCCCGTAGCCGTTCTCGCGCCAGAAGTCGACGAGTTCCGGGGTGGCGCCGAACCCGGAGCCGAGCCAGTCGACGTCGTCCGCGACCTCCTCGCGCACCTTCGACAGGAGGTGCGAGGCGAGGCCGCCGCGGCGCACGGCGTGATGCGTGGCGATGCGGACGACGCGGTACCCGACGGTCTCGGCGGCGGCCTCGTCACGGAGCTGGCTCGTCAACACGTCGGGGAGCATGTTCCCCTTGACGCGCCCGCCCTCGTACATCGACGCGCGCCGCGACGCCGAGAGGTCGCCCTCGCGTGCGAGGAGGGCGACGCACGCGACGTGGCCCTCGTGAACGAGCGCGCGCACCGAGAGGTTCGGCGCGTCGAGCAGCCGCGCGAGGTCGTCGGGTTCCGTCCGGTAGTGCGCGAGCACGAGCGACCCGAACACCTCTCGGAGCAGGTGCTCGTCCGCGAGCAGGGCCTCCGCGTCGAGTTCTCGATACGCGACCGAGTCCGGGGTCGCGCCCGCGACGAGGTCGTCCACTGGCGGTCGGGCGTCCAGCAGGAGCGCGCGGAACGCCCACACTTCCACGGGGTCGCCGGCCGCGTACCGGATCGGGTCGGCGAGCCGGCACTCGACGACGTCGTGCTCGCTCTCTTCGAGTCGTCCACGGAACCGCACGTCGAACCCGCGACCCGTTCCCTCGTACCCGTGCACGGTCGTCGCGTACGCCACGCGGTCCGCGGAGAGCGTGGACTCGAGGCGCCGCACCGGTACCGTCGCGGCCTCGTCCACGATCAGCGCGTCGCCGTCGGTCGGCGCCGCGACCACGTCACCGACGGGTTCGAAACGGACGCGCCCCGGCGACCCCGACGATCCGTCGGCGTCGACGCTCGCGTCGCTCCCGTCGCCCGCGGCCCGCAGGTGGTACTCGCCGGGGTGGTCGCCCGCGGTGCCGAGCGCGTCGAGGAGTTCGCGGGCGCGCTCGAACACCTCCCGACAGCCGCGGCGCTCGCTCGCGGTCACGACCACGTCCTCGCCGCGCGCCGCGAGCGCGCCCGCCGCCAGCCCCGCAGCGCTGGACTTCCCGCGCCCCCGGTCGGCCGCCACCACCACCGCCGACTCGGGGTCGAGAAGGGCCTCCAGGGACGCGACCGCGTCCCGCTGGTCGGCGGTCCGGCACGCCTCGTACGCCGCGGCCGGGAACCGGGCGTCCGCGGGCGGCGACGGCGACGCCGACGGCCGCGCCGGCTCCGGGTGCGTGCGGCCGTCCGAGCGGAGGACGCCGCGATCGCCGCCCTCCCCATCGGTTCCGTCCGTCCCCTCGTCGACGTCGACGACGCCGACGCCGCGGTGCGCTCGCGCGAGCGCGACCAGTCGCCGCCGGAAGTGCCCGGTGACGTCCTCCAGCGAGAACGGCGGCACCGCCATCCCCTCGTCGAACCCGTCCCGGCGATCCGGCCACGCGTCCATCGCGGGTGCGAGCACCACGAGCAGCCCGCCGCCGTCGACGACGCCGACCACGCGCCCGAGCGCGTTCGGCCGGCACTCCGCGTGACAGTCGAGCACCACGACCTCGCGCGTACTCCCCAGGAGCTCGCCGGCGCGACGCGTCCCGACGTGCTCGCCCGCGAGGAACCCCTCCGGGCCCACGACGGTCGTCGCGGCGACGCCGACCTCCAGCGCGTCCACGACGTCGTGCGCCCGCGACCGCGTCGCGCCGGGGGCGCCCGCGAGCACGAGCACCCGCCGCTCGTTCGCGCGTCGAGCCTCCTCGTGGAGCGCTCGCGCGTACCCGCCGACCGCCACCCGCTCGCCGCCACCACCGGTGGCGCCGCCGTCCGCGTTCATACCGCCCCCGTCGCGCCCGGGCCAGAAACCGGTGTCCATCCGCTGCCGCGACCGTCCTCCCGCGCCCCCGCCAGAACCGATAAGTGTCGGGTTGCCGAAACGCCGACGATGCACTCATCGGGTAACACGTTCATGAACGCGGTCGTCGGCGCGGTCGCGTCGCTCGTCCTCGTCTTCCTGCCGTTCTCGCCCGCGGTCGGCGGCGCGGCAGCCGGATACCTCCAGCGAGGCACCACCACCGACGGCGCGAAGGCCGGCGTCGTCACCGGCCTCCTCGTCTCCATCCCGCTCTTCCTCCTCGTCGTCGTCCTCGCACCCGTCCTCCTCTTCGCGCCCGCCGGCGTCCCCTCCATCCCCACGAACGCCGTCGTCTTCGTCCTCCTGTCCACGGTCGGCACGCTCGCGTACGCCCTCGGCACCGCGACCCTCGGCGGCGCCATCGGCGCGTACCTCGCCGCCGTCCACCGCGACGACCACGGCAGCGACGTCGCCGAGTCGACGACGGGGACCGTCGCGAACCCGGATACCGCCGGTTCCGAGGACCGCGCCACCGCGAACGACGACTGACCACGCCGACCGATCGCGAGGACGAACCGCGAGGACCGATCGCGAAGACGGGCGCCGATCGCGGGCGGCGGTGGCGTCAGTCGAGTCCGTCGGCGTACGCGTAGTCCGCGTCGGTCGCCTCGACGACGACGCCGTCGAGACCGATCTGCCAGTTCTCGACGAGCGACGGGTCCGCGAGCGCGTTCGACAGTTTCGTGCGGACGTCCAGGAGCGCGACGCCGTACATGTCCCGCGGGAGGCCCTGGAAGTACTGGAGCGCCGTCCGGAACAGCGACCGCATGCCGTCGTCGTCCTCGAAGTCGACGTGCTTGTACGTGCCCGCGGCGACCTGCACCATCCCGTGCAGGAACATCGACTCGCGGGACCCGCGGCCGTAGTTGTACCACTCGTCCTCGAAGCAGTCGTGGGATTCGTGGTACGCGCCCGCGTTGAACAGCGCGACGCCGTGCTCGACCGCGCGGCGAAGCGTCGCGTGCTCCCATCGCCCCGCGTCGGCGTCCCAGCCCGTCGGGTCGCCCCGCGCCGGCGGGCCGATCGACGCGTCGTTCGTGTGCTCGTCCATACGGCCGAACACGACCTCCGCCCGCAAGAACCGTCGGGTCGACGCCAGCGCTCACGACGCCGCTCGACCGGCTCGGCCCGGGCAGGTGGTCGACCAGGACTCCCCAGTAGCTGCTCGCGCAGCGTCGAGGCGGTTCGCAAGGTTTTAGCGCGCCGTCCGCCGAAACGTGGATGCGTGCGAGGGTAGCCAAGCCAGGAAACGGCGGCGGACTCAAGATCCGCTCCTGTAGAGGTCCAAGGGTTCAAATCCCTTCCCTCGCATCGCACCCGCCGCAAGCGGGTAAGATGCACGGGGAAGCGGTTCGAGCCAGGGAGCAACTCGTTGCGACCGTGGTTCAAATCCCTTCCCTCGCATCGCGCCCGCTTCGGCGGGCAAGATGCGGAAGGCGCTCCGGGAGCGCTCTTCCCTCGCAAAACTCTCACTCGGAACCGCTTCGAGCGACGGCGTCGCCTCGCCGCGTCTGGCGGCCGGTCAGGCGCGTTCGACGTCGACGGCTTCGCCGACGACCTGCCAGCCGTCGGTGGTCTCGCGAGCGACGAGGAGGGTGTCGTCGCTGTCGCCGTCGACGATGCGGTACGTGGTGCCGTCCGCACCCTGGCCTTCGGCTTCGAGCTCCTCCTGGAAGAACTCGGCCTGCTGCATCGCGAGGGAGACGGTGCTGTCGTCGCTGAACGTGAGGGTGACGTCGTCCGGTGCGACGTTGTACAGGCGCTTGGCGAGCGTGTTCATGCACGACGAGTGCCGCTCCGGGGACATATCGGCGTCGGTCCGCGGAGCCCTCGACGGCGCGTGGCCGAGTCGGGCCGCGCCGACGCTTCACGGCGAACCGGTGGGTCTTTTGGCGCGGCTCACGCGAGTGCGGGCATGACCGAGGACGCTCGCGCTCGTGCGGACGTCGCGCTCGCCGCGGCCCGCGCCGGGGGCGCGGTCGCGGAGTCGCGCTTCCGGACGGGCATCGACGTGGAGACGAAGGACGGGAAGACGGACGTCGTCACGCAGGCGGACCGGGACGCGCAGGACGCGGTCGTGGACGTGATCCGGGAGCGGTTCGACGCGGACGCCGTCGTCGGCGAGGAGCACGACGAACTCAAGCGAGTCCCCGAGGCGGGGCCGGCGTGGGTGATCGACCCGATCGACGGGACGAACAACTACGTCTCCGGGATGCGCTCGTGGGCGACGAGCGTCGCGGCGGTCGTCGACGGCGAGCCGGTGGCGGCGGCGACGATCGCGCCCGCGCTCGACGACGCGTACGTCGTCGGCCCCGAGGGCGCGCGACGGAACGACGACGAGGTCGCGGTCGCGGCCGAGGCGGACCCGGAGCGGCTCGCGGCGGCGCCGACGATCTGGTGGGACTTCGACCGGCGCGCGGAGTACGCGGCGGCGTGCCGCGCGGCCGTCGAGCGGTTCGGGGACGTCCGCCGGTTCGGGTGCGCGCAGCTCGCGCTCGCGAACGTCGCCGAGGGCGCGATCGGTGGAACGTTCACGAACGTGCAGGCGAACCCGTGGGACACGATCGCTGGCGTGAAGCTCGTCCGGGAAGCCGGCGGGCGCGTCACGGACCTCGACGGCGACCGCTGGCGGCACGACTCCCGCGGGCTCGTCGCGTCCAACGGCGCGGTTCACGACGCCGTCCTCGAAGCGGCCCGCGAGGCGGACGCGGCGCGCGACGCCGACACCCACCCCTGACCGCGGCGCGTCCACCCCACGGTCACTCGACGGAACGGCATCCGACCGACGGTCACTCGACCGCTTCGTCGACGAATCGGCGTCACTGACTTGTACCCCGGCGGCGAATCGTCGGCATCGATGGAGCTCGACGACACGGACCGCGAGATCCTCCGCATCCTGCAGGCAGACGCGCGCACGCCGTTCTCGGAGGTGGCGAGACGCATCGACATGTCGAGCGCGACCGTGCACGATCGCGTCAACCGCATGGAGGAGGCCGACGTCATCGAGGGGTACCACGCGAAGGTCGACCCCCGGGAGGCCGGGTTCGGGATCTCCGCGATCGTCGGCCTGCGCGTCGAGCAGGGCCGCGAGAAGGACACGCTCGACCGCCTGGAAGCGATCGAGGGCGTGCAGGAGATTCACCTGACGACCGGCGAGTGGGACGTGATGGCGCGCGTGTTCGCCGCGGACGCGGACGCGCTCCGGGAACTCATGTTCGAGGAGGTCGCGCAGATGGACGGGTTCGCGCGCTCGCAGACGATGGTCGTCCTCGGCACCGAGCACGAGAGCGAGGAACTCCCGGTGTGAGTTCCGCCGGGACGCCGTGGCCGACCCGTTGCCGGGTTCGCCCGGGGCGGTCTGGCGGTCGCGACGGGCGAGACCGGAAGGATGAAACGCGACCCACCGCTGGTACCGGCTATGACGAGTGACGACCACGCGGTCGCCGGCGACGACCCCGAAGCCGGCGGTCCGCCGGGGTATCTCGACCGGCTCGGGGTGACGGTGTTCCAGGCGTGGCTCGCGACCGTCGCCGCGATCCTCGCCGTGTTCGGACTCGGCTCGATCGCGTTCACGCGCACCGTCTACGCGAACTTCGTCTGGCACTACTTCTGGGGGCCGGTGTACGCGGACGCGCAGGGCTGGCGGTACGCGGCGTGGGCGGACGGCGACGTCGTGCAAGTGTCCGGTCCGGACGTCGCCGCCGGCATGGGGCCGGTCGCGGAGCCCGGGTACACGATCTACTCGGAGGTCGGGTACGCGTTCATCCTCATCCTGATGCTCGTCGGCGTCGCCATCCTCCTGAAGCGACTCGAGTTGACGGAGTTCCGCAAGCTGTTCTTCGCGCTGTTCCCGTTCGTGCCACTGGGTGGTGCGCTGCGCGTACTCGAGGACGCGAACAACGTCCTGCCCGCGGACGCGACTCCCTTCGCGCTCGAGTATCCGCTGAACACGCTGATGATCAGTCCGATCATCTACTTCACGATGTTCGCCCTGACGCTCGCGACGCTGCTCGTCGCGATGTACGTGCATCGACGCGGACTGACGGAGACGTTCGAGTACCCGCTCGCGGCGATGGGAACGGCGCTGCTCGTGGTCACGGTCGGGTTGATCGCCACGCTCGCGTTCACCACGGACCTGACGTCGCCGCCACGGCTCCGGTTCTACCCGATCATCACCGTGCTCACGCTCGTGTTCGCGACGATCACGACCGCCGGCGTCTGGGGCATGATCGAGCGGTTCGCGCCGGAGATCAACGCCGGCACGGGCTACATCGGGCTGGTCATCATCTGGGGGCAGTCCGTCGACGGCGTATCGAACGTCATCGGCCTCGACTGGTACGACGAACTCGTGCCGGTCGCCACCCGCGACCTCGACCCGAAGCATCCCGTGAACAAGTTCGTGCAGGACACCACCGGGGACGTCCTCCCGGAGTCGATCACGGCGATCACGGGCGACGCGTGGACGTTCCTCCTCGTGAAAGTCGTCGCCGCGGTGTTCGTCGTGTGGGTGTTCGACGAGGAGATCTTCGAGGAGAGCCCGCGGTTCACGTTCATGCTCCTGCTCGCCATCCTCGCCGTCGGCCTCGGCCCGGGCACGCGGGACATGCTCCGCGCGACGTTCCTGGTCTGACCTCGCGGGCGGCGGCGTTTTCGACCGACCTCCGACCGGCCTACGGGTAGGGGTGATGCCGTCGGTCGAGGCGCGGCTCGAACCCGAGCGATTCCGGAACCTCGCGAGCGCGTTCGCCGAACACGGGATCGTCGGTGAACAGCGGCTGGGCGTCCGGAACGAGGACGCGAACCGCCTCGAACCCGAGTGCGTCGACGTCCCGCGTCGTGACCCGGGCGGCGTACGGCGTCAGCCCCGCGTCGGTGACGGCGTCGACGAGCGCGTCGACGCGCGCCGCGCCGTCCGGAACCGAGTCCGGGCCGACGCTCGACGCGGGCACCGGGCCGTCGGCGTCGAGGAACCCGTCGGTGGCCCGGGGGTAGTCCGCGAACGCGCCGATCGCGCCGTCCTCCGCGCTCGCCGCCGAGCGGCCCATCGACCGGAGCTCCATCCAGTTCTGCAGGGCCTCCGCGAGGGCGTCCGTCGCCGCGGCCTCCGGGTCGAGTGCGGCGTCGGACCCGACCGCGAACCGCGGCCACTCGCCGCCCTCGCGGTGCACCGCGACCGCGACCACCGGCACGTCCACGTCCTGCGTCACGAGGAGCGCGGTCGCCTCCAGTCCCTCGCTGCGCGCGCGCTTCGCCAGCGTCCGGTACCCGTCGGCCTCCACGCGCAGTTCGAGCGGGGAGAACGACGAGTACCACGCGAGCATCGTCGCGTCCCGCTCCAAGACCTCCGTCAAGCCCGACGCGATGGCGTCCGCGCCGGAGGAGCCGAGCCCGAGCCCGGTCGTGATCGCGGTCGCGTACCG
>Ga0207756_100478_pt1 | contig 13031 bp, 10 predicted proteins | sample A23M1SouthBayCA_FD_187748 | JGI IMG/M metagenome (GOLD analysis project Ga0207756, IMG submission 187748) | Aerobic enrichment media microbial communities from Eden Landing Ponds, California, USA - A23 M1 (3) (SPAdes) | ecosystem: Environmental > Aquatic > Marine > Unclassified | place...
GGCCGAAACCCGCGAAGAACAGCGTCGAACGAGTGCGTACCGTGAGAAGCGGAACGCGGTCGCTTACTCCTCGGCGTCGGCGTCCTCGCCGGCGCCGGCGAGGAGGCGCGCGGCGCCCAGCCCGATGCCGCCCGCGGCCGCGAGCGCACCGAACCCCGGCGTCGACCCGCTCTCCTCGGTCGTCTCCGTCGGCATCGCCGTCTCCGGCATCGCCGTCGTCGTCGGCTCGGCCGTCGTCGGCTCGGCGGTCGTCGAGTCCGTCGTCGTCTCCGCGGACTCGCCGCCCGTGTACTTCGACCAGTCGACGCCGGTCACGGGCGTCGTCTCCTCCGGGGGCGTGACCCGGCGGGTCCGCCATCTCCCCGGCCTCCATCGGGAACGGCAGCACGCTCCCCTGCATGTTCCCGGACACGAAGACGTCGCGGTCGCCAGCGACCTTCGCTCCCCAGAAATGGGTCTCGTCGGGGTTGCGCCACCACGCGAGCCGCTCGGGGTTCGCGGGGTCCGCGATGTCGTACAGCAGCGCCGCCTTCACGAGCCCGCCCTGCTGTGGCGGGTTGTTCGGGCCGGTGACGAGAAGGCGGTCGCCGTCGATCTTGACGTCCGCGATCATCTGCATCGGGCCGTCCTCGTCGTCGCTCAAGAGCCCCCCGCGTTCCGCGACGATGCTCGGGGACGCCGGATCGGAGAGGTCGACGAGCGCGAACCCGTCGCCGGCGGCGACAGCCGCGAATCCGCCAACACGCCGTACGGGTAAAAGATAGCGAATGTTCGGGGTTGATTTTAGCCTTCGTGCGATGGATTGTCACGCCTGCGGTCGCGCTGATACCAACGCTGGCGCTGTCAGAATTCTATCAAACTGGCGGCCGTTGCGAACGAAACTGTCGGGTCGAGCGTCGACGCCGTCGCGGCACGCCCCGTCGCCGCGCGTGCTCGGTCAGTTCGAGAGGTGCTTGCGGTCGCCGGTGCCCTCGGTCATCGCGCTGGCGAGCGCGCCCTTGACGACGACGTCGTCGCCGAGCGTCGTCAGCTGGATGTCGGGGACGTTCGTCATCACCATCTCGTCGACGCGCTCGCGGATCGGGTCGAGGACGCGCTCGGTGTTGTGGAGCGCGACCGCGCCGCCGACGAACACGACGAGGGGCGCGAACGAGTGCACGAGGTTCGTCACGCCGATCGCGTTCCAGTGCGCGAGCTGGTCGACGACGTGCGCGGCGAACGCGTCGTCGTCCGCGTGCTCGAAGACGTCCGCGGCCGAGAACTCGGGGTCCTCGAGCGGGAGGGCGGTGTCGACGCCGGGGTCGTCCTCGGCCAGCAGGCGCGCGTACCCCGGGATGTTCTCGCCCGAACAGTACGCCTCCCAGTGCCCGTCCTTCCCGCACCCGCAGGTCATGCGGCCGCGAGGGTCGACGACGTAGTGCCCGACCTCGCCGGCGTTCCCGTCCCAGCCGGCGGCGACGCGGCCGTCGACGCAGACGCCCGCGCCGATGCCCGAGGAGATCGTGAGGTACGCCATGTCGTCGGGGTTCCGGTTCGAGTGGAAGCGCTCGCCGATGACGCCGGCGGCGGTGTCGTTGTGGAGGTACACGCGCTCGCTGTCGACGAGCTGCCCGATCGGGCCGGCGAGCGGGATGCGGTCGATGGTGTCGGGGAGGTTCGCGGGGTCCTCGACGCTGCCCTCCGCGAGGTCGAGGGGGCCGATGGAGCCGATCCCGCACGCCTGCACGTCCGTCGGTGCGACGCTCGCGTCGTCGCACGCGGCCCGGAGCGCGTCGAGCACGGCCTCCGTGACGGCGATGCCGGTCGGCCCGCGCGGTGTCCCTCGTCGATTCGACCCGACGACGCGCCCCTCGGCGTCGCCGACGACGGCCCGGATGTTCGTGGCGCCCAGGTCGACGCCCGCGTACGTGGCCATTCTATGTCGGGCAACCGTCGCGCTCGCACTTAACGCTGTAGCATTTACTCGCCCCCGAGTTTCGCGGACGACGGCCGTGCGGGCAGCGAGCTACCGCGGCCGCGTCGCCCTGTCACCGTCAGGGCCCGTCCGCCTGGCTCGAGCGCGACGCTCTCAGTGGTGGAGGTCCGCGAGACGACTCAGTTGCCGTCGTTCGTCGACGGGAGCTGCGGGATGAGCCACGACAGGAACGCGTCCTGGCTCCGCGTCTGCAGCCAGACGCGACCCGGGCCCTCGAACTCGGCGACGAGGCCTTCGCCGGAGAACAGCGTCGACTTCAGGCCACCGACCCTCGTCACGTCCCAGTTCACGTCGCTCTCGAACGCGACGATGTGGCCGGTGTCCACGACGAACCGCTCGCCGGGTTCGAGGTCCCTCGCTTCGATCGCGCCGTAACTCGACAAGAACACCGGCCCGGTGCCGGTGAGCTCCAGGAGGAACAGGCCTTCGCCGCCGAAGAACGTCCGGCCGCCGCCGAACTTCGCGTCGACGTTCACCTCCGGCGTCGCGGCGAGGTACGACCCGCTCTGGACGAGCAGCGTCCCGTCGAGGTCGTACTGGACGACGTCGCCGGGGAGTGGGGGTGCGAGCGTCACCGATCCGGGCGACTCGGCGACGAACGTGTTCCGGAAGAACGACTCGCCGCCGAGCACGGACCGCTTCAGGTTCTTCAGCAGGCCGCCACCGCCACGGTCCGTCCTGATCGCGATGCCGTCGGTGTGGGCGACCATCGCGCCGGCTTCCGCCATGATCGACTCCCCCTGGTTCAGGTCGACTTCGATCGCAGCGAACGACGGCCGGTTCCGTATCTCGTGCTCCATGGCAGCACAACGCGACCCGACGAAATAAATCCGCACTGTCAGTAGTTCGCACGGTCGGTCTCCAACGAGGTCGAGAGACGCGGACGAACTCGACAGCGGCGACGGAACTCGCATCCTCCGGCGTCGAGCATCCGCTCCGGCGTACGCACTCGCGACGACGGTGTCGACTGCTAGCGGGTGTCCGCGCGGACGAACGTCACCGGGCACGGCGCCGTCAGCATCACGGTCTGTGCGGTGGACCCGAACACGGCCTTCCCGGTCGGAGAGCGCGAGCGTCCGGCGACGAACACGCGGTCGGCCGCGACGTCCTCGGCTTCCGCGACGATCGCGTCCGCCTTCTCCCCGACGCGCCCCCGGATCTCGTACTCGACGTCCGCGTCGTCGAACGCGTCCGTCAGGTCACGCACCGTCTTCTGGCGGCGGGCGGCCGCCGTCGGACTGGACTCGGACTGACCGAGCCGATCGCGCACGGCTTCGAAGTCGTCCTCCCCGAACACGTGCACGAGCACCACGCGAGCGCTCGTCGGTACCGCGACCTCCGTCACCGCCGTCGCGAGCGCGTCCACTCGGTCCGCGTCGCCCGGACCGACGGCGACGAGTAGCGTCGAGAGCGTCATGCACGCTCGATGCACCGGCACGGGCGTAAGCCTTGCGGAGGGATGCACACGCTCCCGGAGCGATCCTCGCGACCACCGCACTGCAGGGGGGTGCGGCCGCGACCCGACCCGCGTTCGGCGGCGCGTCGACGGCAGACAGTTTCATGGTCACCCCCCCACTTAGGTCGACTCGACGCGGATGAGCGCGCAGCCAGCAGTCCTCTACGTGCAGGGGGACGACGACGCCACCCGGCACGCCCTCGCCGACCGCGAGGACCTGCTGGTGTACACCGCCGCGACGCAATCCGAGGCCAGCGACGTCCTCGGGTCCGCACGCATCGACTGCGTCGTCTGCCCACAGCACCGCTCGGACGGTCCGACCGGCCGCCGACTGCTCGAACGCCTCACCACCAGTCGCCCCGGCATCCCCGCCATCCTCACCAGCGACGAACCCGACGACGACCTCGCCGGCGCGGTCGCCGCCGGCGCCGCCACCGAGTATCTCCCGCTCTCCATCTGGGACGACCCCGCCGCACGCCTCGGCGACCGCATCGCGCACCACGCCGACGGCACAGTCAGTTCGCCGACCGACCAGACCCTCGGCGGCCTGCTCGCCACCGCACGCGAACTCATGACCACGCGCAAACCGGTGGCGATCGCGAGCGTCGTCACGGACGCCGCCGTCGACATCCTCGACTTCGAGCGCGCGAGCGTGTGGCTCGTCGACGACGACACCGCGCCCGTCGCCGACGCGGACGCACACGGCGACCCCGAGCGACTCGTCCTCGCCGCCGCGCGCCCCGACGGCCACGACTGGGTGGACTCGTACGAACTCGGCGACGAACCCGTCGGGCGCGTGTACGACAGCGGCGAACCCGCCGTCATCGAGCGCGACGACTGCGCGCTCATGTACTTCGGGCTGGGCGACCACGGCGTCCTCGCCGTCGGCGCGGCGAGCGTCGCGGCGATCGACGACGCGGACGTCCAGCTCGCGGAGATCCTCGCCGCGAACGCCGCCGCCGGCGTCGACCGCGCCCGCCGCGAACAGACCCTGTCGCTGTACCGGACCGTCGTCGACAACGTCCGCGAGATGACGTACGTGCTCGACGAACGCGGCCGCATCGTGCTCGCGAGCGACGAGGTCGTCGACGCCTCCGGGTACGACCGCGAGGACGTCCTCGGCGCGCACGTCTCCAAGTTCTTCCCGCCCGAGAGCGTCGCACGCGGCACGGAGCTCATCGCGGAACTCCTCGCGGACGACCCGGACGCCAGACGCACGTACCGCGCGGAGGCACTCACCGCGGACGGCGACCCGATTCCCGCCGAGATCGAGCTGTCCGTCCTCCGGGACGACGACGGCACCTACCAGGGCACCATCGGCGCGATCCGGGACATCAGCGACCTGCTCGCCGCCGAAGCCGAACGCGACCGGGAACGCGACCGCTTCCGGTCGCTGTTCGAGCACCTCCCCGACCCCGTCATCGACTCCAGCTTCCGGGACGGCGAACCCGTCATCGACGCCGTCAACCCCGCGTTCGAGCGCGTGTTCGGGCACGACGAGAGGGACGTCGTCGGCAGGCCCGTCAACGACGTCCTCGTGCCGAACGAGGACGACGTCGCGGACGAACTGGACGCTCGCGCGCTCGCCGACGAGACCGTGAGCGCGGAACTCACGCGCGAAACCGCGGACGGCGACCGGCACTTCCTCTTCCGGGGCATTCCCTACCACGTCGACGGCGAGGACGTGCACGCGTTCGGCATCTACACGGACATCACCGACCAGCACGATCGCGAACAGCACCTGCAGGTGCTGCATCGCGTCCTCCGGCACAACCTCCGCACGGACATGGGCGTCGTCACCGGGTACCTCGACCAGCTCGGCGAGGACCTCGACGACCCGGACGCCGTCGGCATCCTCGACCACGTCATCGGTCGCGCCGAGGACGCCGCCGCGCTCGCGGACAAAGTCCACCAGTTAGAGCAAGTGATCCGGAAGGACTCGGCGTTCACGACCGAACCGACGAACGTCGCCGACAGCGTGCGCGCGCTCGCCGACCGCCTCCGGGACACGTACCCCGACGCCACCATCACCACGGACGCGCCCCGGGAGGCGGTCGCGAACGCTGACGAGCGCCTGGACCTCGCCGTCGAGAACCTCGTCGAGAACGCCGTCGAGCACGCGAACCGACCGGATCCCGTCGTCGACGTCGACGTGCACGAAACCAGCGACGGGGTCGCGATCGTCGTCGCGGACAACGGCCCCGGCATCCCCGACCACGAACGCGACCTCCTCACGGGCGACCGGTCCGTGTCCCGCGTCGAACACGGCGCCGGCCTCGGCCTCTGGGTGGTGTCCTGGGTCGCGCGCTCCCTCGGCGGCACCGTCTCCTTCGGCGACCCCGAGGACGGCAGCGAGGTCGTGCTCGAACTCCGCGCGCCCTGACCGCGAGCGAACGCACCGGCCGCGGGCGACCCCGCCGGCCGCGGCCAGTCCCCGAGCCGTCTAGTTCCCCTGGATGGCGTCGATGACCATCGCCGCCGCGATCACCGGCTCCTTCGGCACGTCGCTCGCGTCGTCGATCGTGATCGTGTACCGGTCCTTCAGCGAGAACTCGCCGTCGATGTTCCCGACGTGATTCCCGGACTGGTCCGTGATCTCGTACTTGTGCGGGATCCACTCGCCAAAGGGCAGGACGTTCCGCGCGACCGTCACCAGCCCGCCACGCGACGTGATCGCCGCGAGCTTCGCCTCGGTCTCCGCGTCCCGGATCGTCCACGTGTCCTGGAAGATCGAGTAGTCGTTGTCGAGAATGACGAGGTCCTCGCCCGTCTGCGCGTCCGTCAGCACGTAGTTCCCGGCGACGTCGATGATGCCACCGGCCTTCACGGTGAACACCTCCCTGCCGCTCCCGTCGACGAACGGGAACTCCTCCTTCATCTTGAACATCTTCTGCTTCCCGCGGATGACGACGTTCCCGCGTGGATCCATCGCCTTGTACTTGTTCCGGACGAGCGCCTGTTCGACGACGTACTCGCTGTCGACGAGGTCCAGACCCGCGATGTCGTACCGTCGGTCCGCTTGCATACCCAGACGTGCCGCGGGTCGACACTTAAAACGACCGTGCGGTGTTCGGAGCGTGCAGTACCCCACCGCATCGAACGGGACCGACAACATTTCACGACTCGGGCCGCTGGCTACGTGCAATGACAAAGGAGTACATCGAGGTCCGCGGCGCCGAAGAACACAACCTCAAGGACATCGATGTCGAGATCCCCCGCGAGCAGTTCAACGTCGTCACCGGCCTCTCCGGCTCCGGCAAGTCCTCGCTCGCGTTCGAGACCGTGTACGCGGAGGGGCAGCGGCGGTACATCGAGTCGCTGTCGGCGTACGCGCGGAACTTCCTCGGGCAGATGGACAAACCCCAGGTCGAGACCGTCGAGGGGCTCTCGCCCGCGATCAGCATCGACCAGAAGGCCGCGGCGAACAACCCGCGGTCGACGGTCGGGACCGTCACCGAACTCCACGACTACCTGCGACTGCTGTACGCGCGCGTCGGCACCCCGCACTGCCCGGAGTGCGGCCGCGAGGTCGGCGAACAGAGCGCGCAGGAGATGGTGGGGCGCATCATGGAACTCCCCGAGGGCACGAAGGCGAAGTTGTGTGCGCCCGTCGTTCGCGACCAGAAGGGCGCGTTCGAGGACGAGTTCGACCGCCTCGTCGCCGACGGCTACGCCAGAGTGGAGGTCGACGGCGAACCGTACGACCTCACCATGGAGCGCCCGGACCTGGACGAGAACTACGACCACACGATCGACGTCGTCGTCGACCGCATCAAGGTCAGCACGGAGACGCGACCGCGCATCACCGACTCCGTCGAGACGGTGCTGGAGGAGGCCGACGGCGTCGTGAAGGTCGTCGTCCCGGACCCACCGGAGGGCGCCAGCGAGGCACTCGGCGGGTCCGCGGCACGGTCGACGGGCGCACTCGGCGACGCCGACGCCGACGACGCCGACTCGAGCGGCGACGACCGGCTCGTCGTCGAACTCAGCGAGGCGCTCGCGTGCACGCACTGCGGGATCGACATCCCCGAGATCGAGACGCGGTCGTTCTCGTTCAACTCCCCACACGGGGCGTGCCCGGAGTGCGAGGGCATCGGCGAGACCAAGGAGGTCAGCGAAGCGCTCGTCGTCGTCGACGAATCGAAGCCGCTCAAGCACGTGTTCGAGGCGTGGAGCTACAACCGGTCGTACTATCAGACGCGACTGGACGCCGTCGCCGAACACTTCGACGTCTCCCTCGACACCCCGTTCGAGGACCTCGACGACTCGGTCCAGGAGGCGTTCCTGTACGGCACCAGCGAGGAGGTCGTGTTCAAGCGTCGGACGAAGAACGGCACGCGCCGCAAACAGAAGCGGTTCGAGGGCGTCATCCCGAACCTGGAACGCCGGTACCTGGACACGGACTCGGACTCGACGCGCGACCACATCGAGGACTACATGAGCGTCACCGAGTGCCCGGCGTGCGACGGGTCGCGACTGAAGCCCGCGAGTCGCGCGGTGCTGGTCGACGGGACGAGCATCGCGGACGTGAACCGCCTCAGCATCGGGGACGCCCTCGAGTACTTCGAGGGCGTCGAGGCAAACCTGAACGAGCGACAGACGAAGATCGCGAAGGAGATCCTCAAGGAGATCCGCGCCAGGCTCGGGTTCATGACCGAGGTCGGGCTGGAGTACCTGACGCTCGACCGGGAGGCGGCGACGCTCTCGGGCGGCGAGAGTCAACGCATCCGGCTCGCCACCCAGATCGGGAGCGGGCTCGTCGGGGTGCTGTACGTGCTGGACGAACCGAGCATCGGCCTGCATCAGCGCGACAACGATCGCCTCCTGAACACGCTCGAGGAACTCCGGGACCTCGGGAACACGCTCTTGGTCGTCGAGCACGACGAGGAGACGATGCGGCGCGCGGACAACGTGATCGACATGGGGCCCGGTCCCGGCAAACGCGGCGGTGAGATCGTCGCACAGGGGGACGTGGACGACCTCGTCGCCACCGACGAGTCGGTCACCGGCGAGTTCCTCTCCGGCGAGAAACAGATTCCCGTCCCCGCCCAGCGCCGGCAAGCCGAGGACGTCCTCACGATCGAGGGCGCGCGCCAGCACAACCTCAAGGACCTCGACGTCGACCTGCCGCTGGGCTGCTTCACCGCCATCACGGGCGTCTCCGGGTCCGGGAAGTCGACGCTCATGCACGACGTCCTCTACAAGGGCCTCGCGCGCCGCATGAACGACAACACGTCCGTGAATCCCGGCGAGCACGACGACATCACGGGCATCGAGAACGTCGAGACCGTGCGACTCATCGACCAGAGCCCGATCGGGCGGACGCCGCGGTCGAACCCCGCGACGTACACGGGCGTGTTCGACTACATCCGCGAGCTGTTCGCGGAGACGAACCTCTCCAAGCAACGCGGCTACGAGAAGGGTCGGTTCTCGTTCAACGTCAAGGGCGGGCGCTGCGAGGAGTGCGGCGGCCAAGGCACCGTGAAGATCGAGATGAACTTCCTCAGCGACGTCTACGTGCCCTGCGAGGCGTGCGACGGCGCGCGGTACAACGACGCGACGCTGGACGTGACCTACAAGGGCGCCACGATCGCGGACGTCCTCGACATGAGCGTCGACGAGGCCCACGACTTCTTCGAGTCGTCCTCCCGCCTCCGGCGGCGCCTGAAGCTCCTGAAGGACGTCGGCCTCGGGTACATGCGGCTCGGGCAGCCGTCGACGACGCTCTCCGGCGGGGAAGCCCAGCGCGTGAAGCTCGCGGAGGAGCTCGGGAAGAAGGACTCCGGGAACACCCTGTACCTGCTGGACGAGCCGACGACGGGCCTGCACTCCGCGGACGAGAAGAAGCTCATCGACGTCCTGCACCGGCTGGTGGACAACGACAACACGGTGGTGGTGATCGAGCACGAACTCGACCTCGTGAAGAACGCCGACCACGTCGTCGACCTCGGGCCGGAGGGCGGCGAGCACGGCGGCGAACTCGTCGCCGAGGGAACGCCGGAGGAGCTGGCGCGCACGGACGCGTCCCACACGGGCCGGTACCTGCGCGACCTGCTCCCGGCGGTGGACGCGGAGGGGCCGCGCGGCGAGCGCGTCGAACCGGAGACGCGCGACATGGACCACGCCGACGAGGACGGGGAAGTGGAAGCGGCGCCCGCAACCGACGACTGAGCGGCGCCGACGTCCGTACTGCGACGCGCCGCTGTCGCTGCGGCCGCCGGAACGCTTTCGATGCTTCGATCCGTCGACGAACGCGTGTCTCGCTGGCGGCAGGTGGTTCGACGCGAGCTCGCTGCGTATCGTCGGAGCACCGGCTACGACGTCGTCGACCTCGCGGACGTGTACGAGCAACTCCTGCCTGTGGTCCGCGAATCGTTCCCGAGGAACGACCACCCGAAGGCGAAGCTCCGGCAGGTGCTCCAGCAACTCCGGGACCGCGACGAAGTGGCGTTCCTTGGCGACGGCGTCTACCGGCTCGTCGACCTCGAGGTCGCGTCATCGAGCACTGACGTGCCCGTGGACCGGGCGTACGAGGCGACGGAGTACGAGACGACCGTCGGGGCGCGGTCGTTGCCCGCTGGATTCCGCCGCGTCGTCCTCGCGGCCTACGAGCGTCGGTGTCCGGTGTCGGGCGTCGACCACGAGCGACTGCTGGACGTCGCGCACGTGCTGTCCTGGAGCGACTACCCGGGTCGTCGAACGGACCCACAAAACGTGCTCGCGCTGGACAGGACGCATCATGCGGCGTTCGATGCCGGGCTCTTCACGCTGTCGAGCGACTACCGCGTTCACGTCGAGCCGGGGTTCGAGACGGACAGCGACGTCCTCGCGGGGACGCTGCTGGAACGCGATGGTGCGTGCCTGCCGTGGGCGGAGCGCGCGCCCGACATCTCGGACGCGCTCGCTCGACGGAACCGGGGCCTGGAGTGGGACGTCCCCGCGTAGCGGGCGTCACCGCTGTCGAGTGGTGTGTGGCGGGCAGGCGGCGCTCGCTGGTCCCGGGCGGTGCGCCGCGCTCCCGTCGAGGCCGCGCCGGGGTGGTGGTCAGTGGACGTCGACCGTCGCCGCGTACTCGTACTTGAACTGCCGGGCCGATCGCTGGCGACGGCGGACCGTGCCATCGACTTCGATGTCGCGTCTGAATGGCCATGCACCCTCGACGCGACCGTCGAAGGCGCGCCAACGTCTTAATTTCGAAATTCCATTAACTATATTAATTGTTGGTGTGTACGTGGTGACAGAACGGGCGAGGACGTTCGTCCGGGGGAATGGACCATGGAACTCGGGACGCTGCTTTCGGACGACGACGCGGTCTCGCCAGTCGTCGGCGTCGTGCTGATGGTCGGGATCACGGTGACGCTGGCCGCGGTCATCGGCGCGTTCGTCCTCGGTGCGAGCACCGCCACGTCGCCGCCGGACGCCCAGATGCGGTACGTCGCGGAGGAGGGCGCGACCGACGGCTGGGGGGATAGCGGGGATAGCGTCGAACGCTTCGTCGTCGAACACGACGGCGGCGAGGACGTCGACCTCGACCGCGTCGAGGTGCAGTACGCGGGCACGGACGTCTCCTCGGGGATGCTGCCGTGGCTGGACTCGAACCCGCCGAGTGGCGACGAGTGGCGCCCGGGCGAGACGTGGGTGCTCGAGGACGCCAGCCCCGGGTCCGGCGGTGACTTCGCGAGCGACCAGCAGGTGCTCGTGCTGTGGACGACCCCCGACGGGTCGAGTTCGCAGATCCTCGCGAACGGCGACCTCCCCTGACGACGGCGGCGCACGCTTTTCACGCTCGCGGTCGTCGATGCGAGTATGCTGTACGTCGCGACGGATCGACGCGTGGCGGTCGTCGATCCGACCGAACCATCGGTTCGAGCCTCGTTCGTCCCGGAGTCACCCGTCGCGGGATCGGGGGCCGGTGACGACGAACCGTCGATGCGCGTGGAGTGCGTGGCGGCGTCGCGGGCGCGGCCGGAGCGTGCGTTCGTCGGGACCTTCGGTGCGGGACTGTTCCGGACGACGGACGCGGGGGAGTCGTGGTCGCGCGTCGACCTGGAGCCGCCGGCGGGCAGCGAGGGTGCGGGGGCGATGACGGCGGTCGCGGTGGCGCCGTGGGACGCGGACGTGGTGTTCGCGGGGACGGAGCCGTCGCGCGTCTACCGCTCGGTCGACGGCGGCGAGTCCTTCCATCGGCTGCCGGGACTGCTGGCGTTGCCGTCGAGCGACGAGTGGTCGTTCCCGCCGCGGCCGGACACGCATCACGTCCGGTGGCTGGAGCCGGACCCGTGCCGCGAGGGCCGCGTGCTGGTGGCGGTGGAGGCGTGCGCGCTCGTGACGCTCGACGTGACCGACGGAACGGCGTCGTTCCGGGAGCGGCCGCCGGGTGCACCCCGGGACACGCACGCGATGGCGACGCACCCGGACGCGCCGGGCCGGGTGTACGCCGCCGCCGGCGACGGGTACGCGGAGAGCTCCCGGCACGGGGACGCGTGGACGCACCCGCAGGACGGGCTCGATCATCGGTACTGCTGGAGCGTCGCGGTCGACCCCGCGAACCCCGAGGTTCGCCTGGTGAGTGCGGCCTCGGGGGCGCGAACCGCGCACGCTCCGGGGCGTGCGGAGACGTACGTCTACCGGAAGCGCGGCGACGAGCCGTGGTCGCTCGCGATGGACGGGCTCGACGGCGCCGACGGCCAGACGCGCCCGGTCCTCGCCGCGGGCGACGACGCCGGCGCGTTCTACGCGACCTCGAACCGCGGGCTCTACCGAACCGTGGACGCGGGCGCGTCCTGGACCGAACTCGACGTCGACCTGCCGTTCGACGAGGGCGGCGGGACCGCAAGCGGTCTCGTGGGCGTCTGACCGACCGTTCGCGACCGATGCGACGACGCGAGGACGGCTACGTGTCGGGCCGCCAGCGACCCCCGATCTCGTCGCGCGGGTAGTCCTGGTACGTCCCGTCGAGGAACGTCGTGACGCGTCCGTCCTCCTCGCTGAGCGTGATGACCCAGAGGACCTCGTCGCGGATGGACGTCTCGAGCGCGCTCATGTGCTTTGCGCCCATCCACCCGGCGTAGTCGATGTCCTCGAACGCTTCGGCGGAGTCCCTGCTGGGGCTGCGGACTCGAACCATCTGGTCCTGGATCGTTCCGTCCCCGCTCACGACGATCGCGCCGTCGCGACTGAGCGCCACGTCCCGGGCGACCTGCGTGAACGCGTCGGGGGACTCGGTGACGACCCGGCACCGCTCGACCGGCCACGTGTTGTCCCCCATCGGGTCGGTGTAGTCGTCGAAGTTGGTCTCGGAGACGATCAGCAGGTACAGGCTGGGGCCGCTCACGTACGGCTCGTCCCACCGGTCGAATCCGATGCTCAGGGACTCGGCGGTGTACCGGATCTGGTCCATCAGCTCCTGACTGGTCGCGTACCGGGCGAGGACGCGGTCGAGCTCCTCCATACTCCGACGGTTCGGCGGGGAGTCGGTTAAAGTCACGCCGGACCCGGGCGGCGTCCGGGCGTGCAGTGGACGGCGAGGCTCCGGGTCGCTGGAGCCAGCGGGTACCGGGAAGGATTTACTCCTCGCGGCGTAGCGTTCGAGTATGTACG
>Ga0207756_100482_pt1 | contig 12868 bp, 10 predicted proteins | sample A23M1SouthBayCA_FD_187748 | JGI IMG/M metagenome (GOLD analysis project Ga0207756, IMG submission 187748) | Aerobic enrichment media microbial communities from Eden Landing Ponds, California, USA - A23 M1 (3) (SPAdes) | ecosystem: Environmental > Aquatic > Marine > Unclassified | place...
GAGCCGGTGACCGTCACGGCGGTCACCGCCGCCGGGTCGAGGTCGCGTTCCCGGGCCAGTTCCAGGGCCGAGACCATCGCCGTCTGGGTGTAGTAACAGCAGGGATAGCGTTTCGTGTTAATGCCCGCGGACTCGATGGCCCACTCGCGGCCCAGCGGGCCCGCGTCCGCGAGACCCGGTCCCCCGGGTCGCGTGTACAGGTCGAGAAAGCCGCCGTCGGTCCCGAGCGCTCCCGGCGCACCATCGAAGCCGTTCGACGCGAGGAGCGTCGCCGTGAGGCCGGCCCGGGCAGCCTGGCCCGCGTGCGCGGCCTTCGTCGACGAGGGGAAGTTCACGCGGAGACCGGCCGGGGACGAGGCCGCGATGCGGAGCGCCTCGGCGATCGTCTCCCGAGAAAGTCCCAGGGCCGTCGCCGTCGCGGCGGCCGCCCCGAAGGTCCCGAGCGTCGACGTCGAGTGCCAGCCCGCCTCGTAGTGGGACTCGGTCGCCGCGTCCGCGAGGAAACACATCGTCTCGAAGCCGGCGAGATAGCCCGTCACGACGGCCTCGCCCGAGAGTGCGCGCGCCTCGCCGATGGCCAACAGGGCCGGCACCAGCGTCGCACTCGGATGACCGAAGACGCCGGGAGACCCGTCGTCGATTTCGAGGCTGTGGGCGACGGTCCCGCTCACGAACGCCGCGTCCGTGACCGGGGCCGTCGTCTCGAACCCCGGCACCGTCGCTGGGCCGTCGCCAGTCAGGAGTCCCGCCGCGTGCCTGCCCGGGTCGCGGCTGGCGCCAGCGAGCGTGACGCCGACCGTGTCGACGAAACAGCGGTCGATTCGCTGGGCCGCCCCGTCGGGTGCGGTGTCGAGCGTACAGTCGTCACAGAAGGCAGCGAGTCGGTCGGCAATCGAATCCGCGGTCCCAGTCATACGACAGTACTGCCACCGACGGGGGAAAAGTGCACTCCTCAGATACCGAGGTACATGTCTATCAGTTCGTCCTCGTCCGAGAGGTCGTCCGGGGCACCGTCAAACTGCAGCGAACCCTGGGCGAGGATGTAGACGTGGTCGGCCACCCCCATCGCTGCGCGGACGTTCTGCTCGACGAGGACCACCTGAACCCCGTGGTCGACCAGCCGGGTGATCATCTCCAGCACGTCGTCGACCTTCTGTGGGTCGAGGCCGGCGCTAGGTTCGTCCAGCAGGAGGACGTCGGCGCCAGTCACGAGTGCACGACCGAAGTTCAGCATCATCTGCTGGCCGCCCGAGAGCATCCTGCCTTTCGTCTGGTACTTCTCCTCCAAGATGGGAAAGAGGTCGAGGACCTCCGCCATCCGGTCACGTCGCTCCGACCGGTCCACCGTGTACCCGCCAAGCTGGAGGTTCTCCTCGACGGTCATCGACGTGAAGATGCCGCCGCCCTGGGGGAGAGCGACTACGCCCCGGTCGACGAGTGCCGCCGGCGTCGCGCCCGTGACGTCCTTGTCGCCGTAGGTGAGCGTTCCCTCCCAGGCGGGGAGAATGCCGGCGAGTACCTTCATCAGCGTCGACTTGCCGCTCCCGTTCGGCCCGAAGATACAGGTCACGCCGTCGTGGCTCTGTACCGAGACGCCGTTGACTATCTGGTGTTGGCCGTACCCGGTTACTACGTCGGTGGCGGCCAGGTGAGCGTTCGACGACGAGGCCCCGACCTCGATATCGTCGATAGCCTGGCTCCGCCCCGCGATCCTGGCCGAGCCGCCGTCGCCAGAATCGCCGGTGCGGTCGGTGGAGGACTCGTCGGTCGCGTCGCCCCGGTCTGCGTCGCCGAGGTACGCCGCGCGGACGTTCGGGTCGTTTTTCACCGCATCGAACGTCCCCTCTGCGATGACCGAGCCCTGGTTGAAGACGGTCACGGTGTCGGCCAGCTGTTGCATGATTTCCATGTCGTGCTCGACGACGATGAACGAGACGCCCTCGTCGTTCTGCTGTTTGATGTACTCGACGAGTTTCTGCTCCAGTGCCGGGTTCACGCCGGCAACCGGCTCGTCGAGGAGGACCAGGTCCGGGTCGTGCATCAGCACGCGACCGAACTCGAGGAGCTTCTGTTGGCCACCACTCAGGTCCTGCGCGTCGTTCTCTGCGACGTGAGAGAGCCCGATGAGGTTGAGGACCTCGTCCGCTCGGTCCCGTTTGACCTGCGGGATGCGTATCCCGCCCGTGTAGACTGCGAGGAGGTTCTCGCGCACCGTCATCTCCTTCAGCGGGTGGACGATCTGGAACGTCCGGACCATGCCCTGCTGGGCGATTTCGTGCGGAGCCGCGTTCGTGACGTCCGTTCCGTCGAACCGGACGGTCCCCCCGTCGGGTTCGTAAAAGCCGGTCACCGTGTTAAAGAACGTCGACTTGCCGCTGCCGTTCGGGCCGATGATGCCGCGGATTTCGCCGCGCTCGACCGACAGCGAGATGCGGTCGTTGGCGGTGATGGCGCCGAACCGTTTGGTCAGGTCCGTCGTCTCCAGGACGTAGTCGCCACCGTCGCTTTGCTGTGCCTCGGCCCCGCCACCGGTGTCGGACCGCTGTGTGTCACTCATTGTTGCTCCGCGAGGTCCTTGTACCGGGCTCGCTGCTTCTTGCCAGAGCCCGTCTGTTCTATCGAGTCGACGAATCGGTACTCCCGTGGCCGCTTGTAGTTCGCCAGCTCGTCACCGTCCATGAGATAGTCGTCCAGGTCCGACTCCGTGCAGTCGCCGACGACGAACGCGACGATGCGCTCGCCCCACGTCTCGTCGGTGGCGCCCACCACGACCGCGTCGTCGACGGCCGGGTGTGCCGCCACCGCGTCCTCGACTTCGACACCTGACACGAGCTCGCCACCCGTCAGAATCATGTCGTCTGTTCGCCCCTTCACGTAGAGGCGGCCATCCTCGACGACTCCGACGTCGTGCGTGTAATACCAGCCGTCGTAGACTCGCGCGTCGGTCTGTTCGCGGTCCTCAAAATACCCGAAGAACAGCTGGTCGCTCCGAACGACGACTTCCCCGCGCTCGCCGGGTTCGACCGTCTCGGTCGGCTCGACGTGTCGGTCGTTGTCGAGTTCGATGAGCCGAATCTCGTCGCCGGCAACCGGACGGCCCACGCTGCCCGCGTGCTCGGGAAGGTCCTCCGGACGCAACATCGCGTTGAGGCCACCCTCCGAGGACCCGTAGGAATTGTAGATGTTCGGCGTGATCTCCTCGCTGAACCGCCTGGCCTGGTGTTCCGTCAGCACCTCGCCGGTGTGTCGCCAGCACTCGACCGCGTCGAAGTCCACGCCATCGGACGCCTCGTGCCTAACGAATCGGTCGGTGACCGTCGGAACCGTCATGACGTGGGTCACCGGATAGTCCTGGACCACGTCCATCGCCGTGGCCGGGTCCGAATAGTCGCGGACGGCCACGAAGCTCGCACCTGCAGTCACCGAGGACCGCACGACCGTGTCGATACCGGACCCATGGAACCAGGGGAGGAAGGCCACCCAGACGGACTCCGGGGTCGTTTCGGACTCCGAAACCGAGACCCGCACGCGCTCACTCCCGCTGCGCGCGGAGTGGGCGACGACCTTCGGGCGGCCGGTCGTGCCGCTCGTACAGAACATGTAGGAGATGTCGTCGGGGCTCCGGGAAATCGGTGCGGGCGTCTCCGGCGATGCCCCCGCCAGGGCGTCTGAGAACCGGTCGCCGACTGGCGCGTCACCGATGGTCAGACACGGGGACGCCGACCCCGCCAACTCCCGTCCGTCCAGTGCAAGGTCGGCGGCGGCCGCGTCGAAGACGAAGGCCTGCTCGTTGACCGTCTCCAGGACGTGCGCGTTGTCCTCGGCCGTGAGCCGGTAGTTCAGGACCACCGGGACGGCACCGAGCTTGAAACAGCCATAGAGGGCGACCGGGAACGCCACGGTGTTGAAGACCTGCAGGGCGACCCTGTCGTTGTACCGTACCCCGCGGTCGTGGAGGGCGTTCGCCAGCCGGTTGGCCCGTTCGTTTAGGTCGGCGTAGGACACCTCGGTGTCACTATCGACGTCGTATATCGCGGTCGTCTCGGCCCGCCAGAGTGCTTGCTTCTCTAGGTGGGCCCGTTGTGGAACTACCATACTCGGGCTCTCGATACGTGTATTGACGATGACCCAATAAAAATACTGTCGTCGGCGTCCTCACCAGCAAGGTTTTTGATTATCGCCATCGATGGTTCGGTATCAATGCGACCGCCAGGGAGAGAGAGACGTGACGCTTCCACCCCCGCGTCGGCACAACTGACCTGGCTGACGAGAACGGAGACGGGTCCATGACGACCGGTGGCTTCGGAATGGCGTCCGGCCCGGTTCCGCTCTCGGTCGTGGGCGACCTGCTCGCCCCCTTCGAGAGACTCGTGGGAGACGTCGTCTCCCTCGACCCGGTACTCGTTCAGCTACTCGTGTTCGGCGTGTTACTCGGGGCTATCTACGCCCTGATTGCACTCGGACTGACAATCATCTTCGGCGTCATGGACGTCGTCAACTTCGCCCACGGCGCGTTCGTCATGGTCGCGATGTACGTGGTGTGGTACGCGAGCGGGACGCTCGGGGTCAATCCGTTCCTTGTCATCCCCCTCGCCGTCGTGTTTCTGTTCGTCCTCGGGGTGGTCGTCCACGTCCTAACCATCGAACCGATTCTGGAGGCCCCGGAGCGAAACCAGTTCATCGTCACCTTCGGCGTCCTCCTGGTCATCGAGAGTCTCGTTTCCATCATATTCAGCCCGGACCCGCGGGCCCTGGACCTCTCACTCGGCGTACTGGCCATGGCCGGCGTCAGGATTCCGGTCGGGCAGTTACTCGCACTCGTCGCCGCAATCGGTGCTATCGGACTCCTCTGGGCCCTCCTCTACCGGACTGACGTCGGCAGGGCAATCAGAGGGACCGCAGAGTTCCGCGACGGTGCGCGGTACGTCGGGATAAATGTCTTCCGCATCGACTACATCACGTTCGGGCTCGGCTCGGCGCTGGCCGGCCTCGCGGGCTCCGTGCTCGTCCTCTATCACAACTTCTACCCGTCGCTCGGACACAACTACATCATCACTGCCTTCGTCATCGTCGTACTCGGTGGACTCGGCTCGCTCCGCGGCGCATTCGCCGGGGCAATGATAATCGGACTAGTCGAGGTGTTCGGGGGCTTTTACTTCCCCGGCAGCACGTACAAGGTGCTCATCTTTCTGGTCTTCATCGCCTTCCTCCTGTTGAAGCCCGAGGGGCTGTTCGGAGGTGCAGACCATGGCGCCTGAGGCGCTCCAGTCCGCCAGAGACCGCTACGAGCAGTACAAACGCCACCGGTTCTCGGGACTCGTCTCCGGCCTGGTCGTGTTCGGGATTCTCGCCGCGCTCCCAATCAGTCTCAACTACCAGTTCTTCGGGCTGACGTTGGCGGGGTTCCTCACGGTCAAGATACTCATCGTCACCCTCATCTGGGCGTATGCAGCCCAGGCCTGGAACATCATGTCCGGGTTCACGGGCCAGTTCTCCTTCGGGCACGCCGCCTTCTTCGGTCTCGGCGCGTACGCAACCCAGTTCCTGCTCGTCGGATTCGGCGTCAACCCCTGGATAGGCATGCTCGTCGGCGGCGTGGTCGCGAGTTGTTACGCGGCCATCATCGGGGCCCTCAGCTTCCGGTACGACGTCTCGGGCCACTACTTCGCACTGCTAACGCTGGCCTTCGCGGAGTTGATGCGGAACGTCGTCCTCAACGTCGGCCAGTTGAACGGGCCACACGGCTTCTTCAGGCCGTTCCCCGAAGAGTACGCCAGCGGATACGGGCTGGCAGCCTTCCAGTTCCAGAGCGACCTGCCGTACTACTACCTCATCCTGGCGTTCCTGGCCCTCGTCTCGGCGCTCGCGTACGGCATCAAGAAATCGGCCATCGGGACCTACTTCGTCGCTATCCGCGAAGACGAAGAGACCGCTGCGAGCATGGGTATCCCGGTCTCGCGTTACAAGATGCTCGGCGTGTTGGTAAGTGCCTTCTTCACGGCGTGGGCCGGGACGTTCTGGAGTATGTACTACAGCACCATCAACCCCGAGAGCGTCTTCAACGTGCTCCGAAACGTCGAAATTCTCCTGCCGGCCATCATCGGCGGTCCCGGGAGCATCCTCGGTCCGATAGTCGGGTCCTTCCTGGTCATCCCGCTGGGCGAGTGGGCGCGTGCGTCGTTCACGCAGATTTACGAGATGCACCTCCTCATCTTCGGCCTCGCGCTCATCCTCATCGTCATGTACAGTCCGCGTGGCGTGGTTAGCTGGCCACGCCGGCTACAGGAGGTCCTCGGCCTCGTCGGGACCGAAACCCAGGAGGAAGACAGTTCGAGTGCCACCCAGGAGGGGGACTAGCCGCACCCTCCGGGCCTCGGGGTCAGGTTCGTCCCGCCCGTAACCGGTTGCCGTCAGTCCCGCTGGACGTGGGGGAGTTGCTCCACAACTGCTTCGACCGTCTCAACGGGGACGTCCACGTTGGCCGCGACGTCCGCGAGCACTCCGTCCTCGACCCGCGACGCGTGGTCGTCGGCGGCGTCGTCCTCGAACGGCTCGTACCGCTCCGCACGGCGACGCAGTGAGACGGCGCCCCAGCGTGCGTAGTGGCCCATCGCGTCGACGTAGGTCTTGGCGGCGAGACGGCGCGCCGGGTCGAACTCCGCCGTCAGGAGGGCTTCCTCGCCGAAGACCGGGCCAGCCTCCACGAGACCGGTCGGGCCGACGAGCATACTCCCGCCCGTCGCGAGGTTGTCGACGACCTCCCCATCGAAGTACCCCGAGAGGGCGTCGTCGGGGACGTAGGCCGAGCACGAGACGACGAAGGTCTGCGTTTCGAAGGCATACTCCCGCATGGCCGGGTAGATGTCACACCGCTCGATGGAGTCGGGCGCCGTCGTCGGTTCCTTCTGGCCGGGGTTGGGGCCTAGCTGCTCCCAGAACCCGGGCCACACGGCCGGGTGTATCTCCTCGCCCATCGCACAGAGGGCCGCCTTGGAAAGGGTCATGTGGTTCTCGTAGCAGATCAGGCCACCGACGCGACCGACGTCGGTGTCGTGCGTCGTGAGGTCTGCGGGGTCGCCGCGCCCCCATATCGCCCGCTCGTCCGTCGTCGGGACCAGCTTTCGGTGGCGGCGGACGAGGGTTCCGCTCCGGTCGAAATAAAAGAGGGCGTTGTAGAGCGTCTCGCTCCCGGGCCGGTCATCGCGCTCGTTGACGCTGAGAACGACGTGGAGGTTCGCGTCGTCGACGGCGTCCCCAATCGTCTCGACGGCGTCGTCCTCGGTGGACAGGGCATTGCGCTGCAGGTCGACCACGTTGTCGACCCACCGTTCCCCCGAGACGGCACCCTTCCAGGAGGGAAACCCGGGGAAGAACGTTTCCGGAAAGACGAGGAGGTCGACGTCCGCCCGACCAGCCCGCTCTATCCACTCACAGGTCACGTCGAGCGTCGCCTCGCGGTCGTGGTACGCCGGCGTCGCCTGTGCGGCGGCCAGCGTGACGGTCTCGCTCGCCGACGCCTCACGCTGGGAAGGAGGGCCAGTCATGGGCGGTCCATCACTCGGGTTGGTCCTCGTCCCGGGACCGGTAGTTCTCGCCAGCGGCGGGCTGGTATTCGTCCCTCGTGAAGCCACCGATGCCCTCGTCGAGGAATTCGTAGCCCTGGTAGTACTTCATCTCCTCGCCCTTGGCGAGTTCGTACTCGCGGGCCTCGTCGAAGTCCATTCCGCGGACGCGCTCGTAGAAGTTCTTGGTGTACTCGAGTGCGAGCGTGTCCTTGTCTGCGATGTCGGCGGCCAGTTCCGCCGTCCGCTCGTCGAGCGAGTCGGCCGGGACGACCTCGTTGACGACGCCCATCTCGTCGGCCGCCGCCGCGTCGAAGGGTTCGCCGGTCGCACTGTAGTAGAGCGCGTCGCGGCGGTCCATGGTGTTGATGATACACCACATGACGCCGCCACCCGGGGGGTGCCCGAAGTTGATCTCAGAGAGGCTGAAGGTGGCACCCGCCGCAGCGACGGCGAGGTCGCAGACGCCCATCAGCATATATCCACCGCCGACCGTGTACCCGTTCACCTTGGCAATCGTAATTCCGGGAAACTCCTTCAGGCCGTTGAACGCGCGCCCGTGTTGGCGGGTATTCGCCCGGACGGTGTCCGGCCCGTCCTTCCGGGCTTCCTCGAAGAACAGGTCGAGGTCGAGGCCGGTACAGAAGTAGTCGCCGGCACCGGTGACGACCAGTACCTGTGCCTCGTCGCGAAGGGCTTCGACGGCGTCGCCAATCTCTTCGAGAGCAGTCGGACTCAGTGCATTGCCCTTCTCCGGACGAGTGACCGTCAGTTCGGCCACGCCGTCCGCTACGGACACCGCGAGCGTCTCGTACGACATACTCTGACAGTCCGATGCTTCGATACTTAGTTCCGCCGGTGCCGAGGGTCGCGTCCTCCCCCACCGTCACCAGTCGACCGAGGGCAAGACCTCGGTGCCGAGTCGCTGGATGTGCTCGTGCTGGTCCGCCGTGTCCGCCGTGAAGAGGACGCCATCGACGCCGTCAATGGCCGCGACATCCTCGAGTTGCTGGGCGACGTCCGACGGCGTGCCCGCGACGGTAAAACGCTCGGCCAGGTAGTCCGTCAGTCCGAACTCCTCGACCAGCGCGCTGTTCGGATTGTCGGCCTCGACGCCGAGGTGGTGACCGGGTTCGTAGGCCGCTTGGAGGTCTCTGATTGGCTCGTGGTAGGCTGGCGGCACGCCCTTCGCGTCCAGGTCGTACCGGAGCGCGTGGTTGGCCGTGCTCGCGAGTTGCATCCGCATCTCGTCGACCGCTGTCTCCCGGTCGGCCGCCAGGTTGCTCTTTGCCCAGACGTAGATGGCGACGTCGTCGGGGTCGCGACCGGCGTCTCGGGCGCCGGCGGCGACGTGGTCGATGGCCAGTTCGACGGCGTCCGGGGTGAGCCCCCACGCGACGAAGACGCCGTCCGCCACGGCTCCCGCTAACTCCAGCGTCTTCGGGCCGCCGGCAGAGAGTCGAATGGGCACGTCGGGTTGGGTCCCCGACGGCAGCCAGCGGAGCGAGAGTGGTTCGCCGTCGTACTCGACCTCCCGGCCCTGCCAGAGCCCTCGACACACCGACACGAGGTCGGCCATCGCGGTCAGCGATGCGGGCCGCTTGCCAATAGTCCGGACGGCGCTGTCGCCGCTCCCGAGTCCCATGAACGTTCGACCGTCGGCGAGCTGGTCGGTCGTCGCCATCGCGCTGGCCGTCACCGCAGGATGGCGCGTGACGGGGTTCGTGACGACCGGACCGACGTCGACCGAACTCGTCGCCGCCGCGACGGCTCCGAGGCTGACGTACAGTTCGGGAAAGAGGTTCTGCGTATCGCCGACCCCGAAGAAGTCAAACCCCTGTCGCTCGGCCTCGAGGCCCTTCTCGACGATGTCGTCGACTGACCCGCGACTGCAGAGGATGCCTGTTTCCATGCCATCGCCTCGACCCGAGGCGGTAAAAAGGCTCACTACGCACGGGAACGCTCGCGCTGCCGGGCCCGACTCGGGGGCGACGCGGGGGGCCCGGCCACTGGGCGGAGCGTTTACGTCCCGACGGCGCAGACGTATCAGCATGGCTCAGCCACGAGCGGTCGCCGAGGAGTGTCTCGACCGGATGGAAGACCAGGAGCAGCGAGCGACCATCGGGGAGTTGTTCGCACCGGACGCAGTCATCACGTTCCCCGGCGTCCAGTTCGAGGGAGCTGACGCGCCCGCCGACTACTTGGAGTGGGCCGCACCTCGATACGAGTGGGTTGCGAAGAATCGAGAGCGGTGGAGAGAGACCGGGTCGACGGCCGTCAGCATCGGAACCCTCTACGGGGTCGACGGCGCCGGCGAGCGCTTCGAAGACGTCCGATACGTTGACGTCTACGAGGTAAAAGACGGACGCATCAGCCGGCTCGACGTCTGGAACGACCTCGCGGTCGAGGGCATCAGCGAGGCTTAGGCTCAGGGGCTGGGTCGAACTGGCTCCCGGCAAAAATCCGAAGTGGGGGAAAGGGGGGGGGAAAGAGTCACCCGATGGCGTGGATGGACAGGTCCCCGGAACCATGTGGTGTGATCGTCGACGTGGCGAGCGAAGCCGTCCAACAGGTTACGTGTCGCGTCGTGCCTCTGACTGACTGTGTCTCACACCATCTCGCGGTAGCCCACACAGATACAAAGCTCTTTCCCTCACCGTCGGGGTCGTGTTTAGTTAGCGTTGAAACTGGAATGTTCTTGGTATTCACATCGACGAAAGCCCTCGGGCCCCTTCGGTCCCGCGCCTCGCTGTCGCCCGAAAATCGGAGATTTTCGGGATGATGAGAGACCTCCGGTCTCTCGAACCACGCGCTTCGGCCGCTTCGCGGCCTCCAGTGTCTGCTCACGGCGCCGGAGGCGCCGTTCGCATGGTATGAGGGACCATACGGTCCCTCACTACTTGCGTCGTCGGGGTCCCCGAAGCGGCCCTCGCCCTTTCAGTCCGTCAGGATTCCGGTTGTTTCACCGGCTGCAGCACATATAACTCTCAGTTTTAACTAAACACCGCCACCGTCGGAGGCGCATCTGCCGACCGCCTCTGTTCCAATGAACCGCCACCCAACGGAGGGCGTCAAGTCACCAGTTGTCGTCACTCTGCGTCAACGGGGGGCAAGTGGCCACCGAGTGCGGCCGACCGGCCGCGGCCACGACGGGGTACTGTCATCGTTTGAAGATGCCATCGGCCTTTGCAACCGCCTCCCCGTCGGCGTCATCGACGTGAATAGAGACGAAGGCGAACGTGCGGGCGGTCCGGTCCACCGTCGCGGTCGCCCGCAGGTCCGACGTGGCCGGTTCGAGGAAGTCGACTCGCATGTCCATGGTCGGACTCGGTTTCTCGCCGAGCGAATTGACCGCCGCGGCCGCGGCCACGTCGGCGAGCGTGAAGACCACACCGCCGTGGGCGACGACCGCGTCAGAGCGCATGGAGTGGCCGGCCTCCAGTGAGAGGGTGGCAACGGCAGTTCCGTCGGCCGCGGACTCGAGTTCGACGCCGACGTCTGTACTGAACGGAGCGGTCGACAGCGGCTTGTCGGACATACTCGTCGTGATGCAGGCGGGAACTTAGGGATTGCTACGGCCCTAGTGAAGAGCCTCCCAGCACCACTGCCGACCACGGCGCACGAGAAGCGGGTATCCGTCCACGTGCCGGCCGGCCACGAATACGATGCTACACCGACCCATCTGTCGCCATCCACAGCGACTGTCGTCCAGTCGCGGCCGAGGCAGCGTGGTCACACAGCTATCTCGTCGCTCAGACGGGCCGACTGGAGAGCTCCGGTGGGGAAGGACATAAGACGCTCCCGGGTGAAATCCACTCAGAGTCGGTATGACAGACCACATCTGGGACGACCTGCTGAGCGAGCAGGACAAACAAGTGATATCCAAGGCGGGTTACGACGAATCCGGCGCGGCCTCCTGGGAGTCGCGCGGCCTCGGCGAGAATCCGATGGTGCTCGTCATCGACATGCAACGGCTGGTCGTCGGCGAGGACGAACCGATTCTCGACGCCATCGAAGACTACCGGACCGCGATGGGCGACATCGCCTGGGAGGCCATCGAGCACATGGACCCCTTCCTTGAGTTCGCCCGTGACCGTGGCCTGCCGGTCACATACACGCGTGTCGTGCCGTCGAGCTACGACGACCCCGACCACGAGGACCTCGACATCGTCGAGCCGGTCGAACCGGAACCCGAGGACACCGTCATCGACAAGTCCTACGCGAGCGCCTTCTACGGGACCGACCTCCTCTCGCGGCTCGTCCGCGGCGACCACGACTCGGTCATCATCGTCGGCAACTCCACGAGCGGGTGCGTGCGCGCGACGAGCGTCGACGCCCAACAGCACGGCTTCGACGTCATCCTCCCGCAGGAGTGTCTCTTCGACCGAATCGAGGCGTCGCACAAGATCGGCCTGCTCGACCTCTGGATGAAGTATGCCGAGGTCCAGGAACTCGAGGAGGTCGAGGCATACGTGGAGTCGGTGACGTGACCATGGCACACGACCTGGTCATCTCGGGCGGGACCGTCGTCTCGCCGGAGCACGGGACGTTCGAGGCCGACGTTGCCGCCGACGGCGACGTCATTTCCGCTATCGCCTCCCCGGGGACACTCGAGGGAGACAGGGAGATAGACGCCAGAGACAATCACGTCTTGCCCGGCGCTATCGACCCCCACACCCACCACGGCATCTACCGCGGCCTCGAAGCCGACGCCGAGACGGAGTCACGCTCGGACCTCGTCGGCGGCGTCACTACCATCGGGAACTACTTCCGGCGAGCCGGCTCCTACGAGGAGATAATGGACGGGTACTTCGCGGAGACCGAGCCCAACTACTACCACGACTACTTCTTCTCGCTGGGCCTGCTCTCCTGGGAGCACATCGAGGAGATTCCCTACATCGTGGAGGACCTCGGCATCACTTCGTTCAAGTGGTATAAGAACTACAAGGACGTTGCCCCCGAGAAGTTCGGCGTCGACAACGAGATGCACGACGACTGGGCCGACGCCTTTATCCAAGCACTCGCCGCCCAGGACGCCCCCACGACGCTCGGGCACCACTCCGAGAACATGGAGATTACGAGCGCGCTGGGGGACAACCCGTACCTCGATGTCGAACGGGAGGACGATGAATACCGGGGCTACGAGACCCTTGTCGAGCAGTTCCCAGACTACGCGGAGGCCCAGAGCATGACCGCGAGCGGGTCGCTCGCCCGCCAGCACGGCTACGACGACAGTTTCTACGCAGTCCACATCTCGGCGGGCCGAACGGCCGACGAATTGGCAATGCTCCACGACGCCGGCTGGG
>Ga0207756_100488_pt1 | contig 12751 bp, 10 predicted proteins | sample A23M1SouthBayCA_FD_187748 | JGI IMG/M metagenome (GOLD analysis project Ga0207756, IMG submission 187748) | Aerobic enrichment media microbial communities from Eden Landing Ponds, California, USA - A23 M1 (3) (SPAdes) | ecosystem: Environmental > Aquatic > Marine > Unclassified | place...
CCGCCACGCCCCGACGAAACACGCGATCGCGGCGAACCCGAACACGCCGAGATACGCGACTCGAACTGGATTCACGTAGATGCTCACAGGAAGGGTTAGGAGAATACTGTTTCGGCACGCCCTCGGCTCCCCGAACGCGCCGACCTCTCGAACGCGACACGCGTCAAGCGGCGGGAACGCGACCGAAGCGCGGAGTCCCACTCAGGCGTTCTTCACGGCCCGGAGCACGTCCGCGGCGTCCGCCAGAGCGTCGTCGAGCGCGTCGACGTCCGGCCCACCGCCCTGCGCGAAGTCCGGCGGGCCACCGCCGCCACCGCCGACCTTGCCCGCGAGTTCGCTGACGACCTCGCCCGCGTTCACGCCCGCGTCCTCGGGAGCCGCGACGACGAACGTCGCGCTCCCGCCGGCGCCGGAGCCGAACACCGCGACCTTGCCGTCCTCGACGAGCGCGTTCGCCGTCGCCCGCAACTCGTCCGTGTCCGCGTCCAGGCGCTGCACGACCGCGGGCGTCCCGTCGACGTCGACCTCCTCGGCGTCGCCGGAACCGGTCGCTCTCACCTGCGCCAGCTCCTCCTTGAGCTCCTCGATCTCCTTCCCGCGCGCCTTCCACTCCTCGAAGAACCGCTCCGCGGTCTCGGGCACCTCCTCCGGGTTCACGTCCAGCACCTCGGCCGCCCCGTACAGCGCGTCCTCGGCTTCCTGCGTGTACGAGATCGCGGCCTCCCCGGCCGCGAACGTCAACCGCTCCACGCCGTCCTGCACGCGCTCCGCGTTCCGGATCTTGATCGTCCCGATGTCGCCAGTCCGCGCGACGTGGGTCCCACCGCACGCCTGCACGTCCTCCGCCACGTGAATGAGGCGGATGTTCTCGCCCGGCGGAATCCCACCCTGGTAGAGGTCGAACCCGTGCTCGGCCTCCGCCTCGTGCCGATCCGGCCACTCCTGGGTCACTGGCGTGTTCTCCATCACGATCTCGTTCGCGACGTGCTCGATGCGCTTGACGTCCGCCCGGTCGATGCGCTCGTAGTGATGCACGTCGATCCGCGACGAGTCCACGCCCTTCTGCGCGCCAGCCTGCCGAATGTGCTCGCCGAGCACCCGTCGGGCCGCGTGAATGACGACGTGCGTCGCCGTGTGATGCCGCATCAACTGCCGGCGCCGACGCGTGTCCAGCTGCCCGCGAACGATGTCGCCCTTCCCCGGGCGCTCGTCGGTGCGATGCAGGATGACGCCGTCCCGGATCTGCACGTCGGTGACCTCCACGGTGTACGTGCCGTCGTCGTCCGACAGCGTCCCCGTGTCCGCGGGCTGCCCACCACCCTCCGGGTAGAACATCGTCTGATCGAGCACCACGTCGAACCCGTCGTCGCGCTCGAACACGTCAAGCACCACCGCCTCGAACTCCGTGCGCTGCTGGTCGTCGTAGTACAACCGCTCGGTCTCCGGCAGGTCGTCGATGCGGTCGTCCCCATCACCGCCCGCCTCCTCGAACGCCTCCTCGGAGTCGTGCCGCTGCGCGACCAGCGAGTAGAAGTCGTCCGGCACGTTCACGTCCGCGCCACTCTCGGCCGCGATCTCCTCGACCATGTCCGGCTGGATGCCGTGCGAGTCGTACAGCTCGATCAGCTCGCTCGTCGGAATCGGCTCGCTCTTTCGCGCGTACTCCTCGGCGAGCTGCTCGACCTTCCGACCGCCGCGCTCTAAGGTCTCCCGGTACTTCTCGACCTCCGTCCGGACGATGTCCCGGATCGTATCCCGGTTCTCGTACCCGAGGCGCTCGGCCTGCATGTCCACCAGCTCGTCCAATGGTGCGTCCACGCCGACGCCGTCCACGAGCCGCTTCGTGCGCCGCAGCACCATCCGCGCCAGGTACCCCGTGGAGACGTTGCTCGGCACGATCCCGTCACCGAACATGTACGCGAGCGTCCGGCAGTGGTCCGCGATCGCGTAGATGTCCTCCAGGGGCTCCATGAGCGCTTCGAGCTCGTCGACGTCCACGTCGAGCTTCTCGGCGATCGTGTCCCGCGCGGACTCCATGTCCTCGGCCTCGTCGATGTCCATGTGGCCCGCGAGCTTCGCCGCCCGATGCACGAGCTCGGCCTCGTCCTCGCTCAGCTCGATGCCCGCGTTCTCCTTCAGGAACGCGATCGCGTCCGGGTACACCGCCTCGTACACCGTCGGCGTCCCCTGACTCATCCACGTCCACCGCTCCAGGCCGTACCCGGTGTCGACGATGTACGTGTCCATCGGCGAGTACCGGTTCCCGTCCTTCATCTCGTACTCGCCGTCGGGATCCTGCTCCATCGACATGAAGACGAGCGTCGCCAGCTCCGCGCCCCTGTAGATGACCTCGATCGCGGGCCCGGCGTTCCCGCCACCGACCCACGGATCCTCGATGTACACGATCTCGTCCAGGTTCGCGCCCATCGACTCGAAGAACTCGTCGCAGTACTCCACGCACTCGTCCTTCCAGTACACCTCGCCCTCGTACGCGTACTGCCCGGGATCCTCGAGGTCCTCGCGAGCGTTGAACGCGTGATGCGCCATCATCTCGAACGCCATCGTGTGCCGCCCCGTCTTCCCGACGTTGTCGATGTCCTGCATCCGAATGCAGGGCTGACTGATCGTCAATGGGTTCGCGGGCGGCGGCGTCTGGCCCGACGTGACCAGCGGCTGGAAGTCGTAGATCGACGCCTGCGTCAACAGCACGTCGTCGCGCCACCGGTTCGCCGCCACCGGATACGGCTCGATGCGCTCGTGGTCGTTCGCCTCGAAGAACGACAGGAACGCCTCCCGCATCTCCTCCAGGGTGTAGGTCTCGTCGAACCCGGGATTGTCGATGAACGCGTAGTCCTCGCACGGCGGCTCGCCGCAGGTCTCGCGGTCGCGGTCTCGCGTCCAGAAGTTCGCACCGCAGTCCGTGCACGACTTCCGCACGAACCCGTTCTCCTCGAAATAATCGAGGCGGTACTCCTCCTCTAGCTCACTCATTCTTGAATCAGTCTCGCCTCGCTGCGCGTAAAACAGTTCCGGGAATCCCCGACGCCGGCGGTGTCACCCGGTCGAAGACGGCGCTCTCGCCGCCGTCACTGCGTCGCCGCTTCCAGGAGGCCGCGGAACCCCTGCGCGTTCGCGGCCGTGTCCGACAGCAACTCCTCCAGCAACTCGTCCGCGCGCTCACCGCGTTCGCGAGCGCGCTCCCGGAGGTCGTCGTACGCCGCCGACGCCGCCAGCTCCTCGCCGGACTTGTGCGCCTCCAGCACCGCGAGCTTCGACACCGCCGCGTAGTACGCGCGCAGCTCGTCGCCGTACGCCGACCGCGCGAGCAACCGCTCCAGGGTCCGCTGGAACGTCTCCCGGTCGACGGGCTTGACGAGGTAGTCGTCGAACCGCATCTCGACGACGTCGAAGTCCGGGTCGACCGCCGTCACGATCACGACCTGACAGTCGTACCCCGCGTCGCGGAGCCGCGTCAGCACCTCGTCGCCCGAACGTCCCGGCAGCCGTCGATCGAGCACCACGACGTCCGTCGCGTCGTCGACCGCGGGCACCGCGTCCTCGCCCGTCGGCACCGTCTCCACGCACCACTCCGGGGGCGTCCAGGACGCGTACAGCCCGGCGAGTTCGGCGTCGTCCTCGACGACGAGAACCGACGTGGCGTCAGTCATGGTAATCGCCTACACGAACGCTGACCACAGCACCTCTTAAATTCCCCGGCCACACACCCGGGTGGCACGAAAAATCATCGCCACACGCGCCCCGAACGAACGACCCCGGCAGTCGTCACCGCGCGACCGACGCGAACGAGACCTCCCGGAACTCACCGGGCGAGCGACGCGAGCAACGCCTCCAGCTGGATGCGTTCGTTCGCGCCCTCCGTGATGCGGAAGTCCGCCTCCCCGAGGCGATCCATGAGCCGCACCGTCGCCGCGTCGTCCAGGTCGAACTCCCACGCCGACCGATGCAACTGGTCGATGATGTCCCCGCCAGCGAGCCCACGATCGCTCAGGAGTTCGTCCAGCCGCGACCGCGCCGCCACGAAGTCGCCCTCGATCGCCAACCGCACCATCTCCTCGACCTCCTCCGGGCGCGCCGTCGACGTGATCGCGTACACCGTCGCCTCGTCCACCACCTCGTCCGTCACCGACGCCGCCTGCAGCGCGTTGATCGCCCGACGCATGTCGCCATCGGCCGCGTACACGAGCGCATCCACGCCATCGTCGGTCACCTCCAACCCCTCCGTCTCCGCGATCTTCCGCACCTGCGCCGCCACCGCCTCGTCACCCAGCGGCGAGAACCGGAACACCGCACACCGCGACTGGATCGGGTCGATGATCTGACTCGAGTAGTTACACGACAGGATGAACCGCGTGTTGTTCGAGAACTGCTCCATCGTCCGGCGGAGTGCAGACTGGGCGTCGCTCGTGAGGGCGTCCGCCTCGTCCAGGAAGATGATGCGGTACTCGTACCCACCGAACGACGACCGCGCAAAGTTCTTGATGCGGTCGCGGACCACGTCGATACCGCGCTGATCCGACGCGTTCAGCTCCAGGAAGTTCTCACGCCAATCGTCGCCGTACACCTCCTTGGCGATGCTGACGCTCGTCGCCGTGTTGTGCATCACCGTCGGAACTGCGCCAGCGACGTAGTTGTGCGAGCGCGGCACCGTGACGTCGTACACGCGCTCGTCGGCCTCAGTCACGTCCACCGACACGACCTCGTCGAAGTACAGGGACTCACTGGCGAGCGAATCCAACATGGAGAGCGACTCGAGGACCTCACTCGACAGCATCTCGTCCGCGACCGCCTCGATGCGGTCCGCAACCGTCGCGAACCGCGGAAGCGACTCGAGGTCGTGATCGTCCGTTTCGAGCAAGTGCCTGACCTCCGTCCCACGGAGATCGAGTCCCTCCGCGATGCGGTTGTCAGACACACCGAGTTCGTCGATGCACGTTGCCAGCGTGTCCTGCACCGCTCCGACGGCCCCCGGCTCGCGACCGGATACCTCCTGCAGTAACTCCTGCGTTCGCGCAGCTGTCGGCGTCCGACGGCCATCGGCGTACTCGAGTAACCGATCCGGTCGAACACCCGTCTCGGTGGCGAGCGCCTTCCGCGCCTCCAGTGGTTCGAGCCGGTCGCGAACCCCGGCCCACGCTGCAGGCGCCGAAACGACGGAATCGATCTCGTCCGGGATTCGCGTCTTCACGCGCTGTGCCGCCTCGACCCGTTCCACGGCCGCATCGAGCACTGAATCGATACCCTCCACGTACCGGGCGCGACTCGGGGTTTCGGGATTCAACGAGGACGAGACGTGCTCGGACTTGTTCAACGCAAGCGTCGCGCAGAGGTCGTCCACCGATCGCTGAACGGGGATCGTATCGTGATTCGCGTTCGGCCGACGATCAGCCGCTGCGTCGAGCCGACTCGCTTTCTCGTCGATCGTGAACCCGACCTCCTCGCGGAACTGTGAGAGTGCTCGTGCACCGGACACGTACAGCGTATGATACGGACGCTCGATACCGCTCCCGTTCGTCGCCGCCTTCTGCTCGCACTTCCGACGACTCGGAACACCGAACGACGAGAGAAGGTACGAGACGAGCGTGACGACGTCCTCGTCCTTCTGCGTGAACTCGAGAATGCCGTTCTTGCTCACGTACCCCTCGGCGTCGAACATCGCTCGAAGGAACGACGCCCGAGCCGCCGCCGGTGCGTTCACCAGCGCCGACCCGATGCCGTCCGAGGAGAGCACGTCGAAACACGACTCGAGGAACCCGGTGAGCGTCCGCGACCGGATTCGCACGAACGGCACGCCCTTCCGTTCCATCCGCTCGGTCTCCACCGAGAACAGGTCCTCGGCGAGCGTTTCGAACCGATCGATGATTCGCTCCTCCGTGTTGTAGAAGCGAACCCGACCAGCGTCGACTCTCGCTTCACTGACGACCCACGCCACGAACTCCGCCAATTCGGGCGAGAGTTCCCACTGCGGCTCGATCGGCTGCGTCCGCTGTCCCGTCCTCGGCACGTACTGAACCGACTCGACGTGCTGCTCGAGGGTCGCTTGCGGGACGTCGAGCGAACGAAGGTACTCCACGGAGGCGACCTGCGACGCGGAATCGACGTCCACGTTCGACAGTTCGTCGGCGTACCGCTCGACCGTCTCGCGATTCGCTCGATCCGTCGAATCGAGCTCGTCGATCGTTCCTTCGCGCAACCCGCAAACAACCTGCTTCTTCGTCCCGGAGTACCCCTCCTCAGCCGGAATTTCGTGCTCGACGGCGAACGATTCCGTGACCGTCGCCAGATACCGCTGTCCGTCGACCGCCGAGAGCCAGTCGAGCGGCTCGTCGACGGATGGTTCGGGCGTCCGATGCGGTCTCGCGATGCGGTCGCCTTCCTGCAGGGCTTCGGCTTCACGCCACGTCAATCCATCTTCGGTGACGACGAGTAGTCGATGCTCCGGTGTCACGGTCAGCTCGCCGCCATCCCGGGTCTCTACGTGCGCCAACTCGTCCGCGGACTTGCTGAACACCTCGCTCGGTTCGACGAACGCGAACTCGCCACCTTCGGTGAACGTCGCGACCTCCAGTCCGTCATGCGGCCGTGCGAACCCATCGACGTCACCGACGACGTCCTCGATCCGCTTCACGCCCTCGTTCGTCATGATCGGCGTCTCACCGGTCGTGCACTTCCCGACGCCGGCCGGCCCTGCGAACATGAGGTGGGGAAGGTCGTTCTTCCGGACGTAGCTCTCGATGCGGTCGATGATGTCCTCGTGCCCGACGACGTCGTCGAGGGACTCCGGCCGGTACTTCTCGATCCAGACCTCGGTCTTCCCGGCGGGTCGGTCCCCTGCGTCCGCGGACTCGCTCATACTCTCGGCCACGGCCCTGCCGCAGATAAAGCCCCCGAGACGTCCGGGAGTCGAACGTGGGCGGCGGCCGGGACGGGGGCGCGCGCGGGTGCCGCTCCGGCGTCCTGACGGGCCGCCGACGTTCCGCGACCGAGTGGTAGCGTCTCGCGACCAGTCGTTCTCTCATCTGGAGAAACGGGACCACCGGCTATGTTCGTACCGAGCGTTCGTGTACGTATGAGCAAGTCAGTCGCTCGTCGAGCCATCGCGCTCGTCATGGTCCTCACGATCGTCCTCGCGGCCGGCCCCGGCCTGGCCGTCGCAGAAACACGTGCCGGGTCGACGATCACCGTCGGCCCGGGCGAGACCGTCGACGGACTGGACGTCGCCGCCGCGACGGTCGTCGTCCACGGCACCGTCGACGGTGACCTGTCCGGTGCCGCCGCTGACGTCCGGATCGCCGAGTCCGGCGTCGTCACCGGCGACGTGAACGTCGCCGCGGCCAGCCTCACGATCGACGGCGACGTCCAGGGGTCGGTGTCCGCGGGCGTCGCGACGTTCCGCCTCGGCGACACCGGTGTCGTCGGTGGCAGTCTCGACGTCGGTGCCGCGGACGCGACCCTCGCCGGGCAGGTTGACGGCGACGTCGCCGTCGGCGCCGACCGGATTCTCGTCACGGACAGCGCCGTCCTCGCGGGTAGCCTCCGGTACGACGGCGACCTCACGCAGCGAAGCGGCGCCAGCGTCGCGGGCGACGTCGTCCGCGACGACTCCATCGGCCAGACGAACTTCGAGTTCTCGCCGATCCCCGACGGCGTCGGTGCCGCTTACGGCCTCCTCGCGAACCTCGCGCTCGGTGCCGTCCTCCTGCTCGCGTTCCCCGGCACCACCCGGAAGATCGCGAGCACCGTCGCCGACCAGCCGGTTCGCGCCGGCGGGTTCGGACTCCTGGCGTTCGTCGCCGTCCCGATCGCGCTCGTCGCGCTCGCGATCACGATCGTCGGCATCCCGCTGACGATCATGGGTGCCGTCCTGTTCGCGTTCGTCGCGTGGATCGCGGTCGTCTACGGCTGGTTCGCGACCGCGCGGTGGACGCTCGGCCGCCTCGACGTCCAGAACGACTGGGCGGCGCTCGTCGTCGGCCTCGTCGCCGCCGCCATCGTCGGGTTCGTCCCGATCATCGGGGGCGTCCTGTCGTTCGTCGTGTTCCTCGTCGGCCTCGGCGCCCTCGCGCTCGTCCTCGACGGGTACCGCCGCGACCGCCGGCAGTCGCGCCGCGGCACCACCACCGACGCTCCAACCGCCTGAACGCGGTGAGCGGTGGAACGCGACCCGAACGACGCCCGCTTCGACCCCTCCTCACGGTTCGGAACCCGATACCCTGAAGCGCGTGCACCCGATACCCTGGGGTATGCAGGTGACGGTGGACGTGAAGGGCGAGGACGCGACCGACGTGGACGCGCCAGCGGACGCGACGTACGCGGACCTCCTGTCGGCGGTCGACCTGAGTCCGCACGAGGTCACCGTCCTCGTCGACGGTCGCCCCGTCCCCGAGGATCAGTCGGTCGACGTCGACCACGTGACCGTCCTGCGGCTCGTCAAGGGGGGATAGTTCGATGCCGACCGCGCCCGCGTTCGAGCTCGCGAACGTCGGCCTCGGCCCGGACCCGTGCTCGCTGTCCGCGCTCGCGAGCGAGCACGCGTTCGTGCTCGTACTCCTCCAGCGCGACCACTACTGCACGAACTGCCGGCAGCAGGTGCAGCAGGTCGCGAGCCGGTACCACGAGTTCGCGTCCCGGGACGCGGAGGTGGCGTCGGTCGTCCCGGAACCCCGGGAGAAGGTCGAGGAGTGGCAGGACGCGTACGACCTCCCGTTCCCGTTGCTCGCGGACCCGGACGTCTCCGTCGGGGACGCGTACGACCAGCCGGTGCGGTTCGGGTTCCTCGGCGAGTGGAGCGACTTCCTCGGCCGGATGCCCGAAGCGATCCTCGTCGACTGCCGGGGCGACGACCTCGAGGTGGCGTGGTCGTACGCGGGCCGGTCGACGTTCGACCGCCCCGACGTCGACGACCTGCTCGACGCGATCGACGAGCGGGCCGCCGTCGCGGAGTGAGACCCGTGCCGGGCGTGGACGACTCGATGGTCGTTCTGGAGGCGACTCCGGGGGACGAACTCGGGGTTCGGCGCGTGCTCGACGCGGCGATGCTGGAATCGACCGCCACGAGCGACGCGATCGCTCGCGGCGACGCGTTCGTCGCGGTTGCGGGCGATGACGGGATCGCCGGTGGTGGCGAGGGCACCGATGGTGACGGGACTGTCGACGAGGGTGAGGTCGCCGACGGGGGACGGGTCGTCGGCGCGCTCGTGCTCGTCCCGTTTTCGTCGGTGGAACTGCCCGACGCGGTCGCGGAACGAGGAGACGCGGTCGCTGGCGACGTGGGGATGCACGTGGACGCGGTCGCGGTGCGGCGCCGTCGACGCGGGCAGGGAATCGGGCGGGCGCTCGTCGAGGCGGCGCTCGACCGCGAACGCCGACTGACGGTCGCGTTCGACCCCGGCGTCCGCGCGTTCTACGACGCGCTCGAGTTCACGACGGTGCTCGAGCGCGAGGAGTCGGGAGACGGGCGAGCCTGGGCGGTTCGAGACACGGCGGCGTCACTGAACCGGTAGTGGCGAGCAGGGTGGACGATCGCGGCGTGCGAGGGCGTCCACCGCTCCCGCCCTGACACCTCGCACGCCCTCCGAACGGGCACGCGGGCGCTGGCCGCGGTATCGTACTTGAACCGTCGGGAATCAGAGGGCGAGGGCGACGTTCCCGGCGGCGAAGTAGATGGTCGGCCCGTGGATGAGTGCCAGGTTGCGACTGCGAGGGTAGAGGTCGCGGGGGCGGCGGAGTCCGTCGAGGACGCCGGAGCGCCAGAGGAGGTGGGCAGTGGCGAGGGCGAGGAACGAACCGGGAACGAGTATCGAGAGCGTCGCGTCGGCGTCGACGGTCCGTCGAACGACGTGTCCGTCGAGCGTCATCGCGTAGAACCACGTGAATGTCGCGGCGCTGGCGAGGAGTCGTTCGAGGACGTGGACGGGGCCGGCGGCGACCGAGAAGACGTACAGGAGCATCGCGAGGGCGGCGTAGGGGACGGCGAGGTTGACGCTGTGGTCGGCCGGCAGTCCCGGGCCGTAGTAGCCGACGGCGCACCCGACGACGCCCGCCACGACGAGGCCGAGGAGCACGACCGGGACGCTCGCCGGCGTCCCGCGTCCGGTTCTGGTGTCGAGGTCGCCCGACAGCATCCGCTGGAACTCGCCGAGTCCGTCACCACCAGACATGTCCGTTCGTATATTTGTCCGAGGCAAAAACTTTCCGTCGAGCGTCGCCGTGGCCACCCAGTCAGACGAGCGGTTCGACGAGGTCGCGCCCGGCCTCCAGTAGTTCGTCGACGCGCGCTTCGCTCTCGGCTTCGGCGTACACGCGGAGTTTCGGTTCGGTGCCAGAGGGGCGGACGAGCGTCCACGAGCCGTCGTCGAGGAGGAGTTTGAAGCCGTCGACGGTGACGACGTCGGCGACGGGTTCGCCCGCGACGGCGTCGGGGATGTGGTCCTCGAGGGCGGCGAGGACGCCTGGTTTGCGGTCGTCCGGGCAGTCGACGCTGACCTTCCCCTGGTGGATCTCGCCGTGCTCGTCGAGGAGGGCGTCGACGCGGTCCTCGAGCGGCCGTTCGGTGGCGGCAGCGGCAGCGAGTAGCGCCATGAACACGCCGTCCTTCTGCCGGAGGTGGCCGCGGACCGCGAACCCGCCGGACTCCTCGCCCGCCATCAGGGGGTCGTGGTCGGCCATCGCCTCGGCGACGTACTTGAACCCCACCGGGGTCTCGTGGACGGTCTCGCCGTACGCGTCCGCGACGCGGTCGACGAGGAACGTCGTCGACACCGTCCGCACCGCACTCCCGGAACTCGATTCGAGCAGGTAGTCGTAGACGGCGGCGAAGAACAGGTTCTCGTCCAAAAATCCCTCTGGAGTGACGACGGCGATCCGGTCGGCGTCCCCGTCGTTCGCGATCCCGAGGTCGGCGTCGCGCTCGCGAACCGCGTCGACGAGCCCCTGCAGATTGTCTTCGCTCGGTTCCGGGTGTGCGCCCCCGAACTCGGGGTCGCGCTCGCGGCGCAGTCGGTCGACGGTCGCGCCCGCGTCCTCGAGGAGGCGGTCCGTGGTATCCCGCCCGCTACCGTGGATGGCGTCGTACACGACGTGCAGGCCGTCGAGGAACGCGTCCTCGGGGTCGGCGTTCCGCACGTCCGCGACGCGGCGCTTGCACTGCGCGAAGTGCCCCGCGACCATGTCCACGCGCTCGACGTCCCCCCACTCGGCTTCGGGGAGCGGGTCGGGCTCGGCGAGGTGCTCGACGATGCCGTCCGTGACGTCCTGCAGTGCCGGCGAGCCGTCCTCCGTGATGAACTTCACGCCGTTGTACTCGGGCGGGTTGTGACTCGCCGTGATCATGCAGCCACCGGCGAGCTCGCGCTCCTTGATCGCCCACGCGAGCTGGGGCGTCGGGCGATCGCGTTCGGGCATCACGACGTCGAACCCGTTCGCGCAGAGGACGCGCGCGAGCTCTTCGGCGAACCCTTCGCTCGTCTCGCGGGCGTCGTAGCCGACGCCGACGGTCTCGCCGGCGCGACCGGTCTCGCGGAGGTGGCCGGCGACGCCCTGCGCGACGATGCGGACGCGGCGATCGGTGAACTCGTCGAGCGTCGCCCGCCAGCCGTCGGTCCCGAAGGAGATGGCGTCCATACGCGAGCGATTGCCGGCCGAGGCGAAAAAACCCCCACCACGGGCCGCGGACGTCGTCGCCTCCGCCGCGGGCTTCACCGTGGGTGGTGTGCCGTAGGCGGTTCGCCGTGGGGGATGCGCGGCGGCGCGCATCGACGATGCACGCGCCGCGTTCGTTTCACTTTCACTTCCACCGCGCTACGCTCGCCCTTTTCACACCACCGAGCGTAATCACCGATAGCGCCGGCAGGCGCGAGTCCGCGTCCAGCCCCGGCGTCGACCGACGACGGCCGGGGACGCGGGCGCGACGCACGCCGCTCTGCGTCGACCAACCAGCGGCGGAGGTGTCCCCCGATACGAACGAAGGTACGGATGACGCTGGCGACCGGCGCCGTCACCCTGCTTTCGCAGGGCAACGAAGCAGGGTACGTCCTGCTCGCGGTCGCCGTGTTCGCGTCGCGCGACGGTGACGCATCGGACGGCGACGACCGCGACGCCCGGTAGGGCGGGCGTCGCGGCACGCAGCGGCTCCACCCGGAGCCCACGCGTTTCTGTTCGGCACAACGACATAACCGTACCGCCGCACAACCCCCCGACAGTCACACGGTTCGGTCGCGGCGACGCTCGACCGTCGCGCGCTCAGGGTCGATACCGACCGACGACGCGCTTGTACCGAACGGCAGACGCGCGCGAGCCCGCCGAGGGAGTCCGGGGTCGCGCCGAGCTGTTCGACGACCGCGGCCAGATCGGTGAGCGTCCACCACTCCACGACGTGTCCGTCCGCCACGCGGAACCGGTGGACGCGGCACCTCGACGGGGTGCCAGCGATTCCAGCAGTCGATCGCCGCTTCTCGCCCGACTTCGTCGACGCCACGGCCCGGCTGGTGGACGCGCACGTCCTCGGCGAGCAAGTTCAGGGCGCCCGACGGGTCGCTCCCGTTGTCGATCGCGTCGACGACGCGCGTCGCCCCGGCGACAGGAGCGCTCGGGTGGGGGTGCGTACGGGCGACGGGACCGCTCGATGACGGGGCGCTTAACCACGTCCACGCCCAATCCCGGGCAATGACAGCCGTTTCCGTCGTCGCCGTCTGCGGAAGCCTCCGCGAGACGTCGTACACTCGCACCGCACTCA
>Ga0207756_100490_pt1 | contig 12733 bp, 14 predicted proteins | sample A23M1SouthBayCA_FD_187748 | JGI IMG/M metagenome (GOLD analysis project Ga0207756, IMG submission 187748) | Aerobic enrichment media microbial communities from Eden Landing Ponds, California, USA - A23 M1 (3) (SPAdes) | ecosystem: Environmental > Aquatic > Marine > Unclassified | place...
CATGCCGCAGAACCGCTCGGGGCGGTCGGTGAACTCCGAGAGGTCCGTGATCGACAGGGAGGACGTATTCGTCGTGAACACGGCGTGATCGGGCGCGTACGCTTCGACGTCCGTCCACGTGTCCTCCTTGACGTCCATGCGTTCGGGGACGGCCTCGATGACGACGTCCGCGTCCGCGACCGTCTCTTCGAGGTCCACGAGCGGTGTGACGCGATCGAGTGCCGCGTCCGCGTCGTCCGCCGTGATCTGTTCGCTGTCGGCGAGCTTGCCGAGCGACCACTCGATCTTGTCGTAGCCGTCCTGTACGAACTCGTCCTCGATGTCGCGCATGTTGACGTCGTAGCCGGCGAGGGCCGCGACCTCCGCGATGCCGTGGCCCATGTTGCCTGCGCCGAGAACTGCGACGGTGTTGACTTCTTCCAGGTCCATGCAGGAGAAGTCAACTGGCAACCGTTTCAAGGTTTCCCTTACCGAGCCCGGCAACTCCTGTCTAGTTTACCCGCGGGTACATACCTTTTTAACGAACAATGCGTTAATGATTTACTATGGAGTTCGCGCTCACAGACGAGCAGAAACAGATCAAGGAAGAGGTCGCGCGATTCGCGGAGAACGAGATCGAGCCGGTCGCCCAGGAGTACGACGTCGAGGAGAAGTATCCCTGGGAGATCATCGACAAGGCCGCGGACGCGGGCCTGCTCGGCGCGCACATCCCCTTCGAGTACGGTGGCGCCGACTACGGCAACCTCGAGTCCGCGCTCATCACGGAGGAACTGTTCGCGGTCGACCCCGGCATCGGGCTGTCGCTCACGTCCACGAGCTTCGGCGCGGACGCGATCATGGAGTTCGGGACCGAGGACCAGAAGGAGCGGTTCCTCGAACCCATCCCGACCGGGGACGCCATCATGGGCGCCGCGATCAGCGAACCCGACACCGGCAGCGACGTCTCGTCGGTCTCCACGCAGGCCGAGAAGGACGGCGACGAGTGGGTGATCGACGGGAACAAGATGTGGATCACGAACGGCTCCATCGGCGACTACTACGTCGTCCTCTGCGAGACCGACCCGGACGCCGAGGGCCGGTACAACGGGTTCAGTCAGATCGTCGTCGAGTCCGACCGCGACGGGTTCGAGGCCGAGAAGATCACGGGGAAACTGGGCATCCGCGCGAGCGACACCGCGGAACTCATCCTGAACGACGTGCGCGTGCCCGAGGAGAACCTCATCGGGACGCGCGGCATGGGCTTCCTGCAGCAGATGCAGTTCTTCGACGAGACTCGGACCGCCGTCGCCGCGCAGGGCGTCGGCATCGCGAAGGGGGCGTCCGAGGCCGCGCTCGACTACGCGCAGGAGCGCGAGCAGTTCGGGCAGCCGATCGGGGACTTCCAGGCCATCCAGCACAAGCTCGCGGACATGCACACGCGCACCGAGGCGGCGCGCATGCTGACGTACAAGGCGGCGTGGAACGTCGACCAGGGCAACGACATCACGAAGCTCGCGTCGATGGCGAAGGAGTACGGCTCCCGCGTCGCCGTCGACGTCGCGAACGAGGCCGTGCAGATCCACGGCGGCGCCGGGTTCGTGAACGACTTCCCCGTCGAGCGGTTCTACCGCGACGCGAAGATCACGCAGATCTACGAGGGCACGACGGAGATCCAGAAGAACATCATCGCGCGCGAACTGATGGGCAAGGGCTACTAAGCGACCTCGAGGCGCGGTCTCACATCGACTGAAGCTTCTTGTCCCTGCGGTCTGACGTCCGCGTCGTGACCGACGTGTTCGCGCGAGCGCTCGCTGACTATCACCGCGGGGACCAGCAGGACCCGCTCCGGTATCGCGACGGCGAGGAATCCGTCGAGCACGACGTCGCGGGGTACTTCGAGCCGTGGGACGCGGGGGATGCGGAGTCGTTCCTCGCGACGGTCGACGGCAGGGTGCTGGACCTGGGTGCGGGCGCTGGGCGGCAGGCACTGGCGGTCAAGGAGCGCGCCGACGTGGTTCCCATCGAACCGACCGAGGCGCTCGTGAAGGTGATGCGCGACCGCGGGCTGGCGAACGCGACGCGGGCGGACATGTTCTCGCTCCGCGAAACCTTCGACCGGGACGCCTTCGACGCCGCCTACAGCCTCGGGACGCAGGTCGGGCTCGCCGGGTCCGTCGCCGGCCTCCGTGCGTTCCTCGGAGCCCTCGCGCACGTCACGGCGCCGGACGCGACCGCGCTCTTCGACGGCTACGACCCCGGCCACGAGCGAACGCGGGACTTGATCGGGTTCCGAGAGGACCCCGCCCGCGGCGGCGCGTACCGCATCGTCCAGTACGAGTACGACGGCACCCTCGGGAAACCGTGGCTGTTCCGCCTGTTCACGCGGACGGAACTCCGCGAGGCGACCACCGGAACTGGCTGGACCGTCCGCGAGATCAGGTCGCCTGACGGCGACTGGCGGTACACTTACAACGTCGAACTCGTCAAGCGGTAGCGCTCCGCGTGCGTCCTCGTTCGGGCGAGTGCGTCCTCGGCGTGGATGTCGCTGCTCAGGCGAGTGCGTCCTCGCCGCGGTAGACGAGCGCGAGCGACGTGCCGAGGGCGAGCGTCCACGCGACGAACAGCGGGAACGGGTCGCGCGGCCCGATCGGGAGGTCGGTGACGTACAGCATCGAGGTGAGGACGATGACCCAGACGACGCCCGCGCCGAAGGCGGCGACGACGAAGTGCCCGAGGTGCTCGAACGATCGGTCCTGCAAGCGGAACGCCGCCATCCCGACGACGCCGGCGAGGAGCGCGAGCGGCGCGACCGCCACCCCGAGCGGTTCGCCGAAGGCGTCGTCGCCCAGCGCCAGGAACGGGAACGAGACGAGCACGAACGAGAAGAACGAGTACACCACCTCGACCGCCGCACCGAACCACGTCTGCACGCGCACCTCCAGTCCAGTCATGCTACAGGCCAGACCCGGCGTCGGCGTGAGGGTTTCGGTCCGCGTCGACCGCTCCGCGGCGACCGTCTGGGCCGACGCTCGTCGATCATGCGAATACGCCGACGTCGAACCGCGAGACGGCGGCGGCCGCGACGGCGAGAGAGAGGACCCAGCCCGCCGTCGCGACGACCTGCTGCGGGGCCGCGGGCTCGACGCCGAACGCGACCGCCAGCCCCGCCGTGAGGACGCTCCCGAGGACCGCACAGCACGCGGCGACGAGCAGGACGTCGTAGAGCCGCGGCAGCGACCAGCCGCCGGCGACGAGCGGGTAGCTCGCGCCGAACGCGAGCGCGAACGCGACGAGGGGGACGAGCGCGGGAGCGGGCGACCCGGCGAGCGTCGACGCGAGCGAGACCGTCGGGTACGCGACCGCCATCGCGCCAGCGATCGCGAGCACGAACTCGACCGTGGCGAGCGTCCAGGACCCGACCGCGCGACTGACGGAAGCCACGCCAGCCACCTCTCACGTCACGTATTTGATACTGCCGGTCGAAGCGGCGGGCGGTCCTGTGGTCAGGACCAGTTCTCGAACGAGGACGCGTCGCGGGACTCGAAGGACGCGTCGACGGCGTCGCTGTAGACGACGGTGTACCCGGTGGCGACGGCGAGGAGTCCCGCGTACAGGAACGGCCGTCGGTCGCCCGCCGGGACGGGCACGCCGAGCACCGACAGTACGGCGCCGACGACGACGAGCCAGCCGAATGAGGTCGCTAACGTCGCGCCGACGAACCGCGCGAGTCGCCCGAGCGACCAGTCGAAGGACACGTAGGGGACGGCCCCGACGACGCCCGCCAGGGCCGACACGACGAGGACGCGAGCACCGAGCGGGGACCCGAGGACGGCGTCCGCGAGCGCGATGATTGGGAAGACGACGGCGACGATACCACCGAAGGCGAGGACCGCGTCGACTGCCGTGGTCGCGACTGACCGGATCGTTCGTTCGCTGTACCGCATGCGCGAACATGGACTTCGCGAGCCACTTCAGAGCCCGGCCTAGAGACGTGAACCCTAACCTCGTGGAGCGGCTACCGGCGGTCGTGACCACGAGCTCGAACGCTGACGCGATCGACGATGCGGACGGCGACGCGACCGACGATGCGGACGGCGACGCGACCGGCGGTTCGGACCCGCACGCGTTCCTCCGCGCGGACGACGTCCTCGGTCCGGTCGTGGCCGAGCACGGCGAACTGGCGCTGGAGACCGCCGACGACCTGTTCGAGCGCCTCGTCGTCTCGATCCTCCGCCAGCAGGTGTCGATGGCCAGCGCCGCCGCCACCCGCGACCGCCTGTTCGACGCGGTCGACGTCACGCCGGCGGGCATCCGCGGGGCGGACGACCACGTCCTGAAGGACGCGGGGTTGTCACGCCAGAAGACGCGGTACGTGAACGAGGTCGCGAGCGCGTTCGCGGAACACGACTACTCGGTCGAGTACTTCGAGGACATGGGCGACGACGCGGTCCGGGACGCGCTCACCGACATCACGGGCGTCGGCGATTGGACCGCGAACATGCAGCTCCTATTCGCGCTCGGCCGCGAGGACGTGTTCCCCGTCGGCGACCTCGGCGTCCGCAAGGGCATGCAGCGCGTGTTCCCAGACGGCGAGGACCTGACGCGTAGCGAGATGGCGGCGCGCGCGGAACGGTGGGCGCCGTACCGGAGTTACGCCGCGCTCTACCTCTGGCGGGTCGACGAGGACGTCACCGAGAGCGTCGACGAGGTCGTCGAGCGCTGACCGCAGCGGTCCGACCGCCACAGGCGAACGGGTGCGGTCGCGGGACGCGAGACTGCCCCGACCCAAAGACCGATTTAATGGGCCGTCGTTCGGTTCGCCCATGACTCGCCCGCCCGCAGCGCGCCAGTTCGGACCGCCGCCGGTGATGTGTTCGTGAGCGCTCGCGCCGACGCCGTCGACGGCGTCCGTGCGATCAGCCCGTTCCTCCTCGGCATCGTCCCGTTCGGCCTCGTGTACGGCGTCACCGCGGTCGACCAGGGGCTGCCGCCGACGATCGTCGCCGCGATGTCCGCGCTGGTGTTCGCGGGCGCCGCGCAGCTCGCCGCGGTCGACCTCGTCGCGCGGGGCGCGCCCGCGGTCGTCGTGCTGACGACCATCCTCGTCGTGAACCTCCGGTACCCGATGTACGCCGCGAGCATCGCCCCGCACTTCCGCGCGTTCTCCAGTCGCTGGCGCGCGCTCTGCGCGTACCTCATGACCGACCAGGCGTACGCCGTCGCGCTCACCGAGTACCGCGAACGCGACCCGTCGCCCGCGCGCCGGAAGTGGTACTACCTCGGTGCGGCCGGGACGCTCTGGGTGGCGTGGCAGGCGTCGACGATCACGGGCGTGCTCGTCGGCGCGCAGGTCCCGCCGGGGCTCTCGCTCGAGTTCGCCATCCCCCTGACCTTCCTCGCGCTCCTCGTGCCGAACGTCACGGGTCGGTCGAGCGCGCTCGCGGCCGGCATCGGCGGCGTCGGCACCGTCCTCGGCACGAACCTCCCCTACGACGTCTCGCTGGTCGTCGCCGCGCTCGTCGGCGTGCTCGCAGCGACCGCACTCGACGGCGTCCTCGAACCGGCCACTGACGGGGAGGAGACGGTCGGGAGCGACGAGGCCGAGGCGATCGGGGGCGACCACGACGCTGCAGCGGACGGTGACGACGCGGACGAGGGCGCGGGTTCGAACGCGGGTGGTCGCTCGTGACGACGAGCACGAACGCCCTGTGGCTGATCGTGATCGCGGGCGGCGTCGGAACGTTCGCGCTCCGTGCGTCGTTCATCGTGGTCGTCGGGCGCGTCGACGAGATCCCGCCGCGGGCCGAGCGCGCGCTCGAGTTCGTGCCCGCGGCCGTCCTCGCCGCACTCGTCGTCCCCGCGATCGTCGTCGTCGAACCCACGAACGCGGCTCTGCCCGCGATCGAGTACTCGCCGAAGCTCCCCGCCGCGGCGCTCGCGGCGGTCGTCGCGTGGAAGACCAAGAACGTGCCGGCGACGATCGCGGTCGGGATGGTCGCGCTCTGGACGCTCCAGGCGCTCTGAGCGACCCCGAAGGGTCAGGGGCCGGTCACTCGAGCGTCGTCTCCTCCTCCTCCTCGTTCTCGCCGTCCTCGGACGCGTCCGCGCGCTTCGCCACGTTCACCGTGTAGTTCTCCAGGATGTCCCGGCCGAGCAGGAGCGGGTAGTCCATGTGCGCGCGGTCCTCGACGCTCGCCGTGACCGTGTGCTGGCGGCCGCCGACGCCGACCACGAGGTCGACCACGGGCCGGGACTTCCCGGACTTCATGCTCCCGGACTTCACCTTCATCACGGACTTGATCGGGCCCGCGCCGATCTCCGCCGCGAGGCGAGTGTCGATGCTCGTCCGCGTCGCGCCCGTGTCCGACTTCGCGAACACCGTCTTCGACCCCTGCGTCCCGTGCACCACGACCTCCTCCGTGTAGCCGACGACCACCGGTTCGTCCGACTCCGACGTCGGCCTGCGCGGCTTGCAACTCGGCACGGAGTCGTCGAGCGTCGCCGACAGCTCGCGAACGCGCTCCTCGTCCACGCTCCCGCCCGCGCGCTCGATCGCGAGCTTCGCGATGTGCGGCGCCGGACTCCGACCCGTCGCCTCGTACAGCCCCTTGAACCCCGCCGTCGGGTTCACTTCGAGGACGAACCACCCGTCGTTCCCCTCGACGATGTCGACGCCCGCGTAGTCCAGCCCGACGACGTCCGAGGCCTCCGTCGCGATGTCCACGACCGCTTGCGGGAGGTCGTCGGTCGCGTCCTCGACGTCGCCGCCGAGCGCGACGTTCGTCCGCCAGTCGTTGTCGGGCGCGTACCGGTACATCGCGCCGACGACCTCGTCGCCGACGACGTACACGCGGATGTCGCGGTGCGCCTGGTCGTCGCGCTCGATGAGCGACTGCAGGAACGCGTACCGGTTCCCGACTTTGGGGTTGACGTGCTCGTCCCGCCCGACCTTCCACGTCCCGCCGCCGTGCGTGCCGATCGCGGTCTTGTACACCGCTTCGTCGCCGAACTCCTCGCGGGCCGCGTTCAGCGTCGTCGAGTCCAGCGCCAACAGCGCGTCGGGCACCCGGATGCCGGCCTCGGCGAGCGCGCCCGCGGTCGCGAACTTGTGGGACGCCCGCAGCGTCGCGTTCGGCGTGTTCAGCATCGGCCGCAGGCTCTGAATGGTGTTCGCGACCCCGAGCTCCTCGCAGGGCTGCTCGGTGTTCGAGAGCAGCATCCGGTTCGCGACCACGTCCACGTCCGGCGTCAGTTCCACGTCGTCGCCGCGCACGCGCACCGTCGTGTTCTCCTCGCGCAGCCACTCGGGTTCGTGCCCGAGGTCCTCCACCGCGTTACAGATGGCCTTGGACTCCTTGCTGTTGTGGAAACTGAGAACGCCGACGCGAACACCGGAAGAACCGTTCATACACGTACCACTCACGGGGGTTCCAAAAACGTTCCCTGACACCGCGCTCGCAAGCGTGTGAGGGTCTCAAACACGGGTGCGGGAGTCGGTGGTTCCGGGGCCGCGGCGTGCGCCGGACGCGAGCGCGGACGACGTTCAGAGGTAGGAGGCGTCCCAGCGCGTCGCCTTCCGCCGGTTCTCGCACTGGTTGCACTCGACGACGCCCATCGGGTTCATCGACACGTCGAACGAGTGGCACGCGCCACAGAAGTACCCGTACTTGCGGTCCCGATCCGGGTCGCTGTACGCCGTGTACAGCGGTCCCTTCGAGCCGCGCTCGGCTTCGCTGTAACTCACGTACACCGACCGGCCGTCGACGTCGTACTCGTCGAGGCTCTCCCAGTCCGTCTCTCCCGCCTCGCTCTGCACGTAGATCGCTTCCGCGTAGGACTCGTCGCCGACCTCGACCTCGCGCGCCCCGGCGCGCGTGAACCCGTGGCCCTCGTAGAACGCCGTCCCGATGTCGTTGCCCTCCAGGACGACGCCCGTGATGCGGTCCGCGCCGCGGTCGACGAGCGCCTCCTGCGCGCGAACGAACAACCGCGAGCCGACCCCGTCTCCGCGCGCGTCCGGATGCACGTGCAGCCAGAGGACGCGCCCCTCGACGGGGTCCTTCGACACGACCTCCGCCTGCACGAACCCGGCCACCTCGTCGTCCTCGGTCGCGACGTACAGCAGTGCGCCGTCGGCCTCGATCTGCGCGGCCAGCGTGTCCGCGCCGTACCACTCGTCCAGCGCCGCGTCGATCGTCTCCGGGTCCAGGAACGAATCGTATGACTCGTGCATCGACGCTGCGGCGGTCCTGCGCATCGCCTCGAAGTCGTCCGCGGTCGCGTCACGTACCTCCATGGCAACAACTACGACACCATCCGTAATAACGGTCCGTCCCGTGCACCCTGCTACCAGCCCGCTACGCGCGCCAATGCCGGCGGGGACCTGCAGGCATTTACGTCCCGACGTCCGAGACGGTGGCATGACCGACGACGCGGCGGACGCGTTCACGTACAACGGTGGGCGCGTGGACCCCGGCGAGACGGCGAACGTGCGGTACGGCATCAGCGAGACGTACCTCGGCGACCCGGTCCGCATTCCGGTGACGATCGTCAACGGCGAACGCCCGGGGCCGACCGTGTTCATGTCCGCGGCCGCGCACGGCGACGAACTGAACGGGATCGAGGTGGTGCGCGAGGTCGCGCACGAGTGGAACCTCGCGGACCTCCGGGGGACGCTCGTCTGCATGCCCGTGCTGAACGTGCCGGGGTTCCTCGCGCAGCAGCGGTACCTCCCGATCTACGACCGCGACCTGAACCGGTCGTTCCCCGGCCGCGAGGACTCGACGAGCGCGAAGCGCATGGCCCACCGCATCTTCACGAACTTCGTCGAACCGTGCGACTACGGGATCGACCTCCACACGTCGACGCGCGGCCGAACGAACATGCTGCACGTTCGCGCGGACATGGCGGACGACGACGTCGCGCGACTCGCGAAGGCGTTCTCCTCGAACGTCATCATCGCGAGCGACGGCCCGAGCGGCACGCTTCGCCGCGAAGCGACCGACGCCGGCGTCCCCACGATCACCATCGAGATGGGGGAAGCCCACCGGTTCCAGCGACCGCTCATCGACCGCGCGCTCGACGGCGTGCGGAGCGTGCTCGCGGAGTACGACCTGCTCCCGAGCGAGGTCGTGAGCTGGCCGGGGTGGCGGACGATCGTCGCGGCCGACGACGAGAAGACGTGGCTGCGCGCGGACGCCGGCGGCATGGTCGACATGCACTTCGAGTCCGGCGCGCTCGTCCACGAGGGCGACCGGATCTGCACCATCACCAGCCCGTTCAAGCAGGACAACACGCCCGTCCACGCGCCGTTCACGGGCGTCCTCGTCGGGATCCTCGAGAACCCCGTCGTCTACCCCGGGAACCCGCTCTGCCACCTCGTCGAACTCGACGAACCGACGCGTCGCGCGCTCGAACGCGACCAGACGCCGACCACGACCGACGGCTTCGCGAACGCCTGAGGGAACACTCGGCGAGTGCGCCGACGGTCGGAGCCCCTCGCGACCCGCCGCTTTCGGGTCCGTCCACCCGCGGACTGCGACCGAGAGGTAGTAACTTCTATACCGGTACGGTCCAAGCGTCCCGCATAGAGCATGAGCCAGTCTTACAACCGCGGTCTCGTCGAGGACTTCGGCCGGTGGAAGGAGTTCCGCGCCGGCATGTGGGCGTGGATCTTCCACAAGTTCACCGGCTGGATCCTCGTCGGCTACCTCTTCACGCACATCGCCGTTCTCAGTACCGCGATCCAGGGTCCGGAGTCGTACACGACGACGCTGCAGAGCCTCGAGGGGATCTTCGTCGTCCGCATCCTCGAGATCGGGCTGCTGTCGACGGCCGTCTTCCACATCCTGAACGGCACGCGACTGCTGCTCGTCGACCTCGGCATCGGCCTGGGGTCACAGGACAAGAGCTTCTACGCGTCGCTGGTCCTCACGGGCGCGATCGTCGTCGCGAGCGTCCCGACCTTCCTCGCCGGCCTCGGAGGTGGCGTCTGATGTCCGCGGACACCGCGGGCGCGCCGACGTCCTTCGAACGCGGCGGGTGGGGCTGGCTGTTCCAGCGGGTCACCGCGGCGTTCCTCATCGTGGTTCTCGCGTTCCACTTCTTCCTGCTGCACTTCTACCACCACGCGTACGAGGTGACCTTCGCCGGGACGAACGCGCGGATGTCCGACATCGGGTACTTCCTGACGATGTGGCTGTTCCTCGTCACGGCGACGTTCCACGGCGTCAACGGCATCTACAACGCGATGATCAACCAGGGCATCCGGGGCACGCAGAAGCGCGTGGCGCAGGGCATCCTCGGACTCGCCGCGCTCCTGCTGGTCGTGCAGGGGACGCGCGTCGCACTCTACATGAACGGGTTCCTCTAACAATGAGCACGCAGATTCCAGAGCAAGAGACCGAATCCGAGTCGAGCGCCGACGCCGAAGCGGAGGCGTCGGTCGAATCGCCGCAGGACGAGCGGATGCGGGAGAAGGCCGAAGCGGCGTCGTACCGCGACGCCCAGAAGAAGGCCGAGGAGGAGGTTCGGGCGGCCGACGAGTCCGTCCAGCTGAAGGTGTTCCGGTACGACCCCGAGGTCGAGGGCAAGCAGGAACCGCGGTTCGACGAGTTCCACGTGCCGTACACGAAGGGGATGACGGTGCTGGACGCGCTGATGTACGCCCGGGACCACTACGACCCGTCGCTGACGTTCCGGCACTCGTGCCGGCAGGCGGTGTGCGGGTCCGACGCGATGTTCGTGAACGGCCAGCAGCGACTGTGCTGCAAGACCCAGATGAACGAACTGGAGTGGCCGGTTCGCGTCGAACCGCTTCCCCACCAGGACGTCGTGAAGGACCTGGTCGTGGACATGCAGCACTTCTACGACCAGATGCACGCCGTCGAACCGTACTTCCAGGGCGACGAGAACGCGCCGGAGGGCGAAGAGCAGAAGCAGACGCGGGAGAACCGCGAGAAAATCAAGATGAGCACGCGCTGCATCTGGTGCGGGGCGTGCATGTCCTCCTGTAACATCGCGGCGGGCGACAACGAGTACCTCGGGCCGGCGGCGATCAACAAGGCCTACCGGTTCTACATGGACGAGCGCGAGGACCAGGCGGAGTTGGAGGAGCATCGGCTCCGCATCCTCGAGCAGGAGCACGGCGTGTGGCGGTGCCAGACGCAGTTCTCCTGCACCGAGGTGTGTCCGAAGGACATCCCGCTCACCGAGCACATCCAGGAACTCAAGCGCGAGGCCGTGAAGAACAACCTCAAGTTCTGGTAGACAACTTCAAGTCACACAACCCTAAGCATCCATCATGCAAGAACACGACGTCATAGTGGTCGGCGGTGGCGGCGCGGGACTCCGCGCGGCGATCGCGGCTCACGAGGAAGGCGCGGACGTGGCAATCGTGACGAAACTCCACCCGGTCCGTTCGCACACGGGCGCGGCGGAGGGCGGCATCAACGCCGCACTGCGGGAGGGCGACGACTGGGAACTGCACGCGTACGACACGATGAAGGGCTCGGACTACCTCGGGGACGCCCCCGCGGTGGAGACGCTCGCGCAGGACGCCCCCGAGGAGGTCATCCAGATCGAGCACTGGGGGATGCCGTTCTCCCGCGAGGACGACGGGACCGTCTCCCAGCGACCGTTCGGGGGACTGTCGTTCCCGCGAACGACGTACGCGGGCGCCGAGACCGGCCATCACCTGCTGCACACGATGTACGAGCAGGTCGTCAAGCGAGGGATCGAGGTGTACGACGAGTGGTACGTGAACGACGTCGCGGTGACGGACGAGGACGACCCCAGCGAGCGAACGTGCCACGGCGTCGTCGCGATGGACATCAAGACCGGCGAGGTCTCGGGGTTCAAGGCGAACCAGGGCGTCATCCTCGCGACCGGCGGTCCCGGGCAGGCGTTCGATCACACGACGAACGCGGTCGCGAACACGGGTGACGGGTACGCGATCGCGTATCGCGCGGGCGTCCCCCTGGAGGACATGGAGTTCGTGCAGTTCCACCCGACGACGCTCCCGAGCACGGGCGTGCTCATCTCCGAGGGCGTCCGCGGCGAAGGCGGTATCCTGTTCAACGCGGACGGGGAGCGGTTCATGTTCGAGCACGGGTACGCGAACAACGAGGGCGAACTCGCCTCGCGCGACGTCGTCTCGCGCGCGGAACTGACGGAGGTCAACGAGGGCCGCGGGTTCGACGACGAGTACGTGATGCTGGACATGCGTCACCTCGGCGAGGAACGCATCATGGATCGCCTGGAGAACATCCTCCACCTCGCGGAGGACTTCGAGGGCGTCGACGGCCTCAAAGAGCCGATGCCGGTCAAGCCCGGACAGCACTACCAGATGGGTGGCGTGGAGACCGACGAGAACGGGCACACGTGCATCGACGGCCTGTACGCGGCCGGCGAGACGGCGTGCGTGAGCGTGCACGGCGCGAACCGCCTCGGCGGGAACGCGCTCCCGGAGCTCATCGTGTTCGGTGCGCGCGCCGGCAAGCACGCCGCGGGCGCGGACATGGAGGAAGCGAAGATCGAGACGGGCGAGCACGGGAACATCGAGTACGACGACACGGAGATGCCCGTGCAGCCCGGCGAAGCCGGCATCAGTGGTTCGGGCGGGACGACGGCGGCCGCGGACGGTGGCGCGGTCACGCAGGACCCGACCGCGGTCGTGGAGCGCGAGGTCGAAGCCGAGCGCGAGCGCGTCGAGGAGATGCTGTCGAAGGACGACGGCGTGAAGCACAGTCAGATC
>Ga0207756_100491_pt1 | contig 12724 bp, 12 predicted proteins | sample A23M1SouthBayCA_FD_187748 | JGI IMG/M metagenome (GOLD analysis project Ga0207756, IMG submission 187748) | Aerobic enrichment media microbial communities from Eden Landing Ponds, California, USA - A23 M1 (3) (SPAdes) | ecosystem: Environmental > Aquatic > Marine > Unclassified | place...
CCCGCCGGGTCTCCGCGCTCACTTCGCGTTCGTCGAGGAAGCTCCCGGACGTGTAGATCTTGATGAGGTCCGCGCGCTCGTCGTCCACGCCGGGGTCGCCGAGGTTCTCGCGCTCGTGCTCGAGGCAGACGTCGATCTGGTCCATGAGGGCGTCGTGCGTGACGCTCCCGCCCTCCACGGACTCCGCGACGTACCCGCACATCGTGCAACCGCCGGCGCGCGCCCATCGACACCCGCCCGTGTTCAGGATGATCGTGAGGCTCTGGTAGACGCCACCGGGCGTGTTGTCCTCGTCCAGCCACACGCGCGTCGGCTCGTGGGGGTCGTAGGACGCGTCCTTCTCCGCGCGAATCCCCCGCATCACCTCGTTGTGCGCGTCCATGCCGCGACCGCGCTCGTAGACCTCCGGACTCGGTTCGCTCATTACCGGCACCTCGGGCCGAGCGCTCAAATCCCCTTCGAGTGCCCGCGAGCGAACCGCTTCGAGCGCCCGCGAGCGTGATCGGCACCGAATCCGCGGACGGCGGCGCAGGGTTCGAGGTGCGGACCGCGTCGGCCTGATCGGGACCCCAAGGTGCCTTGGGCGGGTGCATACCCTCGCGGGACGCGAACGACTGGTAATGACGGAAGTCATCTCCGACCTGACGGTTTCCGTGGAGCGGACCGTGGACGTGGACGCCGAGACCGTGTTCGACGCGCTCGCGAACCCGGAGACGCTCGGCGGAACGGAGCGCGTGACACGAGATGCGACGGCCCCACGCGGCCCGCCTCCTCGGCTGCGGCCGGGCGACGCGTTCGTCGGTGACGTCGTCGTGCCGTTCGAGCCCAGCGGTCGCCGCGGGTCGGCGGACGCCGGCGTGCGCTGGAGCGAGGTGTCGTTCGACTCGTCCTTCACGGTCGAGCACAGCGACGGCAGCCGGCTCGTGCTCTCTGGCGGCGGGGACGCCGACGCCGGGTCGTTCGACGCGCGCGTCGCCGTCGCCGTCGCGGACGTCCCCGACGGCGCGGTGCTGCGGGTGGACGCGACGGTGGACGTCGCCGGGGCTGTCGCCGCGGTCGACGCGGAAGCGATCCGCGCGGGCGCAGCCGCCGTGCTCGACGACTACCTGTCCGGCGTCGAGCGGATCGCGCCGTAGCGCTCGCTCGCGGCGACGACCGCCAGCGCGACCGCGGCCCCGATCGTGGCGCCGACGGCGTTGGCGACCGCGTCGAGCGCGCTCGCGGACCGGTAGGGGACGCCGGCCTGCAGGAGTTCGACGACCCCCCCGTACGCGACCGCGGCGAGGACGCCCACGAGCGCGCGACCGTCGGCGTACGTCACCGCGCCGGCGATCGCGGCGTACGCGATCGCGTGCAGCCACTTGTCTGCGCCGAACGCGCCGAACGGACCCGCGAACGTCCGCCCGCCGGCGGGGACGAGCGACGCGACGAGCACGACGACCGCGAGGAGTGCGACGACCAGCCAGCGCGAGCGAGTGGACACGTCCGCACGTCGCGGTGCGCGCGCAGAAAGCTTCCGGTGGCGTCGTTCCGGAGAACCCTTGCCGTGGCCGGTCGAACCCGCGTGCATGACGGGTGGGACGTACACGCTCCTCGTGACGGTCGACCGCGACGTCGCGCTCGCGGTCGGCGCGCTCGGCACCGTCGAACTGGCGGCGGGGACGTACGCGTACACCGGGAGCGCGTTCGGGCCGGGCGGGTTCGCGCGCGTCGACCGCCACCGCGAGCTCGCCGCCGGCGACCGCGCCGGCACGCACTGGCACGTCGACTACCTCCTCGAACACGACGCGGCGACCGTCGCGGGCGTCGTCACGACCCCGGAGCGCGACGTCGAGTGCGCGGTCGCACGCCGCCTCCCGGCGGGCCCGGACGGCTTCGGCGCGTCGGACTGCGACTGCGACGGGCACCTCGCCGGAGACGTCACCCGCGAGGGCGTCGAACGCGCGCACCGGGACGCGCTCGCGGCGCTCGGAGAGGGGTAGCGAGCCAGCGGGGTGGTCCGGGAGTGCTCCCGGTGCCGTCAGGACGCCGTCTTCTCGATGACGACGCAGTCCTGCACGTCGAGCGCGTTCTCGAACTCCTCGGCGCGACCGACGTCCGCGCCGAGTCCGAGGAGCAGGCGCGCGTGCGCGGACCGCGTCGCGTCGACCGCGCCCGTCTCGAACCCGAGGCGGTCCGCGATCGACGTCCAGTGGTCGCCCGCCACGAAGAACGCGACGAGGTGGTCGTCCTCGTACGCGCACTCGTGGTGCTCGCGGTACTCGTCCACGCGTAGCGAGAGGTCCGCCTGCACGACAGAGAGGAGTTCTGGGAGTCGCTCCGGCCGGACGACGCCGTCGCCGGCCGTCAGGAGCAGGAGTTCCGCCGGGAACGGGTGGTCCTTCACGGCGACGCACCCAGCGGCTGGTCGTCGAACGCGCGCTGCATCATGCCTGAACGAAGCGTTCGTGGACGGATAAAGACGGCAGGCAACAGGTTCGTCCGATCGCGGAACCCGGGACCTCGCGCCGAACCGTGGGGGTTCCGCGCGGTCAGCGCTCCTCGACGTGCCGGACGGTGCACGCCTCGCCCCGGGTCGCCTCGACCATCGCCGCCCCGTTCGTCTGCGCGCGCCCGACGGCGAACGCCTCCGGGCCCTCGACGACGACCTCGTCGCCCTCGCGGATGTCGTCGTCCGCGTCGACGACGCCGGGCGCGAGCACGCTCCCGTGGGGGACGAACGCGTCGATCTCGACGCGCTTCGCCGGAACCGCGCTGTCGAGCCATCGGCGTGCGCCCCGGAGCGTGAACGAGAGCGTCCCGTAGTTCGGCACCATCGTCGCGAGCTGGGGCGCCGCGTTCTGGTCGTCGCCCGACGACGGCGGCTCGTCCGCGCGCACCTGCAGCTTCGGGTACCGGCTCGTCACCTCGAAGTCGCCGAACAACTCGTCGCCGGCGCCGGCGCCGAACTGGTAGTCCGCCATCGCCTTGACGGTGTTGCGCTGGCGTTCACGCTTCCCGTACGCGGACTCGCCGTCGAGCGCCCGCCCGAGGTTCGCGAGGCTCTCGTCGGTCGTCGGGTGGTCCGCGACCGTGAACTCCACGTCGAGATCGGGGTGGTCAGCGAGCGCGCGCTCGACGATCTCGCGGTAGTCCTCGGGGACGTGCGCGATCACGCGCGGGTAGTCGTTGCTCGCGAGGTACCGCTCGAGGACCTCGGCGACGAACGCGACCTCGCCGTCCGTCCACTCGCCCGTGACGACGGTGTCGTAGTGCTGGGCGGGATACGTGAGCTCTAGCTCCTGTGGCACGACGCCGATCGGGGACGTGATGGACGCGACGTGCGCGCGGTACTGGATGACCTCTCGGAACTGGTAGTGACTCTGGGACTCGCTGTAGGGCTTGGTCGCCGAGCACGGGACGAGCACGAGCGGCGCGTCGAACCGGTTCCGGTACCGTTCCGTGACGCGCTGCGCGAACCGCTGGATCTCCACGCGGTTCAGGGTGTCCTCCGTGGTCGCGTCCATGTGCGCGTTCCGGTAGATCGGCGTGCGCGCTTCGAGGTAGCCGTACTGCTGGTCGAGTTCCCGCACGAGCGCGGTCAGCCACTGGTCCTGCCTGGCTTGCCCCTCGACGTAGTCCCGGAGCCGGCCGTCGCGGATGCGCCCCCTGACGCGTGCGAGTTCGGCCTCGAGGACGGCGACGTTGTGGTCCACGCAGTCGCTTCGATCGAACTCGTCGCGGGGCTGCCGGCACGCCTCGCACGCGCACGGCAGTTCGTCGAGGTCCTCGAGGAAGTGGTTCTCGTCGGTCGTCAGGTACCGGCCCTGCGTGCCCAGCGTTATCGCGCGGTCGGCGTCGAACAGGTCGACGCCCGCGTACGCGAGCACGGCGACGTTCCGCGGCGTCGCCGCGCCCGAGAGGTACAGGGCGGCGTCCTCCGGGATCGCGTCCTTCGCGCGCAGGACGGCGTCCTTCAGGCCGCGTGCGTGCCCGAGGAACCCCTGGACGTCCGAGAGGGCGTACGCGTCCGCGCCACACGCGCGGACGTGCTCGGAGTTGACCACGGCCGCGCTCGGGTAGTCGACGTCCGGGTAGTCGACGGCGAACGACTCGGCGACCTCGTCGGCGGTTCCGGCCGGGAGGCCGCGATGCGGGAGGACGGTGAGTTCGTCGTCGCTCCCCTCGGGGACGTCCCGGTGCTCGGGCCACAGGCCGCCGGCGTCCGCGACGACGTCGTCGACGAGCGCCGGGGTCGCCAGCGGGTCCGCGAGGCGAAGTTCGGCGACTCTCGCGGCACCGTCCCGCGAGAGCACCTCGAAGTACTCGGTCATAGCGCGTCGTCGGGGCCGCGCGCTCCTGTATCTTCCCTTCTGTCCCAGGACCGTCCCCGCTAGCCCACGACCGGGCACGCTCGCGGTCGCACGCCGCTCGTCGCGGTCCACGCACGCTGTCGCACGCGTCGATGCGTGCACGAAGTGGCGGGCACTCCGAGCCCCAGGCGAACACTCGGGTCCGCTCGAACGAACACCTGGGGAATCCTCGACGGTCGTTCGCGGGGCGAGGTCCGCGTCGTCCCCGAGCGCGCCGACGCAGTCCGATGCCCAAAAATTAATTACCCGGTGCTTCCTCTACCCAGGTGGATGCCGAGGTGGGCATCCGTGTCAGAGGCACTCCCTCTTTCACTTCCCCCATTCCCCCCCTTTCGACGCACCCGATAGCCCCGCCGCCGTCGATTCTACCGCCGATCCCGTTCCCCGAGAACGAGCTCGCAGAACCGGACACGTCGTCAGTTCTGGCCGCACGCGAAATCGACGCCCCCAGTGCGCGACGCCCCGGTCGCGCACAGACGGAGCAGTCGCGGGAACGAGGGGCGACGTGGCGCGCGGTGGTGCCGTCGCGGTCGCGGTCAGTGCTCGCGACCGTGGAGGTTCACGCGCTCGACGCCGTCGGGGACGCGCTCGAGTGCGTTCGCGGGCCAGTCCCGGTGGGCGAGCGTGAACGTGGCGTCGGCACCGTCGTCGAGCGCGGCGACGCCGTCGGCCGCGGCCGCGTACGCCGCGTCGTCCAGGCGCTCGGGGACCTCCGCGGTCAGCGGGTACGTGTTCCGGAGCGCGCGCGGGAACGGCCCGAACGGCGGCTCGATCGTCCACGACGCGTCGAAGTCGTCGTCGTTGTCGCCCTCCGTCAGCAGCACGTCGCCCTCGGGGTCGAGCCGCGAGAGGCGCTCGTGATGGCGGCGGACCTCCGGGCGGCGCGCGCTCTCGCTCGACAGGTAGAAGAACGTGTCCTTCGACGCCGAATCCGTGCGCTCCAGCTGGGCCGCGTGGTCGAGTGCCGCGCGGTACCCGTCGAGCATCGCTGGGTGGGCGCGAGCGCGCGACTCGACGAGTTCCAGCAGCGACCCGGTGCGGATCGCCTGCCGGACGCGACGCATCTCCGCGAACGACGCGTGGAGGTTGTGCGCCGCGAGCTCGTCGCCGCGGTCGCGGTCGTCGAGCGCGCGCAGTTCCGCGGGCGTGCGCTCGCTGCAGACCGGGCACGGGCACGGCAGGTGCTCGAGGTCGTCCAGGTGCTTCGTCCCGCGCACGGTGAGGTAGCGGTCGTCCCTGGCGTACAGCGCGTACGCCGCCGAATCGAAGAGGTCACAGCCCAGTGCGGCGGCGAGCGCGAACATCATCGGGTGCCCGGCGCCGAACAGGTGCACGGGGCAGTCCTGGTCGAGGCCGCGCTTCGCGGCGGCGACGACGTCCACCATGTCCCCGTACCGGTAGTCGTTCATCAGGGGGACGACCGCGCCGACGGGGAACACGTCCAGGTCCGTGCCCGCGGCGTGGCGGCCCGCGTCCTCCCGGAGGTCCGCGTGCGTCGACCCCTGCACGGGCGCGTTCACGAGCATCTCCCCGACGTCCACGGTCTCCGCGAGTTCGAGGCGCTCCTGCGTGGTCGCGAGCTCCTCGCTCGCCTGCTCGCGGCTCGCGTCCGGCGGCGTCGGGATGTCCACGGGCGTCCCGACGTCGCTCCCGATGTCGTACTGGAACTGGAGGATCTCCTCGGTCGTCACGTCGATCTCGCCGTACTCCGCGAGCTGGAACGACCCGGAGTCCGTCATGATCGCGCCGTCGAACTCCAGCAGATCGTGCAGTCCCTGGTCGAGCGCGTCCTCGCGGAGGCCGTCGCTGGTCTTGATGATGTAGCTGTTCGTGATGATGATCTGCGCGCCGAACTCGTCGCGCATCCGCCGCGGGGAAAGCGTCTGGATGTTCGGGTTCACTACGGGGAGAAGCGCCGGCGTCTCGACGGTCACGCCCGCACGGGGAACGTCGAGGCGGCCGACGCGGCCCGCGCCGTCGTAGTCGCGGGCCTCGAAGTGCTCTCTCATTGCCCGCGAGTTCGCCCGGGGCGTCGGTAAGGGTGTCGTCTCGCGGCCGACGCCGCCCCGCAGCCCGGCCGTCGTCCTGGTGCCGACGCCGTCCCGCAGCCCGGTCGTCGGCGCTCGCGTCGCCGCCGTCACGTCAGCTGGCGTCGGGAGAGGACGACCGCGACCGCGACGGCGAGGAGCGCGACGGCGACGACGACCGTCCCGACGACGCCCTCGAAGACGAGGGTGCCGTACGCCACGAAGACGGCTCCGGCAGCGATCACGCCCGCGACGGCTGCGTTGGCTGGCTTCACACGCGCTCGTAGGCGTTCGAGGGGTGTAGCCGTTCGGGTCCCGGTCAGGTGGTTCGGTCGCGGCGACGGAACCGTCGCGGGGTCGGTCGGCGAGCGAACCCGCGACGCCGAGCGACCCGCCCCTACAGGACGAGCGCGAGCGCGTCGACGATCGCCGCCGCGCCCTCGGGTTGTGCGCTCTCCGGCGCGAACCGGAGGGCGGCGTACGCGATCAGCAACAGCACCGAGTTGTAGAGACCGTGCACGAGCGCGTTCACGACGACGTTCTTCCCGTACTCGTAGAGCGCCCCGAAGACGAGCGACGGGAAGAACAGGATGCCGATGGTGGTCGCGATCGCGGAGAGGTCGCCGACGAGCGCGACGAAGTGCACGCTCGCGAACAGCGCCCCGCCGAGGACGATCGCGACCGGCGCGGACGCTCGCTCGCGGATGCGTCGCTGGACGACCCCTCTGAAGAGGAGTTCCTCCGCCGGGCCGACGACGAGGAGCATCACGGGGACGAGCACGAGGAGCAGCGTCGGGTCGCCCTGGGCCTGCGAGGTCGTCGCGTTCTCCGCGGGCTGGAGGTTCAGGAGCTGGACGGCGATGCTGAGACTGATCGACGTCACGAGCGCGGCGACGAGGCCGACGGCGACGAGCACCGTTCCCTTCACGTTCGGGACCGCCAGGCCGACGTTCGACAGCGGTTCGCCCCGCCAGCGCAGGAACAGGAGGACGGCGGCGACGAACCCGCTCTGCGTGCCGACGAGCGAGACGACGAGCACGGGCGCGGACGTGAACTCGAACCCGGCGAACAGCATCGCGACGCCCGCGACGAGTGCGAGGCCGAGTGCGAGGACGAGCGCGGCGGCGATGACGCCCACGGACTCGAGGACCGCACGCGGAAGTCCGCCCTTGCCGGCGCCGGTCTCCCACGGCGCGACCGCGGCGTCGACGCCCGCGTCCGCCGTCCGGATCGCGTCGTCGTCCTCGCCGCCACCCGCCGCGGGTGCGTCGCCGGGGGCAGTCGTGTCCGGGGACGTGCGCTCGAACGCGTCGTCGCGGTCGGTCCCGCCGGACGCGTCGTCGCCACCCCACTGCCCGCGTTCGACGCGGTCGTCGCGACCCGAGTCGTCCTCGTTGGTCCCCCACTCGAACCCGTCGTCGTCGCGGTCGTCGTCGAACCCGTCGTCGGTCACGCGGAATCACCGTCCGGGGCCGCGGCCGCGGTCGCGTCGACGCCCCCGGGAGCGACGGCGTCGTCGTCGAGCGCGCGTTCGAGCGCGTACCGGGTCACGGCGACGTGCGTGCGGCCGTCTCGAACGCTGCCGTCCCGGACGGATCCGAGGAGGGCGTCGAACGCGGTCGTGTCGACGCGGATGCTCTCGTCGAAGTCTAGGTCCTGGTCGCCGGCGGGCGCACAGCCCGTGGCGACGAACACGTGATGCACGGAGTCGAGCAGGCCGTTCGCGGGCTCTATCGTGCAGAGGTGCTCGACGGCGTCGGCCGCGTACCCGGTCTCCTCGCGGAGTTCGCGACGGGCGGCGACCGCGAGGTCGTCGTCCCCGGGTTCGGTCGTTCCCGCGGGCAGGCCGCGGTTCACGCGCTCGACGGCCTGCCGCCACTCCTCGATGACCACGACCTCGTCGCCCGCAGCGCCGGCCGCATCCGAGGCGACGAAGGGGAGGACGACGACGGCGGGGGGTTCCGTGAGGTAGTCGAAGTCCGTGTCGGTGCCGTCGGGGAGTCGGACGTCCTCGTGGACGACCGAGAAGCCGGGGCACTCGTACGCAACCGCGCTGGCGAGCGTCCGCCACGCCAGCGGGTCGGCGTCGTCTGTCATACCCAGGGGTTCGGTCCCGTGGGCCTTACCGTTTGAGGTGTCGGACTCGCCGGAGCGTCACGCGTTCTCGAGGTGCGCGCGGAGTTCGTCGTTCACGCGCTCGGGGGCGTCCACCTGCACCCAGTGCGAGGCGTTCGGGATGCGTTCGACGCGCAAGTCCGGCACCCAGCGGTCGAGGCCCTCGGCGTTCGCGGGCAGGAGCGCCTCGTCGTCCTCGCCCCAGACGACGAGCGTCGGCACGCGCACGTGCCCGTCGGGCATCGGGACGGACGCCGACAGGAAGGGGAGTTCGTCCTTGAGTCCTTCGCGGAGGAAGGACCGGTAGTAGTTCACGGTGCTCCGGGCCGCACCCGGCCGCTGGATGGCGTCCCGGTAATGCCGGATCTCGCTCGCCGGCATCGAATCCCCGAACAGCTCCTCGAACACCGCGGCGTCGTCCCGCGTGAGGCCGTACTCGGGGAGGGCGGGGAGCTGGAACGCGAACATGTACCACGACCGCCGGAGCTGTGCCGGCCGCCGGAGCAGCTCGCGGAACCGCTCGGGGTGGGGTGCGTTCAGGATGGCGAGCCGATCGACGACGGCCGGGCGACCGACCGCGACCGACCACGCCACGCCACCGCCCCAGTCGTGCGCGACGACGTGCGCGCTCCCCGACGCCGAGTACTGCTGGATCACGCCGACGACGTCCGCGACGAGCACGTCGATGCGGTACGCGCGGACGCCGCGGGGTTTCTCGCTCCGATTGTACCCGCGCATGTCCGGGACGACGACGCGGTACCCGGCGTCGACGAGCGCGGGCAACTGCTCGCGCCACGAGTACCAGAACTCCGGGAACCCGTGCAGCAGGACGACGACGTCACCGTCCTCGGGACCGGCGGTGACGACGTGCAGTCGAACGTCGTTCGCGACGACGTGCTCGTGCTCCACCGCGACGTCGACGTCATCGGCGAGCGTCTCGAAATTCGTCATACGGCGGTGTAGCAATCCCAGAACCCTAACTCCGGGGAAGGACAACCCGTCGCTGGTCGTTCGTCAGGCCGTCAGTCCGTCAGTCCGTACCCGCGCTTGACGAGCGCGACGTCGATCGCGAACACGGTGAGCGTCGCGGCGGCGAGCACGCCCAGGGACAGCCACGGGTCGAGGACGTTCGCGTCGAGGAACCCGTACCGGACCGCGTCGACGGTGAACACCATCGGGTTGAGGAACGAGAGCGTGTACGCGAGGCCGTCGAGGGCGTCGAGCGGGTAGAAGACGCCGCCGAAGAACACGAGCGGGCGGATGAGGAACTGGTTGAGGACGGTGAGGTAGTCGAAGTCCCGCGCCCAGAGGCCGCCGACGACGCCGAAGCACGCGAACAATGCGGCGACGAGCGTCAGCGCGACCGCGAGGTACAGGGGGTGGGCGACGGAGACGAGCGAGTACGCGGGGTGCGCGACCGTGAACCCCACGCCGACGATCGCGATGATGACGCCGACGAGCACGCCCCGCAGGGTGCTCGCGGCGACGTACGCGAACGTCATCTGCCCGTAACTCAGCGGGCTGGTGAGGACTTCGTGGATGTACTCGTTCCAGCGCCCGTGGAAGATGCTGAAGGACGCGTTCTCGAACCCGTTCGACACCGCGCCGAGGACGACGAGCCCGGGGAGCACGAACAGGATGTAGGGAATGCCGTCGCCGTAGCTCCCGATGCGTTCCCCGAGGATGACGCCGAACACCGCGAAGTACAGGACGTTGTTGATGAACGGCGGCAGGAACGTGTTGCGCGGCCGCCGCACGTACCGGAGGATCTCTCGGCGGACGAGCGTGACCGTGCCCGGCGACACGCCCATCACGGCCGCGCCACCTCCACGTCCTCGCTCGCTCCGTCGTCGCGACCGTCCGCGCCGCCGTCGTTCGCTTGCCCGGCGTCCGAGCGCGTCGTGCTGGCGTCCTCGCCGGTCATTTCGACGAAGATCTCCTCCAGGCTCGTGCGGGAGACGTCCAGGTCGACGATCTGGTGGCCGGCGGCCTGGAGTGCGGTGACGACGTCGGCGACCGCGCGACCGCCGTCCTCGACGCGCACCGTGAGCCGCGACCCCTCGACCGCGACGTCCAGGACGGCGTCGACGTCGAACGCGGGCGCCGCTTCTGGTGGGTTCGCGAGCGTCACGGAGATGGTGTCCGTGCCGCGACTCATCAGGTCCGCGGGCGTCGCCACGTCCAGCACGCGCCCTTCGTCCATCACTGCGACGCGGTCGCAGAGGCGTTCGGCCTCCTCGATGTAGTGCGTCGTCAGCAGCACCGTGGTGCCGTTCTCGTTCAGTTCGCGGACGACGTCCCAGAGGTCCCGGCGGAGCTGGACGTCGACGCCCGCGGTCGGCTCGTCGAGGATGAGGAGGTCCGGGTCGGTGACGAGCGCGCGAGCGAGCAGCAGTCGCCGCTTCATGCCGCCGGACAGCCAGTCGAAGCGCTCGTCGCGCTTGTCGTAGATCCCGACGCGCTTCAGTACCTCGTCGGCGCGCTCGCTCGCCGCCGCGGCCGGGATGCCGTGGTAGCCCGCCTTGTGCTCCAGGACCTCCCGGATGGGAAAGAAGCGGTCGACGTTGTACTCCTGGGGCGCGAGCCCGATGGCGTCCCGGGCCTCCCGGTAGTCGTCGACCACGTCGTGCCCGAACACCGCGGCGGTCCCGCCGGTCTTCCGCGTCAGGCCGACGAGGATCTCGATGAACGTCGTCTTCCCCGCCCCGTTCGGCCCGAGCAGCCCGAAGAACTCGCCGTCCTCGACGCGGAGGTCGAGGCCGTCGAGCGCGCGGAGGTCGCCGTACTCCTTCACCAGCCCGGAGACCTCGATCGCGGGCGTATCACTCATTACTCGAACGGAGACGATTGCGCCGGATAAGGACCGCGAAACGGGACGAAATAGTCCGAAGTAGCGGGTCACCGTGCGCTCGAAGCGAGGGAGCGTGCCGAGAACGAATCGAAGGAAGGCAGTCGGGAACGATCCAGTTAGCGGCCCTTGCCGCGGGACGGGAACGCCTCGAGTGCCTCGTTCGCGGCCTGCTCGGTGCAGAAGAACTGCACGAAGCTGATCGCGTACTTCTCGTCGTTCGCGGTCTCGACGGTTATCGTGACCTCGTTGTCCTCGAAGGACTTGACCTCGAACTCCTGACCGCTCTTCACGAGGACGTACAGGTCACAGTAGTCCGTCGCGAAGTCGACGGTCATGGGCTCGTACGTCTCGCCGTCCTTCGAGGTGAACGACCCTGGCACGTACGTGATGCCGTCGTCGCCCTCGTCCTCGAGGACGAAGTCCATCTTCGTGCACTCGCCTTCCGAGTTCCAATCGACGCACTCGAACTCGTACTTCACGCCGTCGACGTCCGTGCAGTCGACGCAGGTGTCGTCGACGAGCACGCCGACGGTCATGTCGCCGTTGAGGTACTCGTAGGCGCTGCCGTTCAGCGTCATGTCGTAGGTCGCGGTGCGCGAACCGTTCGTCTTGTCGAGCACGACGATGGCGTCGTCGGCGCGGCTGGAGCCGACGAGGTCGCCCTGGCCGGCGTTCCGGACCGCGAGACCCGTGAGCGACGAGCCGGCGGCGGTCCCGACCACGGTCGCCGCGATATCGTCGTTGTTCGGGTTCTGGTAGTCGATCGTGTACAGCGTGTCGCCCGCGTTCGAGTGCAGGAACAGCGTTCCCGTCGAGTCGAACACGATGTCGGCGCCGTTGACGGTCGCGCCGGTGATGGTCCCGACGACGGACGCCGCGGGGGGCGTTACCGACGTGTCGATCGTGTAGAGGGCGTTCGTGGCGTTGCTTGCGACGTAGAGCTCCCCGTCGAGGCCGTACGCGGCGAGGACGGTCAGCTTCGGGAGCCCCGCCACCTGGCCGAGGTCGGTGAAGCTGTCGGCGCTGACGTCGTACTCCCCGACGTGCGCGGAGTTCCGGTCGACGAACACGACGGTCTCGCCGTCGGGCGTCGCCGCGATCGCGTCCACGTTCGAGAAGTTCCCGCTCACGCTCGTCACGGGCGTGAGGACCGCTTCGCCGGGGACGCTGTCGAGGTCGACGGTGAACAGGTCGGTCGTTCCATCCCCGAGCGAGTTGCTCAGGTAGAGGGTCTCGACCGCGTGGCTGGACGCCCGCGCCGTGCTCGCGAAGGCGGGCACGCCGAAGACCGAGAACGCGCCGACTGCGCCTGCGCCGCGGAGGACGTTGCGGCGGCTCGTCGAGATCAGTTCGGCCCGAGTGTTTTGTGTTTCTTTCAT
>Ga0207756_100492_pt1 | contig 12722 bp, 13 predicted proteins | sample A23M1SouthBayCA_FD_187748 | JGI IMG/M metagenome (GOLD analysis project Ga0207756, IMG submission 187748) | Aerobic enrichment media microbial communities from Eden Landing Ponds, California, USA - A23 M1 (3) (SPAdes) | ecosystem: Environmental > Aquatic > Marine > Unclassified | place...
GGACGACGGGTGCCGGGTAGTAGATGACGAACCAGTTCCGGTCGTCCTCCACGGTCCCGAGGTCCATCGTCTCCAGGTTCGGGTTCGTCGCGAACCCGACCCCCAGGTCGACGTCCCCGTTCGCGACCGCCTTGTAGTTGATCGTCCCGATCGCCATCTTCTCGTACTCGACGTTGTCCATGTTCTCCTCGTACCCGTAGAACTCCGGCAGGTCACCGAACGCCGTCGGGTTGTCGACGTACTCCTCGGACACCGCCCACGTCACCTCCCCGCCGCCGTTGACGTGCTCGGCGAGGTCGGAGAGCGTCTCCACGCCCGTCTCCTCCTGCCACTCGGGGTTCGCCGTCACCACGTACGTGTTGTTGAACGCAGCTTGCTGGAGCCACGTCACGTCGTGCTCCTGCTGGAACGCCTCGTTCACCTTCCGATGGAGTTCGTCCGGGTCGCGGATCTTCTCGTCCTCGTGATCCAGGAAGTGGTTCCACGCCGTGCCGGTGTACTCCCAGTAGTGCTCCGTACGACCGGCGGTCACGGCCTCGTAATTTGCCACGCCACCACCGACCGGGTACTTCTCGTTCGTCCCGTAGCCTGCGTCCTCGAGGAGGATCGAGCTGACGTTGCTCAGGACGAGCTGTTCGGTGAACTGCTTCCCGCCGATGGCGACGTCGCCCTTGCCACCACCGAACAGACTCATGCATCCGGCCGTGCTCGCCACGGTAGCGCTACCGCCAGCTTCCAGTATCTCCCGCCGTCCGAATTGAGCGTTCACGTGAGTGAATGATTGACACGGTCTGGAGAAGGAAACGTCACCATATGGCGTGTTCTTTTAATTATTCGCGGCGAACTGGGGGACGAACATGTACGAGGCGACCTTCCACATTCGCGGCGACGTGGCCTACGAGGACGCGACCGCCGGCCGCGACGTGAGCATCGAGCTCTGGTGCAACGACCACTGCGACCTCCTGCACGTGCGCGGGGACACCGACGACGCCGTCGCCGGCGAGATCGAGTCCGCCGTCGGCATGAAGGACATCATCGCACACGGCGAGGAGAAGGTGCTCATCACCGAGGAGTGCCTGCGGCCCTACACCGAGGGGAACGTCGAGGGGTACCTCGAACGCTACGACTGCCTGCTCCTCCCACCCCTCCGGTACGAGAACGGCGGCAAGGTCGTGCGCGTCCTCACGCTCGACGCCGAGAACCTCACCCGGTTCTACCAGGACGTCCAGGAGTCGTTCCGAGTGACGGTGCGCTCCAAACGCGAGATCGACGCGGTCAGACAGGACCGGCCCCTGCTGTCGATGGACTCGCTCGTCCCCGACCTCTCAGCGCGCCAGGAGGAGGCCGTGGTCGCCGCCTGGGAGGGCGGGTACTACGCCATTCCACGGGACTGCACGACCGAGGCGCTCGCGGGCGACATGGGGATCGACCGGCGGACGTTCGAGGAACACCTCCGGCTGGCGGAGAACAAACTCATCGGGGCGCTCGTCGAGGAACTGTTCGCCTGACGAATCACGAGAACGGCTACAGCCCGAATGTTCCGGGGATGTACTTCGGCTCGGTCTCGCCCCTGTCGGCGAGTTCGAGGCGCATCGCCGTCACGATAGTGGTCGCCGTCCGCGCGTCCCCGATCAGGAGCAGCAGTTCGACGATCTGTCCGTCGTCGTACCCGGTCTCGCGGAGCGCCTCGAGCATCGCCTCGTCCACGTCCTGGGGTCGTCGCGTTGCGGTGCGGGCGAACTCGACGACGGCCGCCTCGCGCTCCGATAGCCCGGAGAGGTCCCCGCCCGCGACCGCCTCGACGACCGTCGGGTCGATGCCGTGGTCCTCGACGAGGTAGCGTCCGTGCGTCGCCGCCACGAACCGCGTCCCCGTGACGACGGCGACGGTGAAGTACGCCAGCTCCTTCTCGCGGACCGGGACTGCTCCGTCCCGCATCATCGTCCTGAAGTACGCCGCTCGCGCCGGCAGGACGGCGTCCGCGTTCGAGAGGAGTTCGTAGAACAGGTGTCGGTCCTCGCTCTCGGCGTACGCCGAGTCCGCGAGTGCATCGCGCACCGCTGGCGCTGCTTCGTCGTACGGGACGTAGTCGATCAGTGGCATGCCAGCATCGACGCGCGCCCCGACAATCACCCTCATCCCACCAAAGGGAGGGTTCAGGCCGTCGACCGCCGACGCGGGGTCTCCGACGTCGGCGGAGACGACGACGTCGACCTCGATGCCACCCCGGAGGGTCCATGCGGAGGGTCGGGCTACTTGCGTGGGACGGCCCTATCGCGACGCATGCTCGCAGTGTCCACGGTCGGGCCGGAGAACCCGTCGGTCGCAGCGGAACCGTTCGTCGTCGGGCAAGCCGGGCCGCACACCGAAGACGGCGACGTCGCGTTGTTCCTGATGGGCGAGGCCGCGTACCTCGCGAGCGAGAACCACGTCGACCTCAGCGAACTGAAGGCTCCCGGGTTCGACCCCATCGACGTCCTCCTCGATGCGTTGCTGTCGGATGACCTCCTGCGCGAAGCGGTCGTCTGCGAGCCCTGTGCGGCCGCTCGCGAGATAGACGCCGCGGACCTGCGCGAGTGGGCGGCGATGGGCGGCCCCGCGGACCTCGGTCGCATGACCGACGAACACGACACCACCCTCACGTTCTGACCGGCGGCGGGCCGCTTCCAGGACTCGACAGCAGGAGCGTTGTCCGCTTCCAAGACTCGACCGGGAAGAACCTCTAACCGCTTCGTCCGTCCGCGAGCGCGCGCGAGCGCCGTCGCCCGTGCCGTCGGCGGTCGGGACGGCGCCGGTCGGGTTCCTGTCGGCGCCGCGCGGGTCCCCGTCGTCAGCCGTGCGTCGGTCGAGACGCCCCTCAGGGGACGGTCCGGTGGATGTGCGTCGCGGTCGCCCCAGGGGGCCGTTCAGGGCGCGTCGCAACCGGGTTCGACAGCGGGCCACTGCACGACCAGCACGCTTTGAAGCCCGCGCGTCGTTCGATCCGACATGGCATCGACCGCACCGTGGCACGAGGACGAACGGTTCTGGGCGGCGTTCCGGGACGCGATGTTCCCGCCCGAGAAGTTCGCGGACGCGAGCGACGCGGTCGACAGCATCCTCGCGCTCCCCAGCGTCGACGCGACCGAGGGCGACGCCGTCCTGGACGTCCCCTGCGGGCCGGGGCGCCACAGCGTCGCCTTCGCGTCGAAGGGGTTCGACGTCACGGGCGTCGACGCGACGGCGCCGTACGTCGAGGAGGCGCGGTCGCGCGCCGCCGACGCCGACTTCGACGCCGAGTTCGTCGAGGCGGACATGCGGGAGTTCGCCCGCGAGGAGGCGTTCGACCTCGCGGTGAACCTGTTCACGTCCTTCGGGTACTTCGAGGACCGCGCGGACGACGAACGCGTCGCGCGGAACCTCCACGACTCCCTCGCGCCCGGCGGCACGCTCGTGATGGACCTCGCGTCGAAGGAGACGCTCGCACGGGACTTCCGCGAGCGCACGTGGGACGACTTCGAGGACGGGTACGTGCTCGAGGAGCACGCGGTCAGCGACGACTGGTCGTGGATCGAGAACACGTGGCGGCTCGTCGTCGACGGCGACGTCCGCGAGTTCGACGTCTCCCACCGCCTGTACTCCGCGTACGAACTCACTTCGCTCCTCGAACGCGTCGGGTTCCGCGACGTCGACGCGTACGGGACGCTCGACGGCGACGCGTTCGACCAGGAGGCGGAGCGGTTGCTCGTCGTCGCGCAGCGGTAGGGTCGCGTCGCGGGGGTTCGCGGGTCGCAGCGAGAAGCCGTCAGGCGGGCGTGCCGGCGGCGAGCGTGAGACAGCACACGGAGCCGCCGGCCTTCTGGAACTCGCTCGTGTCGACGGCGACGACGTCGAACCCGGCGTCCTCGAGGAGTCCGGCGGTTTCGGGGAGGTCGTCGCCGAGGACGACGGTGTCGTCGACGACCTCGACGTTCACCGCGAGGCCGTCGTTCGATTCGTCGGCGGGTGCTTCCAGCACGTGATCGAAGACGGCGTCGAGCTTCGCGAGGCCGGCGTCGGTGAACGCGTCCGGTTGCACGAGCACGGTCGACGGCGACAGGGGCGCCATGGAGACGTCGAGGTGGTAGTAGCGCTCGCTCGTCAGTTCGAGCGGGACGACCGTCGCGTCGAGCGTCGCGGCGAGTTCATCGTACGCGCCGCGTTCGCTCCGCACGCCGTGCCCCGCCCAGAGCAGTCGTCGTTCCGGGTGCCACAGGGCGTCCCCCATCCCCTCGAAGGCGGCGTCGGGCGCGGACCGTACCTCGTACCCCTCGCGTTCGGCCCAGTCCCGGAAGTGCGCGGGTTCGCCGGCGCGCTCGGCGGTCGCCATCCGCGCGAGCACGAACCCCTCGCCGTCGGCGGTCGGGAGCGCGTGGTTCGCGACGAACGCCATGTCCGGGCGGTCCGCCGGGTCCGGCGCGCCGCCGTCGGTCGCGAGCTCGCGGCCGGTCCGTCGCGGGTCGAGCACGCGCACGTCGTCGACGCGTCGCTCGTACACCCCCTTCAGTCGCCGCCACTGCTCGCGCGCCCGCTCGCTGTCGACGACTCCGCCCATGTGCGGGTTGATGACGTACTCGCGGTCGAAGAACGTCGGTTCCACGAGCACCTTCGTGTCGTGCGCCGGTCGTCGCGCGATCGAATCGGTCGAAAGCGAACGTACGTCGTCGATAGCGTTTATGACTCCATTGATTGCACTCATATTCGCGCAATCGGTGCATTATCGTTTATTCGTTTCGTCCGAGAGCGTCCGATAGTTCAATTAGTACGGCTGCGGGTGCCTCACGCGCCCGTCCACGCCGCATCGAGGACGTCGGCGAGGTCGCCGTCGCCAGGCACTGAGTCGGCGACGCGGTACCGGAGCGGGTCGTCGCCGACGCGCGCGACGAGGTCGATCGCGACGAGGTCCTGGAGGTGCGCGAACGCCTCGCCGGCGCCGAACTTCACGTGGTAGCCGTCCATGTCCCCGAACCGGTCGCGAGCGACCGTCCACGGCGTCACGCCACCCTCGCCGTCGCCCGCGAGGCCGGCGAGCGAGTCGTGGACGAGCGCCGCACGTTCCCGGTGGTGCTCGCGCAGCTCCGCGACCCGGTCGTGGAGGGCGAACGCAGTTCCGTGTCCGGGGAGCGCGCGATCGCCCGCCGCCGACAGGTCGCCGAGGGCGTCCCGATACGCCGAGAGCGGCGCTTCCTGGCGGGTGTCGCCACCGCCGACGTTCGGCGTCACCGTCCGCAGCACCGCGTCACCGGTCAGGACGCGACCCTCGCCGTCCCTGGCGCTGCCGGGGTCGTCCGCTACCGCGAACCCGACGTGGCCGGCCGTGTGCCCCGGCGCGTGCACGGCCCGCAACGGGCCGACGCGGTCGCCGTCGTCGAGTTCCGCGACCGGGAACGCGTCCGGCATCGGCGACGGACCGTCAGCGTCCCGCAAGCGGTCGACGTGCTCGTCGGGGACGCCCCAGCGCGCGAGCGCCGCGGCGTCCCGCGCCACGCGTCGTTCGCGCTCCTCGGCGTAGTCCGCGACCAAGGGCGCGTCCCGCTCGTGGAGGTGCAGCGTGGCGTCGGCCGCGTCCGCGAGTCGCGGCGCCAGCCCCGCGTGGTCCGCGTGCCAGTGCGTCACCAGCACGTCCGCGACGTCCGCGACCGCGAGCCCCGCCGCTTCCAGCTCGCTCCCCAGGTGCTCGAACGCCCCGTCGCCCGGCGGTCCGGGGTCGACGACGACGCCGGATTCGGGCAGCACCCACGCGCTGTTCCCGCCCTCGGGCCCGGACCCGTACGCCGTCGACACCTGCACGCGCTCGACGCGGACGCGCTCGCCGTCGGGCACTCAGCGCTCACCCCCGTCGAGCGCGTCCCGGTAGCCCGCGAGCCCATTGCGGAGGTACGCGAGGTCGACGCCCGCGACGACGAAGTCCATCCCCCAGTCGTCGCGGCGCCTGCACGCGTTCTCGTGGTTGGTCGCGAGCGTGCCGACCGCGACCGGTGGGTCGGCGGCGTGGGCCGCGTCGACGACGCGTTCGCGGGCGTCGACGAAGTCGTCGGCGTCGAACGCGCCGAACTCGCCGAGGCGCGCGGACAGGTCCGCCGGGCCGACGAACAGGGCGTCCAGTCCGTCGAGTGCGGCGATGGCGTCGGCGTCCGCGACCGCTCCGGCCGTCTCCACCTGGAGGATCGTCGCGACGTCGTCGTTCGCGGTCGCGACCGCGTCGTCCAGGGTCCGGCCGTAGTCGGCGGCGCGGCCGCCGGCGACGCCCCGCACGCCCTCCGGCGGGTACCGGCTCGCGCGAACGGCCTCGCGGGCGTCCGAGACGTCCTCGATCTGCGGGACGAGGACGGCGTCGGGGCCGAGGTCGAGCAGGCGCTTGATCTCAGCGCGGTCCGGGCCGCTCGCGCGCACCACCGTCGCGGTCGCCGTGGTATCGCCCGCAGGGGCCTGCTGGCTGGCGCGGTGGTTCGCGGCGTCGACGGCGCGCACGCAGCCCGCGAGGTCGCCGATCACGTTCTCGGAGTGCTCGCCGTCGAGCACCACGAAGTCGACGGGTTCCGCGGCGAGCACCTCGGCGACGACGGGGTGACCGATCGTGCACCAGGCGCCGACGAGCGACTCGCGGTCGCGCAGTCGCGCTGCGAAGTCGGGTTGCATGGGACGAGCGACGCGGGCGCTCGGCTTAGGGGCTGCGCCGGCGGTGCGCTCTTGCCGGTTCGGCTCCTCGACTCGAGCGTGCTCGCACTTCGATACTACGCGTGCGACCGCTGCGACGCGGTGCACGCGGACGTCGACGCGCCGACGGCCTGCGGCCGGTGCGGGCGTCGCGGCACCGACGCGTTCACCGAGGTGACCGCCGCGCTCCGGGACGCGTCGTACTTCGCACCGCGGGACTGACGACCCCGATCGGGCGCCGAACGCGCCCGGTCGCGCTCGACTCCGGCGAACGCGACCGGGCATGCGAACGTCTTTCAGGGTTTCGGTCGTGGTCGGGGACATGCCCACCCCCAGCAGGCGCGTTCGCGCGGCGGAGCGCTCCTCGATACGGGTCATGTACGACCTCGCGGAGCGCCACGACGGCGACCTCGTGCGACTCGAGGTCGGCGAACCCGACTTCGACACCCCCGAGCACGTCGTCGACGCCGCCATGGCGGCCGCGCGCGACGGCGACACGCACTACACGCCCAACGCCGGCACCGTCGCGTGCCGCGAGGCGATTTCGGGGATGCTCGACGAGCGATACGACCTCGACTACGGCGTCGACGAGCTCGCGGTCACCGTCGGCGGGATGGAAGCCCTGCTGCTCGCCGTGCTCGCGACCGTCGACCCCGGCGAGGAACTGATCGCGCCGGGGCCGACGTGGCCGAACTACGAGACCCAGACGACGCTCGCGGACGGCCAGTTCACCGAGGTCGAACTCCCCGCGGAGGACGGGTTCGACCTCGACCCGGAACTGGTCGTCGACGCGATGAGCGACGACACCGCCGCGGTCGTGCTGACGACGCCGAACAACCCGACGGGACGCGTGTACGACCCCGAGGACTGCCAGCGCGTCGTCGACGCCGCCGCCGACCACGACGCGTACGTGATCGCGGACGAGGTGTACCTGTCCCTGTGCTACGACCGCGAGCCGCAGGCGATCGCTGCGTACGCGGACCACCCCGAACACGTGTTGACGGTCGGGTCGTGCTCGAAGGCGTACGCGATGACGGGCTGGCGACTCGGGTGGCTCGCTGGGGACGCGGACCTGCTCCAGCACGTCGTCACGGTGCGGGAGTCCACGACAGCGTGCCCCTCCAGCGTCGCGCAGGCCGCCGCGGAAGCCGCGCTGACGGGCACCCAGGAGCCGTTCGAGGAGATGTACGCCGCGTTCGAGGCGCGCCGCGACCTCGTCGACGACCGCCTCCAGGAGATGCCGGGCGTCACCGCAAGCCGACCCGAGGGCGCGTTCTACGCGTTCCTCGACCCCGACGTCGACGATTCCCTCGCGCTCGCGACGTTCCTCCTGCGCGAGCACGGCGTCGTGCTCGCCCCCGGCAGCGGGTTCGGCGACGCCGGATGCGGTCACCTGCGATTGTCGTTCGCGAACTCGAAAGCGCGACTCCGCGAGGGCCTCGACCGGCTCGAAGCCGGGCTGCGGGCGTACGACGGTTGACCGTCGAGCCAGCCGGTTCGGCCCGCGTCGTCAGCAGCGGGCTTGAACTCGAAGGGCCACGTTCGTCCCCGTGAGATGTACGAGGCGACGTTCCTCATCCGCGGCGACGTGGCGTACGCGGACGCGACCGCGAGCGGCGACGCGCGGGTGGAGCTCTGGTGCAACGAGCACTGCGATCTCCTGCACGTTCGCGGTGATGCGACCGACGCGGTCCGTGCGGAGGTCGAGGCCGCGGTCGGCGTCGCGGACGTCGTGGAGCGCGGTCGCGAGGCGATCGTCGTCACCGAGAGGTGCCTGCGCCCGCACACGGAGGGGAACGTCGAACGGTACCTCGAACGGCACGATTGCCTGCTGCTCCCGCCGCTGCGGTACGAGGACGGCGGGAAGCTGGTGCGCGTCCTGACGCTGGACGCCGCGAACCTCGCGGCGTTCTACGAGGACGTTCGCGCGTCCTTCGACGTGACCGTGCGGGCCAAGCGCGAGGTCCGGGCGGTCGCGGGTGATCGTCCGCTGCTCGCCGCGGACGCGCCAGCGCTCTCGGACCGGCAGGTCGAAGCGATCACCGCGGCGTGGGACGAGGGGTACTACGAGAGCCCGCGGGAGACGACGACGACGGCGCTCGCGGCCGCGATGGGCGTCGACCGGCGGACGTTCGAGGAGCACCTGCGGCGCGCCGAGGCGAAGGTCGTCGGCGCACTCGTCGACCGCGTCTGACCGCGGTCGTCGCCGCGGCGAGAATACTCATGTCATGCTACGCGGTATCAGTGGTCATGGGTGTGCAGTCGAAGCCGTCGAGGTCGCAGACGCAGCGCATCGCAGAGGCGGTCGCGGACGCGGAAGGTGTCGATGTGGTAACACTCGACCCGCCGCTGTTCGAGGTCCTCGACGGCGACCTCCTCGACGGGCTGATCCGCTCGAACGAGCTGAGCGAGACCGACGCGACCCTGCACGTCTCCTTCGAGTACCACGGCTACACGGTCCAGGTCGCGGCCGACGGTCGAGTGTCCGTCGAGCAGTAGCGGTCGCCGGGGCCTGGAACGACGGCGACCGCGACGGCGTCAGTTCCGGCGGACCATCGCGACGGTGTTCCGCGCGGCCTCGGTGATCTGCTCGGCGTGGGAGTCGAGCACGAACCGCTTCAGGCGGCCCTTCGTCGGCGCGCCGATGACCGTGCAGTCGTGCTCGGCGGACGCGCTCCGGATCGGGTCGACCACGTCGGGTGCCTCGACGACGGTGGACGTTATCGTCAGCGACGACGGCAGGCTCGACCTCCCGTTCGACAGCAGTTCCTCCGCCGCCTTCGTCGTCTCCGCGGAGGGGTCCTCGTCGACGACGTGCAGGAGTTCGACGGCGGCGTCGTGCGCGCTGGCGACGTCGCCCGCGACGGCCAGCACGGCGTCCGTGTGCGGGCCGCCCGCGATCGGGACGAGCACCGACCGGAGCTCGTCGAGCGTGTCGCGTTCGTTCACGACGACGGTGTCGCAGGTGACGCGCTTCGCGACCGCGGGCTCAAGGTCCTCGGGCGGACCCCGTCCGAACACGACGAGGTCGGCGTCGTAGTCGTCGGTCGCGGTCACGACCGCGTCCGCGGGCGAGGGTCCCACGATGGCGTGGCTCTCGATCGGGACGTCGACGAACGAGTCCGTGCGGGCCTTCAGCAGCGTGCTGGCGGCCTCGCGGCTGGCGTCCGTCGAGACGTCGTCGGGGTCCATCTCCACGTGCCCGATCACGAGGACGGCGTCGGTCGCCTTCGCGAGACTCGCGGCGAAGTGGAGGACGCCCGTGGACCGGCCGTCGACGACCGGGTAGAGGATGCGACGCCGCCGGTCGCGCTCCGCAGTGTCGGTGATCGAAAGGTCCGAGCCGGTGGGATGTTCCTCCATCACTGCCTCATTCAGGCTTCACTTATTTAATACTGAGTGTGCTAGGGATTCCGCAATCAGATTCGGGAGAGTTTCCTAATCAATAGAAGCGCCGCGTTCGAAACAGTTCGTTTAAGTCCCTCCGCGGTGCAGGATGCGACCAGACGATGCCATCGCTCGCTCGCTCGAACCCACGGTCGACGCCCTTCATCCACGAAGACGACGCCCGACCCGGCGTCGGGTATGGGGGGGTCTGATGTACATCATCATCGTCGGTGCCGGCGACATCGGGACGCCGCTCATCGACATCGCGACGAGGTCCGGGAACGAGGTCGTCGTCGTCGAGAAGGACGTCGACAAGGCGAACGCGGTCGCCGGCGAGCAGGACTGCCTCGTCCTGAACGCCGACGCGACCACGAAGGAGACGCTGCAGGAGGCCGGCGCGGACCGAGCGGACGCGATCATCTCGACGACCGACCAGGACGCGACGAACATCATGGTCTGCCTGCTCGCGAAGGAGTTCGAGATCCCCAGCATCCTCTCGGTCGTGCACGAACCCCAGCACATGAGCGTGTTCCGCGAGATCGGCGTGAACACCATGCAGAACCCACAGGAACTCATCGCGGAGTACCTGTATCGTGCGGTGTCCCGGCCCGCGATCGTGGACTACATGCGCATCGGGGAGGAGGCGGAGGTGTTCGAGATCGAGGTGACGGAGGACGCCCCGATCGCCGGGAAGCGCATCGACGAGCTCGCCCAGGAGGGGTTGCTGGACGACGAGATGCTGATCGTCGCCATCGAACGCGATGACGGCGGGCACCCGATCACGCCGAAGGGGAACACGCGGATCGAAGCCCACGACCTCCTGACGGTGTACTCGGGCGTCGGTGCGGAGCCGGAGATCACGGACATCTTCGGGCACGGGGAGGACCACGCGGTCTGAACGATGGTGATCCTTGCACCCCGACGACGCGCTCGACCGACGAACCGCCGGAGGCGTGACCCGTGAACGGGTCTCGCGCGACCATCCTCCGCGACCTCGGTCGCATCCTCGAGGCCCTCGGCGGCTTGATCCTCGCGTCGACGCTCGTCGCGCTCGCCTGGGGCGAGTACTACGCGGTCCCGGCGTTCGTCCTGTCCGCGCTCGTGCCGTTCGCCGTCGGGCGACTGCTCGCCCGTCGGTTCGCGGACGCGGCCGACCCCGGGAAGCTGCACGGGATGATGGTCGCGGCCTCCGGGTGGTTCGCGGTCGCGACGTTCGGGTCGCTGCCCTTCCTCCTCGTCGCGTGGACGATCGCGATCGACCCCGCCGTCCTGAACGCGCCGAACTTGACCGGGCGCGCCGCGTCGACCGTCGGCGCGTTCCGGGAGCCGCTGAACGCGTTCTTCGAGTCGATGAGCGGCTTCACCGGGACCGGACTGACGATGACGGACGACGAGTCAGCGCTCCCGCACGTCCTGCAGTGGTGGCGGACGTTCACCGAGTGGGTCGGCGGCGTCGGCGTCATCGTCCTCACCACCGCCATCCTCTCCCGCCCGGGCAGCGGGTCGCTGACGCTGTACGAGAGCGAGGCGCGCTCGGAGAAGATCCACCCGAGCATCGTCTCCACGGTCCGCACCATCTGGTGGATCTTCCTGCTGTTCACGTTCGCGAGCATCCTCCTCCTGTGGCTCGTGGGCCTCCCGCTGTGGGACGCGATCAATCACGCGATGACGGGCCTCGCGACTGGCGGGTTCTCCATCACGGACAACTCGATCGCGACGTACGACAGCGCGCTCGTCGACTTCGCGCTCGTCCCCATCATGATCCTCGGCAGCATCGCGTTCCCCATCCACTACCTGATGCTCGAGGGCGACCTGCGGAACCTGTACACGGACCTGCAGACGCGCTGGCTCCTCGGATTCCTCGCCGTCGGCTCGGGGTTCCTCACGCTGCTCGTGTACGCGAACGGCACGTACGACTCGCTGTTCACCGCGTTCCGGTACGGGCTCTTCCAGTTCGTGTCAGCGATGTCCTGCACGGGCTTCCAGACGGCCTCGGACGCGACGAACGTCGCCCTGGGCCGCTGGTCGGCCGAAGCCCAGTTGACGGTGACGAGCGGCATGATCCTCGGCGGCGCGGCGGGGTCGACCGTCGGCGGCATCAAGATCATTCGCCTCGCGACGCTGTACAAGGGCATCACGCACCGCATCACGGGCGTGTTCGTGCCCGACAAGGCGATCCGGACGTTCGAGCTCGACGGGCGCGTCCTCGACGAGGAGGAGGCCGACCGCGAGTTCGCCGAGGCGGCGATCATCGCCGGGCTCTGGGCGGTCTTCCTCGCCGCGAGCATGCTCGTGCTGCTGCTCGTCCTCCCCGACGGCGAGTACACGCTCCAGAACGTCGTGTTCGAGGTCGCGAGCGCGCAGGGCAACGTCGGGCTCTCCGCGGGCATCACCGGGCCGGGGATGCCGTCGCTCGCGAAGATCGCGTTCCTGTTCAACATGTGGATCGGCCGCCTGGAGATCATCCCCGTGCTCGTGTTCCTCCGCGCGCTGTTCAAGCGAGGTGACCTGTACCGATGAAGGCGTCCGACGTTCCGGTCATCGGGCTCGTCATCAGAACCGGCGCTGACGACCGGGTGTACGACACGGCGATGGTCGTCGGCGTGCTCCTCCTGGCGGTCATCGCCGCGCTCGGTCGAACGATGGCCACTGAAGCCCTC
>Ga0207756_100494_pt1 | contig 12707 bp, 16 predicted proteins | sample A23M1SouthBayCA_FD_187748 | JGI IMG/M metagenome (GOLD analysis project Ga0207756, IMG submission 187748) | Aerobic enrichment media microbial communities from Eden Landing Ponds, California, USA - A23 M1 (3) (SPAdes) | ecosystem: Environmental > Aquatic > Marine > Unclassified | place...
ACGACGGTCGCCGGGAAGGCCCGCTGGGGAGACCTACCGACGGCAGCACCCATCAATTCAGAGGAGGGCGGTGAACTGCTCGACCGAGCCTGGAACGCCACAAAGGAAGAGTTCCAGCGGAATCTCGACCGCGTGAAAGAGGCGCTCGACGAGCTCAGCGATGAGGAGATTATGCGTGATGAGGACCTCGCCCGACACGCCTTCCATCAGGTCGGCGCCTACGAGGGGCCATCAGTACCGATGTACGACCAGCACGCGATGGGGATTCGCCACCGCGATCAGCTCGATCGTGTCCTCGAGGAAGAGGAAGACAGCCAGACGCTCTGGATCGTCCCCGCAGACGTCCACTTCTGACTGACGATGCCACGAATCACCAACTGGTCCCGGGAAAGTCGTACTCCAACACTCGCGTATCGAAACACCGAGACTGGAGCGCGAGCCGTTCTACACCGGGCTCCGGACTCATACCGGTACAAGTGGCGCGGGGCGATCCTTGTCGACGGCTACCCGATCTGGTCGCGGGGCTACGAGGCAAAAGAGGCGACCGCATTTCGGGATGCGCTTCGGGAGCGGCCAGCGCCGGAACTAAACTGTCCGGAGTGTCCGAACGACGACGTCCTCGTCGGTGAGAAGGCAGCTGATGGAGCGAAGGTACAGCGCTGGTACGACTGCCCGGACTGTGGGTACGAAGCCCCCTCGCGCATCGTCTACGGCTCTGAACGCTGAGAACGTACACACGCAGGATGTTTTTCGGCCGGGGCGGAGAGAGTGACCCGGTCGAACCGGGTCGGCCCAACAATGAGTCTCGAAGTACTCGACCGACACAGCGAGGCACTGTTCGAGTTCCTCTGGTGTCCCGTCTGCGGGCAAGAAGTGTTCACCCACATTCCCTTCGAGGGAGTGTTCTGCAAGAACTGTAACACGCAGGTCGTCCTCCGAGAGTCCCGAGAAGATCGTGGGTACGAGGAGGCTGTGCTCGCTTGCTTCGACACCGACTCGACGTGGAACCTTCACGTCGATGAGAAGCTCCGTCGCGACCTACCTGACGGCTCGGCACGGGTGAAAGTCCTCGGCGCACCGGGGGCCTACAAAGTCGACTGGTGGAGTCCAGCACCTGGGGAGGATTGGGAGCCGGTCGAGCGTGGTGAATTCGACGACATGGAGGAACCAGCCGAGGTGTCACATCTCGCGTAGCGGATTGCAATCCCGCTACGACTGTGTGGTGTTGTTTCTGCGCCGGCGATGGGTGCCGGCGCACACGCGCCGGCGAGTACCGATGTCGACACGGAGTCAACTCCGATTCGTCCAACGAGTCGAACAGACCGATGAGAGAGATGGCAGCGCCGACCGCGTCGCGCAGGTGTACCGGCATTCGGATGGCTACCCGGGGAGCGTCCTCCGGGATCTCGCACAGCTGAAAGAACTTCTCGATGCGACCCGGGCCGAACGCGGACCGAGCTACACGGCGGCGACGTTCGTGTTCCTCGATAAGCTCTCGACGGTCGGCCTCTATCTAGATGGCGACCCAGAGCGAACGATCGACGCGGCTCAGCCAGCGGATCTCCTCGAGCCGTCCAACATGGAGCACCTCGACCAGCCGCTGTTCCTGCTGGGCCACGGCGTCGAGGATCCAGCTGACGGCATCCACGGCGACGAGGAGTACCTCTACGTCGTGGAACTCCCGACGGAGAACCGGTTCGACGAGCCGACCGAGTGGACAGTCAAAGTGAGCGATCATTCCGCGTTCCCCCGCTGGGACGGCCCGACCGACGAGGCCTTCGAGCGGGCCAGCTGGCAATTCCACGGGTCGCTCGAGGACGCGCTCACAGAATTGGTCCGGGGCGAAGCAGCCGTCAAGTAAAATCCCAAATCGTATTTATATAGTTAGGGTTTAGAAAGACTCATATGATTACGAAGGCCGGACTCGCCGTGCTTGACGCGCTGAGTACCGGCCGTGATGCGACACCGGAGGAACTCGCGGCTGAAACCGAGTATTCACGAGAACATCTGTACGATGTACTCGATGAGTTGCTCGCAGCGGGATTGCTCGCAGAAACCCGTGGTCCCAGCAATCAGCGTCGAGTCCGCATCGCGGAACATCCCGTCACCGAAGCGTATCGCACGCTTCAGTCGGAGTTCAGCCACGTAGACTGGACGGAACTGCTCTCCCCAGCCACACTCCACGTGTGTTGGTATCTCGATAGACCACGACACATCGCTGATATCGCAGATCGGCTCGGAATCACTCGACAAGGTGTCCATAGCGCGTTATCACCACTCAAGCACCGAGCACTACTCTCCAGATCCGATTCGAAATACGCCCTCCGGGACGAGGTCTCGCCGCTGTTGGCGTTCGCTCGGGCCGCCGTAGAACACGAACATCGAGCCCGAGTCCGGGAAGTCGCCCCCAGCGCCACGATCGCGTGGTGTGATCCAAAGCGAGCACTCGTTCGCGTGCAGACCGGTGAGGATACGGGCGCACTCCAAGCAGCTCCGGACTGGGAGATGACCGGACTGGGCCGGTTTGCAGCGTAGGGTCTACAGTTTTTCCTCGCCGGCGAGCCTCCGTTCTGGTATGCTCCAGACGAGAGCCTAACGCCTGCTGAAATCGTGTGCCATACGCTCCTTCTCGATAGCGGATCCCGGCGAGTCAGCTATTCGATGCTGCTGATCGAGGCGAAGGATATCGATCAGGAGACACTCGTCGAGACCGCACAGTGGTACGACCTGGAACCGACTGTGGACGCGTTGTATCGACCACTTCAGGGAGACTTCGACAGGACAGATGATCTGCCCGTCATCCTCCCGAAGAAGGGCGAATATATGGCGCTCAAAGAGCAGTACGGAGTGTCGTAACAGCTGCGCCCACAGCAGGCAGAGGTTGCTCAGGTTAGATGATGCCGCCGATCACGAGAACGCCGAGGACGATTAACAGGGTCGCAACTACACTCCCGCCAGCCAGTAGCTTGTTCTCCATCGCCTTCTCGTGGAGGGTCATCTCGGCGTACTCCTTGCGGAACGCCTCGAGGTTCTCCTCGTCGTAGAAGTACTTCGTCTTCAGTGCGAACCGTTCAGTCACTGCACAGCCGGTACAGACCGGCTCCCCTTCGAGCCGTTCGGTCTTGCGGTGGCTATCGCAGGCAATCGCCCCGCAGTTCGGACAGTACGTGTAGGTCTCGTCGACGCCGCTCGTCTCGCAGTGGACGCACCGATGAATGCCGTCCTCCAGCGTAACCCGTGAGGGCCCAGCAGCATAGTATTCGTACGGATACGAATACTCCAGTATCTCCGTCGTCTGCCGAATTTCGGGGAGGTACACCGGCTCGATCGATTGCACTGAGATGTCCGAGAGATTCGGCTCACACGTCTTGTTGTAGGTGACGTTGTTGTCGCCAGTGTAGGTCACCGTCGTCGTGTGGTAGTCCTGAAGACGGTCAACAGCCCACTCCTTGTACTCCGTTTGGGTCTGCCCGAACCGGCGCTCCTCGACGTCGTCGAATACATCGGTAAACTGCTCGGTGTCGAGGGGAACCGTCGCGTGGAAGTTCTCGGTGACCAGCGTCGCGACATCGTCGTCGGCCACCTTCGGCTGGCCGCGCTCAGCGTGGACAACGAACTGTGTGCGGTCGTTGATCCGGTGGATGACACCGACGGAGGTCTCGAAGACAGCATTCGTGTCGGCGGTGATCGCAACCACCGGTCGGAACGTCACCTGCGAGTGCGGCACCGGGAGATCCGCGGCCTCGATATTCTCGATGTCGCGGAACGCCTCCTGGACAGGTGCGTCGACGTCCGCCGCCGGGTCGTAAGGTCGAAGCGTCTCGTCACAGAGGATCTCGATGCGGCCGTTGTAGAGATCGAGACCAATCTCGTCGGCGATCTCCCGGAGGTCCTCGCCGTCGATCAGCTCGATGGGATGAGGATCACCGTTCTGCTGGAGTCGATCTGCGTACTCCTCGGCAGGGTTCGTAAATCGACCAGTAGTGGCGACCATCCCACGCTTTGGACCGTCAAAGTCGAACGTCGCGATGGCCGAGTGCAGCTTCTGGACGACCGGACGGCCGACCGTCCCAGTATGCTTGCACTCGACGACTATCGCCCGTCGCGTCCCATCGACGACTTCCTCCATTAGGACGTCCCGGCCCTCGTCAGCCGTCCGCTCGGCCTGCCGGACGTTCTCGTAGCCGAGGTTACGGAACACGTCTTCCATCAGGTCCTCAAACTCGAACCCCGAGAGGTCGTCCAGTACAGCCATCCGAATATAATTGGACTGTATCTTGCTAGAACCAAATACGTTGCCGACTTCGACGACAAAAGCGGGTGAGGCGACCGCAGTTGTTGTTTCACGTCCCGCGAGGGGTGCGGGACGTCATCACCGTCCCGGGTCAGCGATGAGTTCTGAGAGCAACAGCGAGATCGCCCCCGACAACTGGTGGTTGCATCGACGAACAGACGACGATCATTTCGTGTTCGCCTACGAGTTCTCGAAATCCGTCCTTTGCCACGTCCAGCAATCCTCGGAATGGCTGGTCCGGCTCGATCGAGCCGATGGGACGATCCTCTTCAGCCAGCACGACCTCCGGTCGCGAGCAGCGGCGTTCGACCTCGCCGAGAGCGTTATGTGGCTCTGTACGATGCTCCATCGCGAGGTCGTCACGGAGCGAAATCAAGCGCGAAAGCCGATGTACGTCGGTCCCCGACCAACCGGGGCCACGAGTACGAGCAATCAGGGAGCCGGACGCGGTCCAGATACCGCCCGTCGGCCGTCGGATTCCTTCCCCCGCCAGCCCCCGGAACGACCACGAGGTATGGGACACTGGGAGGGTGAGTTCCGATGACAGGCGGCCGAGCGTACCGCGGTGAACGCTGTATGGGTGGACAGCTAGTGTACACGCCCGATGGCGACGTGCTGGACAAGCACCTCCACGTGCTGCGCCGCGCCCCTGGTGGGTTCAACTGGGGACCGGAGGCCGACGAGGCCCGCATCGATCAACTCGCCATCGCGCTGCTGGCTGACTCCGCAACGAAAAACATCGCGCTCGATCAGTACAAGGAATTCGCTCAGTACCTGCGTGAAGAGCTCGAGGGCGACGAGTGGCGACTCCCGACCAGCGACATTTCGGCCGATACCTGGTCGCAAGACATGGACGTGGCTGATGAGACGCCCTCACCGGACGACGTCGACATCACGGCGGTCGATTTCGACGAGATGACCTTCGCGATCGAGCGGGCGCTCTGCGAGCAGCACGACATCAGCATCCACCAGAGCGTCGACGACCGCCGCGAGGAACTGGAGGACGCTCGCCAGGCTGTCCAATCAGAAACTACCGACACGGAGGAGACACGGACCGACACCGGCGGCTTCGAGTTCCCCGCAGCTAGCCAGTAGTGACGGCGAAGGCGTTTCCGGATCTGTTTGTAGAACCCCCGAGAGGGGTGCGGGGGTCACAACTCCCGCGACGACCGATGAACGAGAACGCACGACGTCCCACGTCAAGCAGAGTCCAGACAGAAGCGCCCGCTCACCGTCGTGACGGCGCCATCGAATACGTCGGCTTTCGCGTCGACGGCCAAGCCGTCGTTCTGAATCTCTCCGAACACCAGCGTCTCACTCCCGATCAGAGTCTCGAGCTGGTCAACCACAGTCCAACGGGCTTCGAGTGGGGATATGCTGGAAGCGGACCTGCACAGCTCGCCTGTGGCCTCCTCCTCGACTACTACAATGACGCCCAGGTCGCGCGAGAACACTACATCGCGTTCCGGAATCGCGTGATCAGCCAACTCGAGTGTGATGGTCCGGCGGCGTGCTGGCACCTCACCGGCGAACAGATCGACGCGGCGATGGCGACGATCACCGACGATGTCGTCGCCCTTCCCGACGGCGGAAAGCCATCACCGACGCTCCCCGAGAACTGGCGAACGGTCACCCGACCCGACCGGCGAGTCTTCCAGCGGGCTGATCGCGACCACTACATCGTGCTCGGGGAGGGAACCGATGGCTGGCTGGCCGTCCTCTGTAGTCAGGGCGATCGCGCCTATCCGGCACCCCTGGCGAGCCGGACGGTATCGGACGATGCCGATGTCGAGCGGGCCATCCGTGCCCTCGTCGACGAGAGCAACGACCTCATCGAGCCACCGGAGGGGGAGTGCTGATGGAGACGCTTCGGCTGTCGCGAGCCACCCGCCAACTGATCGAACGCGGGGTCGAGGCACTCGAAAAAACCGGTCGCAAACTGGAGCGGTACAATAACCGGCAAGAGAAGACTGACGCCACTGACTCGTGACTCAGACACGTTCTCCCGGCCAACCGCGGAGTACCGGATTCCAGTACACGCGCACTCCGGAGGGGTGTTCGTGTCCCATCCATCGCGAGGGCCAGCCGGTCACGGCGCCGCTCGGGTTGCGGTTCGCAGAGCGCGTCCATATCGAATCGATCCCACGGCACGTCGCCGGCGCGATCTACGAAGCCCATCATTCCTATATGAACAGTGTCCCGCGGACGAACCTCGTTCATCACGGGCTCTGTTACCAGGACCAGCTACTGGGTGCGATTACGTGGCGCTATCCACTGATTCGCTCGTTGGAGTACGACGGGACGCGATACGAGGGTGACGAGATCGTCGAGGCAGCACGGATCTGCATCGGCGTCGACTTCCCGAATCTCGCCTCCGCCGCGCTCGCCCGGTCGATGGAACGGTTCGTGCGTCGGCACGGCCGGCGGCGAGGCGTTCGGCTTCTGCTGACGTTCGTGCGAGCTGACTTCGACGGCTCGATGATCAAAGCGCTCAGAGACAAGGGCTGGCACTGTGCCGGGAAAACGGAGCCCGGACAGGCAGGTAACCGGCCCAACAAGCAGATCCGAGAGCGGCCAAAGTGGCGGTTTCTCTGTGAAGTCCCAGCTGAGTCGGAACGGAAACAGGCCTCACTCTCCCGGTGGTCTCGTTAACCAACGAACTTCCACCCTCCGGGCCCGGTGTTGGTTAACGTGGTGTTGTTGTTGCGCCCGGCAGAGGGGCGCAGGGCGCGAGACGATGCAGGCGGTCGTCGATGAGCGTTCCTGCGTCGAGGTGACCGAGATGAAAGACCCAGAGTCGAGAACCATCTTCGCTGGCGTCGATGGACGTACCGACACCGAACTGCCCGAGTGGTACCGACAGCGTCACGGGGGCGAAAATCCCGTGTCCTTCGCCGAGGCGATCCGTAATCTCCCTCAGGCCGTCGAGACGACCGTGGCGTACCAGAACCCCTACACCGACGAGTGGGTCGAGACGGAGCGGTTCAACGCGCTCGTCGAGCCGAGTCGCGCTCGGGAACAGGCCAGAGATGAGGGCGCGGAGACGGATCCACTATTTCACGTTCCCACGGACAGCTACGCGATCATCAATCCCGTCGACGTGTACGGGCCGCTGGAGGAGGTCCTCTGCGAGGAGACTATCGACGGGACACCGCTGGGCGAGGTGATGTTCGGCGAGATTCGGCGTTACCGGGGCGGCGGCGAGGTCCACATAGACATCATGTTCGATGGCCTCGAGGTGCGCCTTCCTGGCCGGTCGGACCCGATCACGATGGGCGTCACGTCGGGCTACGACTTCTTCGGCGAGCACGCCGTCTACGTGGAGGGTTTCGCTCAGGATGGCTACTGCTCGAACACGATGCGCTCGCTCACCGACAAGGAGGTCATCAAACACGTCGGCGACGTGCGGAACTTCCGGAGCTGGTGGGAGGAGCTCCTCGCACAGGTCGAACTCGTGGCCGACGATCTCTTCGAGTTCATTCGGGATGCCCAAGACATCGACCTCGACTTCTCGGAGCTCCCGTTCACTGTCTCGGAGTTCTACAGCCTACTTGGCTTCCCGGATTACCTCGCTGAGCGCGCTGCGAGCGATGCGGAGGCCAACGCGGCCTCACCCGTCGAGATCGATATGTGGACGCTGCATTCCGGGGCGACGTACGCGCTCACGCACTTCTTCCAGGGCAAGGAGGGTGCGTCACTGGACGGCTACGTCCGCACGGCCAACGACATTCTGTTCAATCCGGAAGGTACCATCGAGCGCGTCGAACGAGCCTACGAGGAGCAGCTGGAGACGGACGGTGACGACGGGTCGCAGGCGTCGCTCGCCGGCGAGCGGGCGCTCGCGAGCATCGAGCGCGTCAGCGACGACCTGCAGGAGAAGGTCAATCAGTTCGAGGAGCGTGAGGATGCGCTTCGCGAGCGGTTCCAGGACGCGATGGCCTGACGCTGCGATGGTGGGGTAGTCGGCTGTTCTGTCTTTCTCTCCCGTGAGGGGTGGAGGGCGATAGCGATGGAGAAGTCCACGGACAACAGCGGGGCTGACGACGAATTCCCACCCGAAAAGCGCCTCGAAGCACCGAACCATCGACTGATCAAGGCTGGAATCGCGACGATTCCCGATATGGAGACACTCCGGGAGTGCGTTGCATACGAGAACGCGCACCAGAATCGGACACAGATTCTGCGTCGCCTCCAGTGGAAAGCGGAAGAGTTGCGTGAGGATGAGAAGTAGCGATCGATCTTAACCAACATACGGGATCATCTATCACCTTTTGTTGGTTAACGTCAGAGTATCCCGTTTTTCGGGCCCCTGAATGGGCGCGGGGCGGCCAGTGGCGGCCTCGCGAGTTCAGTCATGTCCATCGATTTGAGTACGGACTCCAGCACGGCTAGCGACATCGCTGCCGCCAGACAAGCGGACCAGGTGGCGTTCCTCCATCGAGTTCCGTTCGTCGCTGACGCCTTGGCACTCGGATATCTTCCCGGGTTTCGGGAAGACTGTGGGTATCAGGCAGACCAGTACCTGAACCTCGAAATTCCTGTCGGGATGCTCGACAATGACTTCCGGAATCCCGATCTGGATCGATTCGTCGATCGCTTCTTCGAGTACGAGCCACAGGTCGGTGTCATCGGCGACATCTACGAACCTGCTGACGTCGACGCCCACGTCGCTGCTGCTCGTGAGATCCAAGCGAGCCATCCCGAGGCCCAGCTCATCGTCGTCCCGAAGTGCCAAGCGGTGATCGACGAGATTCCCCAGGACCTCGTCCTCGGGTATTCACGAGGATATGCCGACCGTCTGGCCCACGAGTTCTCCGACCCAGCCGACTGGAGAGGGCGGCGCGTCCACATCCTCGGCGGGAGTCCGCCCAAGCAACTCGACGCCATTCGACAGCTGACCAGACCGACACTCACTGACGAGCCACCGGCCGACATCGTCGGCGTCGACTGGAACGGGCTGCATCGTGGCGCGCAGTTCGGTGAGTTCTGGACGGCCGACGGCTGGGACGACAGTGGTCGCGACGCCGACCACGTCACCGTCCGAAAGACGGTGCGCCACAGCCTCGCCCGCGTCCGCGAGTTCTGGAAAACCCACGGTGTCTGGCCCGAATCGACACCGCAAGACGAGGGGCTCAACGTTGAGTACGAGGGACCGAGTCCTGCCGATATCGAGGACGCCGCCTGTGCCGAGTGCGGGACGAACGTCTGGCGAACGCGCCGCGGCCCGTACGTCGTCGAATACGATACCGGCGCCATCTGTGGATACTGCAGCTACGAGTGCTACTTCAGCCACCGTCACCGGAACAACCTGGAAGAGATCGCCGGCGAGGAAAGCGTCTACTTCCCGTCGGTATGAGGGACGCGGCTCACCCAGCGTGAAGCTAGGAACCGTTGCGCAGAACCCATTTAGCGGGTGAGCGTCTATATCGGGTAATGGACGATTCGCCTTCCGCACAGACACAGTCGCGCATCTATACGGCGCCGCGAACGGACGTATCGCAGAATCAGGGGAAATTCCGGATCCACTTCAATTTCCCAGGTCGTGCCGTCCCCGACCACGACGACCACGGGTACGGCCCGCTGGCGACCGTCGTCGAGTCGTTCATGGACCCCGGCACGCTGATCCGGATGCATCAGCACCGCAACGAGGAGATCATTTCCTGGGTCCCCGAGGGCGTGATGCGCCACGATGATCGCCAGGGCAACGAACTCGTCACCGACCCCGACCATCTGATGGTGATGAACGCCGGCAGCGGCTTCTGGCACGCCGAGGAGACGCTCGCCGACGACCCCCCGCTGCGGATGCTCCAGATTTTCGTCCGGCCGCACAGTCTTGACCTCGATCCGGGCATCCAACACAAGTCGATCCCCGATCCGGTCGCCGGCGAGTGGCGCTACCTGTTCGGCCCCAAGGGGACCGACGCCCCGCTGTACGTTCGGAATGACGTCAACTTCTATGACTGCCGACTCGCCGCTGAGGCCACAACCACGCTCCCCTCACAGCCGGGCTGGCACACCTATCTGTACGTCTTCGACGGCGCCGTCAAGGTCGGCGATGAAACGGTCGGGTTCACCGAGAGCGCACTCGTGACCGGCGACGACAACGTGACCATCACTGCAACCGAGGATGCTACCATCGTCGCGTTCAGCATCAAGCCCGACGCGCCAATCACGCGCCAAGGCACCATCGGCCGCTAAGATACCGTCGTACCGACCGTGGGTTGTTTTTCGCCCCCCTGAGAGGGTGAGGGCTTCAGCTGAAGTCCTCGCAGTCAGGTGATCTCCGTGAGTCAACAACAGTCACCGAGAGATGTCTCGATCGACGAGATTCCCGTCGATATCGCGAACACGCAGTCCAGCGACGTCCACGCAAGCGACGTTCCTGAGGAGATCGAGTCCATCACCCGTGGGCTCGCCGGTGAGCAGCCACCAACGAATCCAATAGTGGTTCTCAAAGCGGCTCGCTGGTGGTATCTACACGGCAAGGGCGGCACGGATCCCGCCTTCCAATGGGCTATCGAGTGGGCACGTCACCTTGCGACTGACATGCCCAGCGACGTCGAGCGGTTCGACGAGTTCCTCGAGTACCTCGTCACGGTCGGCTTTGCGGACGAACGCCACGAGCTCCGCTGACCGACTGAGCGGTTTTTGAACGCCCCTGAGGGGTGCGGCGCGGTCTGAACAGACGCAGTCGCCGTGAATTTGATTCGGTGAACACGATGTCCACGACCAGAGACTCGTCGGTCTCCTTCGACCAGACCGACACGCGATCAGACGAGATGAACAGTACCATCGAACAGTGGATCGACGACCTCGTCGCCGGCGTCGACGACGCGCAGGCCAGCGACGAGTTCCAAGAGTGGCTCGACGTCCAGAGTCGCTTCCATGACTACTCCTACCGGAACACGCTCCTCATCAAGCGGCAGTGCCCCGAGGCGACCCGGGTGGCGGGCTACCGGACATGGCAGGAGGAGTTCGACAGGCATGTCCAGGAGGGTGAGTCGGCCATTTGGATCTGGGCGCCGATCATCACCAAGCAATGCCCGGAATGCGAGAACTCGCCGAGCTACCACGAGGACAGCGACTGTGAGTACGACGAGACAGCCCCCGAGGAGTGGTCGGAGGGGCTGGTCGGGTTCAAGCCGGCGCCGGTGTTCGACATCTCCCAGACTGAAGGTGAGCCACTTCCCGAACTCGACACGGAAGCGACTGGGGACGCCGGCGATCTCGTCGGTCGGCTGACCGATGCTGCGGATGAACTCGGTGTGACGGTTCGGATCGTGCCGGAAGCGGAGTGGACGCACGGTGAGGCGAAGGGCATCTGCGAGCAGCTCAGTCTCGTCGATATGCAACCGCGGGTTGAGGTGCGTGATCGGGAGAACGAGGCCGACCTCGCGCGGACGCTGATTCACGAGTACGCCCACGCCCTGCTCCACTTCGACATCGCCGACGACACCGAGCGGGCGAAACGCGAAGTCGAGGCCGAAGCCGTCGCGTACGTCGTCGGGCGCTACTGCGGGCTCGACACTAGCGGGTCAGCGTTCTACCTCGCTGCGTGGGAGTCGGACGATCCCGAGGTCGTTCGCGACCGTCTCGACCGGATCAGTTCCACAGCAGAAGAGCTCATCGACGTGCTCAAAGACGGCGCTTGAGTCCTTAACCAACGCTTGGTTCTACACCCCGATTTCGTTGGTTAAGCCTGCTCATCTCCGTCGTCGGTAGCAGTCGCAAGGCTAAAGCAAGCCCGTGTTCATACTTTATGTAGAAAACGCAGGTATGAGTACAATAGAACAATCACAAAATATACGCCAAGGCCTCTCGACTCGAGAAAGTCGACTCCTTGCACGACTCGCTGGCGCGGGTCACCAGATCATCTCTGTCGACGAGATCGAGACGACGCTGGAGGTCCCTCCGAACACCGCCCGCGAGATCGCCTCCCGGCTCACCAAGAAGGGCTGGCTCGACCGGCTCTTCCCGGGCACGTATCTCATCGTGCCACTCTCGGCCGGCGAGGAGGCCCTGTACACAACCCACGAGTACCTCATCGCCGCCCACGTCGCCGAGCCGATGTACATCGGCTACTACAGCGCCCTCAGCCACCACGGGCTGACCGAACAGGTCCCCCGGACGGTGTACGTCGTCACGCCGACCCGAGCGCAAAGCCGAGAGATCCACGGCGTTCCATATCGCGTCACGACAGTCACCGAGCGGAAATTCTTCGGCTTTGAGCCGACATCGGTCGAGGGCACAACCGTTCAGGTCAGCGACCTGGAGAAGACGCTGGTCGATTGTGCGGACCACCCCGAGTTCTGCGGTGGCCTCCGGGAGCTCGCGACCGCGATGCGAACTGCCGACGAACGGGGCTGCGACTGGGAGACCGTCGGCGAGTACCTCAAGCGGCTCGACAACGGCG
>Ga0207756_100498_pt1 | contig 12644 bp, 12 predicted proteins | sample A23M1SouthBayCA_FD_187748 | JGI IMG/M metagenome (GOLD analysis project Ga0207756, IMG submission 187748) | Aerobic enrichment media microbial communities from Eden Landing Ponds, California, USA - A23 M1 (3) (SPAdes) | ecosystem: Environmental > Aquatic > Marine > Unclassified | place...
ATGCCCCGCCGCGCTCGCTCGCGACGGCAGTGTCGAGGCGTGTCGCACGCCGCGTCTCACCGATCGCTCGGTGCGACAGCGGCACAGCGGGCCGCGTCTCTGATCTACTAGGTATATACCGCGACACTCCCTAGGGGCGATCGGTGGGTTACATGGGAACCAAGCAGGTAGAGTCGGGTCGTACCGAGCACGAACGTGGGGCAGACCTCTCGACCGACACGATATTCGACACGCTCAGTAACCGTCGGCGGCGGTACGCGCTCCACTACCTGAAGCGGGTGGGCGAGGAGGTCACCATCCGGGACCTCTCGGAACAGCTGACCGCCTGGGAACTGAACATCGACCGGGTGGACGTCCGTCCGAAACAGCGAAAGCGACTCTACACCGCCCTCCACCAGACGCACCTCCCGAAGATGGACGCGCTCGGTGTCGTCGACTACGACCGGAACCGCGGGACAATCACCCTGACCGAGTCCATCGAGCAGTTCGACATCTACTTCGACATGGTGGGCCGGGCCGAGATTCCCTGGAGCCAGTTCTACCTGGCGCTGGGGGGCCTGTTCACTTCGATCATGTGCCTGTCGGTCCTCGGCGTCCAGCCCGTCTCCGCGCTGATGGGACCACCGACCCTCCTGGCCGTCGGCGTCCTGTTTACCGCGGTCGCCCTCGTCCACGTTCTCCGGGACCGCCAGCAGGTCCTCGGCTCGGCCGACCGTCCACCGGAACCGGTCCGCGCCGCCGTCGAGGTGGTCCCCGACCCGGACCCCGACGTCGGTTCTGACTGATCGCCAGTTGCAGACCTGCGAGGGCTCCACCGCCAGTCACGACCCCTGCGACCCTGACCTGCCCTCTCTCCGTGGTCGACACTCTCGCTCGTGACTCTTTCCACGAAAAACAGCACCCTCAGGCCGCGTCGTCTCGCTCGCCGCGGGTGGTCTCGGGTGCGGACTCCGGCTCCGCGGCGGCGTCCCGGATCTCAGTCTCCAGTTCTTCGCGACCGCGCTTGAACTCGCCCATTGCCTGGCCCGAGGACCGGGCGAGTTTCGGAATCTTGTTCGCGCCGAACAGGAGGATGGCGATGCCGAGGATGATCACGAGTTCCATGCCGCCCGGAACCGGGACGAATAGGGGTGTTCCCATGCACACACTCGGTGCGGGACGGGCATCAGTATGACAGCCGTACGCTGGATTGATGGACGCGTTATGGCCAGGGTGACCGACTCGTCGGCGTGCATCGGCCTCTGGGTAGGTGGGTTACGAGACGGTGAATTGCATCGCTGGCGGGATTGTGAACCGGAGCCAGAGGTTCTTGCTCGGGCCTGCGGCCCTGCGCGAGCTGCCTCTGGCAGGGTTCAAATCCCGCGACGACGATTCTCCGACGCGCGTTGCTCGCGACACAGCAAGCTGGTCGCTCGCGGTGCGGCGTCGGAAAATACGCCCGAGGCGGGATTGTGAACCGGAGGAAGACGGTCCTGCTCGTTCGCTCCGCTCACTCCGCGGGCTGCGTCTTCCAGGGTTCAAATCCTGCCATGAAGTTGCGTTTCGCGACGCTGGACTCACTCGTCGCAGCGCTCCTCGTTCGTCGTTGCGTCGCGAAAAGCGCCCGAGGCGGGATTTGAACCCGCGTCACGACCGTGACAGGGTCGTATGATGGGCCACTACACCACCCGGGCTCGCACTCCCACGTACCCAACTTTTGGCCTTAAGGCTTTCCAAAGCAGGGCTGGAGTGTCACCGCCACACAAGCTATTTTACCCCGCACAACGAATCACCGAACACACTCGCCGCCCCGACTCGACCGATTGGACCGTCCCGGTCCGGGCCGTTCGGGGTCCGATAGCGTTGCTCGACGCGGTTTGGTAAGCGTTAAATGCCTCGCGCCTATATGAGGCTGTAGTATCTTAATCGACCTTCTTCGGCCTGACGCCCCACACCCATGGTAGATGTAAGCCAACACGAACTCGTGCCAGACCACACCGTCCTCGACGGGGAGGACATCGAGACGGTGATGGAGGAGTACAACATCAAGAAGACAGACCTGCCGCGGATCAAGCGGGCCGACCCGGCGCTGCCCGACGAGGCGGCCGTCGGCGACGTCGTTCGAATCGACCGGGACTCCCGAACCACAGACCGAGCCGTCGTCTATCGACTGGTGGTGGAATAATGGACACACAGGACCGACGCACCATCTCACGACAGTACTTCTCGCGGGAACGGCTCGCCGAACACCACTTCCGATCCTTCAACAATTTCCTCGGGCGGGGGATGCAACAGGTCGTCGACGAGAAGGCGACCATCGAGACCGACATCGGGGACAAGGAGGGCCAGGAACCGGTCTACGTCGAACTCGGCGACGTCCGGATCGTGACCCCCCGCGTCCGCGAGGCCGACGGGTCCGAGGAACTACTCTACCCCCAGGAGGCCCGCCTGCGGAACATCACCTACGCCGCGCCGGTCTTCATGGAGATGGCCATCATCAAGGGTGGCGAGGAGGAAGAAGAGCGGGTCGTCGACCAGACCGAGACGAAGATCGGTCGCATGCCGATCATGGTCGGGTCGGACAAGTGCAACATCGCGGGGTTCACCCGCGAGGAACTGATCGACATCGGCGAGGACCCCGCAGACCCCGGCGGCTACTTCATCGTCAACGGGTCCGAGCGCGTCCTGATGACCAGCGAGGACCTCGCGCCGAACAAGATCCTCGCCGAGACGGACACGAAGTACGGCGACCAGATCGAGGTCGCCAAGACCTTCTCCCAGCGCCGTGGCTACCGCGCCCTGGTGCTGACCGAGCGGACCCGCGACGGACTGCTCGAAGTCTCCTTCCCCTCCGTCTCGGGGAGCATCAACTTCGTCACGCTCGTTCGGGCGCTCGGCCTGGAATCCGACGAGGAGATCGTCCACCGCGTCTCGGACGACCCCGAGATCGTGAAGTTCATGCTGGAGAATCTGGAGGCCGCCGAGGTCCAGACGACCGAGGAGGCCATCGAGGCCCTGGGCCAGCGCGTCGCCTCCGGCCAGGGCAAGAACTACCAGCTCAAGCGGGCCAACTACGTCATCGACCGGTACCTGCTCCCGCACCTCCACGAGGAGGGCGTCGACGAGGAGGACGTGCGGATCAACAAGGCCTACTACCTCTGCCGGATGGCCGAGGCCTGCTTCGAACTCGCGCTGGAGCGCCGCGAGGCCGACGACAAGGACCACTACGCGAACAAGCGCCTCAAGGTCAGTGGCGACCTGATGAAGGACCTGTTCCGGACGGCGCTGAACAAGCTGGCCCGCGACGTGAAATACCAGCTCGAACGGGCCAACATGCGCAACCGGCAACTGTCCGTCTCCACCGTCGTGCGCTCGGACGTCCTCACCGAGCGGCTCGAGCACCCCATCGCGACGGGTAACTGGGTCGGGGGCCGTTCGGGGGTCTCCCAGCTCGTCGACCGGACGGACTACATGGGCGTCCTCTCGCACCTGCGGCGCCTGCGCTCGCCGCTCTCGCGGAGTCAGCCCCACTTCGAGGCGCGGGACCTCCACGCCACCCAGTGGGGTCGGATCTGTCCCTCGGAGACGCCCGAGGGGCCCAACTGTGGCCTGGTGAAGAACTTCGCCCAGGCAATGGAACTCTCACAGAACGTCGAGGAGCCCCAGCGGCTCAAGCAGGAACTGGCCGCGATGGGCGTGCAGGGTATTCCGGGCATCGAGACGGTCGAACAGCAGCCAGCGGACGACTAACACATGAGCCAGGGACGAGACGCCAAAGTATACGTCAACGGGAGTTTGGTTGGGACCCACGCCCAGCCCGAACAGCTAGCCGACCAGATCCGCCAGGCCCGCCGCCGGGGGGACGTCAGCGAGATGGTCAACGTGTCCGTCGACCACCGGACCGACGAGGTCATCGTCAACGCCGACGCCGGCCGGGCCCGGCGCCCGCTCCTCGTCGTCGAGGACGGCGAGCCGCTCATCTCCGACGAGGAGATCAACGGCGTCGGCGAGGGCGACCTGGACTTCCAGGACCTCGTCGAGCGCGGCTACGTCGAGTTCATCGACGCCGAGGAGGAGGGCGACATCCTCGTCGCCGTCGACGAGAACGAACTGACCGAGAACCACACGCACCTGGAGATCGACCCGCAGCTGATCTTCGGCATCGGCGCGGGCATGATCCCCTACCCCGAACACAACGCCAGCCCGCGGATCACGATGGGGTCGGGGATGATCAAGCAGTCCCTGGGTCTGCCGAGCGCGAACTACCGGATCCGGCCGGACACGCGCCAGCACCTCCTGCACTATCCGCAGCTCTCGATGGTCAAGACCCAGACCACCGAGCAGATCGGCTACGACGACCGCCCGGCCGCCCAGAACTTCGTCGTCGCCGTGATGAGCTACGAGGGGTTCAACATCGAGGACGCGCTGGTCATGAACGGCGGCTCGGTCGACCGCGCGCTCGCTCGCTCGCACTTCTTCCGGACCTACGAGGGCGAGGAACGGCGGTACCCCGGCGGCCAGGAGGACCGCTTCGAGATTCCCGACGAGGACGTGCGCGGCGCCCGCGGCGAGGAGGCCTACACGCACCTCGACGAGGACGGCCTCGTCAACCCCGAGACGACGGTCGACGAGAACGCCGTCCTCCTGGGGAAGACGAGCCCGCCCCGATTCCTCGAGGAGCCCGACGACATGGGCGGCCTGAGCCCACAGAAGCGCCGCGAAACGAGCGTCACGATGCGCTCGGGTGAATCGGGCGTCGTCGACACGGTGACGCTGATGGAGGGCGAGGACGGCTCGAAGCTCTCGAAGGTGTCCGTCCGCGACGAGCGGATTCCCGAACTCGGGGACAAGTTCGCGTCACGGCACGGTCAGAAGGGCGTCGTCGGCCACATCGCGCCCCAGGAGGACATGCCCTTCACGGAGGAGGGCGTCGTCCCGGACCTGATCCTCAATCCGCACGCGCTGCCCTCGCGGATGACGGTCGGCCACATCCTGGAGATGATCGGCGGCAAGGTCGGCTCCCTGGAGGGCCGCCGCGTCGACGGGACGGCCTTCACCGGCGAGGACGAGGAGGAACTGCGCGAGTCCTTAGAGGAACACGGCTTCGATTCCTCGGGCAAGGAGACGATGTACTCCGGGATCACCGGCGAGAAGATCGAGGCCGAAATCTTCGTCGGGACCATCTTCTACCAGAAGCTCTACCACATGGTCTCGAACAAGATTCACGCGCGCTCGCGCGGGCCGGTCCAGGTCCTCACCCGCCAGCCAACCGAGGGGCGGGCGCGTGAGGGTGGCCTCCGGGTCGGCGAGATGGAACGCGACGTCCTCATCGGGCACGGCGCGGCCATGGCGCTCAAGGAGCGCCTGCTCGACGAGTCCGACCGCGAGGAGATCTACGTCTGTGCGGAGTGTGGCATGGCGGCCGTCGAGAACGTCGAGCAACGCCGCGTCTACTGTCCGAACTGCGACGAGGAGACCGACATCCACGAGATCGAGATGTCCTACGCCTTCAAGCTCCTGCTCGACGAGATGAAGGCCCTGGGCATCGCCCCGCGGATCGAACTGGAGGACGCAGTCTAAATGAGCGCACACGGCTCACCCAAGTCGATCGGCCGACTCAGCTTCGGTCTGATGGACCCCGAGGAGTACCGCGAGATGAGCGCCACGAAGGTCATCACCGCCGACACCTACGACGACGACGGCTTCCCCATCGACATGGGGCTGATGGACCCCCGCCTGGGCGTCATCGATCCGGGCCTGGAGTGCAAGACCTGCGGCAAGCACTCCGGATCCTGTAACGGCCACTTCGGCCACATCGAACTGGCGGCCCCGGTCATCCACGTCGGCTTCTCGAAGCTGATCCGCCGCCTGCTCCGGGGCACCTGCCGGGAGTGCTCGCGGCTCTGTCTGACGGAAGACGAGAAACTCGAGTTCAGCGACGGGCTCGACCGCGCGCGCGACCTCGGCGACGACCTCAACGACGTGACGAAGGCGGCCATCCGGCAGGCCAGGAAGAAAGACCGCTGTCCCCACTGTGGCGAAGTCCAGTACGACATCAACCACGAGAAGCCCACGACCTACTACGAGGTCCAGCAGGTCCTCTCGGCGGAGTACTCACAGCTGATCGTCGCGGCGATGGAGCCCGACGAGGACGACGAGGACAGCGAACGAGTCACGCCCGCCGACCTCGCCGACGAGACGGACATCGCCCCCTCCCGGATTCAGGAGATCATCTCAGGGGAGTTCCGCCCGCGCAAGGACGACCGCAAGGCCATCGAGAAGGCCCTGGACGTCGACCTGACCGAGGAGGACATGAACAAGCTGATGCCCTCGGACATCCGGGACTGGTTCGAGGACATCCCGGACGAGGACATCGAGACCATCGGCATCAACGCCGAGCGATCCCGGCCGGAGTGGATGATCCTGACGGTTCTCCCGGTCCCGCCGGTCACCGCCCGCCCCTCGATCACGCTCGACAACGGCCAGCGGTCCGAGGACGACCTGACCCACAAGCTGGTCGACATCATCCGGATCAACCAGCGGTTCATGGAGAACCGCGAGGCTGGCGCCCCGCAACTGATCATCGAGGACCTCTGGGAACTGCTCCAGTACCACGTCACCACCTTCATGGACAACGAGATCAGCGGGACGCCGCCGGCCCGGCACCGCTCGGGTCGCCCGCTCAAGACCCTCTCCCAGCGACTCAAGGGCAAGGAGGGCCGTTTCCGTGGCTCGCTGTCCGGCAAGCGCGTGAACTTCAGCGCCCGGACGGTCATCTCGCCGGACCCGACGCTCTCGCTCAACGAGGTCGGGGTGCCCGACAGGGTCGCGATGGAGATGACCCAGACGATGAACGTCAACGAGCGGAACTTAGAGGAGGCCCGGCGGTACGTCGCCAACGGGCCCGAGACCCACCCGGGGGCCAACTACGTCCGCCGCCACGACGGCCGTCGCCTCAAGGTGACGGAGAAGAACTGCGAGGAACTCGCGGAGAAGGTCGAACCGGGCTGGGAGGTCGCCCGCCACCTGATCGACGGCGACATCATCGTCTTCAACCGCCAGCCGTCGCTCCACCGGATGTCGATCATGGCCCACGAGGTCGTGGTCATGCCCTACAAGACCTTCCGGCTGAACACGACGGTCTGTCCGCCGTACAACGCCGACTTCGACGGCGACGAGATGAACATGCACGCCCTCCAGAACGAGGAGGCCCGCGCGGAGGCCCGCGTGCTGATGCGCGTCCAGGAACAGATGCTCTCACCGCGCTTCGGCGAGAACATCATCGGCGCCATCCAGGACCACGTCACCGCGACGTACCTGCTGACGAACAAGAACCCCCGGTTCAACGAGACGCAGGCGCTCGACCTCCTGCGGGCGACCCGGATCGACGAACTGCCTGAACCCGACGGCGAGGACGACGCCGGCGAGGCCTACTGGACGGGCCGAACCATCTTCTCAGAGCTCCTGCCAGACGGACTCGACCTGGAGTTCACCTCCTCGGCCGGCGACGAGGTCGTCATCGAGGACGGCCAGTTGCTCTCGGGGACGGTCGACGAGGACGCCGTCGGCGCCTTCGGCGGCGAGATCGTCGACACCATCGCGAAGGCCTACTCGAAGACCCGCGCCCGGATCTTCGTCAACGAGGTCTCCTCGCTGGCGATCCGGACGATCATGCACTTCGGCTTCTCGATCGGGATCGACGACGAGTCCATCCCCGAGGAGGCCGAGACGCAGATCGACGAGGCCATCGAGAACGCCTACGAGCGCGTCCAGGAACTCATCGCGACCTACGAGGCCGGCGACCTGGAGAGCCTGCCCGGCCGGACGGTCGACGAGACCCTGGAGATGAAGATCATGCAGACGCTCGGGAAGGCCCGGGACTCGGCCGGCGACATCGCGGAGGACCACTTCGAGGACACCAACCCGGCGGTCATCATGGCCGATTCCGGGGCGCGTGGGTCGATGCTAAACCTCACCCAGATGGCCGGCTGCGTCGGCCAGCAGGCGGTCCGTGGCGAACGGATCAACCGCGGGTACGACGACCGCACCCTCAGCCACTTCGAGGCCGACGACCTCTCGGCGGAGGCCCACGGCTTCGTCGAACACTCCTACCGTGGCGGCCTCGAGCCCAAGGAGTTCTTCTTCCACGCAATGGGTGGCCGCGAGGGCCTGGTCGACACGGCGGTCCGGACGTCGAAGTCCGGGTACCTCCAGCGCCGGCTGATCAACGCCCTCTCGGAACTGGAGACCCAGTACGACGGGACCGTCCGGGACACCTCGGACACCATCGTCCAGTTCGAGTTCGGCGAGGACGGCACGTCGCCGGTCCAGGTCTCCTCCTCGGTCGAGGAGGACGCCGTCGACGTCGAGGGCATCGCCGACCGCGTCCTCGACGCCGAATTCGACTCCGAAGGCGAGAAGGACCGCTTCCTCGGCGAGGCCGCGGAGCCGACGAACCTCTCCGAGCACGCAGACGACTGGTGGATGGCCCACAGCGACGACTGACCAATGACAGACTACGACGTATCGGCGGACGTGGAAGCCCTCGTGGAGGACACGGAGCTCCCGCGCCGCCTCAAGGACGAGGTGTACAGCACGATCGAGGCCCGGGACGTCTCCCTCGAGGAGGCAGACGAGATCGCCCAGGCCGTCGAGGCGACGTACCTCGACACGCGCGTCGATCCGCTGGACCCCGTCGGCACGGTCAGCGCCCAGTCCATCGGGGAACCCGGAACCCAGATGACGATGAACACCTTCCACTACGCGGGCGTTGCCGAAATCGACGTCACGCAGGGCCTCCCGCGGCTCATCGAGCTCGTGGACGCCCGGAAGGAGCCGGACACGCCGATGATGACGGTCCACCTCGCAGACGAGTACGCGACAGACCGCGAGCGCGCCCACGAGGTCGTCTGGAGCATCGAGGCGACCAAGATCCTCCAGCTCGGCGACGTCTCGACGAACGTCGCGGACATGCTCGTCCAGGTCTCGCTCAACGAGGACACCCTGATGGAGCGCTGGCCCACCGAGTCCGACCCGACGGTCGTCGCCGAGGAGATCGCCGAGACCATCGAGTCGAAACTCGGCGTGGAGACCACCCGGCGGGACCTCGTCGTCGAGTTCGGCCCCGAGGAACCGAGCTATCGTGACCTCCTCCAGCTCGTCGAGGAGTTGCGCGAGATCGTCTTCAAGGGCATCGAGGACATCTCTCGCGTCGTCATCCGGAAGGAAGAGACCGACGAGGACGAGGAGTTCGTCCTCTACACCGAGGGCTCTGACTTCGGCTCGGTCCTGGACATCGAGGGCGTCGACGCCTCCCGGACGACCTGCAACAACATCCACGAGATCCACCACAACCTCGGCATCGAGGCCGCCCGCGAGGCCATCATCGAGGAGACGATGAATACGCTCGAGGAGCAGGGCCTCGACGACGTGAACGTCCGCCACCTCATGCTGGTCGCGGACATGATGACCAACGAGGGGACCATCGAGTCCATCGGCCGCCACGGCATCTCCGGGTCGAAGGCGTCGGTCCTCGCCCGGGCGGCCTTCGAGGTGACGGTCAACCACCTCCTCGACGCCGCGGTCCACGGCGAGATCGACGACCTCAACGGCGTCACCGAGAACGTCATCGTCGGCAAGCCGATCAAGCTCGGCACGGGCGACGTCGACCTCCGGATGACCGCCGGCGAGCGCCCGCAGGCAGACTGAGAATGGGTGTCACGCTCTCGGACGACGCGCGCCGACTCCTCGTTCGCTTCGAGGACGAGACCGACGCCACCGTCCGGGACTGCGTGATCGACGACGAACACGACCGCGTCCTCTTTCTCGTCGCCGCCGGCGACATGCCCGAGGCCATCGGCCCCGACGGCTCGCACGTCCGGAGCGTCGAGGAGGACCTCGGCCGCGACGTCAAACTGGTCGAGGACGCCGACAACCCCGCTGACTTCGTTGCCAACGCGCTGGCGCCCGCGGCCGTCTACAACGTCACGATCAGCCGCAACGAGGACCTCGTCGCCTACGTCGAGGTCGCGGAGGAGGACCGCGGCGCGGCCATCGGGACGGGCGGGCGCAACATCGACGCCGCGCGCATGCTCGCGGACCGGCACTTCGACGTCGACGCCATCGAGTTGACCTGAGGCGTCGCCCGTCCACAATCCACTTGTTGTTTGCCTCGCACAGCCTCGGCTATGGACGAGTCTGCCCTCCAGCACCGCCTCGACGCCGTCGAACGGCGCCAGTCTCTGACCCTCGCACTCCTCGTCGGCCTGTACGTACTCGCGGGTCTCGCCGCCGTCGTCTGGACCGTCCCTGCCGTGACCGCCTGGCACGCCAGCGCCCTCGGCGTCGTTGCGGGGCTGGCCGCCCTCGTCGTCGGGATCGCACGGCGACGACGGGCGCGATAGCGCGGCAGTACGGCGCGGTCACGAACTGAAGACGGTTCCGAACAGTAACGGCGCTGCAAGCAGCGTGAGCGGCACGGCGATCCAGACCTGGCCCGCGGTCACGTCGTATTGCCCGAGGGTCACGGAGACGGGCGTTCCCTCGAGGTGCCCGACGAGAAACTCGAAGCCGACGGTGAGGACCGTCCAGCCGACGCCGACGAGGAGAAGTTCGGTTCTGGTGTAGGTCGTGTCGGTGATGGCGAAGTAGGTGGCCGAGACGGCGAGGATGAGACAGACGAGGACGGCCGTACTGAGCACGTGGCCCCGGTACTCGCCGATTCGTGGGACGATGACGGTTTCGCGGACGATCCCGTTGCCGACCGCGAGGACGGCCATGACGAGCCAGATGCCTAGTGCTGCAACGAGGGTGCCCGGGCGGACGGCGAGTGGGACGAGGGCCACGTTCATTGTCGTGTGGTTGGGGCCCTGTGTCGAAAAGCCAGCGACGCCTGCTCGTGGGTTATCACAGGGACCACATTCGGCAGACGTCGGTAGAAAGCCCACGGCCCGCTCGCGGCCTGCGACTCGTTGCGCTCCTCGCATCGCTGCGGTGCTAAACGTCGTCTCGGCTCGCGACCGTGCCTCGCCCTTTCAGTCCACCAGGTTGGGCAGCAACCGCGCCACGCGCCTCCCCAACCGATTCGCTCACTCCGTTCGCTCATCCCTCGCGCTGAGGCCTTGACCCCTCGCTTCACTCGGCGTCTCGGCCGACCGCGCCGTCACTCTCCTTCGAGGTGCAAGTGCAGTCTCCCATCCCACGTCCTGGTGGACTGAAAGGGCGAGGCCTGCTCGCGTTTACCCTGGTCGCTGAGCAGGCACTACCCGAACGAAGTGAGGGTATCCTGCTCAGCGGCCGCGAGCGGGCCGAGGGCTTTCTGGTGTTCTCGGTGTCGACTGTTCACGATTCGAATGCCGAAATAGTGTGCGTCAACACCACGCATGAATCCGAAAGGTGGCCCCCGAAAAGGGAGCCTTAAGTACCTCCATCGGATATTCGCCTACACTATGGCGAACGGCAAGTACGCCGCGCGCAAGCTCAAGAAGGACCGCCAGAACCACCGGTGGTCCGACTCTGACTACGCGCGCCGCGAGCGGGGCCTCGGCTCGAAGTCCGACCCCCTCGAGGGCGCGCCGCAGGGGCGCGGCATCGTACTGGAGAAGGTCGGCATCGAAGCGAAACAGCCCAACTCTGCGATCCGGAAGTGTGTCCGGGTCCAGCTCATCAAGAACGGCAAGCAGGTCACCGCGTTCTGTCCCGGCGACGGCGCTATCTCCTTCATCGACGAGCACGACGAGGTCACCATCGCGGGCATCGGCGGGGCCAAGGGTCGTGCGATGGGCGACCTCTCGGGCGTGAACTACAAGGTCGAGAAAGTCAACGGCGTCTCGCTGATCGAACTGGTCCGCGGGAACGCCGAGAAGCCGGTGCGCTAACATGAGTGCAGACGACGCCGAGGCCGAGGTCGAGGCTGACGACGAGCCGAGCCCCGAGGAGGCCTCCACGGCGCTGCTCTTCGAGCGCTGGGCGGTCACCGACATCGAGTACTCGGACCCCTCGACCGAGCGCTACATCACGGTCACCCCCATCGCGCACACGATGGGCCGCCACGCAGACAAGCAGTTCAAGAAGAGCGAGATTTCCATCGTCGAGCGCCTCATCAACCGCCTGATGCAGACCGACGAGAACACGGGCAAAAAGCAGCTGACGATGAACATCGTCCGCGAGGCCTTCGAGCTGATCCACGAGCGCACGGACGAGAACCCGATCCAGGTCCTCGTCGAGGCCGTCGAGAACAGCGCCCCGCGTGAGGAGACGGTCCGCCTGAAGTACGGCGGCATCTCCGTCCCGAAGGCCGTCGACATCTCGCCCCAGCGCCGGGTCGACCAGGCGCTAATGTTCCTCGCCCAGGGCGTCCAGAACACCACCTACAAGTCCGAGACGTCGGCCGCCGAGGCACTCGCCAGCCAACTGACCGGCGCCGCCGACAACGACGTCGGCACCTACGCTGTCAACCAGAAAGAAGAGAAAGAGCGCGTCGCGGCCGCCGCGCGGTAACGCCGTCTCCGACTTCTGTCTCACTCTCTCAGTCCCGTTCCGACCGAGCAGCGACGGCCCTGGCTCGCCCGCGTGTCCGGGCCAGCCCCCATCGTAAACCACAATTTTAATTCTGGTTGACGGCGAGCGGTGCGTATGTCCAGCCACGAGGACGTCGAACTCGTTCC